>JABAOG010006902.1_pt1 | contig 10756 bp, 10 predicted proteins | sample 7062131 | NCBI WGS metagenome assembly JABAOG01 (sample SAMN14538629, study PRJNA623070) | marine sediment metagenome | biome: marine biome [ENVO:00000428]; feature: marine pelagic biome [ENVO:01000023]; material: deep marine sediment [ENVO:00002113] | place: India: Arabian Sea | collected... | reverse complement strand
GCGACCCACGGCGCTTCGCTGGCCTGCCAGATGGGGATCGCGAAGTCCGCAAGCTCGCTCGGCACGTGGCGTATATACCGGCTTCTCGGTCCGCCGGTGCTGAGCCATTCGTCGACGGCGCGTCCAAAGGATTCTTTTCCAATCGCTTCTTTTGTGCGGGCGAGGGCGACACCGATCACATGGACGAGCCTGTAACGAACGAGGTCTCGATAGACCAGCCAACGCTCGCGCGAGCCCAACAACTCCAGGTCCGCCTCGCTTGGTTCCGCGCCAAAGCAGACGCGGTGCATGGCTTTGGCGTGATCAGCCAGCACGGTCAACCTCCGTTGCGTTGCGGTAGATCGTCCATAGCTCGTCGATCTCCGCGAGCAGCTCATCGAGCGGTGGTACGTTGTTGTCCCGCTCGAGCAACACTGGCACAGGGCCGATCTTTCGGAGGGTGTAGTCGAGCAGTTGATAGACGTCGTCCGGCACCGGCTCCCCGTGCGTGTCGATACGCAACCCGTCGTCGCGGACGAAGTGGCCGGCCACGTGGATCTGCACGACCCGTTCCGGAGGGATCTTGTCGATATATGCTTTGGGATCGAAGTCGAAGTTGCGGCTGTTCACGTAGATGTTGTTGACGTCCAACAGCAGCTTGGCGTCCGCTCGTTCTAACACCTCGACCACGAAGTCCGCCTCCGCCAAGCCGTCATCGCATTGCGCGGCGTAGTAGCTCGCGTTCTCCAGGGCCAGCGGCATGTCGATCGCGTCTCTGACCTCGGTCAATCGTTGCGATGCGATCTGCGCTGCTTCTTCGGTGAAAGGCAATGGAAGCAGGTCGTGGAAGAAACGATCATCGACTCCTCCCAGGCAGAGGTGCTCGCTGTGCCACGGCACCTCGAGGTCGGACAAGAACGCCCGTAAGTTTGCTAAGTACCCCACGTCGAACGGCTCGACAGAGCCCAGGCAAGTGGTGAGCCCGTGGGTGACGACCGGCCAATCTCGTCGCCCCAGTTCCAGCATTTCTTGGTATCGGCCACCTCGGTTCACGTAGTTTTCGGGGTGGACCTCGAGCCACGAAACGGTAGCCGGCCGGCGTGTTAGGAGCTCGGTCGCGAGGTCGTAGCGCAACCCCAGACCGATTCCGGTGACTTCGCGACTCATGAGTGTCTCAACATGAAGAGAAGCCGCGGCGACACACGCCGCCGCGGCCTCCAAAAACCATGCTGCTCGATCAGGAGCAGCACGATTCTTGTAGATTACTTGCTCCCGCCGCAGCTGCCTTCGCCGCAAGAGGCTTCGCCTTCTTTGGCTCCGCCACAGCTGCCCTCGCCGCAGGAGGCTTCCGCCGCGCCCTCTTCTGCCGGTGCCGCCTCTTCAGCTGCGGCAGCCTCGGCGCCTGCCGTGGTCTCGGAGGCTTCGGGGCCGTCGTCGGACTTGCATCCGGCGGTCACGCTGAGCGCTGCTGTCGCCATCGCGATGATCGTGTGCTTGAGTGCTGAGTTCATGTGTGTCTACCCTCTTTTTGTTTGTAAGAGCATCAGGAGCGTTGATATGGCTCCCCGGCGATGCAACGCGGCGTCAGGGACCAATCCCATTCCCCCGCTTCCCTTCACGGCACGCTAGCCAAAGCGAATGTTTGTCGCAATCCAAAAGCGAAGCGTCCGTCATGAGACCAGATACGTCTGGGGCACCGAGATGTTTCGCCCGAATTCGGTCGCTGTACCACTGGCGATCCGCCACAAATACCCCAGGGATTCTGAGGGCTTACATCGTGATGAGGTTCTGGAAAATCGGCGGATTACTCTGCCTCGCTGCATGCGCCCATGGCTCGGAAGCGCCCCTTCCAACAGAACGACCGCGTGAGACCGCGCACTACACGGTTACAATCTTTGACAACTTCGGCGGCGCGCGAGTCCGCGTTTGCCTCGAACCCGCGACGATGCTCGAGTTGGTTCCGATCGACGACNNCTTCGCGGGGCTTGGAGCGACGGCACCGCGCTCGACACCACGAACGGTCGGATTCGTCTGCAGCAAGCATCGGGGACACCGTGCGTCGACTACGAGACACGTTTTGGTCGCAGTTGGTTTCGAGCCCGGGGTTCATCCGCCGTGGTCCTCTCCCAAACGCAATGGCTGTGGCGTCCCGACCCGTTCCCTCGCGAGCTCGACGCAACGGTGCGTTTCATCCTTCCGGCAGACGGACAGGTGTCGTTGCCCTGGCCGCAATCTCATGCACTCTACTTCCCCGACGCGAGCGCATTCTTCACCGATACATACGGAGTGTTTGGGTCGTTCGATCGGCAAGCATTCTCGGTGGGGGGCACGAGTGTCGTAGTTGCGCGTCTTGGAGACCAGCCTTCGGACGACGAAGTTCGCCGCTGGCTCGGCCGCGCCGTGCGAACCGTTGCATCGGTCGACGACCGCTTCCCCCGCGATCGACTCCACTTCGTCCTCGTCCCGGTCGATAGCCCCGCAGAGCAAGTGGCCTTCGGGATGCTGCGTCGCGGCGGAGGCTCGTCGATTCTTCTCCTTCCGTCGTTGGATGCGACGGTGAGCCAGCTCGAAGCCGATTGGGTCGCGATTCACGAGCTTTCGCATCTTTGGCTGCCCCGCTTGTACTCCGAGGGCCGCTGGCTCTCCGAAGGGATCGCGACCTATTTGCAGGAGGTATTGCGAGCGCGCTGCGGTCTTCAAAGCGCCGACCGTGCTTGGACGCGTCTGCGCGAAGGCTTCGCGCGCGGCCGACGGTCGGGCACGGGGCGTGNNGCGACGGTCGGGCACGGGGCGTGCGCTGGCGAGCGAAAGCCAGAACATGAACCGGACCGGAGCCTACCATCGCGTTTACTGGGCCGGCGCCGCGTTTGCATTCGAAGCCGATGTCCGGCTTCGGCAAAGCAGCCGCGGCGAGATGACGCTTCTTGCCGCGCTCGGCCGCGCCCAACGCACTTCGGGCGCTGAGGCCCGTCTCGTCAGCGCATCGGTGTTCCTCGAAGCGCTCGAAGAGGCAAGCGGCGCGGGCTTCATCGAAGAGCTCGGGAAGCGGTACGCCGCGAGATCCAGTTTCCCCGACACCACGTTCATGGACTTGCCGGAGTATCGAGATGTTCGCGCACAGATCATGGAGCCCGCCGAAGGGGCCTGCGGGATCAGCGCCGAATCGTCTCGATGACGCGGTTGCGTGCCGGCGGGCGCCGTTTTCCAATTCGAAAACAAGCGGCCGCTCGGTCCGCGCCCGGGCCGAGAAGCTGACGTTGCGACGCATACAAAGTGGCAACCGCATCGCCCGCGCGAACCCGATCGCCGACCTGAACGTGCAAGCGGATTCCTGCTCCCGGATCGACTGCGTCCTGCGCGCGACTCCGGCCGGCACCCAGCCCCATCGACGCATAACCCAGCTCGAGGGGATCGATGTCCGCGACATACCCTTCGGCTGTCGCAGTGATCGAGGATCGATGGCGCGCCAGGGGGAGTCGGTCGGGGTTGTCGACCACACCGGGATCTCCGCCTTGTGCTTTGACGATTTGTCGCATCTTCTGAAGCGCGGTCCCGTCAGCTACGGCCAGCTCGATCCGCCGGAGCGCCTGTGGCTTGCTCTTCGTCACGCCCGCCGCCCGCAGCATCTCCGCAGCCAGCTCGTAGGTGAGCTCCCGCAGGTCGTCGGGCCCTTCGCCGTGCAGAATCTCCAGCGCCTCGGCCGTTTCGAGGGCGTTCCCGATCGTATACCCAATCGGCGCGTCCATGTTGGTCAGCAGCGCAGACACCCGCTTTCCGGCAAGCGTTCCGACTCGGACCAGAGAGCGCGCGAGCTCCCTGGCGTCGGACTCGGTCTTCATGAAGGCGCCCCTGCCCACTTTCACATCGAGCACCAGCGCGTCGATTCCTTCGGCGAGCTTCTTCGACAGGATGCTCGAGGTGATCAACGGAATCGATTCGACGGTTCCCGTAACATCGCGCAGTGCATACAAACGCTTGTCTGCAGGAGCCAAATCGCCGGTCTGACCGATCAGCGCGCATCCGATTTTCCGGAGCTGCGCGCGGAACTGCCGAATGGATAGGTCGACCCGGAAGCCGGGAATCGCTTCCAACTTGTCGAGCGTGCCTCCGGTATGCCCGAGACCTCGGCCGCTCATCATCGGAACCACCACCCCGCATGCAGCCACGATGGGCGCAAGGCAGATGCTGACCTTGTCCCCGACACCTCCGGTCGAGTGCTTGTCGACTTTGGGCGCGTCGATGTCATCGAGGCTCAAGACCTCGCCGCTGTCGCGCATCGCGAGGGTCATCGCGACGGTCTCGTCGAAGTCCATTCCTTGGAAATAAACCGCCATTGCGAGCGCGCTCATCTGGTAGTCGGTCACGGAGCCGTTCATGAATCCGGAGACCAGACCTCGAACCTCCTCCGCCCCGAGTTTCCGTCCCTCACGCTTGCGGACGATCAGCTCCGGGACCGAGAGCGGTTGTCGCTTCTTCTGCGCCATCACTTGCGTCGCGTGCGCCGCGCCCGCTTACGGGGCTGCTGGCGCCGTTCTTTCGGGGCAGGGCGCCGTTCCTTCGGTGCACCCCGGCGTCTCTTGGGGGCGCCACGCTGCTTTTTCCGTGCCTGCGTCGGAGCTTCCGCTGGTTGATGCTGCACGAGGGAGCCCACGACATCTCGGGTTTGGACGTTCGCATCCTCGATCCGAACCGTCACCGGATCGTTCATCGTGAAGATCTTCGACGTGCGTGCCCCGATCAGGCGAATCCCCAAGTCATCGGGTTCGTAGGTGTCGTCGAGCTGCTCGAAGGGCAGTAGGACACTCGCGTAAGGATCCGGAATCTGAACGTAGATCCCAAACGGTGCAAAGCCCGCGATTCGTCCTTCGAATTCGTCACCGATGTGGTCCTGCATGTAGATCGCGCGGTAGACGTCCATGACGTCGCGCTCCACGATCATCGCGCGTCGTTCGGATTCGCTCGCTTGCGCCGCAAAGCGTTGTAGGCGCGGCCGAAGCGAAGCGGCATCGAGGCTCTCGTTCCGGATCATGCTCCTGAGGATGCGATGCACCAAAAGGTCCGGATAGCGCCGAATCGGAGAAGTGAAGTGAAGGTAATCCTTCGCCGCGAGCGCAAAGTGCCCTGCCGTCGGGTCGGTATCGTAAATCGCCTGCTGCATGGCTCGCAGCAGCAGGTACCGCAGCAGCGGCGCTTCGTTGGTTCCGTCGATCCGTCGCAGAAACCGGCTCAGCTGCTTGGGCGTGGCAGCCGACTCTTCGTCGAGCTCGTAGCCGAACGACTTGGCCACCTGGCAAAACATCGAGATGCGTTCCGGATCGGGTTTGCCGTGAACGCGGAACACGCCCGGTGCAGCGTGGCGTTTGATGTGTGCCGCGACGGTCTCGTTGGTCACCAGCATCATATCCTCGACGATTCGGTATGCCTGCCGAATGCCAGGGTCTCTGCGGGACTGGACGATCTCCTTCGGCTCTCCGTGTGCGTCGAGGACGATTTTGCCCTCGGGTAGATCGAAATCGAGGGCACCTCGCTTCAAACGGTGTTGGCGAAGCCGCTGTGAAAGGTCGAGCAGGGTCTTCAAGGTTCCGACTCGCTTTTCGGCCGCGGGTTGGTGAGGGCCATGCTTGGTCAGCCCGAGCGCGCGAGCGACGCCATCGTACGAGAGCTTGCCATGCGACCGCATCACCGCCTCGAAGATGCGATGCGAGCTCACGTGACCCTTGTCATCGATGTGCATCTCGACGGCCATGCACAGGCGATCGCGGTTCGGCACGAGCGAGGCGAGATTGGTCGAGAGCTCGGGCGGGAGCATCGGGATCGCGCGGTCCGGTAGATAGACGCTCGTACCGCGGCTGTTCGCTTCGCGGTCCATCGCGCTTCCTTCCGTGACGTAGTGCGACACGTCCGCAATCGCGACGATGAGACGGAAACCGCCGCGCTCCCGCTTGACCCAGATCGCATCGTCGTGGTCTCGGGCGGTCTCTGGATCGATCGTGACCAAGTCGATGTTTCGCAGATCCTCGCGGCGCTTCGCGACGTCGCGTTCCACGCGAGCGGGAAGCTCGGCGGCCTCCAGCTCGACTTCGTGCGGAAACGCCTCTCGGATGCCGTCCCGGACTTTGATCTTTTCGACCTCGATCCGTGCAACCCCTTGTGCGCCGAGCACTTCCAGAACCCGCACGTCAGGCCTATCTTCACGACGCTGCGGAAAGGTCACGATCTCGGCGAGCGTCACGTTGCCCTTTTTGGCACTCTTGGGGACTTTGCCGACCACCCGCATCGGGGAGCGGAGCCGGTCATCGTCGGGTTCAAAGCTCATCCCGCGGCCTCTCGGGTGGAGCGTCCCCGTGACCTCCTTCGGCCGCCGTTCGATGACCCCCACGATGTGTCCTTCCCGGCCCTTGGCCGACGGACGCGCTCGAAGTTGGACTGTGTCGCCGTGGAGCGCTGGCCCGACTGCATCGGGCGGGATGAACACGTCCGGGCTTCCGTCGTACACGTTGACGAAGCCGTACCCTTGCCGGTTCATGGTGAGGCGGCCTTCGATCACCGGGCTGACCGTTGCGAGGTCCACCTGTTGTGCTTCCCTCGCCTTGCGGCCTCGCCCGCGCGTGGCCTTGCTCTTGTCGCGGCCGCGCTTCTTGCTCTTCGAGCCTGTAAGAGCTCGGAAGCGCAGGCCCGGCATTTCCCCGACGAGGTCTTCGTCGGCAAGCAACAAAAGGCGCCGGACGACCTCGTCCTTGGCGTTGCGCGAAACCTTGAGCCGTCCGCAAAGCTCGCCCACGTGCATCGCACGGGGGGCGTGTGCCTGCAGCACTTGCAGGATCTCGTCTTTGTCAGGAATGTCTTCTTGCATGTTCTCTATCGCAGGGCGTGAACCCCGCCGTCGTCGGATCCGAAGTACAGTGTTCCGTCCGATCCAATCTCCACTGTCGAGTCGACATCCTGGCCGACGTTGTATCGCCAGAGCACGGAACCGCTGGGGTCGATGCAGTAGAGGAAGTTGTCTTGTGAGCCCACGTAGATGCGACCATCCGCATCGATGCGAGCCGAGGCTCGTACTCGGCCTCCGGTGGCCACCTTCCAGCGAAGGGCGCCCGCGGGGCTTATCGCATAGACGTTGCCGTCGTACGAGCCGACGATGACCGTGCCGTCGCGCGCGATGGCTGGCGTGGCCCGCACCTCGTCACCCGTCTTGAATCTCCATCGTATCGTGCCCTCTTGGCCGACCTGCAAGATCTCTCCACGGCCGGTACCCGAGTAGATGCGGCCTTCGTCGTCGACCGAGGCGGCGCCCTCGATCGCACCACCGAGCGGCACGTCCCAAGCGAGCGAGCCGTCGGGCCGAAGCGCGATCAGTGACCCCTCCGTGGTTCCGATGATGACCAGACGCGCCGGGTGAATCACGGGCGCGCTACGAACGTGGTCGGCCGTCGGTTTGTGCCAGTGCAAACGGCCGAGCAGGTCTACGGCATACGCCCCGTTGGCTACCACATAGACCCGCCCGTCGGGGCCCAAAGTGGCCGAAGCATCCACCACGTCCTGAAGAGGGAGCTTCCATCGGGGCTGCCCCTGGAGCGAAAGGGAGACCAACTCTTGCTGATGAGTTCCAAAGATGATCGAGGACCCCGCAACGAGCGCGCTCGGGTAGATCTTCTGCCCCGCCGAATAGCGCCACTTCAACGAACCATCGGGGTTCAAAGCGACGAACTGCCCGTCCAGCGAGCCCACGTACACGGTGCCGTCGTGCCCGACGACGGGTGACGCGAACACGCGTGCTCCCGTCTGATAAGTCCATGCCCGCGAAGGGCTCGATGAGGGGCCGCGGTTTTCACTGCGCCCCGTGTGTGAGGCGTCGCCCATGAACCCGTTGGCGCTCCGTGGCACGGCGCCTGGCTTCCCCGAGCCCGGCATCGCGGGCGGCGCCGCGAGCTCGGCGAGCACCTCTTCGACGAAACGACACTTGCCCTCGTGACAGATTCGGTCGGCTCGGCACTCGGTGTCTGACATGCAGGGTGTCGACGGGCGGGAGCGAGCACCGCTACAGGCGGCAACCGTCCACAGGAGGCCAAGTGCCAAGAGGAGTTGGGGGCTGCGGCGCAAAGCGCCCGGACTATACCATCGCCGATCGATCGTCACAGTTGCCGCTCGTTACCAGGTAAGAAGCCTGATCTCGCTTCCTTTTTGTACGGCGACCCGTCGGCCGTCGGGGCTAATCGCGACGCTTCGAAGCTCGCCGGGGACCGTGTCCCAGTCGGCCGGACGCAGCCAGAGGCCAGCTCCTCCCTTGCGCCAATCGCGCACCACGACTCCCTCGGAATGAGGAATCACGTAGCGTGATCCGTCTGGAGTGATGCGAGCGCCGCGGATCGGCGCGGGTAATGGGCTTCCTGGGTTCAACTCGATGGGGCGCCCGGCGGGCTTTGCAAACGCGTTGAGCGGAACGATGCGCAGCAAGTCCCCGGATGCAGCGACCAATCCCTGTGGCGCCCAGCCCAGGACCGCCCACTCGAGCGCCGATGCTGTCCGATCGATCGGGGTCTTGCAGGGAACATTGCGCGAGGGCTGCTCGATCGGAACCCGATGGGTCTGCTTGCTGCGAATCGGGCCCACCTCCGCTTCGAAGCCCGCGCAGGTCGCACGCACCGACCTAACCGCATAGCGGCCGTCCGGATCTCGTATCGGTGGTACGAGCTCCAACTCGGAAAGCCGGGTTTTCAGTCCGGAGCTCAGTTGGACGGTCCGGGGAGCGCGGCCGCCGATGACGAGCGTGTCGTCATCGCGAAAGTAGAGCGAGGCCGGTCCACCTTCGCTGTCGACGGCGCGCCAGGTCGCAGTCGCGCCAGCCTTGGCCTTGCGCCAGGCGGCCTGAACGAGTGCACGCTCTTCGGGGGTGGGTTGGGTCGCCGTTTCTTCCCACCAACGCTGAAGCTCGAGTGCCCGCACGAAGCTCCCGCGACGAAGCGCGGCAGTCATCGCCACGGAAACCGCACGCGCCGTCGCGGGGGACCGCTGACATTGCAGGCCTTGTGTGCCCGAGAGCCCAATCCGGGCCGCGCCGCTTTCGCGGCACAGGGCGACGAACGCATCCAGCACCGCTACGGCACGTCTCGCCGCGCCCGCGCGATCCGAGCCCAGTGATTTCCACGCGCCGTCGGCGAGCTCCTTGAATGTGGCTTCGGGCTGTGAAACATCCCGCGCGAATCCACCGGGCCTATTCAGCCATGCCAAGGGGATGACCGTCTCGCCGATGCGGACGTCTGCAACGATGTCGTCGTACTGATCGGCGTCGCGGTCCTCGACGCGAAGCTCCAGCTCGATCGGTGCGGTAGAGCGCTCGTTCGGCGGCAAGACGGTGATGCGCTCGCGTACGCGGGGCTGTGCTTCGATTGTGATGAGCCAGTAGTTCGTCCGTTGGCCGGCCTCGCAGGCGTGCCCGACTCGGATTCCGACCAGCGACGCGGAAAGCTGTCGGATCTCCGCAGTCGGCGCGGTACAGTGGCTCGGCACCAAGAAGGAATCGACGCGGCGCGCGACCACGTTCAGTCCGCGCGGAAACGCAGCCTGAAGCCGAACCTCCTGAGGGTCGGCCGACACGACCAACGCGTCGATCGGCTCCTCGCCGTCGAGCTCGAGCTCGAGCGCCGCCAACGCGTAGCCCGCCTGCAGGACGAGAGTCGACTCCGAGACTTGGACCTCGACTTGGTCGGGCCCAAAGGTCTGTCCGACGGGGAGCTCTGCTTCGTCCCCCTCGGTTTCGCTGTCCGGTTCTTCGGTGGGGGCTCCCGCGTCCTGAAGCCCGAATGGCACCTGCTTGCGGCCCGAGCATCCCTCGAGCGTCGCCCCCGCCACAAGCCCTCCAAAGACAAACATGACCAGTCCGGCAGCCCACCACTGCGATCGGCACACGCTCATGCGGGTGGGTTAGCACGCGTTTGGGCAGAGAGCCTGAAAAGCGTCACTAGGGTCCGGGTACGCAAATCGCGTCGTTTTCGTCGATGGGGCATGAGGTGAAGTCCGCGCCGCACAGGTCCACCGCACCGAGACAGCGGAACCCCAGCAGGCAGTCCTCGAGGAAATCGCATGGCTCGAAGCAGATCGGAGTGTCGTCGATGCCTCCGGCTACGCTCGACGGATAGCAGCTCCCGCTGCGCCCAACCAAGGCCCGTGGGCAGTCGGGTGAGAGCGAGCCTTCGGTTTCACACGTGAGGGTGCAGATCGCGTTGACGTAGGTGAAGCCGGCGAAATCTACGCTGAGCTCCTCGCACAGCGTTGCGGTTTCGACGCAGTCGTTGACCGAGAAGCAGGCGTCATAGACCGGCGACAAATAGTGGGGCGGGCTCTTGCATCCGAGCAAGGCCATCAGCGCCAGCACGCCGCAGACCGGCGTGATCGAACCGCGAAGCATCGTGTCAGTTTAGCCAGCGCGGCTCATCGGCGCGACCCCCCTTGACCACGTCGAAGGAGCTCTTCTTTTTGCGCGGTTTGGGCCGACGGCGTCGGCCCGGTGGTCGTCTCAACCACTCGATGAAGGCCATGCCTCCGCCGATGGCGCCGATGTCGGCGGCAAGCGAAACGGCGTCACCCGAGGTGATGAACATCAAGGCGCTCAGGGCGAGCACGAGATAGATGATGTGCACGGGCTTCATGTCGATGACGCCAAAGAAGCTCATTCGGCCTTGCCCGCGATACGACCAAGCAAAGGCCGCGATCGACCCCAAGAGGATCGCCTGCGCGCCGTACAAGGCGGACGGATTGGGGACGAGCAGCCCGATGATGA
>JABAOG010002496.1_pt3 | contig 10756 bp, 11 predicted proteins | sample 7062131 | NCBI WGS metagenome assembly JABAOG01 (sample SAMN14538629, study PRJNA623070) | marine sediment metagenome | biome: marine biome [ENVO:00000428]; feature: marine pelagic biome [ENVO:01000023]; material: deep marine sediment [ENVO:00002113] | place: India: Arabian Sea | collected... | reverse complement strand
TGGGGCGCGGCCACGACGTCGTCCTCTCCTACCTCGAAGAAATGCCCGCCGTCGTGCAGGAGTGCGGCGAGGACATCATCCGCGACTGCATCGAAGCGGCTTTGAAGCTCTCTTCCATGACGTCGGGCCAAGTCATCGCCCTGCTGTTTTCCAGTTTGCCGACCGCCGCCCGCCGCCTTGGCGACCCTGAGCTGCTGCGCGGCTACCTGACGCTGATCCACCAGCTCTCGGCAAAGGCTTCGCGTGGTTTGCGCCCGATGCTCGGCAATATCGACCAGCTGCTTTCCAAGCTGACCCTGTCCGGGCTCAAGCGCTGGGCCAATTTCGGTGCCGACGCGTATCGCCGCGACCTCGACAACCTGGTCCGGTACTTCAGCCTCGAGAGCGCCGACAGCAGGAAGATGCTGCAGCAGGAACGGCGCGGCACGCTGTTCGTCGACTCGCAGCGCAAACTCAATTTCTACCTGCGGGCGCTGTGGGGAAGAGATTTCTTCCTGCGGCCGACCGCGGCCGACCACGAAGGCTTCAGGCCCTATTGCGAGGATCACGTCCTGCACCTGCCCGATGCCGTCGACGCCGTTGGCGGAGTCTCCGGCATAGAACTTTATCGGGCGCAGGCTGCGCACCTTGCGGCTCACCTCTGCTACACGATAGACGCTGTCAGCGACGAAGGCTTCAGCCCGGCGCAGAAGTTCTTTATCGGCCTCATCGAGGACGCGCGCGTCGAGTACCGGGCCGCGAGGCATTTCCCGGGCCTGCAAAAACTCTGGGGCGGCCTGCTTGCCCTCGAGCACGAGGGCACTCCCGAACATCCTACGGTCGAAGTGCTGGAGCGCCTTGCGTTCTGTCTGAATGACAAAGCCGTGCGTATCAACGATGCTGAACTCAACCGGGTCATTTCGCGATTTCATGCCGATATCGACGCTCGGCAGAACGACAACGCGTTCTCTGTCGAACTCGGCCTGCAGCTCTTCCAGGTCCTGGCCGGACGCAAGGAGGTGCCGAGCCTGCGCATCCTCGAGTCCATCCGCCTGCCCTACCGCGACGACAACCGCATCGTCTGGGCGTTCGAGTCCCTCGACTGGGCGAGCGAAGGCGCGGAGTACCTGCCGCCCTGGCAGCGCCAGGTGCGCAAGTACGTCAGCGCGGTCGAGATGGCCAACGAGGTCGACTGCGAACTGGCCGGCGACGATGCGCAGGAGGTCTGGGTCTGCGCCAGCGAGTTCATGCCCTACGAAGACGCCGGCGAGGCTACCGTCAGCTACAACGACATGTGGGGCAAGGAACCGATCTCGGCACCGTTCCATTACCAGGAATGGGACTACCAGGTGCAGCTGCACCGCCCCGACTGGGCGACCGTTTACGAACACCGCCCCAGGAAAGGCGATCCGGAAGAGATCGAGGATATCTTGCTGGAACACAAACCGATTGCCTTTCGTATCAAGCAGATCATCGACATGCTGCAGCCGGAAGGTGTACAGCGGGTGCGCAACATGGAAGACGGCGACGAGATCGATATCAATGCGGCGATCGACGCGATGATCGCGATCCGCATGGGGGAGCAGCCCAACCCCCGCATTACCATGCGCAACGTGCTGAAGAGTCGCGATCTCTCCGTGGTGCTGCTGCTGGACCTCTCCGAGTCGACCAACGAGAAGATGGCCGGTTCGGACAAGACGGTACTGCAACTGACCCGCGAGGCGGCAACGCTGGTCTCCACCGCTATCGAGGGTATCGGCGACCCGTTTGCGGTGCACGGTTTCGCCTCCGACGGCCGGCACGATGTGCAGTACTACCGCTTCAAGGACTTCAACCAGCACTTCGACGACGAGGCCAAATCCCGTCTGGCGGGAATGCAGGGCGGACTGTCGACCCGGATGGGCGGGGCGCTGCGCCACGCCGGCCACCACCTGCTCAAACAGCCGGAGCGGCGCAAGCTGATCCTGCTGGTCACCGATGGCGAGCCGGCGGATATCGACGAGCGCGATCCGCAGCATCTGCGCCACGACACCAAAAAGGCGGTGGAGGAACTCTACACCAACGGGATCCTGACCTACTGCCTGACCCTGGATCCCAACGCCGACAGTTATGTGAAACGTATCTTTGGTGAGAGCAACTACACCATTATCGACAACGTGGATCGCCTGCCGGAGAAACTGCCAACACTGTTCGCGAGCCTGACGAGTTAGGCATGTGCCATACCAGGAACAATGAACAGTATGGTGCTGACAACTATCTTCGCGCACATGAACTGTTGTTGCCATTGACCATTCCAACGAACTGGGAACCAGTGGTGACACGAGGAGAGGGTATGTACACCCGGCACGACGAGGTCCCGGTTTACAGCTACCGGGATGGGGTACTGGATGCCCTGCACTACAACCACGTACAGGTGGCGCTGAACCGTCTCGGTGAGAACCTGCGTATGACGCTGCCGAAGATGAAAACACTGGACCTGATTCTGCAGCGTGATGCATGGATTATCGTCGACCGGTCATTCAATGACCTGCCGATTGCCGCCTGGACCAATTTTGATCTGGAGCGTCGGGAGGGCTTGCATGCGCCGGTGCACTGTCAGATCCGGCTGTTTGTTCCTAACGCGGGCATATTGCTGAAACGTGTGCTCGAGGCGATGGAAATGCTGCTGGGCGAACTGGAGATTGATGACGACTCACACGAAGTGATCAAATTTCCCAGCAAAGAGTAGTCCACTAACAAGCGGTTGAAGCGGGGTGTCGTATGCCGGTACTACCAAGCGGACGTTATGTAGGCATTATGTCGGAGCGGGCGAGGTTTCATGCCGCCCGGCAAAAACTGCGTGTTACGGAAAGGACTCCGCACCATCACCTTTATCCGCTGATTGACATCCTCATTGAGCAGTCGGGAAATGATAGTGAGGGAAGCAGTGGCTACGGTTTTTCCGGTTATACCCTGGCGAATCTCAACTGGATAGCTCAGTGGCCGGAAGCCGACCGTAATGTTTTTCTCAAGTGGATCCGTGAACCGGCGCAGGTGCAATTAATCGAGCAGGCCAGGCGTCGCCTGCTGGCAGAGAAGGCCGTGCCCAGGGAGCGAAGTTACGCCTATCCGCAGCGTCTCTATAGCCTGTTGCGCCACCGTGTAAAGACCTTGCCACTGCAGCGCGCCGCGGCAAACCAGTGGCAGCGCACGTTGCTTAATATGAAGCACGAGGGAATTCGGCGTGAGGAACTGGACTGGTCCGGTGTGATCAATTTTCTATCACGACAACCCTCCGACGTTATGGTCGACAAGGCGGCTGTACTTGCAGCTATCGATTTTGGCGCAATACAACCTCGTCTCAGTAATGAACTGGAGTGCGATCAGCGTTGCCGTTTGCCGCTTCAGGATAGAGCACACAAAATGGCGGCTTACCAATTGCGGTTGGCCGGTTTGCCGGCCGGTGAGCGGGATATTGGCGTGGTGCGATACCGCAGCAGTGAAGCGGCCTATCAAATTGGCGTGATCTGGCGTGACGGTCATGCCCTGGCGACGGGTGACGCGCCGTGTTGGTTTGTACTCGGTCCCTACGGGCAGGCCGTTGTGCACCAGGAAGATAAACAGCGCAGCCTGTTCTCTTCAAAGGAAGAGGCATTGCAAGTGGCGGAGCTGAACGCCATGCGAAACCATCGTCTGCGCTGCAGCCTGACCTACCGGTCTCAATATGAATATATGAGTCTTCATGGTGGGAAAGACTACCGTGAGTGGCTGGTGACGCTGCCGGACTACCAACACTCTCATTTTAACGGTCATTTTTATGAGCGAAATATTTTGCTGCATATTCGTAGCAAGGTTCGTCACACCCAGTGTAATCGGCGCGTGCTTTTCATTGAGGAGATGCAAAGCGATTGGCAGCAAGCCTCATTGCGTTACGGCTCCCGAGGCGGCGTTCCGCGACCGCCGTTTCGCAAGGAGTGGGTCTCATTGGCAGTGAAGCTGATGTTGATGCATGTGGTGGAAAAGGGGTTTGACGGCTTGGCGTGGGCGAATGCCAATGTTCATGAGCAGCGTTACGACAGGGTGCTGACACCGCTGCGCCGGCTCTATGATGAGGAGGTGCCGCGAATTCTTAACCGGCTTGCGAGTCCCTGGGGGGCTTCGGTTAAGTCAGGGAAATTCGATACCCGCCAGCCCTGGTTGCATGCTGCCCGTAGTAAAGAGAACTGGAAAGTGGAAGGCGGGGCGGGCAAGTTTTCGACTCGTGCTCGCTACAGCAAAGAGCAGGCGCTGGCGCTGATCGCACGGCACAGCAAGGCCGTGACACTGGAGCTACCGATGCTCTGCTTACCGGATGCCATGCGCCAACATATCACCGAGCACGGTTTGCCGCTGTTCGGTGAGGTACACGTAAATGTTAACTCTGATGCCGAGATGCAGCAGAGTGACGAGAGAGGATAGAGAGGAAGACGATGGCGCTCGTACACATGCAGGATATGCTCCGCCATGCCTATGATAACGCCTATGCGGTGGGATCCTTTAACATCCTCAGCCTCGATTTTCTTGAGGGAGTATTGCAAGCGGCAGAGCGAGCACGCGCTCCTGTAATTATCGGCTTGTCGGAACCGCACTTTTCGCATTATGACGTTCGGATGCTCATGCCGGCGGTGGAGGCTGCTGCGCAGCAAGCCGAGGTGCCGGTGGCGATCCATTTCGATCACGGCAGCAGCGCCGGTGAAGTGCAGAAGGCGATGGCGCTCGGCTGTAATGGTGTGATGATCGATGCGTCGCACAGCGCCCTGGAGGAGAACCTCAAGCTCACCCGCCAGGTGGTAGAGATGGCTCACGCCTGCGGCGTGCCGGTGGAGGCTGAGCTGGGTTACGTACCCGCAGCTGACAGTGAAGAGAGCCAAAACGAGGCCTTGAGCTTTACGACCGTCGATATGGCTCGTGGTTTTGTCCGTCACACCGGTGTCGATTTTCTGGCTGTTTCCATCGGGACAGTGCACGGCAGACTTAAGGGAAAGCCGCGCCTTGACTACCAGCGGTTACGACATATCAACGAAGTTCTTGGTATCCCGCTGGTAATTCACGGGGGCAGCGGTCTCAGTGAAGATCAGTATCACCGCCTGGTGACCGGTGGAGTAGCCAAGATCAACTATCACACCTCGCTGTCTGAAACTGCGGCGAACAGTATTCGCAGTCTGAGCAAATCGGCACAGGATTATGCTGAACTGACCGCCGGTGTGCGTGAATCAATCAGAACGGAGGCAGAGCAGTGTATGCGCATGTGGGGAAGCGCCGGCCGTGCCGCCGAGGTGCTTTCGCGCTGTCGTAGTTGGGCGCCGGCCGAACAGTTGACGCTGTTTGATGTGGCAAAAGCGGATATCGCCGATGTTCAGATGGTGTTGGGCCGAGGGCGTCGACTTCTGGGCGGTATCCCCGGGGTGCGACAGGTCCAGGCGGCTCATGCGGTTGCCGACGATGAAAAATATCGTTTTCTCTGGCGGCTGACACTTGCCTCGGCCGAGGCGCAGGCAGCAGTGATCGCCCATCCAGACTATCGCAATTTTACCCAGCGATTATTGCCCACGATTTGTGATGACCGGATCACCATCCTCTATCGGCAGCTGGAGACCTTTCCCCTTAGTGGAGAGGGGATGGCGATGGTGGGAAATTGGGGTTAATTGTGCGGATTAGCGGCCCCAGCACGATGCGTCGCTGTCACGATGGTTTATTGAAAGCGGTTCTCGCAACAATGCCATCGGTTTTGTGGGGATTCCACAGATCTCGTTTCAGCATATTAAGCTCATTGTTAACACTGTATCGGCAAGCGCAGCACAATGAGATAGCGCTAGAAATAATTTGATCATCGGCTACAACTTCAGTGATCACTTTGGAGGAGATATGCCATGAACAACAAGTTGACGAGTACACTCAAGCTGTTTGTGCTGATCTTGCCGCTGGGTCTGGCGGCCTGTGCCACTTCCGGCGACATAGAGGCCTTGTCTGCCAGAATTGACCAGGCTCAAGCGACAGCGGATCAGGCGGCGGCTAGCAGCATGGAAGCCTCACGCAAGTCCGATGAGGCACTGCAGACTGCCAACGAAGCCAAGGCCATTGCCGAGCAGACCGACGAAAAGCTGAACCGGGCGTTCGAGAAATCCCTGCAGAAGTAAGGATGGGGGCCGGCTTGCCCGGCCCCGCTTCAGCGCGTCTCCACCTCAGTTGCCAGAATCGGCAAGGGCAATCCTTGTTGCATGATGGCGACTTGCTTTGCCCTGTCCCAATTCACCACTCCTGCGGTGTCATAGACCTTTTTGATCACCGCGCCCACCATCGGTGACAGGCTACCCGTCCCCTTGGCGCGTTCTTCTTCCAATGGGGGGTAGGCCTGGAGATACAGCATCCCGTTGAGCCAGCCGGCGAGGTAGGGTTGATTGACAATACGCACCGGCGTTCCCACCGGCACTTCCATGAACAGTTGCTCAATGTCTTCAGGATAGAGGCGAACGCAGCCGTGGCTCACCCGCCTCCCCACGCCCCAGGGCTTATTGGTGCCGTGGATCACATAGCCCGGCAGGGCCAGTGGAAGGGCGAATTTTCCGAGTGGGTTGTCGGGGCCGGGCGGGATTTGTTCGGGTAGCAGGTCACCTGTTTCCGCACTTTCTTTCTGAATGGATTGCGGTACGTACCACACCGGGTCAACCACCTTGGCGACAATTTTGGTAACCCCGAGAGGGGTTCGCCAATTCTGCCGGCCGATCCCCACAGGATAGGTAATGACAGTCGCAGCCTCTCCTTTGCGTGGTTTGGGATAGTAGAACAGACGCATCGCCGCGACATTCAGCACGATCCCTTCCCGAGGCCCGTCCGGCAGGATGAACTGAGTGGGCAGCAGCAAGGGTGTGCCTTCTCCGGGCAACCAGGGGTCCACGCCGGGGTTGGCGATGGTGATTTCGTTGTAGCCAAGGTCGTAACGCCGGGCGATGTCGAGCAGGGTATCTTCATAGCGGGTATCCACTGAGCGGATTTTGCCGATGATGTCGTTACCTTTTGGCGGTAGTGGGAAGGTCTCGGCGGTGGCAGTAGCGCAAAGCAGTGCGATGCAGATGAGCCATAGCAGAGTCCGGTGTGTCTCTGTGAGTGGAGATAAAAGCGCCATGGTCTTCATAGGGTAGATGACCGAGGCCGTTTGTGATTCAGCCGTTGTTTGTAGGGATTCATCCAGGAGTCGATGTCGCATTGCGTCTAAAGCAAATAACCATATTTCTGGCACCCACCATCCCCCCTATTTAGAATGTCCTCATGGATCTCTTCGATACCCACTGCCACCTTGATGTCCCCGAGTTCGATGCCGACCGCGATGCGGTGCTGGCACGAACCCGTGCCGACGGTGTCAGCCGGATGGTGGTGCCGGCCATCGATGCGGCAGGCTGGACAGACCTCGTTGCTTTGTGTCGGCGTGAGCAGGGACTCTACCCGGCCCTTGGCATGCATCCGATCTACATCGATCAGCACCGCGATGAACATGTCGATGAACTCCGGGGCTGGGTGGAGCGCGAACGGCCAGTGGCAATCGGTGAGATCGGGCTGGACTTCTACATCAAGGAGACCGATCGCGAGCGCCAACAGGCAATCTTTGAAGCACAGCTCGAAATAGCGCAGGATTATCAGCTTCCGGTACTGCTTCATGTACGTAAGGCGCACGATCAGGTGCTTCATACGCTCAAACGTTTCCGGCTCCCAGGCGGTATCGCCCATGCCTTTAATGGCAGCATGCCCCAGGCGGAGCAATACCAGTCAATGGGTTTCAGGTTCGGTTTCGGCGGCATGCTCACCTATGAGCGTTCCAATAAAATCCGAAAGCTGGCTCAAAATCTGCCGCTGGAATCCCTTGTGCTCGAGACCGATGCCCCCGATATGACCCCTGCCAGTCACCATGGTGAGCGCAATAGCCCCGAGTACCTCCCCGAGGTTTTGCTTAGCCTGGCCGAAATTCGAGGTATGGAGGCTGAGAAAATGGCAGCCATAACCACAAGCAATGCGTGCAAATTGTTTGGGCTCGATTGCTGAGTGTTCTTTCGTCACCGATGTTGACGTCGTAAAGCCCCCTTGTTTGACTGATTTATTCCCACCCCTTCAGCAGTAAAACACCGAGATTCGGTGCTTTTAGCACCCCCCTGTGTCAACCGAATTCCGGCTGCCGCGTTATTAGGGATGAAACAAGTGAATAACCATGGAGTACAACGATGAAGTGGACGACACTAATAATTAGTGCTGTAACAACTGTTGTCATGGCCTCTCCGGTGGCAGCAGCGAAAGGTGCTGCATCGGTACAGGAGCAGGCGAGTCTGGCAGAGCAAAACCGGCTGCGCCTTGAGCAACGTTTTCAGAGCCATGCAAACACAGGGTCAGGGAAGCAATATCGTTACGAGTATCGCCTGCGTCACCGTAGCACTGGCAACGATGCCAAGCAGGGGCACTATGAAGAGCAGGCGCAAAATGGCTTGTTCGGCGGAAACGGTGGCGGCGGTCGACGCTAGCATCGGAATATGCAGAATGCGGCTTTGAATCCAGGGGGTGAACACTGGATACCAATCAAGCGATGGATCGGTTTCTGGCGGGTGTAGAGAAGCGTGCTTTTCACCTCGCCAGGATCGCCACCGGTAATGAACAGGATGCAATGGATATCGTGCAGGATGCGATGATCAAGCTGGTGCAGCGATATAGCACGCGCGANNCAGGTGCGCAATCGCCTGCGTGTCTGGTTTTCTCAGACCGAGGATGAAGACGATCAACTTGAGAACCAGCCAGATCCCACTGGGAGTGGTCCGCTCACAGAACTGGAGGCGGGGCGCTTCGGCTTGGAGCTGGAGCGGGCGCTGGGCAGGCTGCCCAATCGGCAGCAGCAGGCGTTTTTGCTGCGGGCCTGGGAAGGGCTCAGTGTGGAAGAGACGGCAAAGGCCATGGGGTGCTCTGCCGGGAGCGTCAAAACCCATTATTCAAGAGCGGTGCATACCTTGCGGGAACACCTGGAGGAGTTCAGGGCATGAATGAAGAACAGAAATTTATCGAGCGGGCACGTCGTAGTCTCGATGTGATTGCCGACGGCCTCGAGCCGGAGCTGGCCGCACAGCTTCGTGCCGCCCGCCGTAACGCCCTGTCGGCACATCGTCGGACCAGCCGGCGAGTTTGGATGCCGGCACTGGCGGCGGCCTCGCTGGCGGCTGTTTTCGTCGGTGTATTGTGGTTTGGCATCGAGGGAAGCGGACCCTCGCCAGAGATAATTCAGGCGAATGTGGATAGTAGTGCCACAGACTTCGAATTGTTGACCAGCAGTGAGGATCTCGAACTCTATGAACGGCTCGATTTCTATTACTGGCTCGAACAGAGGAACACGAGTGCGGGTTAAACCCCTACTGCTTGCCGTAGCATTGCTGGGCGTGAATTCGGCATTGGCTGAAGAGGCCGAGGTGCCGCCGCTGGAGTTGCTGGAGTATCTCGGCGAGTGGGAAGACCGCGAGGGGCAGTGGGTCGATCCACAGTTGTTGCAACTGGCAATGCCGCGCAGCGAGGAACAGGTGAATGAGGAACAACATGATGAGTAGCAAATTAATAGCGGCATTGCTGCTGGGTTTAACCCTGGGACTGGCCCATGCCCAAGAGCCGCTCTCCTGGGAGCAGCTCAATGAAGCGGAGCAGCGGGTGCTCAAGCCCTATGCCGAGCGTTGGGAGAGTTTCAGCCCCGAACAGCAGCAGCGGCTGCAAAAGGGTGCCCGGCGCTGGCAACAGATGGATAGCGAGGAGCGTGCCGCCGTACGCCAACGCTTCGAACGCTGGCAGCAGATGCCGGCTGAGCAAAAGCAGCGCATCCGCGAACGCTTCAAAGAGTATCAGGCACTGCCACCGGCTCAGCAGAAGCGCATTCGCCAACAGATGGAGGCTTTCCGCAACATGCCCGAAGCGCAGCGTGAAGAACTCCTGCAACGCTGGCGCTCGATGAGTGCCGAAGAGCGTGAAACTGTTCGCGCGCAGATGCTTGATCAGTCAGACGAAACGCCCCCATCTTCCGAATCTATGGCTGCTCCTCCCGGTGCAGAGAGTGAACCGGACAGCCAAGGTGAAACTGATGCAGGCAAACCGGCAGAAACGCCTGAGGCTGCTACACTTCCCGAGCACGACGGACGCCCCCGCGATAACCATATGGAGCGCCGTAGCATCGAGACACCGATGAGGAGGCCGAGATGATCATTCGCCCGCGTAACCTGGTTGTGGCACTTACCCCTCTGCTGTTTGGTCATGCCGTGGCGACGGCGGGGGATTACTCGTTTACCACCGGCGCAGAGTACACCACCGGTGACTATGGGACCGACATTGAGACCGGATCGTGGTACGTGCCTTTCACCCTTGGCTATGCCTCGGAAAGCTTTTCCTGGAGTGTGACGGTCCCCTATATTCGGGTCGATGGTTCCGCAGAGGTGACGGGGATTCGCAGTACCACCATTCGGGGGCCTCGTGGCATGACTCAAACGACTACGACCACCACTACTGAAGAGCGTGTCGATTCAGGGGTGGGGGATGTCATCCTGAGCGCCGGACTGCAATTGCAGCGAGAGACCCCGGTGGCACCCTGGTTGGCCGTGAGGGGAAAGATCAAATTCGGCACCGCCGATGAAGAGAAGTTTCTCGGCACCGGCGAGAATGATTACGCCATTCAGCTGGAGGCGGCCAAGGGCATGCTGGACGGTTTTATCGGTTATAACTTCCTCGGAGATACCGCCACCATCGATTACGATGA
>JABAOG010009472.1_pt1 | contig 10759 bp, 6 predicted proteins | sample 7062131 | NCBI WGS metagenome assembly JABAOG01 (sample SAMN14538629, study PRJNA623070) | marine sediment metagenome | biome: marine biome [ENVO:00000428]; feature: marine pelagic biome [ENVO:01000023]; material: deep marine sediment [ENVO:00002113] | place: India: Arabian Sea | collected... | reverse complement strand
ACCTCGGGGAGATCGAGCCGCTCGCTCTGCTCGGCGGCCTCGCGCGCGATCAGCCTGAGGCGGTCGACGCGCACGCGCTCGGCCGTGCTGCGGCGCGTGAACACCGGCCGGATCGCGGTCGCGCCGAGCTCGGTGGCCTTCTCGACGATGACGTCGGTGCGCACACGCTTCACGGGCGCGAACAGCAGATGGAGGTCGACCTTCGGGGGCTCCGGCGCGCGGCGGCGCTCCCCGACTGTGAGGAGCACGCGCTTGCGCCCTGCCTCGCTCAGGGCGGCGAGCCATTCGCCGTCGCGCGCATTGAAGACGCGCGCCTCGTCGCCGTGCTTCAGGCGCAAGACCTGGACGAGATAGCGCGCCTGGTCGGCGTCGAGCGCCAGCTCCGCGCCCGCGGCGAGGTCGGCGTCGACGTGAAGGCGGGGAACGGCCATCGGGCGATCTGGCGGGGACGCGGCCGGAGGGTCAAGGGCGCGATCGGCAGCGGCGGGNNGCGCCGCCCTGCTCGCGCGCTACGACCGCGAGCTTCACCGTCCCGCCTTCCCCGACGACGACATCCGCGAGGATCCGCAGGTCTGGCTCGATCTGATGGCGGACGATCCCGGACCGCCCACGCCGATCGTCACGCCCCTGATCGCGCTGGGCGCGGGCGATGCGCTGCTCGGCGGCGCGGTGATCGAGTACTACCGCACCGCCAGGACCGCGTTCCTCACCTACATCGTCACCGCCGAGACCGCGCGCCGCCAGGGCGTCGCCGCGCAGCTGGCCGACGCCGCGCTCGAGGCCGTGCGCGCGCTGAACGGCGGGGTGACGCCGCTGGTGCTCGCCGAAGCGGAGCGGCCCGAGGACGCCGAGAGCCCCGAGGAAGAGCGCCGGGCGCGCGCGCGGCTCGCGATCCTCGCGCGCATGGGCGCGGTGTGCGCCGAGCTCGACTACGTCCAGCCGCCGCTGGCGCCCGGCCGCGGCCCGCGCCGCCTGCTTCTGCTCGCCGCGCAGTCCACCCTGCCCGACGGCGCGACCGCGCCCTCCGACCAGGTGCGCGCCTTTCTCGACGAGCTCTACCGCGCGCTCGGCCACGACCCGGACACGCACGCCGCGTTCCAGGGCATGGCCGCGCGCCTCGCACAGGAGGCCTCCGTGCGCTTCACCTCCCTGGCCGGCGGCGCGCCGTCGAGCCACGGCTCCGCCGAGCACCCGCCGACCCACGTCTACCGCGAGTCCCCGGCGTTCTCGGACATCGCGAGCTTCTCGTTCGCCTACATCTTCGAGCTCGCGATCGACCGCCCGCGCCGCGCCGGACCGATGCGCGCCTTCCGGCTCGACGCCATCCATCGTGCGCTCGATCCGGACGACCCCGAGCAGCGCACGCGCCGCGCGCCGCGCGATCAGGCGCGCGCGCAGGCCGTGTTCGAGGCGCTGCTGGAGCCGCTCGAGTCCTACCACGACGACGTCACCACCGGTCCGCCGGGCCGGGGCGGCCGGCCGCTGGTGTTCGGCGCGGAAGCGCCAGAGGAGGTCTCCGCATCGCGCACTGTGCAGCTCGTGCGGCCGGCGCGCTGGCGGTATGCGGCGGAAGGCCGGCGCGTGGAGATGCGCGCGAGCGAGGACGAGGCCGCGCGCACCGTGGCGCTCGAGTTCCGCGACACCTTCTGCGCCTTCGAGAGCGGCCGGCTGTTCTACATGCTCTCGCTCGAGCCCGCGCCCGGAACCGTGATCGACGAGTACGCCGTCATCCAGCTGCAGAAGCTCGGCCATCCGAGCTCCTCCACCGAGAGCCTGCGGGACGAGCTGCGCTTCCGCTGGGCCGGGGGCGAGCATTCCCTCATGGAGCTGCTCGCGGCGCGTCTCGCAGCGCTCGGCGCGTCCAAGGCCGAGGCGCCCGACGGCCTGCGCGACGTGATCCAGGCGTGGATGCTCGAGGACGGCGAGACCGTCGCGCCGCTCGACTGGAGCCGGCTCCGGGGCATGGTGATCGGCCTCGAGGACGAGGCGGTGTTCGAGGCGGTCAAGCAGACCGAGGCGACGAGCGACGTGATCGCGGCGTGCGGCGGCGCAGTGCTCGTCGCGGAGGCGCAGCCGCCCGGCGCGCCGCCGCCCCCGCATGTCGCCGAGACGATGCCCGAGAGCGGCCGCCGCACGCTCGCGCTCGCGGGCATTCTCCAGTCGGTGCCGGACTTTCCGTTCCAGGACGGCGCGGAGATCTGGGACTCCACGCGCCGGATCCACGGCGACAGCGAGACCTACGCCATCTTCTCCCATCCCCACTTCGTGGTGGAGGTGAGCACGGACTGGCGCTCGCTGCGCGACGCCCGCGCATGTCTCGCCCACTGCCCCTATCTGCTGCTGACCTGGCTCGTCGCCGCGCACGACGAGATCATCGTCACCGAGATGGAGGATCAGCTCGGGGATCTGATCTACGACTGGCGGGGGACCGAGGCGCGCCGCGCGGAGCCGCTCAGAGGCCTGGCGAAGACCCTGCGGACGATCAGCCGCCAGCTGCTGCCGGGCCCGAGCCGGGCGCTGCGGAAGAGCCTCAAGCTGCGGCTCGAGCTGTTCCGTCGGCTGACGGTAAACCGCTCGCGCTACATCTTCCGCTATGAGACGGAGGCCTCCGTGCTCGCGGCGATGGCGCAGGCGCGCGGCACGTCCGACCGCTTCGAGCGCGCGCTCGAGCTGCTCGACCGCTACGAAAGCATCGTAGAGGACATCCAGGAGCTCGGGCAGATGGAGTCCGACCGCCGGCTCAACATCATCCTCGGCGTCGTGGCGCTGATGGGCGTGATCAGCGTGTTCGCCGACGCCAACCAGAGCCGCTGGTGGCCCTTCCGCGACGCCGACCCGACGGAGCTCTACTTCCGCTCCGGCGGCGGCGCCCTGCTGCTCGTGGTCGCGGCGCTGATCATCCTGCGGTTGCGGCGGTGAGACCTCGCACCGCCGCACGGACAACGAGACCGGCTCGGAGGCGCTGCACGGTCGGTCGAAGGCCTCAGAACGCCAGCTTCACCCCGGCCATCGCGATCCGCGGCGCGCCCGGGCGCGCGCCGGCGGGAGAGAAGCCGACGTTGTAGACCTCGTCGGTCAGGTTGGTCACCGAGCCGAACAACGCGACCCGGTCCGTCAGGTCGAGCTCGCCGGCGACGTCGACCAGAACGCGATCGTCGACGCGATCGCCCGGCGCAATGGCCCCCTGGCCCGCGGTCGCGCGCGCCTCGCTCACGNNCGTCGGGCGCGACGGCGCCCTGCCCCGCGGTCGCGCGCGCCTCGCTCACGTAGTTGACGCTCAGGTCGGCGCGCCAGCGGTCGGCAGCCAGGCCGGCCAGCAGCGTGAGCTGATCCTGCGGCAGATAAGGCAGCTCGTCGCCCGCCTCGACCGCGCCCCAGGGGTCGAACGAGGACGCGAAGCTCGTCTCGAACTCGCCCTCCGTGTACGTGTAGATCAGCGACAGCGGCGCGGAGACGCCGAGCCCCAGCGCCTCGCCCGCGTCGTAGGTCGCGGTCAGCTCGAGCCCGTGCACCTCGACCGCCCCGCCGTCGAACTGGTCGCCGATCGTGCAGCCTCCCCCGGTCGAGGCGGTGCACGTGCCCACGAGGTTGTCGTAGTCGCTGAGGAAGGCGGTCGCCTCGATCTCGAGCGGGCCGCGCAGGTAGCGCAGCCCGGCCTCGTAGTTCCACGAGGTCTCGGGATCGACCGCGGAGCCCGGCGCCGGGCTCGAGAAGCCGCGGTGCGCGCCCGCGAACAGCCGCCAGTCGTCACCGAGCCGATAGGTCGCGGCGAGGCCGGGAATCCAGACGTCGACCTCGCGCTCGCTCACCGCGGGCGATCCGCCGCGGGCGGGATCGGACGCTCCGTAATCGGACCGCGCCAGGCTGATCGCCTCGTAGCGGACGCCGGGCGTCAGCGTGAGCGCGCCCCACGCGATCTCGTCGCGCGCGAAGAAGGCCCAGGCCTCGGCCTCCGCGACGCGGTTGGCCTGGCTGCCCGGCGCGCCCGGCGTCACGAGCGCCATCGCGCCGTCGACCATGTGGTAGCGGTCGTCCTGCTGGAAGCGGTCCTCCTCGTCCTGATGATAGCGCGCCGACACCTCGAGCGAGTGGCCGAGCGCGCCCGTGTCGAAGTCGATCCCCAGCACGCTCTGAACGCCCTGCGCGTAGTACTCGCGGTTGTTGTTGCGCACCCGCAGGTCGCCCCCGGCGCTCAGGGATGACGTGAAGCCGGGCTCGCCCACGAGGATCTCGTACTGGTCGGCGAAGGTCGCGGGATCGTCGAGCACGGCGGAGATGCCGACCCAGCCCGTATCGGCGCTGTCGCGCACGTCGTTGAGCTTGTACCAGACGCGCGCCGTGTCGGTGCGGTAGACGACCGTCGTCAGGTCGGCGCCCGGCGCGAGGTCGATGCGGTGGGTGAGCTGGTAGGTGTCGTGCTCGACGTCCATCACGTCGCGCTGGCTGCCGCGGTAGCGCCGGTAAGGGCCGGCGCGGAAGTCCTCGAGCGTGAGCCCGAGGTAGGTCTCGTCGGAGGTCTCCTGCGAGCGCTGGAGCTTGAGCTCGAGGGACTGCCCGGCGCCGCGCAGGCCGAGGCGCGCGACGACGTCGTCGATCTCGAAGCCCGTGTCGCCGCCCGAGTCGAGATCCTTGAAGCCGTCGGAGCGCTCGTGGAGCCCCTCGATCATGCCGCCGATCTCGAGCGCGCCGCCCGCATCCGCCCATCCGCCCGCGACGCCGTGGGCGCGCAGGCCGCCGTACTCCCCGCCCAGCAGGTCGAGCCGGCCCGACAGGCCGGCGGCGTCCGGGATGGGCGTGGCGAAGAGGTTGAGCGCGCCGCCCGTCGTCAGGGGGCCGTACACGATCGCGGCCGGGCCTTTGGAGAGCTCGACGCCGGTGATGCGGGCCATGCGCGGGAAGTAGTAGGCGGCGGGCGCGGCGTAGGGCGCCGGAGCGATCAGGACGCCGTCCTCCATGACCGTGATCCGGCTGTTGCGGTCGTTGCCGGAGCCGCGGATGCCGATGTTGGGCCGGAGCCCGAAGCCCTCCTCCTCCTGGAGGTAGACGCCCGGCGTCAGGCGCAAGGTGCGGTTCACGTCGGCGTAGGAGAACGTCTCGAGGACCGCCGCGTCGAGATACTGCACCGACCCGCCGACCTCGACGGCCGCGGTCCTGCTCGTGGCGACCACGATGCGGTCGAGGCTCGCCAGGGCCGTCGGGCCCGCCGGCTCCTCGGCGTCCTGCGCGGCCGCGCCGCTCGCCGCGCCAAAGACCGCCATGAGCGCCGCCGCGCCCGTCCTATACCGCATGCATCACCCTCACGCTCGCATCTGCATATCATTCGCATCTACAGAGGTGGAGCACACGCTCGCGCTGTTTGCAATCGATTTTCGTTATCATGTGCGGCCCAGCCAGCGATGGCTGCGCCGGGGGCCTGCTCAGGGCCTCGCGACGGTCCCTTCCGCCGGGTCGCGCAGCATCCGGCGACGGGCGAGGAACACCGCCGCGGAGAGCAGCGCGAGACTCGCCGCGCACACGAGCGCGGTCAGCTCGAAGCCCGCCATGAAGGCGTCCCGCGACAGCGCCAGCACCAGGGCGCCGGCCGCCTCGGGCAGGCTCGCGGCGGCGCTCCAGGCGCCCCCGAGCGTGACGCGCGCGGCCTCCCAGGCCTCGGCCGGCACGCCCGGCGGCGCGGCCTCGGAGAGCGCGCCGCGGTAGACCGCCACGGAGAGGCTGCCCAGCACGGCGACGCCGAGCGCCCCGCCGAGCTCGAAGCTCGTCTCCGAGAGCGCCGCNNCGAGGCCGGCGGCGAACACGATCTGCCCGATCACGAAGCCGGCGAGCCCGTCGCTCGCGACCCGCGCGAAGATCAAGAAGCCCGCCGCGGCCACCGCGAAGCCGCCGGCGAGCACGCCGAAGCGCCCCAGCCGGCTCGCGAGCGCCGGGGTGATCAGCGAGCCCAGCGCAAACACGACGCCGACCGGCGCCGACCACAGCCCCGCCGCGAGCGGGCTCAGGCCGAGCACGAGCTGGAGGTACTGCGCCATGAACAGGAAGAAGCCGAAGGCGGCGAACACCGAGACGACGTTCACGCCGAGCGCCGCGGCGAACACGGGCCGGCGGAACAGGCGCAGGTCGATCAGCGGGTCGGCGAGCTGGAGCTGGCGGCGGGCGAACAGCGCGCCGAGCGCGGCGCCGGCGAGCACCGACGCGCCGGCCTGCCAGCTCGGCCCGTCCTGCGCGCTCTCCTTCAGCCCCCAGATCAGCGCGAGCACGGCCGCCATGGAAAGCGCCGCGCTCGGCACGTCGAGGCGGCCGGCGCCAGGGTCGCGGAACTCGGGCAAAAGCCTCGGCCCGGCGATCAGGAGGAGCGCCATCACCGGCGCCGCCAGCAGGAACACCGAGCCCCACCAGAAGCGCTGCAGCATCAGGCCCCCCGCCACCGGCCCGATCGCCCCGCCTGCGGAGAAGCAGGCGATCCAGACGCCGATCGCGAACATGCGCTCGCGCTCGTGCAGGAACATGGTGCGGATCAGCGACAGGGTCGAGGGCGCGAGCGTCGCGCCGGCGAGCCCGAGCAGGGCGCGCGCCGCGATGAGCGCCTTGGCGCTCGGCGCGAAGGCGGCGAGCAGCGAGGCCGCCGCGAACGCCGCCGCGCCGATGAGCAGGAGCTTGCGCCGGCCGATGCGGTCGCCGAGCGCGCCCATGGTGATGAGGGCGCCGGCGACGAAGAACGTGTAGATGTCGAGGATCCACAAGAGCTCGGCGCTCGAGGGCTGCAGGTCGCGGCTGATGGCGGGCGCGGCCAGGTTCAGCACCGTGATGTCCATCGCGTAGACGAGGCTCGGCAGCGCGAGCACGGCGAGGCCGATCCACTCGCGGCGCGCAGCCTTCGGGGCGGCGGCGAGGATGGGCGCGGCGTCCGAAGGGGCGGTCACGGGCGGTCTCTCATGGTTGCGTGACCCCGAGCGCCGCCGCTTCGGCGGATTTCGCTCCCCTCGATCCACCTACGTGAGCCGTCTCGTCAGCGCCTGGGCGGCGGCCGGGTTCCTCACCTTCGCGCCGGAGATGAAGTAGGCGAACACGTCGCCGCGCCCGGCCCAGGCGCGGGCCTGGCGGGCGAGCTTGCTCAGATCGGCGCTCGTGACGCCCTCTTCAAGGTCTTCCCGCGTCGCCATGAAGCGGGCGTAGGTGAAGTCCGCCGTGGGCTCGTCGATCTCGGGAAAGTCCTCGTCCTTGGCGTAGACGATGGCGACGCCGCGCTCGCGCGCGAGGTCGTAGAAGGCGTCGCTGGCGAAGCTCGGATGGCGCGCCTCGACGGCGTGGCGCAGCGGGCGACCCTCGACCTCCCGGGGCAGCAGCGCGAGGAAGGCGGCCATGTCCTCGCGATCGAGCTTCTTGGTCGCGGCGAGCTGCCAATTGATCGGCCCGAGCTTGTCGCCCAGCTCCACGAGTCCCTGGCCGACGAAGCGCTCGACGGACTCCCCCGCGCTCGCGAGCGCCTTGCGGTTGGTGCAGAAGCGGGAGGCCTTGACCGAGAACACGAAGCCCTCGGGCGTCTCGTCGCGCCACTTCCGCCAGGTGTCGGGCTTGAAGCTCGAGTAGTAGGTGCCGTTGATCTCGATCGTGGTCAGCGCGCGGCTGGCGTGGGCGAGCTCGCTCTTGCGCGGCAGGCCTTCGGGGTAGAAGACGCCGCGCCAAGGCTCGTAGGTCCAGCCGCCGACGCCCACTCTGATCCGGCCCGCCATCACGACCTCCCCTGCAGCACGGACGCGCTCCATCGCTTCAGCCGCCCGCCGTCGCGCCTACATGGGGAGTTCCGGCGGCCGGCGCTCGCTCCGGCCCGCCTCACGAGGCCGCTACTCCATGACGCTGCTCGTACTCTACCTGCTCCTGGCGCTCGGCGTGTCCTTCTTCTGCTCGATCGCCGAGGCGGTGCTGCTCTCGGTCCGGCCCTCCTACGTGGCCGCGCTCGCGCTCAAGGACGCGCGCGGCGCGAAGACGCTGGCGCGGCTGAGGGGCAAGCTCGACCGTCCCCTCGCAGCCATCCTGACGGCCAACACGATCGCCCACACCGTCGGCGCGGCGGGCGTCGGCGCGCAGTCGGCGCTCGTGTTCGGCAGCGCCTCCGTCGGCGTCGCGTCCGCCGTGCTCACCCTGCTCATCCTGGTGCTCTCGGAGATCATCCCCAAGACGCTCGGCGCGACGCACTGGCAGGCGCTCGCGCCGACGCTCGGGGTGATGATCGACGGGCTGACGCGGCTGCTCCTCCCGTTCGTCCTGCTCTCGGAGCGTCTGACGCGCCTGCTGTCGCGCCCGGGCGCGAGCGCCTACACCTTCAGCCGCGACGAGATGGAGGCCATGGCCCAGATCGGCGCCGAGGAAGGCGCCCTCGAGCCCAAGGAGCACGCGATCGTCGCCAACCTGATGAGGCTCGCCGATCTCTCCGTGCGCGACATCATGACGCCGCGCCCCGTCATCTGCTCCGCGCCCGAGCGCATGACGGTGGGCGACTTCTTCACCGAGCACGCCGACCAGCCGTTCTCGCGCATTCCCGTCTACGACGCGGGGCCCGACAGCATCACCGGCTACGTCCTCAAGTCCGATCTGCTCGTCGCCCAGGCCAAGGATGCGTTCGACGCGCCCCTCGGCGCCTTCAAGCGCGACTTCCTCGTCTGCCCGGACGTGCTGACGGCGTCGGACGTCTTCGACCGCCTCCTGCAGGAGAAGAGCCACATCGCGCTCGTCGTCGACGAGTACGGCACGGTCCAGGGGCTCGTGACGCTCGAGGACGTCGTCGAGACCTTGATCGGGCTCGAGATCACCGACGAGCTCGACGAGGTGGCCAACATGCAGAGCCTCGCCCGCCGCCGCTGGCGCGAGCGCATGCAGGCCATCGGCGTGGATCCCGACAGCGTGGAGCGGGTGGAGCGGTAACGCGCTGCTGCGAGAGTGGACGATCGAGCGTCCCGTCTGCGCGTATCCCGACGTCGCGACGCACGACGGCCACAGGGACCGGGATGGGCGGCTCGACCCGCTTTCGGCCATCTCAGCCGAACCGAGCTTTGGAGCGAGCCTGCCACTCAGCCAGGGCGCTCAGACGCGCTCGAACTCGCCGATAGCCGATTAGCCCGGATTTCTCAAACCTGAAGGTGCATCGGGGCGCCAAATCAGGGGATAGTTCTTCTGCGACAAAGACTTGTCCCGTTGCAGATGAGGTCCCCGATGCCGACAGAGTGTAGCGCTGATTTGTTCGGGTTTGCACGCGTGGAAGGGCGCGCCGTGGTGGCGGGCTTCGACGGCGGCGCGATCACGTCGGACGCCGGGGCGCTGCTCTTGGGCGCGGCCGACCGCGCGATCTCGCTGGTGAGGCGCTTCGCGGGGTGCTTCACCGACGCCCGCCGCGCGGACCTGATCGAGCACGAGGTCGAAACCCTCGTGGGCCAGCGCGTGTTCGCCATCGCGCTGGGCTACGAGGACCTCGTCGATCACGACCACCTGCGCCACGACCCGGTGATGGCGGTCTTGGCGGGCAAGCTCGAGGCCAAGCGCGAGGACTGCGCGCCGGTCGCGGGCAAGTCGACCTTGAACCGGCTCGAGCTGTCGGGGCCCGAGCCCACCGTCTATCGCAAGATCGCCCACCACCCGGACAAGATCGAGGCGCTCTTGGTCGAGCTGTTCCTCGAGGCCCACGATGCTCCGCCCAAGGAGATCATCCTCGACCTCGACGCCACCGACGATCCCCTCCACGGGACCCAGGAGGGCCGCTTCTATCACGGCTACTACCGCAGCTACTGCTACCTGCCGCTCTACGTCTTCTGCGGCGAGCATCTGCTGGCGTCCAAGCTCCGGCCCGCCAACATCGACGGCGCAGCCGGCGCGACCGAGGAGGTGGCGCGCATCGTCGGCCAGGTCCGGGCGCGCTGGCGGGATGTGAAGATCGTCGTGCGCGCGGACTCGGGCTTCTGCCGCGACGAGCTGATGGCCTGGTGCGAAGACAACGACGTCGGTTTCATCCTGGGGCTGGCGCGCAACCCCCGCCTGACGGCCGAGATCGAAGCCGAGCTCGCCGAGGCCCGGGCCGAGAGCGAGGCGACGGGCAAGTCCGCGCGCCGCTTCAAGGACTTCATCTACCGCACGCGGCTGAGCTGGAGCCGCGCGCGCCGCGTGGTGGGCAAGGCCGAGCACGCCGGCGGGGGGCCGAACCCGCGCTTCGTGGTCACCTCGCTCACGCCCGAGGCGTGGGCGGCCCGAGCGCTCTACGAGAGGCTCTACTGCGCGCGCGGGGAGATGGAGAACCGCATCAAGGAGTGCCAGCTCGACCTGTTCGCCGACCGGCTCTCGTGCCACGAGATGCGCGCCAACCGGCTGCGGCTGTGGCTGCATTCCTTCGCTTACGTGCTCGTCTCGGCGCTGCGGCGCATCGGGCTCGCCGGCACGGCGCTGGCGCGGGCGAGCTGCGGGACGATCCGGCTGAAGCTCTTGAAGGTCGGCGCGCTCGTGACGGTCAGCGTCCGGCGGATCAAGCTCGCCATGGCGTCGGGCCATCCCTGGCGGGACGCATGGGCGGAGGCCGCCGCCCGGCTGACCGCCGCCGCGGCCGCGGCGTAAATCGGCCGACCCGCCCGAGCGTCCACGGCAGAAGGAACATCGCCGAGAGCGCAAGCACCGCCCACGCGCGGGCGGCGCCCCTTCCCCACGTCCGCGCGTCGAGCCCGCCCGCTCTCGGTCCGCCTGCGCCTAAGACGCGCCGAGCGATAGGCGGCTTGAGAAATCCGGG
>JABAOG010008435.1_pt1 | contig 10759 bp, 10 predicted proteins | sample 7062131 | NCBI WGS metagenome assembly JABAOG01 (sample SAMN14538629, study PRJNA623070) | marine sediment metagenome | biome: marine biome [ENVO:00000428]; feature: marine pelagic biome [ENVO:01000023]; material: deep marine sediment [ENVO:00002113] | place: India: Arabian Sea | collected... | reverse complement strand
GCCGCAACCTTTTCTACGCGTCGAAAGACCTCCTGCAAGCTCGGGCAGCTCCCGATGATGTCGCCGAACCGTTGCGCTTCGAGCTCTCCCGCCATGCGATCGCGGTCGGTGGTGAGCTGATTGAGCAAGATAGCATTCTGCAAGATCAGTGAAGCTTGCCCTGCGAACACGGTGAGGATTTCGAGGCTCGATTGCTCGAAGAGGTTCACGACGTTGTCGTTTCCGACGTAGATCAATCCTAGGAGCTGGCCCTGCGCGATCAGCGGTGCGACCATGACCGAGCTGAGTTGCAGGTTGAGCACGCTTTCGCTCGAGTTGAACATGGTGTCATTGACGGCATCGCTGACGATCAAGGGCTGACGCGTGTCGATGCACCGACGGAGGATGCTGTCCGACAGTTGCGTCACCGCATCGGGAATCGTCTCTCGATCGACGTTGCGCGCGGCGGCGATCTCGGGATCGCCATCTCGCAGCAAGATGACGAACCCTTTGTTGGCGTGAACGACATCGATCACAGCGTCGAGCAGCGCCTCGATCTGGTCGGGGACTTTCCGAATCTCGAGCAGCCGGCGATTGAAGTCGCTCAGCTTCATCATCCCCTCGATCTCCGCGGTCTGCGAACCCTTCCCCTCGGCGTCGGGATCTCGGGAGGTACTCTCGTCGTAGAGCGAGAACACCAGCTCGACGTCACCGAGCGTCAACTTGTCGTTGTGGAAGATCTTGGACTTCTTCTTTTTCTTCCCGTTGACCACAAGGGCAGCCCCAGGGTCGACCGAAGCCGCCGAGAAGTCGCGCCCGTCGAACACAAGCTGGGCGTGATGAGCCTCCAAAGACCCCGAGTCGATCGACACATCATTGGCCCCCGCCCGCCCAATCGACGTCACGCGCTTGTAGATCCCAAACACCCGGGGCCGCCCTTGCGGCACCATCCACTTGAGGCTCGGCATAGGTGAAGGACTCTAACAGACCGAAATTGGGGTGTCACCGGCACCGTCGCCGTCGCTAAGCCGCTCACCGCTTACCGCTAAACCGCCTACCGCTAAACCGCTAAACGGTTACCGCGGATCACGGCTCGCGGTTCGCGGTCTGCCGCCTCCAGCGGCAGTAAAAAGGCCACCTGTTGGGGGGTCAGGTGACCTTTTTGACGCGTTGGGGGAAGTCGCAACGCGTGCTAGCTCAAGTACGGGCCTCCGATGTAACTCGAAAGCTCGCGAACCTCTTGGCGTAGATTGTTCTGAGTGGCTTTGGTGAGATCACCGATCGAGACGAGGCCAATGAGCAGCTCGCCTTCCATGACGGGAACGTGACGGCAACGGCGTTCGGTCATCAACTGCATCACATCGAGCAACGAGTCATCCGGCGATGCTGTATGCAGGCGCGTCGTCATCACGTCGCGCACGAGCGTCTGGCGCGGATCGCGATGCGCAGCCACGACGCGAACCAAAACGTCGCGCTCCGAGAAAATGCCAACCGGATAGCCGCCTTCACATACGAGCACCGAACCTATGTGATGGTCATTCATCGCGTGAACCGCGTCGATAACGGTTGCGAGCGGGCCGACCGAGTGCACTCGTTCGCCTTTTTTGCGGAGAACATCGCGTATTCTGGTGTTCATCATCGGCACGCCCTCGACCCGTTGCTGATTATACAATCATCCGGGGAGTTTTGAGAAGCCCCCAAAACAAAGTGTAAAATCACATACAACCGATCGGGTTATCACCCCTTGTGGACTAGCTTTTCGTCGCGCGGCTCGGCACTCTGAAAGCTCAATGGGGCATGCCAGGGCACAACGAGATCGACGCTCGAACCATAGGGTCGATCTCGACGGCCGTGCCGTTGTGTTCCAGCGAGGCGATCACGTAGGACAGTACACGCTAGAAAACATTTCCGCCGGTGGCGCGATGGTTTCGGGTGATCGAGACTTGCGTCCGGGTCACCTCGTGCACCTGTTGATCGATCTCGAGACGGGCGAAGAACCAATGAGTGTAACGGGCTCGGTGCGTCGAGTGCGCGATCAAAACAACGGCGTGGGTCTAGCGATTGCCTTTCCCGTGTTGACGGCCGACCAAGAAGACGCGATTCACAACGCGGTGCTACGGGCGCTGTTGCGCCGCGACGCAGATCGGGCGCACCTTCCGCTCTTGGTCTTCGAGCCGCGACGTCGCGTGCGTGAAGAGATCGAATCCGAGATCCGAAGCTTTGGTCTACCCGTGGCAGGCGTCGATTCGCTTGCAGACGCGGTTCGCGAGCTCGAGGACGAAGAAACCGAGTACGCCGGGCTCGTCATTCATTCCGTGACACACGACGCACGGTCGATGGAGGTGATCGAGTTCTTCACGCGGTCCGAGGACCTCCGGACGGTCATCTTGCCGGAGCCCAACGGCACGCTTTGCGAGCGAGCCGAGCGTCTCGCCAAACTGCCGCAGGTCCGCGTTCCGCGCATCTGGAGCCGCTCCGAGCTGCGGCGCGCCCTCACCTAGCCCCGGTCGAAAGGCACGACTTCGAGCGACTTCACCCCGGGAAGTCGCTCGAACGAGCTGGCTACGTCGCTCGCGGTTGCAACCGCGACGATGGTGAGATCCCGGTGCGAAATCCGGGCCCGCGTAGCCTCGTTCGCCTGCTTCCTGGTGACCCGGGCAACGAGCTGATCGTATTTCTCAACGTAACTCGGGGGGATGCCCAGCAGTTCGACATCGAGTCGAGCCTCGAGGCGCTTCGATGGTGTGTCGCGGTCGAAACAGTGGCTGTTGATCAAGTAGCGTTGGGCGAAGCGGAGCTCGGCCTTCTTGATCCCACCTTCGACCCAATGCTCAAGTAGGTCGAGTTGCAAGGCCGCGCAGTCCGCGGAGTACTCGGCGGCCGGCGCGGTCCACATGTACCAGGCGTCTCGTTGTCTGGAGTGAAGCAACCGGCTGTACGCGCCGTAGCTCCAACCTCGGACCGCACGGACCTGTTGCATCAGGGTTCCGCTGAAGGTCCCGCCGAAGGCGGTGTTCGAAACGATGAGCGGAAACAAGTTGCGGTCGCGAGTGCGCGCGCCGAGGGTACCGATGAAGAGCTGAGTCTGTGTTCGCTCGGGCTTGTCGACGATGACCACGTGGCGGCCACGGCGTACGCGGGTCGGTGGCACATCCGAGCTCTTGCGTTTGCGGCGACCGATGCGGGGAAAATACGAAGCAACGAGCGCGCGGGCCTCGCTTTCGGTCACGTCGCCCGCGACCCCGATGACAAAAGCGCCGTTGGCGATGTGTCGTGCATAGAAGTCTTTGACTTGGTGGACCCCGATGCGCCCGAGGCTCTGCGCGTTTCCGCTCAAGCCGCGGCTGTACGGATGCTCTCCAAAAAGCGCTTCGCGATAGCACAGCGCCCCCAGCGTCTCGTCGTCGTCGAGCCGCGCGATGAGCGCAGCTCGTGCTTGGCGCTTGAGCTTTGCGAAGTCGCGTGCGCGAAGAGCGGGCTGCCATATCACGCCGGCCAAGAGGTCGAGCAACGGCTCCAGGTGACGTCGGAGCACCGTCGCGCGAACGCGGGTTGAGCGCATGGAGACCTGGACCGACAGCCTGGCCCCAAGGCTCGCCAAGCGGTCTTCGAATCGTTCTTGCGAAAGCCCCCGGGGCCCACGCCTCATCAAGTGCCCAGTGAGTTGGGCGAGGCCCTCCTGTCCCGCGGGATCCTGAAGGCTCCCCACGCCAAGGGCGATCTCCAAATCTACGAGCGGAAGCACGTCGCTCGTTTCGACGAAAATACTCATGACGCTTTTCGCAGGATCTCGACTCGAGTGCGCCGGGAGGGACGAAGGTACTTCGCGACCACGTGCTTCACGTCGTCGGCGGTGACCTCGCGGTAGCCGGCGAGGCGGTCGAACACTGCGGCGCCATCGAGGGCGACCGTCTCGTAGAAACCGATCTGCTCGGCCTTGCCACCAGCGGTCTCCATACTGTGTAGGAACGAAAGCTCGAGCTGGTTGATGGCCTTCTCGAGCTCGGGAAGGGTAGGGCCCTCCGACCCGAGGCGCTCGATTTCCCGATCGAGCAACGCGAGCGCCTTGGCCTTTTCCTTCCCCTCACGGAGGAAGATCCACATCTCGAAGAGGCCAGGGTCGATGAAAGGCGAAATCGATCCTCGAACGGACAGCGCGATCTCTTCGTCGAGACAAAACAGACGATAGAGCCGAGAGCTGTGCCCGCCGAACAGCACCTCGTTTGCGATGACGAGGGCCGGAGTGTCGGAGTCGGAAAACGAAGGCGCGCGGTACCCGATGAGGAGCTTTTCGGTCGGAGTCGGTGCGGCGAGCTCGAATACACGCTCGGCGCGTTGCGACGGCTCCTTCGAAGGTGTTGAGTGCTCGGGGCCGCGTGCACCGGAAAGACCGCCGTAGTACTTCTGCACGAGCGACAAAGCCTTGCGCTCCTCGAAGTCGCCCGCGATCACCAGGGTTGCGTTGCTCGGTGCGTAGTGCGTTCGGTAGAAAGCTTGGCAATCCTGCACCGTGAAGCCACGGATGTCCTTCATCCAGCCGATCGTCGGCCATCGATAGGGGTGGCGGCGGAATGCACTGGCGTAGAGCAACTCGAGCGCCCTGCCTTCGACGTCGTCGTCCACGCGAAGCTTGCGCTCGTTGGCGACCACCTCCTTTTCCGACGTGACCTGTGGCACGCGAAGCACGAGGTTCGACATCCGATCGGCCTCGAGCTCGATCAACAGCGGTAACGCGTCCCGTGGCGCGTTCTCGTAGAAGTAGGTCCAGTCGGTCCAGGTTGCCGCGTTCGCCTCGGCGCCTGCACGCTCCATTAAACGATCGAACTCACCCGGCGGATGGTTCGTCGTCTCGTTGAACATCAAGTGCTCGAACAAATGCGCCAGCCCCGTCTTGCCGGGTCGCTCGTGCCGAGAGCCGACGCGAAACCACGTGTGATAACTGACCGTTGGGGCAGAACGGTCGACGAGCGTCAGCACGGTCAGCCCGTTGCCCAACCGAAAGCGCCGGAGCGAGAGCGCATCGCCGAACGCATGCTCGCCAACGAACGTCCACCGCGCATTGCGCTTTCGAACGCCGTGGTTGAGCCGTTCGATCAGGACCTCAGGCGCTCCCATGGACGCCGGAGCCTGCTCACCCAAGCAGTCGGGGTCAAGCCGATTTGACCCAATGAAAATCACGGGTTGGCTTTCCCGGGGTTGGGGTGCCGCCGTTGGGCTTTACAAATTCGAGAAGGCCGCGGGTGGCCGAGGAAAGGAGCGTGAGATGAAATTTGCAGTCATCGGTGCACGGGTGTTGCTGGGCTTGATCTTCGTGGTGTTTGGGCTGAACGGGTTCTTCAACTTCATTCCAGCGCCGGAGATGAGCGAGGCAGCGGGGTCGCTCATGGGCGCCTTTGTCGCGACCGGATACTTCATGATTGTCGTGAAGCTGGTCGAGGTCACGTCGGGCCTAATGATCCTGACCGGACGCTTCCTTCCCCTAGGGCTCATCCTATTGGCTCCCGTGTCGGTGAATATTCTCCTGTTCCACATATTCCTCGACACAGCGGGCTTGCCGATGGCGCTCTTCATCATCATCGCGCAGCTCTTCCTGGCGTGGGCGTACCGCGACTCGTTCAGTGGGGTCCTCCAGGCGAACGCGAAACCAACGGGTCAAGGCTAAGCACCCCTTCGCTTGACCCGGTCACGGGGGACAGGTAGCTCTCCGGCCATGTCGGAAGTTCGCGTTCGGTTTGCGCCGTCGCCCACCGGGTACTTGCACATCGGCGGAGTGCGGACCGCTCTGTACAGCTGGCTATGGGCGCGCCAGCACGACGGCACGTTCATTCTCCGGATCGAAGATACGGACCGCGAGCGCAGCACCGAAGAGAGCATTGAGATCGTGCTCGAATCGATGCGATGGCTTGGACTCGATTGGGACGAGGGCCCCGAAATCGGCGGCACCCATGGGCCCTACGTGCAAAGCGAGCGCCTCGACATCTACGCCGAATACGCGGAGAAGCTGATCCAATCCGGACACGCGTATCGCTGCTACGCCACGAAGGACGAAATCGCCGCCGCGCGACAAGCGCATCGGAGGACCGGAACCAAGGATGGGTTCCGGTTTGAAAGCCCGTGGCGGGATCGCATCGATGCCCCAAGCGACCCAAATGCGCGGCACGTGATTCGATTCCGAGCGCCGCACGAAGGCACCACGAGCTGGGTCGACGTGGTCAAAGGAAAGATCGACATTCTCAACTCGACCCTCCAGGACTTCATCCTGCTACGCCCCGACGGCATGCCGCTTTACAACTTCGGTTGCGTCGTCGATGACCTGACGATGGGTGTCACCCTCGCCGCCCGCGGAGACGATCACATGATCAACACAGCGCCCCAGATCCTTCTCTACGAAGCGCTCGGCGCGCCTGCTCCGAAGTTTGCCCACATGCCCATGGTCCTCGCACCCAACGGCGAGAAGCTATCGAAGCGTCACGCCGCGGTCGGTGTCCTCGAATACCGCGACATGGGCTACCTTCCAGACGCCGTCCTAAACTACCTGGCACGCCTCGGCTGGTCGCACGGCGATCAGGAGATCTTCACACGCCAAGAGTTGATCGAGAGCTTCAGCTGGGATCGCGTCGGCTCGACGGCGGGCCGTTACGACGCGAAGAAGTTTCTTCACGTGCAGGCCGAGCATCTTCGGATGCTGTCAGACGAGGAAATCGCGCGGTGGACGGTACCCTTTCTCGCAAAAATCGGGATCGAAGTCGCGGCGAACGATCCCGTACTCTTGAAAACGATCCCGTATGTGAGGCCGCGTGCGGCGACATTCGTCGACGTGGCCGAGGCCGTCGAATATTTCTTTCGGGACGTCGAGTTTGAAGCCAAAGGAAAACGAAAGTTCCTCGTACCCGACAATGCGCAAAACCTCCTCCGTCTCGCCGCCGTCATCGAAACCATCGAGCCATTCACCAAGGAGCAGCTCGATGCGACGGTCAAAGCCTGGCTCGAAGAGAACGACCTTCCAATGAAGGTGGTGGCCCAGCCCGCGCGCGTGGCGATGACGGGGCGCACGCGGAGCCCAGGGCTGTTCGAGGTAATGGAGGTGCTCGGCAAAGACAAGACCTTGGCGCGCTTGCGAGCGGGCGCCAAGATCGCGGCGGAGGGGGAGACGCCCTCCGCGTAACTTCCCGAGGTATCTCCCATATTCGTGGAGCCTATTGTGCAGACGTTGGTCATCGTCCTCTACTTGGTCACACTCGGGGTGCTGGCGCTTTACGGGATTCACCGGAGCGCGCTGCTCTTTTTGTACTTGCGCCACCGCCACGAGCGGACGGCGCCGCGGTCCCGGTTCGACGAAGCGGATCTTCCGGCCGTTACGATCCAGCTGCCGATGTTCAACGAGATGTTCGTCGCCGAGCGTCTGATCGATGCAATGGCAGGCGTGGACTACCCACGCGACCGTTTGGAGATTCAGGTGCTCGACGACTCCACCGACGCCACGTCGGCGATCGCGCGCGCTCGGTGTGCCGCCCTGCGCGAACGGGGACTCGATGTTGCCTACGTCCATCGGGAAGAGCGCACCGGATACAAAGCTGGTGCGCTGGCCGCTGGCATGAGGCGCGCAAAGGGCGACTTCCTTTTGATATTCGATGCGGATTTCGTGCCAGGGCCGGGCATCGTGCGCGACCTGATCGATTTCTTCGCCGACCCGTCCGTTGGAGTGGCGCAAGCGCGGTGGTCCCACCTAAACCGCGACGCCTCGCTTCTTACGCGCTGCGAGGCGATGCTCCTCGACGGGCACTTCGTCATCGAACACGCCGCACGCAACCGATCGGGTCGCTTCTTCAACTTCAATGGCACGGCGGGGATGTGGCGCAAAGCCGCGATCGCCGCCGCGGGCGGCTGGCAGCACGACACGATCACGGAGGACATGGACCTCAGCTACCGCGCGCAGCTCGCCGGGTGGAAGTTCGTCTACGCGCCGCACGTGAGCGCACCCGCCGAGCTCCCGTGCGATATGAACAGCTTCAAAGGCCAGCAATACCGATGGGCCAAAGGCTCGGTCCAAACCGCGCGCAAGCTGCTCGGCGCAATCCTGCGCGCACCGGTGAGCCGCAAAGTGAAAACCGAGGCCTTCTTCCACTTGACCAACAACCTCGCCTACGTGTTGCTGCTCGTGCTCGCAGCGCTGCAGCTTCCGAACATGCTGATTCGCCGCCAGCTGGAGCACCCCGAGCTTCTGATGCTGGACGTGCCTCTCTTCTTGGCTACGTGTGGATCGGTTGCCGCGTTTTATGTCGTCGCTCACCGAGACCTCTACGGTGGGAGTTGGCCCGCGATCAAGCATCTGCCAGCCATGTTGGCGATCGGCGTCGGACTTGCCGTCAACAACGGGCGGGCAGCGATCGAAGGGTTGTTTGGTGGCGGCGTCGAGTTCGTTCGGACGGCCAAGAGCGGTGCGGTCGACGGCAAAACTTCGTCGGGAGCGGCCAACTATCGGGTGCGTTGGCCTTGGCACAATGCGGTTGAGCTCGTGTTTGCAGTCTACTGCGTCGCCACGCTGGTCGTCGCGATCCTCACCAGGAACTGGGCAAGCATACCCTTTGTTCTCCTGTTTTCCGCTGGATTTGCCTACGTGGGCGCTGCGAGCCTGTACGAGGCGTTGCGCCTTGGGTTCGGTCAGGGCGCCTCGGAGTTGACGGCACAAGCGCCGTCCACGCATTCCTCGCCGAGCCCGCAGTCGATGTTGAGCTGACACTCGGCCAGCACCTCACTGCTGCGCACGCAAAGGTTCTGGCCCTCGACCGGCGCACAGAAACGAATGGTTGCGTCGATGCGGGCACACTGCTCGTCGGTCTCGCACGGCGTTCGACATTGGCCTCGAACACAGACACGACCGGGCTGGCACTCGTTCGCCGGGCAGAATTGCTCCGGACGCGTGTCCGGGATGCACTGGAACGAGCTGCAGTACTCGTGCTCGGCACAGTTGGCGTCCTCGGTACAGCTCGTCAGGCACGTGTCATCGGTGCAGGGGCGACATGCGCCGGCGACGCACTGCTGGGTCTCGGGGCACGGCGCGTCGAGACAGGTCAGCAAGCACTCGCCGTCGATGCAGATGCGGGCATCGCCACACTCGAAGTTGAATTGACAGAGGAAGGGGGGCGGGTCGGGATTGTCTTCGAGAGGATTGAGGCAAAGACCGTTGTCTGCGCACGTCGTGCCGAGGGGGCACTCGTACGCGTCTTCGCACTCCCCAACGCAACCAATCGCCGTACACACTTCCTGGACAGCACAATCGGCGTCCGCTGTGCACAGGTCCCTTTGCGGCGCGGGCTGCGGGTCGCATTCGTCCCCCCGGCACAAGAAGCAGCCCCGGTCGCTCAGCGGTCCGTCGGCGATACACACGTAGCGAGAGTCTTTGCTGCAGCCAGCGACTGCGAATAGCGCGATAATGAGAATCCCAAAGCGTTTCATGGGAGATTCGACGCGCGGGGCCGGGGCTTATTCACTGGCAACAAGGGCTTGAAAACCGAACAATTCCGTTGAATAACAGGACCGCGATGAGTGGCCACAGCAAATGGTCGACAATCAAGCGGCGCAAGGGTGCTCAGGACGCCAAGCGCGGGAAATTGTTCACGAAAGTCATCAAGGAGATCACCATCGCGGCGCGCTCCGGTGGCGGCGATCCCGACGGCAACGCCCGGCTGCGGCGAGCGATCGATCTCGCGCGAAGCGTGAACATGCCGGCCGACAACGTGACTCGGGCGATCAAGAAGGGAACCGGTGAGCTGGAAGGCGTCCAATACGAAGAGCTCCTCTACGAAGGAGTCGGCCCGGATGGAACGCTGTTCCTTTGCGAAGTGGTCACCGACAATCGCAACCGCACGATCGCCGAGGTGCGAAAGATCTTCGACAAGAACCACGGTCAGATCGGCAGCAGCGGGTCGGCCCTGTGGGCTTTCGAGCAGAAGGGCGTCATCCGAATCGACAAAGACGCCGCAACCGAAGACGAGCTCTTTGAAGCGGCGGTCGGCGGCGGCGCCGAGAACATGGAGCTGATCGGTGACCAATGGGTTGTCACCACGGCTCGCAATGACCTCGACGCGGTCCGCGACGCGATAGCCGCCGCGGATGTGTCGGTGGGCGAGGCGGCTCTCGAGTACATCCCCAATAATCCAAAGGTCGTCGAAGGCGGGGACGCGGCAAAGCTGATTCGACTGTACGAAGCACTCGAAGACCACGACGACGTCCAGAACGTGTTTTCGGATTTCGAGCTCAGCGAGCAGGCGCTCGCCGAAATGGCCTGACCCGACCATGCGAGTCCTCGGCATCGACCCCGGCAGCCGGCGCACCGGCTGGGGTGTGGTGCAGCTCGAGGGGACACGCCTTGTCCACGTGGGGGCGGGGACGATCGCCGTGTCGGAAAAGCTCGCACTGCCCAAGCGGCTTCGCGTCATACACGAAGAGCTTCAGCGAGTCGTCTCAGAGCACCATCCCCAAGCCATCGCGGTGGAAGAGATCTTCTTTGCGAAGTACGCCAACGCGGCATTGAAGCTGGGGCATGCGCGGGGGGTTGCGCTGCTGGTTGCGGCCGAANNACGATCGTCGGGCGCGGAGCGGCGGACAAGGTTCAGATCGGACGTCTCGTCACCGCGCTGCTGGGGCTGCGCGCCCCGCCCGAGGAGGACGCCGCGGACGCACTAGCGGTTGCGATCACGCACATCCAGGCGAGTCGATCGAAGGCCTTCAGACCGTGACACCGGCACAAACCGCCAACCGCAGACCGCGAACCGCAGAC
>JABAOG010000962.1_pt2 | contig 10772 bp, 12 predicted proteins | sample 7062131 | NCBI WGS metagenome assembly JABAOG01 (sample SAMN14538629, study PRJNA623070) | marine sediment metagenome | biome: marine biome [ENVO:00000428]; feature: marine pelagic biome [ENVO:01000023]; material: deep marine sediment [ENVO:00002113] | place: India: Arabian Sea | collected... | reverse complement strand
ATAGGCTGGTTCAACTTCCGGGATTGAACCAACCTCACCAGGTAACTTACCTGTTATCTTTTGTCACAGGTGAATAAAATCTGTGACTAAATTAACCGCAGGACGACGAGTCAAATCAATGGCCGTCGTCCTGCGGCTCCAAATTCAAAAAAGCTCCCCAAAAAGTATGAATAAAAATCAAATTCTCGTACAATGGCAGACCCTTTGGAATCGGCCGTATTTCCAATACTTTCTATTGGCTGGCATCACTTTAATTGCCGCTGTTTTGCGTTTCTATAAGCTTGGCGAATGGAGTCTGTGGATTGATGAAATATTTACAATCAACCGGGCATCCACACACGTTAATCTTGATACCATTATTGCCCAATGGTGGCATCCATCAATCTCTCTTATTTTAACAAGTGGCGCCATAAACGCCTTTGGATTTAGTGAGTGGAGTGCCCGGTTGGCGCCTGCACTTATTGGAATTGCAACCATTCCAATAATTTATTTTCCTATCAGGCGATTATTTGGGCCGATTGTGGGTTTAATCGCGATGCTTTTGCTGGCTGTTTCTCCTTGGCATTTAGAATGGTCGCAAAATGCGAGATATTATACAAGCTTATTACTACTGTTTTTTCTAGCGGCCTTTGCTTTCTATATGGCAATTGAAAAGGATCGGCCGATTTTATTAATTCTGGCTGGGGTATTATTGGTGTTAGCAATAGGGGAGCGCTTCGTAGCTGCCATGCTGATCCCGGTGATTATATCCTATTTGGGAGCGTTGTTATTTTTACCTGTTGAAAAGCCAGACGGATTCAAAATCAGAAATTTGGCCTTGATTTTTGTGCCTGGAATTGTATTTCTCTTAATTGAAATCATACGGTTTTTCACGACAGGCACCTCTTACTTAATGGGGGCAACTGAACTCCTTTATAGTTTACCAATTGATGATCCCTTTCGCTTGGCAAGTTTCATTGCTTTTGACATAGGTGTTCCTTTAATGGTTTTGGCTTTATTCGCCAGTATTTATCTATTGCTGCGACGGAGCAGAGCCGGTCTCTTTNNATGCTATTGTTCCAGTCGTATTATTATTAATAGCCAATCCATTTTATTTCACCCAGGATCGCTACATATTTATGGTCTTACCTTTTTGGTTAATTTTAGCAGCTGTTGCAATCAAAGAGTTGTTCAATCATGTCGAGGGGAATGGAAACATTCTCATAGTTGGCGTTTTGGCTCTTCTCCTAGCAGATGCAATGGCTGACAATATGCTTTACTTTCAAATAAACCATGGCAATCGCCGTGACTGGAAGGGCGCATTTTCTCTAGTGGAAGAAAGAAAAATGCCTGAGGACGAAGTGGTTACCTGGTGGCCCCAGTTCGGTCCCTATTATCTGGATCAGGAATTAATTTCATGGGGAGATATCGATCCAGATTTTGTGGAAAATAGTAACAAGAGATTTTGGTTTATTCTAGATGAAGAAAATATTTGGGGAAATCAGGAAATGAGATACTGGCTTGAAGAAAATGGAAAACTAATAGAAATTAAATACTTACGAAGACAGAATGATTCTTATTTACGAATCTACTTCTATGATTCAAGCAAATAAAAAAAATTAAGTAGAAAGCAGAAAATCTTTGAAATAAAACCTGCCACGAATTAACACAAATTTACACGAATTAGCACTAATTTTGAACCTGTAATTCGTGTAAATTTGTGGCTCTTTTTTGAAAAACTTTTTATGGTTCNNAAAAATTTAAACGTCATGACAAAACATCTTTTCCAATCTAGCAGGGATTTCAGTATGTACTTCCTAAGAATTCGAAGGAAAAATAGAGGCTCATGCCGCTGATTTCAGTCGTCATTCCAGTTTATAACGGCGAGCGAACTATTTATGAAACAGTTAGTTCGGTTTTGGCCCAAACTTACAAGAATATTGAACTAATTGTGATTAACGACGGTTCACAAGATTCAACCGAAGAAATTCTGGGAAGGCTCCATGATTCACGATTGAAGGTATTCTCTTATCCAAATGCTGGACTATCTGCCAGCCGAAACAGGGGCATAAAATTGGCTTCTGGAAAATACATTTCCTTTTTAGATGCCGATGATTTANNGTTTACAGTTGGACAGATTTTATTGATGAAGATGGTAAACATCTTGGTTATGGAATCCATCATACTGCAACCGGTTATATATTTCCGGATTTGTTGGTACTATTCTTTATCGGCAGTGGATCCAATGCTTTGTTTCAAAAAGATGTTTTTGAAAAAGTCGGTTGCTTTGATGAATCGTTAGTTTCTGCGGAAGATTGGGATATGTTTCTACGATTGGCAGTTCATTATAAATTTGCTGCGGTTCCTAAGGCACAAATCCTTTATCGAATTGTCGAAAACTCAATGTCTAGTAACGTCTTAAGACAGGAAAGAGAAAGTTTAAAAGTAATCACCCGTGCTTACGCCAGTGAACAAGGTAAGTCATTATTAGGTCTTAAGAAAATTACTTTGTCCAATCTTTACCTATACCTGGGTGGGCGGGCTTTACGAGGTGAACCGTACTGGAAGAATGGCTTGTATGCTTTGAGATTTTTATGGCTATCCTTCATTAATAAACCACAAATTCTTGAGCANNTAAAGCTTTAACAGCGATAATACTACCTCCAACACCAGCAAAAACATTTCGAAAAGCCCTCAAATCTATAGGGCGAAGGTTTTTCAAAGCTGGACCTTTTGAATAAGTAAATTATCCATGTTTTGTTCTATTATCGTTCCTACAATCGGCCATTCTTCATTAAACACAACTATTAAAAGTAAATTGAACCAAACCCTTTCATCAGACAATTTTGAACTCATCATTGTCAATGATTCAAGTAGACCAATTTCCCAAGAAGAATTTGAGATTCCAGAAAATATCCAAATAATAAACACCAACCATCATGAACGCAGCGTCGCTCATAATACAGGCGCTGCAATCGCTTCTGGCCAATATCTCCATTTTCTAGATGATGATGATTGGATGCTGCCTGGTGCCTTCAACCAATTCTGGCAATTAGCCAAAGATTCCCCTGCAGAATGGTTGTATGGTGGCTTTAGACTGGTGGGTGAGACCGGCGAAAAATTAACCGACATTCTTCCAGATGCAACGGGCAATGTTCTTATCCAAATGTTATCATTTGAATGGTTACCACTTCAGGCTTCTCTCGTTGAGAGCAAAGCGTTCTTTAATGCAGGGGGTTTTGCTTCATTAGAGTCACTGCTAGGTGGATTTGAAGATATCGACCTCTCTAGACAAATAGTCTTAAGGGGTGATATGTCAGCAACTAACGAACTGGTTGCAGTTATTCGTGTTGGTAACATAGGTAGCACGACAAATTACGATGATATGTTTCTTCAAAACCGCCAATCCCGCGAAAAACTCCTCGATTCCCCTGAAGTATTTTCCAGGCTTTGGCTTTCTGTCAGGGAAAATTCTCAAGATGTAAACTACTGGGCTGGCCGGATAGTGTATTATTATCTTGGTTCNNAAAGATTTGCAAGAGCAGCCAGCAGAGGAATGTATGTTCTTGGTAGTTTGATCATTGCTGGCCGGTACTTGTTTTCAAGTAGTTTCTGGCGTGCTCTTTCGACACCTCATTTTAATCGTGTATGGCTTGCTATTGAAGAAGCAGACGCATCTCATATTTATGATGGTGTTAATTGGAATTAGAATGTTGTAACTTGATAGGGACCATTTCAAAAAATGTTTTGCACCACAATAATTCCTACAATCGGCCGTAAAACACTTGATAAGGCAGTTGAAAGTGTACTTGATCAACTCTTTCACAAAGATGAGTTTGAGGTGATCGTTGTAAATGATTCTGGTTATCCATTACCGTTCGCAAAATGGCAAAAGTCAAACCAGGTACGTATCATTACTACACAGAAACGTGAAAGATCTGTTGCCAGAAATGTAGTAGGTGCAGCCCTTGCTTGCGGGCAGTATCTACATTTTCTAGATGATGATGATTGGCTTCTGCCGGGAGCATTTGAAGGTTTTAGGCTATTAGCCGCAGAAAAATCGGCCGCTTGGCTCTATGGTGGTTATAAGTTAGTCAATCGAGAGGGTGAGCTGTTGCAGGTGNNCTGGCGAATGGTTACCATTACAGGTGTCTCTAATCAGGTCTGACGCCTTTTTCAAAGTGGGTGGGTTTACCTCTTTAACCTCATTGCTTGGTGGCGACGAAGATGTAGATCTTTCACGAAAAATATCAATGGAATGCGATATTGCGGGGATGGATCATATTGTGGCAACAATTCAAGTAGGAGATGAAGGAAGTACCACTAATTACGCTACGTTGCACCAACAAAGCCTTCAATCACGAGAAAAGATGTTGAATACACCCAATGCCCTTGGCCGTTTGTTAGACTCTTCTCGTTCCCGCCCGGTTGATAACAGTTATTGGCACGGCCGTNNCTCGCTTCTATTATCTTAAATTTGCAGCGTAAACGACCATTTACGGCCGTGAGTCGTTTCTTCAACCTAGTGTTGGGTTTTGTGCGCTCCTGGCAGCATCTTTTATCACCCCGATTTTGGCAGGGAGCAACACGCCCACATGTGACCAATGGCTGGTTATCAACCAAAACTTAATAATAATATTCCCAATGTTCTGTTCTACAATCATTCCCACAATCGGCCGAACTAGCTTGCATAAGGCAGTCACCAGTGTATTAAATCAAGAATTATTAGATGATAGTTTTGAAATTATCGTTGTTAATGATTCTGGAAAGGCTCTGCCATATGCTGAGTGGCAAGATGCAGAGCAAGTTAAAATCATTAATACGGCTGGTCAGCGAGAGCGCAGTGTAGCTCGTAACACCGGAGCTGCCATCGCCAGAGGAAAGTTTCTTCATTTCTTGGACGATGACGACTGGTTAGCCCCCGGAGCTTTTCAAAGATTCTATAAATTGGCCCAAAATTCCAGTGCAGCCTGGCTCTACGGTAGTTCCCAACTGGTCGATTGGAATGGTCAGGAGCTTATTCGACTGGAACACGGGTTAGAAGGTAACTGTTTCATCCAAGTTCTTGCAGGCGAATGGATTCCACTTCAAGCATCTCTAATAGAAGCGCAGGCGTTCTTCAGAGTTGGCGGTTTTAATACCTTTATCTCCGGACCGGAGGACATTGATCTATTACGACGAATTTGTTTAGTAGAAGACCTTGTCGGATTTTCAGAAGTTGCTGCAAATATTGTTCGTAATGATCCAGCTACAACGACCGATTATGACCATCACCCAGAGTCAAGTCGCTGGGCCAGAGAGCAAATACTCGACGCCCCAGGGGTTTTTAATCGGATGCGAAATGGGAATAGTTCTGCTTACTGGAGAGGCAGAATAGTACGGGCTTATATCACCTCTTTGGTATGGAATCTCCTAAATAGACGGTTTTTCTCTGCAATTAGTCGAGCGGTATATATGATGACAGGATTTGTGCTTTCTATGCACAACTTATTTTCAAAAGAATTTTGGCGGGCCATTGTCCGACCCTATGCCAGTCGAACTTTCGCCCATGGTTTTGAGAAGGCAGTTTTGAACAATTAGACAATAGTTATCCGGAAATCTGCCCAAATGTATTTGACGAATTGCCATTCTGGTTGAACTGTTCAAAGACAGCTTTAAGATCCGCATAAACGCTTAGAGGTTCTAACCTCTTAGCCTCCGGTAAAGTCAGTTGATCCTTACCCCGGCCCGTCAACAACAAAAACGTTTGCCCCACACCCGCGTTCCGTCCCGCTTGAATATCCGTGAGGGCATCCCCTACCATGATTGAACGAGCCAAATCCAGGTTCATTTCCTTAGCTGCCTTCAGCAGGAGCCCTGGCNNTTTTCTACAGGAACAATCAGCTTCAGGCTCATGAGGACACATATAAACAGCATCAATCCGGCCTCCCACACTTTCCACTTTCTGAACGACGCGCTCATTAATCTCATCAGCCTGAGATTTCGAAATAATATTACGGCCGACCGCAGATTGATTCGTAACAACAACAATTGGCCATGAAAACTGTGCTAAGAAAATTAAAGCTTCCAACGCCGGCTCAATAAATTTAACTTGCGACCAGGAACGAATGTAATCCGGCCGATTTTCAATAATTACCCCATCCCGGTCCAAAAAAATTGCCGGAGTTGCCATCATTCATTTTTCCTGTGCAAAATTGTAAGCCCCCCACCCAACCAAATTTTCCAATTATATAGTTGCATACAAACCCTATTGTAATATATTTCATCTTCATTCACGAACAAAAACCCTTTGAATTAAACCAGTCGCGAAATAACCAAAATATCACCCAATTTGCCATCCCAAATTTCGTATAATTCGTCGCTCCTTTATTTTATAAACCTTCACTATACCAAAAGGAGGCAGTAATGCTCATAGTACAAACTCCCCTACGTGTCAGTCTCTTCGGCGGCGGAACAGATTTCCGCAGCTACTTCCTGGAAGATGGCGGTTGTGTCCTCACCTCAGCCATTGACAAATATATCTTTGTCACCATCAAGCATCGCTTTGATGAAATGCTGCGTGTTGGATGGACTAGGACCGAAATGGTTCAATCTCTGGATGAAATCCATCATGAATTAATTCGGGAAGCCCTTCGTAAAGCAAAAATCTTTCAAGGAATAGAGATCACAACGATGGGGGATATTCCATCCAAAGGGTCGGGACTAGGTTCATCGAGTACAGTTACCGTTGGTGCCCTCCATGCTGCCCATGCCTTACAAGGTGAACTCGTAAGCGCCGAACAATTAGCCAGAGAATCGTGCAATATCGAGATTGATATCCTCAAAAAACCAATTGGCATTCAGGATCAATATATAGCCGCCTATGGTGGGTTGCGGTTCATGAGCTTTGAAACAGATGGTTCAGTGAAACAAAAGCGAATACATTTAAAACCAGCTTTGCAGACCGCATTAGACAACAACTTACTCCTATTTTACACTGGCATATCTCGACAGGCCTCCGACATTCTGACTGAACAGAAACAGAATATCAATTCTCGGCGGGTTATTCTGGGTGAAATGAAACAGTTGGCTGAAGAGGCAACCGAATCTCTCCAGGCGGGCAAAATAGATGAATTGGGACCGTTGCTCCATGAAAGTTGGAAAATGAAACGCCAATTAGCCAGCAAAGTCTCAAATTCTGTACTAGATGATATGTACCAAAAGGCAAGGCAAGCAGGTGCAACAGGCGGCAAGATTACTGGTGCAGGTGGAGGCGGATTCTTGCTGCTTTACTGCCCTATGGAAAAACACGCGGCCGTTCGCAATGCCTTATCCGAGTTATCCGAACTGACTTTCAAAACGAATGCTGGCGGATCACAGGTTATATTCAACTATCGCCGATGATCGTTACCATTTTCTCAAAGCGCTAATTTCGAAAATCGAAAGGAATCCCCTCGTTTCCTTATGCCCCCATTGCAATACCAACACGACGGGTACGGCGGGCAATGTAAAGCAGGGCGCCAATCTCAACCAGAATGATAACCGCCAGCACCGCCAGATCGGGCGCCACCTCAGACCAGCCCGCGCCCCGTAGAGTGATCTCATTAACCGGATTCATAATGTAATAAGTTGGGAAAAGACGGCCGATCCACTGTGGCACGCCAGGAAATAAAAATATGATAGCCGGCGCATACAGTAGCAAACCAATCCCCTTAATAATCGCAAACAGGGAAGTAATATCCTTCGCAAAATAGCCCAACATCAGGCCAAACCCGGAGGCAGCCATCGCTCCCATTGCCAGTACAAAAACAAGCACCAGCGGCTCGCCGCCAAATGCCCGGTTCAGCAAAAGCGTCAACACAGCCACAATAACCGCCAGAACAGTACCCGTAATGCCTTTGCTAAGAAATATCTCTTCCATTCGGGCCGAAGTTACCACAACGGCCGTTAAAGTATCCCGCTGCTTTTCCATTACCAGCGAAGTAGCCGGCGTCATCAAGCCCCCAATCAACACCGCGATAAGAATAATAAACGGCAGCAGCCGGTCTTCAATTGCCAGCGTTTCCGCATCGCCCAGAATGTGAGAAACAACATTTAAAGGCAATTCCTCCCCGGTCAGGCTGCGCAGGGCATCCGCCACCGTAATCCCCGCGATGAGCCGGTCACGCGCCAGACTTTCTCCCCAGGCATATGAGTTAATCTCTAGCGGTTCGCCGGAAAGAATCGCTTCATCAAATCCGGGCGTTAGCACAACGCCAACATCAACCCCTCCTTCGGCCGTAACTTCTTCAAGTTCGGCCGCGCTATCATAAATTTCGAGGGTAACCGTATCGGCCTTTTCAATCAACGCTGGAATTTGAGAATCACCCTCCAGCGCCAGCCCAAGACGCGGCTTGCCGGAAAACAGATTCCCAAAAACCAGTGATATAGCTAGCGAGACCATCAAAGGGGTTAGAATGGCGAAGATGACAATAAAGTTGCGACTGCTGGAACCAACCTCATTCCGCAAAAGGACTAAAATTCGTCGAATGCTCATTGTGTTTTTCTCCTCAAGGCCATAATACCCAATCCACCAAAAAGCACACCCATACCAAGCATGACCGCCAGGTTGAGCCACAAATCACCCCAACCGAAACCAAAGTTTGCCGCCCGGTGAACGGTTTCGGCCAGGTAGTAAGAAGGAATAAGCCTGATCCAATCCGTTGTTAAATCCGGGATCAGAACAGCCAGGGCGGGGATAGCCATAATCAACAACACCGGGAAGCCCCAGCCAAAGACCGACATAAAATCCTTTGCCGCTGAAGCAATTAAAAAGCCGATGCCGGTAACCATCAGTGCCCCCAGCAATAGCGCTGCCAAAATAAGCGCTGTCTGATTGCCTAATGTGCCAGTAAGCGCCATGAGAATTGCTGCCTGAGCAAAAGCCAATCCGACGCCGGAAATTCCCTTGGCAACGAATAAGTTGCCTGTTGTCAACGGAGTAATAAGCAAGGCGTTCAGGGTTCGAGCCTCAATCTCTTCACTTATCAGGCTGGAAAGTCCCAGCATTTCAGTTAGCATAATAAAAACAGCCATCAAGGGCAGCATCTGATCCCGCAGTGGAATTTGCGCCCCGGCCATATCTGGCCCAAGAACAGTGATATTACTTGTCAGGTTAAGCCCCTGGTTGCCGGCTTGAGCAAAGATCAATTCGCGTACCATTATCGTTGCCGCATCTTGCATTTCCGGTGGGGTCTCGGCCGAAAAATAAATATCCACCTGCCCCCGTTCGCCGCTGGCAAGCAAGGTTGTCAAATTCTCTGGCATGGCAATACCGGCCACGAAATCCCCCTCCTGAACTGCCTCTTGCAGGGCCGCTACCGTTTCAAACTCGACAACTTCCAGACCGGACTCGACAGGGGCGTCGGCCATTTCCGGCGGCAGCGCCGGTCCAGACCAGGCCAATCGAAAAGTCTCATCCACATCACTGGGCATCACATAGTAAATGGCAATATAGAAAACCAGGCCCAATATGCTCACAAAAGCAAAGAAGCGATTCCGCATAAAAAGGGTCAGGTCTTTGCGAACCAGAGCAAAGATTCGGGAAGTTTTCATCCTGTCAGCCCCCGACCAGTTAACTCGATAAAAATATCCTCAAGACTGGCCTCTTCACTATGGATGGTAATGACCCGTTCGTTTTTAAATAAAGCCTGGACATCGGTTGGCGTCTCCGGCGAATCAAGAATAATCTCCCGGCTTTGCAAGCCGCCATTTCCATCGTCAACCTCAGCAATCAACATCCGTTTACCATATTTCTGCTTTAAATTATGGGGCGTATCTAGCGCCACAATCTTGCCCTGGTGAATAAAAGCAACCCGATCACAAAGGCGGTCAGCTTCGTGCATGTCGTGAGTGGTTAAGAAAATTGTTGAACCCCGTTCCCGCTCCTCCAGAATAATGTGACGGATATTATCGGCCGAAGTAGGGTCCAGCCCTTCCGTTGGTTCATCCAGGAATAAAATACGCGGTTGATTGACAAGGGAGCGTGCAACCATCAACCGTTGTTTCATCCCTTTCGAATAAGTGTCAACTTTATCTTTCCCACGGCCGTCCAGCCCAACCCGTTTCAGCAACGCATCCGCATCAAAATCAGAAATGCCAAACAAGCGGGCAAACAGCTCCAAATTTTCACGGCCGTTCATCTGCTCATACAAATTGGTGCGCTCAAAACAGACCCCGATCTGCGCCTGGATCGCCTTCGGTTTTTGAGCTACATCAATATCGAGCAAAATGGCTCGGCCGTCTTTGGGTGTTAATTGGCCCGTTAGCATCTTAACGGTCGTCGATTTACCGGCGCCATTTGGACCCAGAAACCCCAGAATTTCCCCATCACCTACCGTAAAATCAATATGATCTACCGCCAGAAGGTCACCGTAATTGTAGGTAAGATTTTCGGCGACGATGGCATTACCAGACATCTCTTTCTCCTTAACATGAAGCAGCCAGTAATTCGATTTTATTATATCTGAAAGGGGGAAGGCGGCTATATTATTCAAGTTGGTACAAATGTATTATCAAAAAACCTATTACATATTGCTTATCATATAAGGCAGCCACGTAAAAATGATGTTATGATATAAGTATGACTGGAAAACTTTTTGAAGTTTCATGCAGACCGCTTGGAATCCTTTTTCAAGAATTACCCAAAAAGGGGTTGCCTTTAGAAACCTTAACAAAAGGTATCACTTATCCACAACAGCATTTACAGGATCCCCTGGCCTGGATAGATTGGCAAAGTTTTCGCCAATTCATGGCCAATGCTGGGCAGGTTTGGA
>JABAOG010005632.1_pt2 | contig 10779 bp, 11 predicted proteins | sample 7062131 | NCBI WGS metagenome assembly JABAOG01 (sample SAMN14538629, study PRJNA623070) | marine sediment metagenome | biome: marine biome [ENVO:00000428]; feature: marine pelagic biome [ENVO:01000023]; material: deep marine sediment [ENVO:00002113] | place: India: Arabian Sea | collected... | reverse complement strand
GATGAAAATGTCTATGCGCAAGGGGATTTATTGGTCGCAGGTACTCCCCAATCGGCTGATGCTGGTTTCGAACTCGAATATACATATGGGTTCTCCCATTTATGGTCCGATCTGCGGCAGTTATTCTCCTATTGGTGGGTTTGGATCGCTGCTGCGGTTCTCCTGGTCTTCCCTGGATGGCTGATGCTCTCATTTTCCGGGTTATCGAGAGGGTTGGATTGGATAGAAAGCATTGGACTATCAATTGCTCTCAGCATTTCCCTGATCTCTATCCTATACCTGTGGGCTTCTGTTTTCAGTATCCCGATCAATCGTACTGCGATATATTTGCTTACCGGTCTATCCATCTTCCTCGTGATCATCCAATCCCTGCGCAGGCTGTCTGGTGATCACAAGGATCCTGATCAAGCCGATATCTCTAACTCAGGGCTCATCGTCATTACCATCCTGGTTTTTGCGGCCTCTCTGCTTCTCCGGTTGGGAATGGTCCGTGACCTGGTGGCACCTCCCTGGGTGGATTCAATCCATCATGGTGTGCTGACACGGGCAATCATCGAACAAAGTGGACTTCCTGATGGGTTTTCAGAAATCTTGCCCCAGGAGGCCAGGTATTATCATCTCGGTTATCACAGCCTGATGTCCACTTTTCTGCAGTTGACCGGCATGGACATGCCGAAAGCAATGCTGGTCTTTGGACAGTTATTGAATGCCCTGTCCATCTTCGCAGTTTATCTCTTTACGAAAAGCTTCACGCAACGTCAATCGACGGGGATCCTGGCTATGGTCGTGGTAGGTCTTTTCTCCCCATTACCTGCCTACCTGACGAGCTGGGGAAGATATACCCACCTGCTGAGCCTACTGATCCTGCCCGCCTTGCTCTTCCTGATAACAAGGTTAAATAAGCGTGAAAGCAGGTTGATCAACATCGGCCTCCTGGCCAGTATCCTGTTCGCTGGGCTGAGCCTCGTCCACTACCGGGTGGCTTTCTTCGCTGTTATTCTGGTGTTCGTATATGTTTTGGTCTATGGTTACATCACTCCACCAGAAAAATGGTTTAGGCAATTCATCCTGATCAGTTTTGGATTGTCAGCACTTATACTGGCACCATGGCTTATCCCAACTATCGGCAATCTATTGATCCCCAAAGCCATCGCCTGGGGAGGCGGTGTACAAACCCTGTTCAGCGGTTTTTCCTGGCGCTTCCTGACAGTTGCAAGTGGAAAATATATCCTCGGAGCAGCGGTATTGGGTTCTCTATTCGCCATCATCTTTAAATTCAGAATGTTCCTGACCCAGCTGATCTGGATTGCCAGCATGTTTTTTGCTGCCAACCTGGGAGCATTAGGTCTTCCTGATCCAGGATTCATTAACAATCTTTCTGTTGAGATAAATTTGTTCCTCCCAATCGGTCTATTCGCTGCTTTTGGAGTAGATGAATTCAGGCTTCAGCTCCGAAAGTACATCCCTGCAAAATGGACCGCTGGTTTTGATCTCGCATTGTTTGCAGTTCTTTTGGCAGGATCAGTTTTTGGAGCTGGGAAATTACTTCCGATCCTTAATCCAGTCACTCTCCTGGCTCGTGAGTCCGACCTGGCAGCGATCGAGTGGATAGATGACAATCTTCCCGACCAGGAGGTGATCCTGATCAATCCCCAGGGATGGGGATACGGATTATACATGGGAGCAGACGGTGGATACTGGATCAGCCCCCTGGCCGGGAATCCGACAATCCCCCCGCCTGTTTTATTCAGCCTTGGACCGATCGAATCGATAGCCGAAACCAATACTTTAATCGAAGATGTGATGGCATCACACACTGAACCAGCCGACATCTGGGATTTGATGTCAGATAACGATATCGATTACCTGTTTATTGGCGATCGAGGTGGGGTTTTCTCAGGAGATCGACTGACCAACAGTCCATTTTTCCAGTTAATTCACCAGAACGGAGCCTCACAGGTCTTCAGAAGAATAGAATAGTTTATTTTTCCTAGAATTGATGTCATTGAATGGAAAAAATCTTCCTAATAACTTGACAATATGCCGACCTATCCGTATAATCCTTTGGCTTGGTTGAAAAATGGCTTTATTTGTTGGATAATTTGTAATTAGGAGTAAGAAAATGGCACCGCTTCCAAAACAAAAAGTATCACGTACTCGAAGAGACAATCGACGAGCACATGATGGATTAAAAGCGAAGAACATCGTCCAGTGCAGCAACTGCGGTGAGATGCGTTTACCACACCGCGCCTGCCCCAATTGTGGATTCTACAAGGGTCGCGAAGTATACGAAGTCAATCGAGAATAATAATCTGAGCGTGACTAAAACCTTCTCAGTGCGTTAATAGTATCGAGAATCATGTAGCCGGGTTTAATTACCCGGCTGTAATTTTTTTCTGAGATGGTGAACATATGACACAACAAAAATTCGCATTCCTTTTTCCGGGTCAGGGATCTCAATCTGTCGGTATGGGTGAAGCGCTTGCAAAACGGTACCGCTCTGCAAGAGATACATTCCAGGAAGCCAACGATTACTTAAAGACAAATTTAGCCCAATTAGCCTGGTCAGGACCGAAAGAAGTACTGGACCAGACGGTGAATACGCAGCCGGCAATGTTAACGCACTCAGTGGCAGTGCTGCGAGTGATTAAAGAACTGCGGTTGACCTTCGATCCGATGTTTATCGCCGGTCATTCAATGGGACAATTGACTGCACTGGTCGCCAGTGATTCGTTGGACTTTGAACAGACCATCCTGCTGACACGCACACGCGGCGAGCTGATGCAAAAAGCTGGTGAAGAAAATCCTGGTGGTATGGCTGCAGTCCTTGGTCTGGATATCGAAAAGATTGAAGAAATCTGTACAGAAATCTCCAAGGGTCCGAGTGTAGTTCAAATCGCCAACGATAACAGCCCAGGACAGACAGTGATCTCGGGGGATAATGAAAGCCTTGAAACCGCTATTGAACGACTGCGGGAGGCTGGTGCCAAAAAAGTAATCCGCCTGGCAGTCAGCATTGCTGCTCACTCGCCATTAATGGCAACTGCGCAGTATGAGTTCCAAAAATTCGTCAATGGTAGTTCTTTGCAAGCCCCGCATATCCCGGTCATCGGCAACGTTTCGGCTGCCCCATTGCAAACACGCTCTCACCTTCAGCAGGACCTCGGGGAACAGCTCATCTCCCGGGTTCGGTGGACTGAATCAATTAATCGAATGATCGCTTCAGGTGTGACTCATTTCTTTGAATTAGGAAACGGTAATGTCTTACGCGGGCTGGTAAAAAGGATAAACCGGAACGTTGAATGCACATCCGTGAGTTCACCGGATGACATCGAAAAACTGATGGAATTCGTTTCCTGATTTCTTTTTTCCCAAAACTGAAAATTTATGATTGGTGTATAATTATCCAGTTATTTTAGAGGATGATCGATTATGTTTTGGAACGATTTACAACTGGAAGATAAAGTAGCCATCGTTACTGGTGCATCACGAGGGATTGGCCGGGCAATCGCCATCGAACTTGCCCGTAGAGGTGCAACTGTCGTTATTAACTACAATAGATCCAAAGAGGCTGCCGATCAGGTTCAGACGAAAATATCTGAATTTGGTGGAAATTCGATCTTATACCAGGCAGATGTTTCCAATTTTGAACAGGCTCAAAATTTGGTTAAATCAACGATCAACGAGCTTGGAACATTAGATATTTTGGTCAATAACGCTGGTATCACGCGGGATAAACTATTTCCGATGATGTCCGAAGAGGACTGGGATATCGTTCAGGACATCAACATCAAAGGCACTTTCAACTGTTCGAAAGCTGCTGTCCGCCATATGATGAGAAAGCGATCTGGAAGGATCATCAATATCACATCCGTAGCCGGGCAGATGGGCAATCCTGGACAGACCAATTATTCCGCCTCAAAAGCTGCTCAGATCGGCTTTACCAAAGCCCTGGCACGTGAAATCGCTGCCAGGAACATTACCGTGAATGCGATTGCCGCCGGATATATCGATACGGAAATTTGGGATGTAGTCTCCGAGGAGATCCAGGAAGGAATATTGCAGTTGATCCCTCTGGGTCGAAAAGGTGAACCAGAAGAAATTGCTAACCTGACTGCGTTCCTGGCCTCCGATCAAGCCGCATACATTACCGGGCAGGTGATTGGTGTTGATGGTGGTATGGCAATGATGTAATAATTGTCTTATTATTAAGGTGAACTTATGAATGATACAAATCGACCACCCGGAAAAACAACAATCGCACCTGACGTACTCTTGACCATCGCCAGATTGACGACATTGGATGTCGATGGAGTCAGCCGGATGAGCCCGGTTCCTGGTGGAGTCAATCGATATTTACAAAAAGGGGTCGGTGAGGGTGTTCGCATCTTGATCGAAGATGATAGGACCTATATCGACTTATATCTGATTGTCGAAAACGATGTGAATGTCAGGGAGGTCAGCCGAAACGTCCAGGAAAATGTGTCCCGGGCGATCTCAGAAATGGTTGGAATGGATGTTGGTCGTGTGAATGTCCATATCGAAGATATCGATTATCCCGTGGATCCTGTCGAGGAGGCCTGATCACGGATGAAGCCGAGAACAAGGGCACGTTCCCTAGCTCTGCAAGCCCTTTACGAGATTGATCTCACAAACCATCTTCTAGGAACCGTTGTCGAAAATCGGTTGAACGACTCCCCCATGGATGAAAAGTTAGAAAATTTTGTATTCGAAATCGTGCGAGGTGTCTGGCCGATTAAAGACAAGCTCGACATGTTCATAGCAGAACATGCTCCTGAATGGCCTCTCGACCAGGTGGCGATCATCGATCGGAATATATTACGAATAGCCTTATGGGAATTCGCTGTACGTGGTGATACTCCAATCAAAGTAGCCATCAACGAAGCAGTTGAACTCGCCAAGAGATACGGATCTGACAGCACTCCTCGATTTGTTAATGGCGTCTTGGGAAGTCTCGCTTCCCGACACAATGAATTAAAACAATTATTTGAGTCAGCACAAGAATCGAACAATTAAAAAATGGATATTTTTGGAATCGGTGCCTTAGAAATATTATTCATCCTGATCATCGCTTTACTCGTTCTTGGACCGGAACAATTGGTCAATACTGGAAAGACGATCGGGCGATTTCTCCGCAAATTGGTCATGTCAGAAAGCTGGCAGACCATCCAGCAGGCTTCACGAGAGATGAGGAATCTGCCAAACCGCTTAATGCGCGAGGCCGGTATTGAGGAAATGGAAAAAGATTTCAAGGGGATGATAATTGAAGACCCAACAAAAGCACTCAACGCGTCTATCAAAGATGAGATGAAAGAGATTAATAAGGGTCTCTCTGCATGGACGACAACCCCGGCTGCCAAACCGACTGCGGAGACTGAATCAGAGAAAAAAGATATTATTGAAGAAGAAAGCGGCACACCCGAGAAAGCTACAACCGAAGAACCACAAATCGAAACACCTGAAGAAGATGAGGTAGAAGAAAACCAGATCGCTCCTGTTGTACAGGAATGTGCACCTGAAAATAGCAATGATCCTAACAATGAAAAAGGTGATCAATAATTATGCGGAAATTCTTTAGAAGACTTTGGCGGATTATATCGGCACCTTTCCGCATGATCCTGTGGGTCTTCCGAAAAATATGGGGGTGGATTCGAACTGTGTTTAACAACCTCAAGGTTCTCTTCATGGAAGAGCCTGAGGATGCTCCTCTACCAGAAGCATTTGCAAAAGCGGTTGAAAATCCTACCGGTGTACTTGAGCATATCAACGTTCTCAGGAAGCATATTTTCCGGGCATTATTGTTCATGATGATTACCACTGGTGTATCATTTGCATTTGTCCGCCGCCTCCTGGAATGGCTTACCCAGCCAATTGGAGGCCTTGAGGAACTTCAGGCTATTGAGGTCACCGAACCCATCGGTGTCGTTATGCGGGTTTCCTTGCTCTCCGGCTTTGCGATTGCCCTACCCTATATCGTACTGGAACTGTGGTTATTTGCTGCTCCTGGTTTGAAACGCTCTGCCAGGATACGCGGTCTGATCGCAATTCCAGTGGCCACGTTCTTATTTATCGGTGGTATGGCGTTTGCTTATTTTGTAATGATGCCCGTTGCTCTGCCATTTTTGTTGAATTTCATGGGGATCAATACAGCCGTACGACCGGCCTCCTATGTGCAGTTTGTTACCGGGCTGCTGTTTTGGATCGGTCTCACATTCGAATTTCCGCTGATCATATTCGCCCTGGCAGGTCTTGGTATCCTGCAGGCAAGAACTTTACTGAAACAATGGCGGGTTGCTATTGTCGTGATTGCAGTCATTGCAGCAATTATCACACCGACGATCGATCCGGTCAGTATGGCGCTTGTCATGGGACCGCTGATCATCCTGTACTTCCTGAGCATCGGATTGGCATTCATCGCACAAGGACGCCGTCAAGAACCAGCACCTGAAATCTAAAGCGAGCATTTCATTCTCGCTTGTCAAACCGATTCAGCACCTATATAATACATTCGTCACCTATAAACCGCATATTGCGGAATCATAACCAAGGAGGAATTTATATATGAGACCAGTCTATGCGATTTCGGGTGGTGTCTCTAAATTTGCGAAATCCCGTCCAGATAAAACATTTCAAGCTGTTATTAAAGAAGCCTACGATTACGCAATCCAGGACATCGAACTCGATTTCGAGACCTTTACAAGTGTGGTTGACGGGTCTGTTGCGTCCTATTTTTCAGACCACTTCAGCAGACAACTGATGGCCGGCATTATGGCTCAGGATTACCTGGGACTGGTACCCAAGCCGAGCCACCGGGTTGAGGGAGGCGGTGCCACAGGCGGTCTTTGTTTCCAGGAAGCCTGGAAGTCTATCGCCAGCGGTCACATGGACGTGTGTGTTGCCTACGGTTTTGAAACTATGAGTCATGTTGAAACCTGGAAAGGTAACGAATTCATCGCCCTGGCATCCGATATTTCCTTCGATTATCCCGTTGGTGGTTTCTACTCCGGATATTACGCCATGATGGTCACCCGCCATATGAAAGAATACGGCACAACCGTAGAGCAGATGGCTCATGTCAGCGTAAAAAACCATATTAATGCTTACTACAACCCATATGCGCAAAAGCGCAATCGGTATACGATTGAAGATGTCCGCAACTCTCCAATGGTTGCCTGGCCTCTGACGAGATTGGACATATGCGTAATGTCGGACGGTGCCGCAGCAACTATCCTGGTTTCTGAAGAAGGATTGAAGAAACTTGAAGACGCCGGTGCAAAGATCGCCCGTCCTCTTGTTGAGGTGACCGGCATTGGTCGTGGTACAGACGCAATGCGGATGGCTGATCGTCCTCACGTTGACTATGATTTCTTTATGAAGAATTACGCCACTGAGATGGAAAAATCGTCAGATGAAACCCGCAGTTATTATCGAAAGCTGTGGGACCACGGGACCCGCTATCCTGGTGTTCACTCTTTCCGGGCTGGACGGACTGCGGGTAACATGGCATATCGACATGCTGGAATTGAAGACCCATTGAAGGAATTGGACTTCGTAGAACTCCATGATGCCTACACATCGAGTGAAATCCAGACGTATGAAGACCTTGGTCTGTGCAGGTATGGTGAGGGTGGACCCTTCGCTGCCTCCGGAAAAGCATTCATGCCCGGTGTGGATTATGACCTTCCCCTCGAAGATGCACCCATATGTCCTGTAAATCCATCTGGTGGATTAATTGCCTGTGGTCACCCAGTCGGTGCTACCGGATTAATGCAGGCGGTGTTCGCAATCTGGCAGCTGCAGGGAACCATCAAGAAGCATTTCAATGACCCCACCCTGCAGATCAAGGATGCTAAAAAAGGTGCCATCCACAGCCATGCAGGAACGGGAACTTATGTTACCGTCAGCATTTTGGAAAAAAGTCAATAACCGGATACCAGGAGGAATTAAATGGCAAAATTACCCGACAAACGACCAGAAACCCTCGGCGGATTTATTGTTCACAATATCCCCTTCCCGAAAGAAACTGACCCGGATTCACTGGCAATCCTAAAACGATTGACCCCCATCCAGATAGAACAAAATTACGCGATCACCTATTTACATTCTTATGCCCAGGACAGCCCATGGTTTGCAGGTTTAACAAATAAAACCTTATTGGCGAACCAGGATCCTGGTGGTAATTACACGTATGCCACACCACGTGGTCATGACATGTACACAGGCGATGAAACCAGGTGGATTGATATCACTGACCGAAAAGCTCAAATCCATGCGTTTACGGTATGTCATTTCGGATCAGAAGAGTTTTTACCTGAAACACCGTTCATCCTTGCCCTGATTGAGTTTGAGGGTGTAAATACACTACTGCTGACCAGGGTCCTAGGGCTTGACCCTGATGAAGCCAGTCTGGATTGGATCGAGATGGAAGTAACTCCAAGATNNATGGAAGTGACTCCAAAATTTCTCCGGAACAGCAAACTCAAACCAACGGATGTCTACTTCGTCCCTGCCTGAATTGGATTTTACAGATAGAATTGAGAAGGTGTATCCAGATACACCTTCTTTTAGTTAATAATTTCGTTTCATAATCTAATCGAATTTCGATTCATAGCGATGATCAAAATACACCGCCGGGTATCAATATTGCAACAAGAAGGGCGAGAGGTAAAATGCTGGACCACCTGGTTCTTGGAAAATTGATCAAATCCTATCATCACGCGACACCTGGTTCCAGGACTCCGGGCTTTTTGCACGCCCTGGCATTGTTAGCGATTATTTCACCATTCGGGTACGGCCTGTACCGTTCGGTGTATGGGTATTTTAAATTTGGAATTGTGGCAGCATATTCCTGGGGGCGGCCATGGTTCCTGGCATCATTGCTGGCAGGTTTGTTATTTGCTATCTACATTATGGTGAGACATATCCGGTCAAAATCCAATGTATACTTTTACGAGAAGGGCATCCAGGTATCTCGATACCGTCAGGAGCCCCAATCGCTGTTGTGGAAAGATATCAAGTATATTTTTGAAGATTCTCAGCAGACGAGCTTTTTCTGGCTCCCTGTTGGGGAGAATTACGCTGTCAGGATCGTCTCACTGGATGGTCGAGAACTTTACATACAGGATTCACTGTCAAATATCGGTGAGTTGATCCAGCGAATAAAGGCCAAAACCTTCCCCAGATTAAGAAATTCAATCATTTCGAAATTTCAGGACGGCAGTGATATATCCTTTGGTCCAATCACTATCTCATTAAATTACCTGGAACTAAACGCAGACCAGTACCCGTGGAGCAGGTTGAAGGACATTCATATCGGCTCCGGAAAGTTGGTGATAGAATTACAAAACCAGCAGAGGATTACCTTTCCCGTGAAAGATATTCCAAATATCGAGATCCTGCTACAACTATTAGTGGATGGAATAAGCTATTGAAATCTAAACATTATCAACTCCTCTTTTTCATTCTTCTTGTGGTGTTGACTTCCAGTGGATGCAATTACACAGGTCTGAACTTACCCCAGCTGGATCAAATTGTTCCAATAGAACCGCAAATTCCCACTCAGGCACTCATCCAGTTCACGGTCACTGTACCAGAAGCAACACCTGAGGATGATCCAGTCTTTCTAAGTGTATTGGATGAGGTAACTGGACTGGCATTGAATGCCACCCGCTACAAGATGGAAGCTCTGGAAAGCGGTCAATATCGGGTCAAAATCCCCGTTACTATAGGAACTTACATTAAATACCGGTATTCACGTCAGGGGGACTTTCTGATAGAGGAACATTCAACCAATGGACGTGAAGTTCGATACCGCCTGTTTTTTGCCAATTCCCCTGCAGAAATTGAAGATGTGGTTACACGCTGGACGGATACATCTTTTGCTGGAGAAACCGGTCGTATTCAGGGAAAAGTTGTTCAATCAGAAAATGGTCAACCCGTGCCTGGAATTTTGATCACCGCCGGAGGTCAGCAGGCCTTTACTCATGCAGATGGCAGTTTTCTAATTGAAGACCTTCCTGTCGGTGTTCACAACCTGGTCGCTTTTTCCATCGATGGAAAATATAAGACTTTTCAGCAAGGTGCCCGGGTTGCTGCTGACTCGACCACACCGGCAAACTTGACCCTCGAGGCCAATCAATTTACCGATATTACCTTTATGCTTACAGTACCGGAAGACACGATTCCTCTAGTTCCGATCCGCATCGCCGGCAATTTATACCAACTTGGCAATACATTTTCGGACCTTTCCGGGGGGCTGAATACACTATCAACCCGGATGCCAAACCTCACACTGCTTCCGGATGGTCGCTACGGAATCATTATATCCTTACCTGCTGGTCAATATATCCGCTATAAATACACACAGGGCGATGGTTTTTGGAATGCTGAAGAGACCATGGAAGGTGATTTCCGCCTCCGCGAAATCATCGTTCCGGACGAACCAGCAGTGATCAATGACGAAATTGAAGCCTGGGCAATCGGAGAAAATGCTCCCATCACTTTTGATATTGCCGTCCCCGAAGATACACCGGAAGATGAGTACGTTTCCATACAATTCAATCCATACGGCTGGACCGAACCTCTTCCGATGTGGCACCTGGGGGACACGCGATGGGTTTACATCCTGTACAACCCTTTGGATATGGTAGATGCTTTTGGATTTCGTTTTTGCCGGATGGACCAATGCGGTCAGACCGATGACCTCCGGTCGATGGGTGATTACACCTCCGGTCAGGTTGCACGCCCGGACACGGTCCA
>JABAOG010013834.1_pt1 | contig 10789 bp, 12 predicted proteins | sample 7062131 | NCBI WGS metagenome assembly JABAOG01 (sample SAMN14538629, study PRJNA623070) | marine sediment metagenome | biome: marine biome [ENVO:00000428]; feature: marine pelagic biome [ENVO:01000023]; material: deep marine sediment [ENVO:00002113] | place: India: Arabian Sea | collected... | reverse complement strand
TTCGGTGGCGCAGACAACGGTTCCGGTCACGTATCGATCGACGATGTTCTACGGGGCCTCGATGGCGGCACATCACTCGGATCGGCCGTATCCGATGCTCATGAACGTTCCCGGGTTGCGGATCGTCGCACCCGCCACCCCGACCGATGCCGNNCGATGATCCCACCCTCGTGTTCGAGGACGCCACGCTGTGGTCTCGGAAGGAGGACGTCCCCGACGAACGGTTCGACACCGAGATCGGACGCGCGCGTGTCGTGGCCCCGGGCACCGACGTCTCGGTCGTGGCGATTTCGGGTTCGCTCCGACATGCGCGACGCGCGGCCGAGACGGTCGCCGAGGAAGGTGTGTCGGTCGAGCTGATCGATCCTCGCTCCCTGGCGCCACTCGACTCGGACACCATCGCCGAGTCCGTCTCGAAGACGCGACGGCTCGTGGTCGCCGAACCGGCCCATCGAACCTGTGGCGCAGCCGCCGAGATCATCGCCCGGGTGTGCGAGTCNNCGCCCGTCCGTGTGACGACTCCCGATGTGCAGATCCCCTTCAGCCCCGCCCTCGAGAAGTCCCTCTACCCGAACGACCGGTCCATCGCCGATTCGATCCGCGCCGTCGTGGGGACGTCTGGAGGAGGCGTCTCGTGAGGGAGGCGATCCGCCTCCCTCAGTTCGGGATGGGGATGATGGACGGCGAGATCGTCGAGTGGTTCAAGGAACCGGGCGACGCCGTCACCGAAGGCGAGCCGATCTGTCTGATCGATGCGGCGAAGGTGGAGACCGAGCTCGAGGCACCCTACTCGGGAGTCCTGGTGGAAATCGTGGTCGCGGCGGGGATGTCCGCCGATGTCGGGGACGTTCTCGGGTGGATCGAGGCGACCGACTGATCGACGGTCGGTTCTGATCAACCCCCCGCCGGCCTCGACTCCGGAACGGCTCGGATCAGGACCACGAGTCCGACGAGTCCGACCGCCCCCACCGTCACCGCCGAGAGGGCGAGCGAGGCAATGGACGTGACCGCGCCGACGAGGAGCGGCCCGCCGGTCGTCCCGATGTCCGTCACGAAGCGCCAGATCCCGAGGAACTGACTTCGCCCCACGTCCGGGGAGAAGTCGGAGCTGAGCGTCATGTTGATGCCGGAGCCGAGGCCGTTCGCCAGCCCGATGCCGAGTCCGACGAGGACGAGCGAGGTCAGATCCGACGAGAGCGGGAGCACCATGATCCCGATGGCGAGGAAGAACATGCACGGGACGAGCGTCCACTTCCTCCCGCGGCGGTCCATCAGCATGCCGACCGGGTAGAACATGAGGATCTCCATCGCCATGGATCCGCCGAAGATGAGCGAGATCTCACTGGCCCCGACGCCGATGGAGTCTCCCCACAGCGGAATGATCGCCTGTCGGGATGCCCTCATCACCATCAACGCGATCAGCACGACACCGGTGCGTTGGAACGTCCGACGGTGCTCGCGGAGGATCCGCAGCAGCGAGCGAAGGTCCGCGCGCTCGGGGGCGGACCCCTCGGCCCCCGGAGTGTCCACCACGTACAGGGTCACCGCCGCCGCTGCGGCGAGCACCGCTTGGAGCACGAACGGCCCGGTGAGTCCCATCGGGATGACGAGCACGCCGCCGAGAACCGGCCCGATGAAGTGTCCGGCACGCGTGACTCCGCCCACCGTCGACATCACCCGGCCCCGATGATCCGGGGGCGACACCTCCGTGACATAGGCGACGCGTGCGAGCATCCACATCGACCACGCGCATCCCATCAGGACGACGAGGCCCGCATAGACGAGCAGCGGCGGACGGAGGCTGATCCCNNACATCGCCCGCCGATCCCCGAGTCTCGAGACGATGACGCCCGCAGGAATGTCGAAGATCATCATGCCCAGACCTCGCGCGGCGACGAGCGCGCCCGCCATCGCGGCAGACGCTCCGAGGTCGAGCGCGAGGAGCGCGATGATGGGGAGCGCCGCTCCCTGCCCCATCGCGAAGAGGAACGTCGGGGCGTAGACGGTGGCGGCGAGCGAGCGGATCCGGAAGCCGTCCTCCCGATGTCCCGTCACCAGAGGACCCCGGCCCGTGCGGGCGCCTGACCGGGCGCGGTCACCCCACGAGCTCGTCGAGTTCGTCGAGGATGTCCCGTGAGGGGTCCCACGACCCGGCCTCGGCGTTCCACCTGACCTGCTCGGGCCGTGTCGCGCCCGGGAACACGCTCGACACGCCGGGACGATTGAGGAGCCAGAGGATGGCGACGTCGGATGGACGATGACCATGCCGCTCGGCGAAACCGCGGATGCGATCGACGAGGGCGAAGTTCTCGTCCGTCAGGAAGCGGTGGAACCGTTCCTTTGCCAGCTGTCGAACGGGTTCGTCCCCCCGCTGCATCCGGCCGGTGAGGAGTCCCTTCGCCATCGGCCGGTAGGGAAGCAGCGACACCCCCTCCTCGAGACACACGTCCACGAGGCCCGAGCTCTCCGGCTCACGGTTGACGGCGCTGTACTCGATCTGGATGCCGACGACGGGGACGCCTGCGTCGCGACCGGCTCTCGCGGCCTCTCTGGTCTGCTCCGGGGTGAAGTTGGAGATCCCGAACGTCCGGACCTTCCCCGCGTCGACGAGCTCACGGATCGCCCCCATCGTCTCCGACATCGGGGTGTCGGGATCGGGAACGTGCAGTTGGTAGAGATCGATCCAGTCACGCTGGAGTTCCGACAGGCTCCGTTCGACGGCCCGGAAGATGTAGTCGGGACGGGCGCCGCCGGGGATGCCCTCGGCGGAGTTGCCGAACTTGGTGGCCACCACGACGTCATCCCGACTCGACCCGAGCGCGCGCCCGAGGATTCCCTCGGAGTTCCCGTGCCCGTAGATGTCCGCGGTGTCGAAGAAGGTGATGCCACTGTCGAGCGCCTCGGCGACGAGCGTTCGTGCCACGTCCTCGCCGACGTCGCGCCCGAACGTGTTGCAGCCCAATCCGACGGCAGACACCGTCAGGGATCCAAGTGTGCGTTGTCTCATCGATCCTCCTCCTCTCGGGAGCCTCGGGCGGGTTCACCCGTCCCGCGGACGTGCCGGCCGAGTCGGTGCCGCCTACCCGAAGTCGAGTTCGAGGATGTCACCCGGCTCGATCACGTGCACGTCGACCGATGGGATTCGCTCGGCCACGTGATCGGCGAACTCGGGACCCGCGTCGGGCCCCCTGTTTCGAGGACTGTGGCCGTAGTGAATCGGAACCGCGACTCCGGCTCCGACCATCTCCACGGCCGCCGCGGCATCCCTCGGACCCATCGTGCCGCGTCCGTTTCCGACACAGACCATCGCCACATCGGGTTCGAAGCGACGGATGAGTGCCATGTCCCCGAAGAGGTCGGTGTCTCCCGATGCGTAGAACCTGACCCCCCCGATCTCGACGACGAACCCGACCGGCGGGTGGCCCGAGCGCGTCGAGTGGACGGCCGGCGTCATCCAGGTCGTCATCTCTCCGTAGGGAACCACACCGCCGATGTTGGAGCCGCGACCGCCGAAGACGATCACGTCCGCCGGATCGAGTCCGGCGGCCACGAATTCGTCGTGGAGGGCGGTCCGTCCGAGATCCGCCTGAACGACCGTCTTGACGTCCACGCCGGCGTCGACGAGTCCGGCGAGGGTCTCGAAGTAGTCGGCGATGTGATCGGGGTGGTCGTGGGTCAGCGCGACGAGGACGTGCGCCGGATCCTTGTCACGGACGTGTCCGACGAGGCCCTCCAGACTGGAGTACTCGGGAGGCTTGTCGACGCCGAACGCCGCCCATCCGTTGTTCGACCAGAAGGACGCGTCGACGTAGCACATCTCCCCGTAGTCGGGCGTCGAGAGTTCGACGATGCCCGCGCCGCACCAGCGCATCCTCGCCTGGCGCCGCACGCCGTCGGTCAACGGTGAGATGCGTGCCTACGCGCCGACGGCGACCCGCGGAAGCGCTCCGAGCGCCTCGAGGTCGGCGCGAAGCGCTGCCTGGTCCTCCTCAGAGAAGGGCTCGAGGGGAGGACGGACGGGACCGCCGGTCATGCCGTTGAGCCCACACCAGTACTTGATCCGGGCAATCGGGCAGATGCCCTTCTCTTTCCACGGCTCGGCAACCCACTTGTGATGGAGGTCACGGAGGGGCTGCATGGCGTAGAACAGCTCGGTCGCCTTCTTCCGGTCACCGGCGAGGCCGGCGTTGACGTAGTCGAGCATCGGGGTGGCCCCGGCGCGGTCGTACATCATGTTGGTCCCGGTGAAGATGGCCTTCTGGCCGAACTCGAGCATGCTGATCAGCATGTTCGGCTCGGTCGGGTCGATGACCACCATCCCGTCGCCGGCCAGTTCACGGGTCCGGATGGTGTGTCCCATGTCGACGGCCGACTTGAGGGCGACCACGTTCGGGATCTCGGCCAGCTTCGCCATCAGCTCGGGGCTGATCGTGTAGCCGAGTTGGATCGTGTTGAAGACCGAGATGCCGATCTCGATGCTGTTCGCGATCTCCTCGAACCACTTCAGAACCATGTATTCGGAGTTCTCTCCCAGATAGGGACCGACCACCGAGACGAAGTCGGCGCCCGCCTCCTCCGCATGCTGGGCCATTGCGATGACGTCCTTCAGCGTTTGGCTCTGGCAGCGAGCGAGCACCGGGACCTCACCGGCGGCCTCGTCGACGACGATGTCGATGACCCGGTTCCGCTCCTCGACGGTCATCAGCCAGCCGTTGCCGTAGAACGCGTTCGGGTAGAGGCCACCCGATCCGAGGACGTCGATGTGGTGGCGGACGTCATGGCGAAGTCCCGCCTCGTCGATTTCGGCATCTTCGGTCTCGGGCAGCACGAACGCCGTAAAGATCCCCCGGAACTTCTCCCTCGCGTACTCCTTCGCGTCGGCGCGCGAATATCCCGGTCCGTTACCCATCGGAGAACCTCCTCCAGTGCCTACGAGTTCGAGTGGCCCCGACGCCGTGATGCGGTATGTCGCGGGAGACGAGACGCTGACTCATTTCCGAACAGACTACTCCTCGCCGAAGCGCCATCGCAACCCCCTCGGATTCCCTCACGCCGGCGTGATCGCGTCGAGGGTGGCGAGATCCTCCCCGGTCGGGCTCCATGCCGACGCCGCCGCGTTGGCAGCGACCTGAGCGGGCGTCGTCGCACCCGGGGTGACGCTCGGGACCACGTCGCGACTCAGGAGCCATCCGATCGCCACCTGAACGGGCGTGAGATCACGTTCGCGGGCGAACGAGGACACCCGATCGGCGAGCAGCAGGTAGCGCTCCGCCAGGAACCTCCGGTAGCGGTCCGTCGTGAGCCGCCCCTCCGTCGGGGGGCCTCCCGCCGCCTTGCCGGTGAGGCTGCCGCTGGCCAACGGGTAGTACGGGAGGAGCGCCACTCCGCGGGCCGTACACACCGACACGAGCCCGTTCCGTTCCGGGTCCCTGTGGGCGAGGCTGTACTCGACCTGGTTCGACACGAACGGATGGGTCCCACGTGCGACGGCGGCGTCGTCGGCCTCCTCGAGCGCCTGCGCGTCGAGATTGCTCACGCCGATCTCCCGGATCAGGCCCTGATCTCGCAGTTCTTCGAGCGCTCCCAGCGTGTCGTCGATCGGTGTCGCCGGGTCGGGAATGTGGAGTTGATACAAGTCGACATGCTCCCTCCCCAGACGGCCGAGACTGTGACGGAGCGCCGAGCGAACGTACTCGGGGCGGGCACCGCCCTCGCCGCCGACATCCGGTGTCGGCCTTCCGAATTTCGTCGCGATCACCACGTCGTCGATCCGTCGGCCGAGCGCCCGCCCGAGGTATCGCTCCGAGCCGCCCTCGCCGTAGCTGTCCGCGGTGTCGAAGTAGGTGATGCCGGCGTCGAGGGCAGCACGCACGACCCGGGCGGAGTGGGAGGCGTCGAGCATCCTCCCGAAGTTGTTGCAGCCGAGTCCCACGACCGAGACCTCGAGGCTTCCGATGGAGGCGTGTCGCATCGGGCGAACCCTAGGTTCCGAGCCCCTGTGGCCGACCGGCACGCAGTCCGCGGGGCGGTGCGTCGAACGAACCGGAGGCCCGGGATTCGTCCCGGACCTCCGGTCATGATGCGGGCGGGAGGTGGCCCGCACGATCGGTCCCTCCTCTGCCGAGTGAGCGACCTCGCTCGTGAGACAGAGTATCACCTGGCGAGACACGGAGCCCGACAGTCTGTATAGTGCCGACCGGGCGCTCCCGGTGATCGGGGGCAGATACGCCCCAAGAGGAGGAGATCAATGGAGCCAACGAGACCAGATCGACATCGCGATCGATCGCCCTCGGGAAGGCGACGCACGGCCTGGACGAAGGCGCTGGCGATCATCGCCGTCCTGGCGATGATCCTGGCCGCGTGCGGCGAGGACGACACCACCGACACGACCGCACCGTCCGACGACGGGGCGACCACCACCGCACCGTCCGACGACGGCGGCGACATGGAGGACACCACGCTGACCGTCGGCCTGCGGGCCGACCTGAACGCGGTCGACATCATGCGGCGCGGGAGCATCGGCGACATCGGTGTGCTGCTGAACATCTTCGGAGAGCACGCCCAGCGGAACAACGACGGGACGCTGTCGCCGGGACTCCTCGAGTCCTGGGAGGCGAACGACGACGCCACGGTGTGGACGATGACCCTCCGCGAGGGCCTCACGTTCCACAACGGTGATCCGGTGACCGCCGAGGACCNNATCACCGCCTACTGGAACCTGGTCGAGTCGGCCGAGCCGATCGACGACCTCACCGTCGAAGTGACCCTGTCGGAGCCGAATCCGCTTCAGATGCGCTCGGGCGAGCTGGGCATCCAGCCGAAGGCGTACTTCGAGGAGGTCGGCGAGCAGGCGTACCAGGAGGCTCCGATCGGAGCCGGCCCGTACAAGTTCGTCGAGTGGAGGCCGGGCGATCGCCTGGTGCTCGAGGCGTTCGAGGACTACTGGGACGGAGAGCCGCCGATCAAGAACGTGATCTTCCGGGTCTTCCCGGACGATGCCGCTCGGACGGCCGCCTTCCGGGCCGGTGAGCTCGACATCGCCGAGTACATCCCGATCGAGGAGTTCATCCAGATGGCCGACGATCCCAGCATCGGGACCGCATCGGTCTACGGAGCCCCGCGCAACTGGATCGTCATCGACACCCACAAGGCGCCGATGGACGACGTCCGAGTGCGGCAGGCCCTCAACCATGCGATCGACTGGGACCTGATCATCGAGACCATCATGGGCGGATACGCCAAGCGCACCCGCTCGATGGCCGTGCCACAGGAGATCTCGTACACCGAGGACATCCCCTACTACTCCTACGACCCGGACCTGGCGCGTGAGCTGCTGGCGGAAGCCGGCTACCCCGACGGTGTCGACATCGACTTCACCGTCCGTCTCGGATACCCGAAGGCGGAGGAGGTTTCGGTGGCGATCCAGCAGATGCTGACCGAGGTCGGCCTGCGCGCCACGATCAACCAGGTGGCGAACGCCGACTACGGCAACCTCGCGAGAGAGAAGAACATCGGCAACATCGCCTTCAGCGGGTATGTCGGTGACGGGTCGTACGTGGGCCACGCGTTCCACGACGGCCGGATGGTCTGTGACGGTGGAGAGTCGTCGACCCACGGCGGCTTCTACTGCTCGGATGCCATCCTCGACCTCCTCGAGGAGACGTTCCAGTACTTCATCACCGACTTCCCGCGGGCCGAGGCCGCGCTGGAGCAGATGGAGCAGATCATCTGGGAGGACGCCGCCGGCGGCTTCGGCTACCAGCGTCCGAACCTCTACGGGGTGAACCCGGATCTCGACTGGGAGCCGTCGCCCTTCCTGTACATGCTGATGCAGAAGGCATCCTGGAAGTAACCGACGTCGAGCAATCGACCTGACGACAGACAGCACCGGTGGGGGCAGGCATCTGCCCCCACCGGTAGCCTGGGGCGCCACCTCGCCTCGGGCGACGAGCATCGGGAGGAGGAAACGACCACGTGAGCGGCATGGGCGGCATCATCGTCCGGCGGGTCTTCTCCGCCTTCGTGACGCTCTTGATCCTCGTAACCGTCCTGTTCGTTCTGCTCAACACGCTCGGAGACCCCGCCACGATCCTTGCCGGCGAGGACGCCGATGCCGAGCTGATCGCGGCGGTTCGCNNCCCTCTGGAAGCAGTACGTCGACTACATCTGGGGCCTTGTGCAGGGAGACGCCGGTCTCTCCTGGCGCACCAATCGACCGGTCACCACGATGATGGCGGAGCGTCTGCCCGCCACACTGCAGCTCGCCGGAACCGCGCTCGTATTGGCGGTGCTGATCGCGGTGCCGATCGGCATGGTCTCGGCCATCAAGCCCGGGTCCTGGATCGACGGCGCCTCGCGCTTCTTCGCAGTCGGCACCAACTCGGTCCCCGGGTTCTGGCTGGCGATCATCCTGATCGTCATCTTCGCCGTGAACCTCGGTGTCCTCCCCGCGGGTGGGATCGGCACATGGCAGCACCTCACACTCCCCGCCCTCGCCCTCACCACCAACTCGCTCCCGTTGATGATGCGCGTGACCCGCTCGTCGATGCTCGAGGTGTTGAACAAGGACTACATCCGCAGCGCCCGCAGCAAGGGCCTGCCGGAGCGCACGGTGTTCGTCCGCCACGCCCTCAGAAACGCCCTCATCCCCGTCCTCACCGTGGTCGCCCTTCGGGTGGGGTACATGCTGTCGGGCACCCTGCTGCTCGAAACGGTCTTCGCATATCCGGNNACCCGATGGTGCTCTTCTTCGCAATCTGCGTGGGCTTCGCCATCGTCGTGGTGAATCTCATCGCCGACGTCCTGTACACGGTCTTCGATCCACGGGTGAGGGTGAGTTGACATGAACGTGTTCCGACGCAGGTCCTCGAGCGATCTCGACGAGGAGATCCTCCAGAGCGAGGCGGTCGACGAGCCCGTCGACGTCGACGACCTCGAGGACGAAACGGACGAGAGACGCCGACGGCGCCGCCGGCTTCAGTGGATCAAACGCCACCAGCTCGGATTGATCGGGATCTTCCTCGTCGGGCTCANNAACGCGCAGGACCTCAGGGCCCGCCTCCTCACTCCGTTCAGCACCAGCGACACCGGCACGTTCTATCTCCTCGGGACCGACGCCAACGGGCGAGACGTCTTCGCCAGGGTGCTGGCGGGCGGCCGGGTTTCCCTCGGCGTGGCCGGACTCGGCCTCCTGCTCGGATGCTCGATCGGGTTGATCATGGGAGTGGCATCCGGCTTCTACGGCGGACTGACCGACAACGCCATCATGCGGTTCGTCGACGCCCAGCTCGCCCTCCCGGTGCTGATCTCGGCGATGTTCATCGCCACGATCCTCGGCACCGGATTCTGGAACACCGGGCTCACACTCGGATTCGCGGGGTGGCCGATCTACGCCCGGTTGATCCGCGCCGACGTCCTGAAGATCCGGGAGGAGGAGTACCTCGAAGCCGGGATCAGCATGGGCGGCAACGACGGATGGCTCCTCGGACGTCACGTCCTCCCCAACCTGATCAGCGCGGTCGCCGTGGTCGCCAGCCTCGAGATGGGCCGGCTCATCCTCATCGAGAGCGGGCTCAGCTACCTCGGCATGGGGATGCAGCCCCCGGACGCCAGCTGGGGGTCGATGATCCGCAGCGCCCAGTCCTACATGTTCATCGCCCCGGGCCTGTCGATCTTCCCCGGCGTGGCGATCGTGGCGACGGTGCTCGGGCTCAACCTGCTCGGCGACTGGGTCCGCGACATCCTCGATCCGAGGATCGACTAAGCGATGTCCGCAACGTCCCGCGAGCCGATCCTGTCCGTGCGCAATCTCGTGACCGCGTTCGACACGCGGCACGGCCGCCTCCACGCCGTCCGTGGATCCTCGTTCGACGTATATCCCGGGGAGACACTGGGAATCGTCGGCGAGTCCGGATCCGGCAAGAGCGTCACGATGCTCTCGATCATGGGGCTGCTCCCCAAGCCGGCCGGCAAGGTCATGCAGGGCGAGGCCCACTTCCAAGGACGCGATCTGCTGAAGCTGTCCCCCGACCAGATCCGGAAGATCCGGGGCAAGGACCTCGGCATGGTGTTCCAGGATCCCATGGCATCCCTCAACCCGGTGCTCAAGGTCGGATACCAGATCGCGGAGACGATCAAGCTGCACCAGCCGGATCTTCCGAGGGACCGGGTGGCGGAGCGATCCATCGAGCTCCTCCGGCTGGTCGGGATCCCGAACCCCGAGCAGCGCGTCGAGGAGTACCCCCACCAGTTCTCGGGAGNNCCACGACAGCGCTCGACGTCACCGTCCAGGCGCAGCTCCTCGAGACGCTGGTCGAGGTCAAGGACGCGGTGAACGCCGCCGTGATTCTGATCACCCACGATCTCGGCGTGGTCGCCGAGCTGGCCGACCGGGTGCTCGTGATGTATGCCGGACGGATCGTGGAGTCGGGCACCGTCGAGGAGATCTTCACAGCCCCCCGCCACCCCTACACCCACGGGCTGCTGAACAGCCTCCCGAGGATGAACCTCACCGGCCAGCTCCGCCAGATCCCGGGACAGCCGCCCAACATGCTCAGTCTCCCCACGGGCTGCGCCTTCCATCCCCGGTGTCACCAGCGCCAGGGGAGGGAGAAGTGCGTCGACGTCCGTCCCCCATTGGCCCCGGCCGGAGACGGGCGCCTGTCCGCGTGCCACTTCTCCGACGAGACGTTCACGTTGCCCTCGATCGGGGGCAACGGGCAGAAGGAGGCGACGGCGGACACCATCCGCACGTCAGAGCCGTTCGACACCACATCGGGCGACGGACACC
>JABAOG010013261.1_pt1 | contig 10790 bp, 9 predicted proteins | sample 7062131 | NCBI WGS metagenome assembly JABAOG01 (sample SAMN14538629, study PRJNA623070) | marine sediment metagenome | biome: marine biome [ENVO:00000428]; feature: marine pelagic biome [ENVO:01000023]; material: deep marine sediment [ENVO:00002113] | place: India: Arabian Sea | collected... | reverse complement strand
CACACCATCGAGGGCGTGGCGGAGCGCACCAGCGAGCTGGCCCGACGGGCTCCCGGCCGGGGCCGTCACCGGGCCAAGGTCATGGTGGCCAACGTGGACCAGATCGTGGCGGTGTTCGCGGTGACGCACCCGGCACCGCGGCTCCGGATGCTCGATCGGTTCCTGGTCCTGGCGGAGGCGAACGACCTGGACGCGACCGTGGTGGCCAATAAGGTCGACCTGGCGATCGGGGACCGGGCGGCGTTCGAGGTCTACGAGGCGATCGGCTATCCCGTGATCTACACGAGCGCGGCGACGGGGGAAGGNNAGCGCCCTCGCCGGGCCGTCCGGGGTGGGCAAGTCCAGCCTGCTGAACGCCATGGAGCCCGGACTCGGGCTGCGAACCGGCGAGGTCAGCGAGGCCGTGAGGAAGGGCCGGCACACCACCGTGTCCGCCCGGCTGATCCCCCTCGAGTGCGGCGGGTACGTCGCGGACACCCCGGGGCTACGGGAGCTCGGGCTCTGGGGCATCGAGCCGGAGGAGCTCGACCTCTGCTTCCCGGAGCTGCGGCCCTACGTCGACGACTGCCGGTACGGTCGCTCCTGCTCCCACAGCCACGAGCCCGGCTGCGCGGTCCGCCCCGCGGTCGAGGCCGGCGCCATCCCGACCCTCCGCTACGAGCACTACGTCTCGCTGCTGGCCGGCGACGACTGACACCCGCCATCGCGCCGGCCGACACCTCCCGAAAAGACAGCGGCCGGCCCCGGTAAGGGACCGACCGCTCCCGCACTTGCGTGCGGGCCCCCTGGCAGGGGAAATCCTCCTGATGCTGAGCGGACCGCCCGGCTACGGGCTCGCCGTGATCTCCGTGAGCGTGAAGTCCACGACGACGTTCTGGCCGCTGGTCAGGTCCACCGTGGCGCTGACCGGATCGAACGTGTAGTTCCAGCCATCCGGGCCCTCGACGCTGACGATCAGCCCGGTCACGCCCGGCAGCATCGCGCTGAACGTAGCCGTGTAGACGTCATCCTCGTCGGGATCGGTGAACGGGACGTCCTCCTCCTCGGAGTCGACATCGGCCACGAAGTCGCCGAGCGTCATCGGCTGGTCCGTCGCGATGTCGGGGAACTCGAGGCCGTCGGCGGCCACGAGGTTGGCGGTGATGGAGCTGCTCAGCTCCAGCTCGCCGCCCCGGATCACCGGATGCATGACCCACTTGTCGCCCTGGCCGGCCACGTGGCCGAAGCTCTCGGCGGCGTCGAAGTCGACCAGCAGGATGTACTGCTCGCCCGTGATCTGGACACCATCGCCGTCGCCCGGCAGCTGGACCTTGATCCCCGACTGCGGCAGGCTCGGGGTCTGCAGGTGGTCCGCGCCGTCGCACGGAGCGGCCATCCCGAGGTCCTCCTCCGGGACCAGTGTCTCGTCGAAGCCGGGGGTGGCGTAGTAGTCGTACACGCCCTCGTCCTCGGTCTCGACGGCGATGCAGGCCTCGGGCACCACGATGCGAAGCTGGTGGTAGAAGCCCGAGGTCACCGGCACATCCACCGCCAGCTCCTCGATGTCGTTCGCGAGGGTGATCAGGTTGAGCGTGATGTCATCGGTCACGAGGTCGACCCGATCATGCCCGTCGCCGTCCATGTCGCCTTCCCCGTCGAACTCCTCGGGGCCGGGCTGCAAGTAGACGCGATCGATGGCCACCCAGGCCGCCGCCACCTCGCCGGGAGCGTCGGTCATCATTACGCTCACCCGCGTCGTGTCCGCTCCCGTCCCGTCGCCGCAGGCGCCCAGGACGAACGCGAACGGCAGCAGGAAGGCCGCGTGCTTCAACAGTCGATTCATACTTCCTCCGGTTGCACTCTTGCTCAACGAGTTCAAGGCGCGTCTTGCCCGCCTCCTTGTTCTGGACGAGCACCGCCCCGCGCAGGTAACGGCGGGTCAGAGCCGGAGCCGGACGCCCAGGCGAACGATCCGCCCGGCGGCCGGGAACCCCGCGATGCTCTGATAATTTTCGTTGAGCAGGTTCCGGGCCTCGACGATGATGCGGGGCGCGGGGCCGGCTCCCAGCGGGATCGCGTGCTCGGCGGCGAGGTCGAGGGTGGCGTGGGCGGGGAGGGTGATGCGGGGTGCCGGGAAGCCGGCGGCGAAGTCGAGGTCCTCGCGCTCGCCGACGGCGTGGACGGTGAGGCCGAGGGTGGCGTGGTCGAGGACGAGGCGACCGGCGAGGCTGCCGGAATGGGCGGGGCGCCGGAGGAGGGGCTGGCCCTGGGCGAAGCTGGCGTCGGAAGCGAGCCCCGGGTCCAGCACCTCGCTGTCCAGGAAGACGTAGGAGGCGTCGACGCGGACGGTCCCGCGGTCGAGGCGTGCCTCCAGCTCCAGCCCGCGGGCGCGGGCGGCGCCCACGTTGTAGTAGTTGGGGGCGTCGGGCTCGGGCGGCGCGAAGGTGAACTGGATCAGGTCGAGGAAGCGCTGGTCGAACCAGGTGGCGGTGACGGAGACAGTGGCGGTCAGCCGCTGCTCGATCCCGGCCTCCCAGCTGCGGGACCGCTCGGGCTGGAGGCCGGGGTTGCCGAGGTCGCCGAAGCCGCTGCCGAAGCTCTCATCGAAGGCGGGCTCCCGGAACCCTCGCCCGAGGGCGGCGCGGAGGCGCGTGGCCCCGAGGATCCGGAGGGTGGCGCCGAGGCGGTAGGTCGCGAAGGTGCCGAACGTCTGGTTGTCGTCGATCCGGCCTCCGGCCATGAGGTGCAGCCGGTCCAGGGGCCGCCCGAGCAGCTGGACGTAGTAGCCGGTGTTCGACCGGTCGTACTCCGCGTCCGCGGTGGTGGCTCCCCATTCGCTGCGGGAGTCGTAGGAGGTGGCGGCGACGGCCCGCTCCAGCACGATTCCGGCGGTGAGCCGGCTCCCGGGCAGGGCGACGCCGACCCGGGCGTCGGCGGAGCGGCGGGTGACGTCCCAGGTCAGCTCGGAGGCGTAGATGCCGAGGGTGTCGGCCGGGCCGTCCGGCGCATCGGTCGACTCCTGCCGCCGGGACGTCACGCCGAAGCGGAGGTGGGCGTCGATCCGCTCGTGCGGCTGCCAGCCCGCGTCCAGGACGGTGGTCCAGCGCCGACGGTCGATGCCGGCGTTCTCGTCCACGAGGGCGCCGGTGCCGTCGGTCGGGAACCCCGACCGGCTGTCGCCGAGTCGACTGCTGACGGCCAGCTCCGTGGCCGGTCCGGGTCGCCAGGCCAGCCGACCGCTGGCGGTGACGAGGTCACGCTCGGCGTTGAGCGGGTAGAGCCCCTCGCTCCAGGAGCGGGATGCCCCGACGGCGTAGGAGACGCGGTCCGTGCCGCCGGTCAGCCCGGCCGCGGCGTCGGCGACGCCGTATCCGTCTTCCGCGTGGCGTCGGTCGCCGCGACCCCCGGTGGCCGAGAGGGTCAGGCGGGGCTCGCCGTCGCCCCGGCGGGTGAAGATCTGGACCACGCCGGCCACGGCGTCGCTACCGTAGAGGACGCTGACCGGGCCGCGCACCACCTCGATCCGCTCCACCTGGTCGGTGGACAGGTCGGCGAAGTCGAAGGCGCCGCCCGGGTCGTTCACGGGGACGCCGTCCACGAGCACCTTCACGTAGTCGCTCTCGCCGCCCCGGAGGAACAGCGAGGTCTGGGCGCCCTCCGCTCCCGCGCGTACGACGGTCGCGCCCGGCACGGCCCGGAGCGCTTCGGCGACGGTGCGTACGCCACGCACCCGGAGCTCTTCCCCCGTTAGTACCGTCACGGGGGTGGGCAGGGTCTCGGGGGACTGGGGGACCCGGGTCGCGGTCACCACCAAGCCCGGGAGCTGGAAGGTGTCCCTGACGGTGGTGTCCGGCGGGGCCTGGCCGACGGCGGCGGTGGGGGCGAGCGCCGCCAGGACGAGGGCGGCCGCGGAGGCACGCCTCGCCCCTCGGCCTGATGCGGGGACGTGGCGGTCGGTGGCGGAATCCGGTGCGGGCAGGGTCATGGTCGTGTGTTGGTTGGAGTGGCGGTGCCTGGATCGGTTCGCCCGCGGGCCGCTCATGGCTCGCCGGGTCGGAGCGGGGTCACCTGGGGCGCTTCGGCGTCGGGTCCGGGACCGGGGTGTGGCGCGATCGCGAGGGGCCACCGGTAGACGGACTCGAGCGCGTCGGTGGTGAACACGTCCCGGGCGGACCCCTCCGCCGCCGTGCGGCCGCGGTCCATCAGCAGGAGGCGATCGGCGTACCGGGCCGCCACGTTCAGGTTGTGGGTCACCATGATCACGGTGACGTCCCGGTCGGCCAGCGAACGGAGCAGCTCGAAGATCTCCATCTCATGGCTGATGTCCAGCGAAGCGGTGGGTTCGTCGAGGACCAGCGTGTCGGGCTCCTGGGCGAGGGCTCGTGCGAGCCGGGCCCGCTGCCGCTCGCCGCCGGAGAGCGTGGCGACGGCGCGGCCGCCGAACCCGGTGATATCGCACGTGTCCATGGCGGCATCGACGGCCCGGCGGTCGGGGGCGCTCTCGCCCCTCCACGCGCCCAGGTGTGGATAGCGGCCCATGGCGACGAGCTCCCGGACGGACAGGGGGAAGACGAGCTCCTCGACCTGGGGGACCACTCCCACGCGACGGGCCAGCTCCCGCCGGCGCCATTCCCGGAGCGGACGGCCTTCGTAGCGGACCCGGCCCCGGCCCGGCTCGAGGGCGCCCAGGAGCAGTCGGAGCAGGGTCGTCTTGCCGCAGCCGTTGGGCCCGATGATGGCGTAGAACGATCCCCGCGGGACGACGAGGTCCACGTCCGCCACCGCATCGGCCCGGGCATCCGGGTAGCGGTAGCCGAGGCCCCGGGCGTCGTAGATCACGCCGACCTCCGGGTCAGCAGCACGACGAACACCGGGACGCCGACCAGGGCGGTGACGACGCCCACGGGCAGCTCGACGGGCGCGGCCACGGTACGGGCGGTGGTGTCGGCCAGCAGCAGGAAGGCGGCGCCGGCGAGGGCGCTGCCCGGGAGCAGGAGCCGGTGGTCTCCGCCCCACACGAGTCGCAGGGCGTGGGGCACGATGAGACCCACGAACCCGATGACCCCGGCGGTCGCCACGCCGGCGGCGACGAGCAGCGAGGCGACGACGTAGGCGGCGCGCTTCACCCGCTCGACCCGGGTGCCCAGGTACAGCGCCGTCTCTTCGCCCACGGCCATCAGGTTGAGGGGCCGGGCCAGCGCCAGGAGCCCGACCAGGGCCGGGACGGTGTAGGCCGCGAGGAGTCCGACCGAGCCCCAGGTCGCGCCGGCCAGGCTCCCCATCATCCAGAACACGGCGGAGCGGAACGTCTCCACGTCGGCCAGCGTGAGCAGGAGCAGGATCACCGCGTTGAAGAAGGCGCCCACGACCACCCCGGCCAGGAGCAGCACGCGGGTGTCCAGGGCGCTGCCGACGGAAGCGGCGATGCGAAAGACGAGGAGGATGGCGCCGAGCCCCCCCGCGAAGGCGGCCACGGGGACCACCCAGCCGGCCACCGCGCCGGCGAACCCGATGACAGCCACGGCCGCCACCGCGGCGCCGCCGGAGACGCCGAGGATGTATGGCTCCGCCAGCGGGTTGCGTAGAAGGGCCTGGAAGACGGCCCCGGCGACGGCCAGGGCCCCGCCGATGAGGACGGCGAGCGCGGCCCTGGGAAGCCGGAGGTCGACGACGATGGTGCGGGTGGTGGCATCGGCCCGTCCGGCGAGGGCGTCGATCACGCCGCCTGGCGGGACGGGGACGGCGCCCACGCCCACGGCCAGCAGCAGCGCCAGGACGAGCCCGGCGGCGAGGAGGAGCAGCGGCCCGAGCGGAGACCCGCCGCGGGTCATGGGGACCCCCCGGGGGTGGTCGGTATCCCGGTACGGGCCCCGGAGCCGGGGTCATCCCGGTCGGTGTGGATGAGGGCGGCCAGCCGGGCCGCGGCCTCGTCCAGATGAGGCCCGGGCCGGTTGACGAAGTCGGGGTCGACGCCGTGGACCCGGCCGGCGCGGACGGCCGGCACGTCTCGCCACCCGGGCCGGCCACCGAGCTGGGCCCGGGGGTCCGCGACCGCCGCGCTGCCCACGATGACCACGGCGGGTCCGCGCCTCACGACCTCCTCGAGCGAGAGCTGGGGCCAGCGGACGGTCGTGCCGGAAAGAACGTTGCGGCCTCCGGCCCGTGCGATCAGCTCGTCCACGAACGTGCCGGGCCCGGCGGCCATGAGGGGGTCGAGGCCGATCAGGAAGAGGACGGCGGGCCGCGGCCGGCCGGCCACGGCGGCGGCGACGGAGTCGAGGCCGGCGCGGACCCCGGCGATGGCCGACTCCGCGGCGGATTCCAGCCCGAGCAGCCGGCCCACGTCCTCCGCGGCGGCGAGGGCCTCGTCGATGGTCTCGACCGGAGCGGTGTAGACCGGGATGCCGAGGTCCTCCAGGCGGGAGACCAGGGAGCGGCTGGGCGCGTCCGGCCAGGCGAAGACCAGGTCCGGCCTGCGGGCCGCCAGCCATTCCACGCTCGGGTTCAGCCCGCCACCCACCGAGGGGAGCGAGGCCACGGCCGGGTGGTCATCGAAGTCGGTGCGGGCGGCCAGGCGGTCAGCGCCGCCCATGGCGATGATCCACTCGGCGGTGGCGGGTATCAGGGAAACGACGCGGCGGGCGGGCCGGTCGAGGACGACCGGTCGGCCGGTGCCGTCCGTGACCCGGATCGTTCCGGAGGTCCCGGGGTCGGGGTCCTCCGGAGCGCAGGCCGCGAGGAGGAGGAGGCCGAGCGCGGCGAAACGGCGAGTCGGGGCCGGGACGGGGCGGAGCGGGGACGGGCGGTTGCGGCGGATGCCGCGCGGCTGGGGCGATCTGGTCGTCATCTACGGCCCGGCTCCCTCACTCGCATTGCGGGGGAACGGACCGCTGTGGACCCACGAAAGGCCCTGCGGACTCCGCGCCCCCTTCCCTCGAAGGGTCGTGTCGGGCACGAACGGAGTCGGTCTCCTGGCTCGAGGCGGCGTCGCTCGCCTTCCCGGGTCTCCCCAGTGGCGTGCTGAGCGGGCCGTGTCCGGACCGAGGGTCCGGGCCTCTCACAGTGGCGGGGCCGCGCCGGATTCGCACCGGCTTCCGTTTGACCCCGTTCGCGTTATGTCAGCGCTGGAAGGTAGCTCGCGGCGGTCCGGGGGGTCAAGCGAAGGGGGGCGGGCAGCGGCTCAGGGCGCGACCGATCCGGAGTCCGGCTGCGAGTCCCGGCGGGTGGGCGGCCCGGCCGGCTCGGAGATCTGGATCCGGGGCTGGACCCCGGACAGCGGGTCCGCCGGCGCGGCGCTGGTGTCGGCCGGCTGTGGTGCGGGAATCGGCCTGCCCCGGGCGGGCCTGGTGGTCGGCGTGGTTGGCGCGGCGCGACCGGGTGGAGGGCTGCCCTCGACGGTATCGACGGCCCCGGAGTCCGGTGAGCCGGCGGGCACGGACGCCGAGTAGCGCTCCTCGCAGCGGTGGCGGAAGATACGCTGCCAGCTGTCCTCGACGGTGCCCACGGCCTCGAACCAGCTGGTGCGTGTGCCGAAGACCTCGAGGAGGAGCTCGGCGGTGCCGTCGCGGTCCCAGTCGAGGAAGTCGATGACCCGCGGGGCCGCCTTGCCGGCGGCCGTGTAGCTCGTGAAGGCCACGAAGGCGGTGTCGTATCCCGTCTGGGCCCGGGGCGTGTAGACGATGAAGAGCGAGTAGCCCGCGTCGTCGTTCCCCACCCTAAGCTCGTCGTCGAGCAGGAAGGTGGCGGTGAAGCCCAGGTCCCGGGCCTGCGACACCGGGAACGGCTGGAGCTGCCGGCGGGCCCGGGACCAGTTGGGCAGGGGCGCGTCCCGGGCTCGGAGGACCCGTTCCGCCAGGATGTTGCCCACGACCTGCATCCGGGGCTCGGGCTCGAGACTGCCGCCGGGGAGCATCCGGCCATCCGGGGCCTGCGTCCGGGCCATGGCCAGGAACTCGCTCGCGGTGTCGGCCGCATCGCCCAGCTCCACGGTGCCGGTGGCCCGGGGAACCGGGTGGCATGCGGGCCCCGTGGGGACGGCGGCGGAGTCCACGATCAGGGTGCCGGCGCGGCGCCCCCGACGGAAGAGGGTGAGCTCGGCGCCCTGGCGGAGGAACGAGGAGATGAAGCGGTCACCGAAGGCCTCGGGGTCGTCGCCGGGACGGATGGGCTCGAGGCGATCGTCCGTGATCTCGGCCACGGGAATCACGGTGGCGGCGGGGGTGTCCTGGCGGACGTAATAGAGGATGGGGCCCTCGGGGAGGCGGTCCCCGACATCGAGATCCACCGACACCGGACCGGCCTTGGGTGGCGGCGGCTGGAGGTCGATGTCCACACCCCCCCATTCCACGTTGTCGCAGCCCCCCAGACCGATTACCATCAGGGGGACCGCAAGGCGCCAGGCCGTGGAGGCGGGCCTTTTTCGGGTCGTTTCCGTCATTGTCGCTCCCACCCGCGGAAGGTAAGGAACCGCCGATCACCGACGCAATGAGCGGAGACGAACGAGAGACTTCCATGTCCATGGACGCGGCGGAGTTCCGCCGCGTCCTGGGCCACTTCGCGACGGGCGTGTGCGTGGTCACGGCCGCGGGACCGGGCGGGGCGCCCCGCGGACTCACGGCCAACGCGGTGAGCTCGGTCTCGCTGGACCCACCGCTCGTGCTGGTCTGCGTGGAGCGCGTGGCGGACACGCACGACGTGATCGAGACGACCGGCGCATTCGCCATCAGCATCCTGGCCGGGGAGGACGAGGCGCTGGCCCGACGGTTCGCCACGTATCCGACGGAAGAGAAGTTCGACGGGGTGGCGTACCGCCGTGCGTCGACCGGAGCGCCGGTGCTGGAGGACGCCCTGGGCTGGATCGACTGTCGGGTCTGGGCCGCGTACGACGGAGGGGACCACACGATCTTCGTCGGCGAGGTGGTGGACGGGGACGCAGGCGGGGGGGCGCCACTGCTGTACTTCCGGGGCGGGTACGGCCGGCTGAGCCGCTGACATGGGGGGCCGGAGGTGGGCGCGCGTCACGGCGGCCGGGATCGCGGGGCTGGCGCTGGGTGTCTCGTCGCTGGCGGCCGGGGCCCTGCTGCTGTGGGGCGGCGAGGGTTTCCTGTCCTCGGCGGGGTTCCTGATCGCGCTGAGCGTGCTGTCCGCCGCGCTGGGTCTCTGGGTGGGCGCACCGGACGGGCCGGTCCCGGGACACCGGCGCATGCTGGGCCGGTGGATGCTCGCCATCGGGGCCATGGTGGCGGCCTCGTTCGTCGCCAGCTTCTGGCTCGTCTCGCCGGCCCTCCAGACCTCCGCGCTGGGGCCGCCGGTGGCGGTCGTGCTGCTGCTGGCGGGGCCGGCCTACGCCGTTGGAGCGCTGGTAGCGGCGCTGGAGGCGAGGCGTCGGGGCTGGCTGGCCGAGCGCTGGTTCGCGCTGCGGGGGGATGGAGGGCGGGCGGCAGGCGTGGCGGTGCCGACGCTGGTCGGGCTGGCCGTGGGCGTCGCGCTCGCCGCCGCGTGGCTGATCCCGGGGTTCCCGCCGGGCCCGCTGTTCCTGGGCCTGGCACTGTTGCTGACCACGGCCGGCTCCCTCGAGATGGGGCTGGCCGGCGACCCGAGGGAAGGTGCGATGTCGGATCGGGTGGTGATCGTGACCGGGGTCGGGGGACGGGGGCAGGTGGGGTACGCCGTGGCCGAGGCGTTCGTGGCGCGGGGTGCGCGGGTCGCGGTGACGGGGCGGACCGACGCGGTGGTGGCGCACGCGCGGGAGCTGGGCGAGGACGTGGTCCCGGTCGTGGCCGACCTGGCGGACCCGGAGGGTGCGTCCGCCGTGGTGGGTGCGGTCCGGGAGCGGTGGGGTCGACTGGACGCCCTGGTCAACGTGGCCGGTGGGCTCCACGTGATGAAGCCCGTCGCCGAGACCACGCCCGAGGAGTGGCAGCGGGAGACGGACGCCAACGTCCGGACCACCTTCCTCGTGTGCCGGGCGGCTCTGCCTCTGCTGCGGGAGTCGGGCGGCGCCATCGTGAACTTCGCGTCCCCGGCGGGGCTGCGGGCGGTGAAGGGGATGAGCGCGTACAGCGCGGCGAAGGCCGGGGTGGTCGCGCTGACGCGGTCGCTGGCGCTGGAGGAGAAGGACCGCGGGGTGCGTGTGAACGCCATCGCGCCGGGGATGGTGGACACGGAGCAGAACCGCGAGGAGATGGGCGCGGATGCCGCGCGCTGGGTGACCCGGGCGGAGATCGTGGACGTGGTGCTGTTCCTGGTGGGCGCCGGGTCGGGCATCAACGGCGAGACGCTGCGCGTCATGGGAAGGCAGCTCTGAGCACGTGCTGATCGCGCACCTGGCGGACCTGCACCTCGGGTACCGGGCGTACCACCGGCTGGCGCCGGGCGGCGTGAACCAGCGGGAGCAGGACGTTGCCGAGGCCGTGGGCCGGGCCATCGAGGCGGTCGTGGCCGCGGCGCCGGACCTGGTGGTGGTGGCCGGGGACGTCTTCCACACGGTGCGGCCGTCGAACAGCGCGATCATGGACGGGTTCCGCCAGTTCACCCGCCTCCGGGGCGGTCTGCCCGACGTGCCGGTGGTGATGATCGCCGGGAACCACGACTCCCCACGCTCCGCGGACACGGGCAGCATCCTCCGGCTGCTGGGCGAGATCCCGGGCATCCACGTGGTCGATGACGCGGCCCGGACGGTGCGTCTGCCGGACCCGGACGTTTCCGTGCTGTGCCTGCCCCACGCCGCGCTGGTGTCCGATGAACGGCCGGTCATCGAGCCGGACCCGGGCGCCGCCGTGAACGTGCTGATGCTGCACGGCACCGTGTCG
>JABAOG010000561.1_pt1 | contig 10799 bp, 11 predicted proteins | sample 7062131 | NCBI WGS metagenome assembly JABAOG01 (sample SAMN14538629, study PRJNA623070) | marine sediment metagenome | biome: marine biome [ENVO:00000428]; feature: marine pelagic biome [ENVO:01000023]; material: deep marine sediment [ENVO:00002113] | place: India: Arabian Sea | collected... | reverse complement strand
GCCAGCCAGATGGTCGGGTGTTGCTGTACCACCAGGACCAGGACAACGGCCACCATCAGTTTGTCGGCAACCGGATCGAGAAATGCACCCAGTTTGGAGATCTGGCCAAGCTTCCTGGCGAGGTAACCATCCAGCAGATCCGTCAATGCAGCCAGGGAAAATATGGCGGTAGCCAGCAGATTATTCCAGCTGAATGGCAGGTAAAATGCCACAACAAATACAGGGATCAAAAATATCCTGATCAAAGTCAGGCTGTTAGGTATATTCATAGACTAGGCGATCAAAATTTAATGAAATCTATCGTAGATCTTGCGGGCCAGGTTTTTATTGATGCCAGGTACCTTGGCCAGATCCTCAACTCCCGCCCGGAGAATACCCTGTAAACCACCAAAGTGCCTAATCAGATTTTGCCGGCGCTTTTGACCAACACCTTCAATTGTTTCCAGTGATGATTGGTTTCGTTTTTTCTTGCGGCGCTGTCGGTGTCCGGTGATGGCAAACCTGTGTGCTTCATCACGTATGTTCTGGATCAAATGTAAAACCGGCGAGCTTTGCTCCAGCCTGATGGTCTTGTTATCACGCGCGATTATCAGGGTCTCTAGGCCCGGTTTGCGACTGGGCCCCTTGGCCACGCCAATCAGGGTTATATCCCCGGTCTGTAGCTCTTCCATGACTTTTTTTGCTGAACTGATTTGTCCCTTACCACCGTCAATCAAAATGAGATCCGGTAACCTGCCCTCTTCTTTTTTTACGCGTGTATATCGCCGGGTAAGGACCTGTTCCATGGCCGCATAATCATCGCCAGCGGTAATGCTTTCGATATTAAAACGCCTGTAGTCCGATGAGACAGGACCCTGTGGGCCAAAGACGACACATGATGCAACTGTGGCTTCACCCTGGGTATGACTGATATCAAAACACTCGATGCGTTCTATGGGTTCATCCAGTTTCAGTAATTCCTGTAGCTCTTCAAGGCGTGTTTGCTGACTGAGTTTACCATCCAGATGTTGCTTCAGTATGATGGCTGCGTTTTCACTGGCCATTTCTAACCACCTGGCCCGTTCGCCACGTAAACGATGTTTGAGGCTGATTTTTCTTCCGCTTTTTTCACTCAACACAGATTCCAGCAATTCCTTGTCTTCCGGGATATGACTGNNAACACAGATTCCAGCAAATCCTTGTCTTCCGGGATATGACTGAGGAGGATTTCATCCGGAATCATCCGCTGCACAGACTGATCAAGGTAAAACTGCGGGATAAAGGCTTCCAGCAGTTCTGCCTCTGTTGTCCCGATTGTGGTCCTCGGGAAAAAACTTTTGCTTCCAAGGTTCAGACCCCCGCGGATAAACAGCATCTGAACGCAGGCAGTTCCGGAGTTGAGTTGGCAGGCGATGATATCGATATCCCCCCTTTCTGCCGTGATGTACTGGTGTTCCTGAACCTTGCGAAGATTACTGATCTGATCACGGTATTGAGCGGCGCGCTCATAATCGAGTTGCTCTGCTGCCTCCTGCATCGGCTCTAACAGGGCATCGATGACTTCTTCATTCTTACCCTCAAGAAACATCATGGCATGGCGGACATCCTTCTGATATTCATCGGCGCTGATGAAATCAACACAGGGAGCAGTACAACGCTTGATCTGGTATTGCAGGCAGGGCCTTGATCGATTAGCAAAGAAACTGTCGGTGCAGGAGCGTAACCGGAACAATTTCTGAATGAGATGAACGGTCTTGCGGGCGGCACCTGCTGATGGATATGGGCCAAAATAGCGGCCCTTGCCCCGCCGCGCGCCACGATAGTAACTCAAGCGGGGGAATTCCTGATCTGAGGACAGGTAAAGATAAGGATAGCTCTTGTCATCCCGGAACCAGATGTTGTACCGCGGTCTTAGTTCCTTGATCAGGTTATTCTCCAGGATCAATGCTTCGTTTTCTGTGTGTGTGACCGTGACCTCGATAGAGGCAATGGCGTTCACCATCACCCGGGTCTTGGGGGAATGTTGGCTGCTACGGGTGAAATAACTCGTTACCCGCTTCTTCAGGTTGCGTGCCTTACCGACATAGATGACCTTGTGGTCCTTGTCCAGCATGCGGTAAACACCGGGCCTGGAAGTCAGGGTGCGCGCAAAGGATTTCGGATCAAAATTATCTTTATTTATCATAAAATCATTTAGTTATATCTAATATTTCATGTATTTTATAGAAAATATCATGAAACATATCCGGGGTCAGCCTACGTGTCTGGGTGTTATAGCGACTGCAATGGTAGGAATCGATCAGGGTTCTTTCCCGGGAGAGTGCATGTACCTTACCATGAGCAAATGTGTGGTCTTTTTGTTTCAGCGCCAGGCCTTTGATTACCGCTCCATGGGCAATCCGGCCCAGGGCCAGTATCGCTGTTCCGCTGGCCATGGCATCCAGTTCAGTGGCCAGATACGTATTGCAGGTGGTGATCTCGCCTCCCAGGGGCTTATTTCCAGGAGGCAGGCATTTTACCGCATTGGTAATCCGGCAATGTTTCAGGCACAGGCCGTCATTCAGGTGCAGTGATTGCGGTTTGTTGCTGAACCCGAATTTATGCAAGGTTTCGTAAAGAATGATTCCGGCAAAATCACCCGTAAATGGCCGACCGCTGGCGTTGGCACCATGCAGTCCCGGCGCCAGTCCCACTATTAATAATTCTGGTTTACTGGCACCAAACGGGGCCACTGGTCTCGCATGATAGTCCTGGTATTGTTTACGGATATCTTTCAGGTGAGCAGCCAGCCGGGGGCAAAGACGGCAGTCGGGATTAAACGTGGTCATCCTCCTTATTTTGCCAGAGAGACCCGGGCAGACCCAGTGAAGTCAATATCTGATAATCCTCTTTACTGATACTGACAATAAGCCGGTGATGAGAGAGAATCCTGGCACAATATCTCCGGCCAGGCATCCACCCAACAACAGGTATGATCAAAGCCTTCGATAATCCGAAACGGATCGAGGTTGATTTTGGAAAATTCCCGGCGGACATGGTTAAGGGTATCTGGAGGCACAACCGTGTCTTGATCACCGAGGAAATGGATCTGTGGAATCATGGCAATCTGGGTAATCACATCTCTCGCATTCAAAGAACCAGACAAGGGCGTGACCTCATGGTAGCTGGTCCAGGCCTCATGGTCGAGATTGGCTGCAAGCGTTACCAGCAGCTCGACATCCTTGCGTTTCGCCGCCATTAAGGTGGCGAGTGTGCCTCCGCCGGAATAACCCACCAGAATAATCCCGTGTGCCGGGTATCTCGCCAGAAACTGGTCAATGACATTGTTCATGGCTCCCACCACCTCAGGAGCGTAGCGATGGGATGACCAGTATTTACTGTCACAGTCTTGCAATGCTTTTTTGTCAAGGTACTGACACGGCCTGCCCAGGTATAGTACTTTCGGGTTACTGTCTCTGGTTGCCAATTTAAGTCCTACTGGGTTCCGGGGGGTCGGGTCAGCGGACAAGCGGTTTTTACGCCGCCATGCCCGCCCATCACCTTCGACAAACACCGTCAACAATTCCTTTTGTGTGCCCATGCCTTTACTGTAAGTCTGGATGTCAAATGGAGTGGCATGGTAACTGGTGCCGGTAAATCTCGCCGATGATGCAATGGCATCCGCCGATTCAGATCGGGCAGGAATTAAGTCACAGGAAGACGCCAGTAACGCTGTTATGAAGAGAAATATCAGATATAATTTCAACTTGAAATTGCGCCTTCTGGCCAGGTCCTACGGTTGTCCATCAACATTTTTACAGCGGGGTAACTGATGAATAAAATCTTCACCCTTTTCCTGATTGGACTCATTCTGGCTTTGCCTGCCCAGGCCGATGATAATTGGAGTCCCCGCCACTCCCAGGGATTCTGGACCAATCTGGATTGGGCGACAACAGGTGATGGATCCGGTTCTTTTTCCTATGGTCCGTTCCCGGGAAACAGCCTGACGGGAGTGGATGTGCTTGGCACGGAGAACTTCTCCGGCGGCGTGACTACCGGCCAATATTACGCTGATCCACTGGCTTATGATGATCCATATACCACACGCCACAATCTTATTGCAGGTTATCTCAATTATTTGATTAATGATAACCTGGCCCTGGACGTCGCGGCAGGACGTACCAACCCTGACATATACAACAATCAGTTCTCGCAAGAATTCATTTCCACCAGCATTTTTGGTCATGATATTAATTCATTCGATAGTCAGCGACTGTTTGTGTCTGGTAGCCTGAACAGTTCTTTGACGCTAAACCGCTTCTCCATGGGTGCTCGCATTGGCTACCTTGCTACCCAGAACAATGGCACAGAGCCTGCCACAAATGGTAACTCCTCCACGAGCTATTATGATCAAACCAGTAATTTTCAGAAGCTTCGAACCGGGGTTGACCTGAGTTATTTGTTCCGCTCATCGTTGGAACCATACGTGGCGTTTGATTACCTGAAAGATGTCAGCCAGCAAAAGACATACTCTGCATCAGATCCTTTGCAAAATATAAATGATGAATATCAGTTATCTGCAGGGCTGAGGTACTTCCTGAAAAACGGGTTTAGCAGTAATCTGCAATTTAATGTCAACAAGGAACGTGAGGAGATCGATTTCAGCAGTTTAACGTTTTTGTTAAGACTTGAACTGTAATATCAGGGATTGGGCATGATTAACCTGGAACCACGTTTCGCCGGTTTTTCTGGTATGGTGTTATTGCTGCTGTTGTCGATGTTTAGCCCAAGCACTGTGTCAGCAGAGCTGGCCGGCAAGGTTGAGACCATCAGTGGTACAGTCTGGGCACAGGACACTGAGGGTAACCGCAGGCAGCTTGAAGAAGGTTCCCCGTTTTATGTGAATGACCTTTTGATTACCGAGGCGGATTCAAACATACAGATCAGGTTTCAGGACGACACCAAATTCTACATGGGCGAAGAAGCCCAGCTGCTGATACAGGATGTTTATCTATAAGAAACCCGAAAGAGAAAACAGCTTTTCTACCAAGATCCTCAAAGGTACTTTCCGGTTCATCAGCGGACTGATCGCCAGTGCAAGACCGGATTCCATGGAAGTACAGACATCTGTCGCCACTATTGGTATTCGTGGTACGCACGTGGTAGGAGAAGTAGATTCAACTTCTGCCACCATTATTCTCATGGAACCTGAAGGAGAAGATCGTGATACCAGCATCCTGGTTGCAAATGAGTATGGCAGCGTGGTGATTGATAAACCCGGCTATGGTACCGAAATACCTGATCAATACAGTCCACCATCTCCTCCACGGCGTATGCGTCTACAAACAATAGACAATATCATGCGTTCCATGCAGTCCATTCAACGTGTTAACATCCCCCGACCACGTATGCCCAGATGATATAAATTTTACTGAATGACAAGCGGTATATGGCAGCAGGCCCGGGGGATTTGCATGCCGCATCTGGCCAAACTGCAACAGCAGTTGCCCTTGATCCTCTTGAGTCTATTCGTACTCATCATATTCATTGCCCATGCGGCAGGTCTGGACTTGCGTGTCCTTCAGCAAATGGAAAATCATGCATTTGATCTGCGCATGCAACTCAGCACAATCGATAAACCCGATCCCCGGTTTGTTATTGTTGATATCGATGAAAAAAGCCTGGAAATTAAAGGTCGCTGGCCCTGGAGCAGGAACAAGCTCGAACAGTTAATTGATAACCTGTTTGAGTATTACCAGGTGCAACAGGTTGGTTTTGATATTGTATTCGCTGAACCTGATACGAGTTCCGGCCTGAAAATACTGGAAGATTTAGGCGCTGATCAACTAAGGCTAAATCAAGAATTCCAGTCTGTACTCACAGAACTGAGCAAAACGCTGGATTACGATCGGCGCCTGGCCATAAGCATCAGTAAACGGCCTGTGGTACTGGGGTATTATTTTAATAAAAGCAGCGAACTGGATCGGCAGATCAGTGGCACTTTGCCCCAACCCACCTTTACCAATGAATCATTGGGCAATAAAACCATCCCTGCACCTGAGGCAGGTGGTTACGGGGCAAACCTTGCAATCTTCCAGGAACAGGCACTGGCCGCAGGCCATTTCAATCCACACATAGACGATGACGGCATTATTCGTCGCGTACCCCTGCTTTATAACTTCAAAGGTGACTATTACGAATCTCTTTCACTCGCGATGGTTCGCACTCTCGTGAATGCAGACAGGATTGAACCACAGTTTAGTGATGAAAAGCTGGAATGGCTCAAGGTAGGTAACTATCGAATACCGGTAACGGAGGGAGGCATGGCAATCGTGCCCTACCGGGGAAAGCAAGGCAGTTTCCCATATATCCCGGCAACTGACATTCTGGACAGGAAGCCTGGAAAATCGGTCCTTGAGAATACCATCGTAATGGTTGGTACTTCGGCGCCTGGCCTATTTGATTTACGTTCAACACCACTGCAAAGCAGTTTTCCCGGGGTGGAAATACATGTCAATCTCATAGCCGGTATGCTGGACCAGCGCATCATGAAAATGCCGGAATTGTCCAATGCTATCGAGGCATTAACCATGCTCATTGTTGGACTTTTGTTTATCCTGCTTATGCCGGTGTTGACACCGTTTTGGACCTTGATCACCTCCGCCCTGCTCTTTCTTATACTGCTTGCATCCAACCTTGCTGCCTGGTTCATACTTGACCATGTCATTCCGATTGCACCGGTACTGATTTTATTACTCATCTTGTTTCTGTTTAACATGAGTTTTGGTTTCTTTATTGAACGGAGCAGGAAGGCCCAGATTACAGGGTTGTTTGGACAATATGTCCCGCCCGAGCTGGTAGATGAAATGAGTGACAACCCGGATTCCTTTACCCGCGAAGCGAATGAACGGGAGATGACTGTTCTCTTTTCCGATGTCCGTGGATTTACCACCCTGTCCGAAGGACTAAACCCGAAAGAACTTTCAGATATGATGAATGAGTTTCTGACGGCATTTACCACAGTAATCCATAGGCATCGTGGAACGATTGATAAATACATGGGCGATGCCATTATGGCATTCTGGGGCGCACCACTGAGTGATCCGGAACATGCACAACACGCAGTTGAGGCCAGCCTGGATATGATCAAACGCATGTATGAATTGCATGAAGAATTTTCCCAAAGAGGCTGGCCGGCATTGAAAATTGGCGTTGGTATTAATACCGGTACCATGAGTGTCGGTAATATGGGATCCGAGTTTCGCATGGCCTATACCGTTATCGGCGATAGTGTCAATCTCGGTTCCAGACTGGAAGGTCTCACAAAACAATATGGTGTTGATGCTCTGGTCAGTGAATCAACCCGTAACATGGTGCCGGATCATGCCTTTCGGGAGATCGACCTGGTGCGGGTCAAGGGCAAGCATGATCCGGTTGCGATATACGAACCGCTGGGCCACAGGGATACAATTCAAAATAAAACCTTTAATGAACTGGATTTACATCAACGCGCCATAGATGCCTACCGCAAACGGGAATGGGACAAGGCAAAGGAATTGTTCAGGACCCTGGCATTACAGTTCAAGCAACGCAATATCTATTCACTCTACCTGGAACGAATACAGTTCTTTACAGATAATCCCCCCGGTGAAGACTGGGATGGCGCCTTCACGTTTACTATAAAGTAAACATACCACTGTTATTATTTTGTAATGGAAGCCTACCTAGGACTGTTTTTCATTTCGTTTCTTGCTGCCTCTTTCCTTCCTGCGTATTCCGAGGTCTTTTTTACAGGATTGGTAGTCGGCGGATATGACCCGTTAGCACTCTGGTGCTGGGCAACTGCCGGTAATACCCTGGGTTCTGTAATCAACTGGCTCATTGGCCGTTATCTCTTGCATTTTCAGGATCGGAAGTGGTTCCCGGTCAAACAGCATAACCTGTCAAAGGCCCAGAGCTGGTTTCAACGTGTTGGCGTCTGGTCTTTGTTGCTGGCCTGGGCCCCGATTGGTGGTGATGCGCTGACATTCATCGCCGGGGTTATGAGGGTTCGCTTCATGCCATTCATTATCCTCGTGGGTATGGGCAAGGGACTGCGCTATGGGATTTTATTGCTGCTCTTGTTGAACATTTGAATAAATCTGGCGGAGAGGGTGGGACTGGCTGCGGTACATCCATGTACCTTGCTCTCGCTTCGCTCGGGTCGCTGCGCGCTCCAAATCGTCTGTCCTGACGATTTGTCGAACCGATGGGTTCAAATCAAATCCACCCTGCCCAAAAATAAAAAAACCCATAAAGGGTTTTTATTATTTTGGCGGAGAGGGTGGGATTCGAACCCACGAAGGGCTACTAACCCTTGCTGGTTTTCAAGACCAGTGCATTCAACCGCTCTGCCACCTCTCCGTGACCGGTCACGCGCCGGCGCATTGTGCGGGCAGCGGGGCCTCGATTCAACCTCTCGGGTGTCCGCCGCATCTAAAGTTCGAACCTGGCGCCGGAAAGGCGGTCTTAATGAAATGCGAGGGTTGCGGGCAGGGAGAGGTAATGAATCGAGAAAGATTCTATAAGTGGCTGATATTTGGAGCTTTAATATTCACGCTCTCGGTCTTCGCAGCGACGCCGAAGGATGCGAGCGAGTGGTTCACGCTCGCCCAGGAAGCACGCCAGAACGAACAATTGCGGGAAGCCCATGCCGCCCTGGACAACGCCGAGCGGCTCGGTTTCCAGCCAGTACGGGTCGCGTTCGAGCGAGCCCGGCTCCTGACACTCGGCGATCAGCCCGAGGAGGCCGTGGCCACGTTGCAGGCTGTGGCCGACAGCGGCTTTACGGCGGTTGGGTTTATTACGGGTGACCCCATACTGAATACGCTGGCGGGCAATCCGGCTTACGACGCCCTCGTCGCGGCAATGGCAGAACTTGCTTTCCCGTGCGAGAACGATGCCGCATTCCGGGCCTTCGATTTCTGGGTCGGTGACTGGGTGGTGCACGGGCCTGCCGGCAACGAGGCCGGCCGTAACTCGATCGAGCGCGCTCAACGGGGCTGCGTATTGATCGAGAACTGGAGCAGCGCGAGCGGCGGCACCGGCATGAGCATCAACTACCTCGACAAGGCGTCGGGCGAATGGGTGCAGGTGTGGAACGCCGAGGGTGGCAGCCAGATCAACATTCGTGGTGGAATGACGGACGACGGCATGCTGCTGGTCGGTACCTTGCATTCCGTGGCGAACGACACCACGGTGCCGTTCCGCGGTCTGTGGACGCCGCTCGATGATGGTCGCGTTCGCCAGTTCTTCGAGCAATCGTTGGACGGCGGTGAGACCTGGACACCCTGGTTCGAAGGGTTTTATACAAGGCAAGAATGAAATACACATCGTTTAATCGCGGCATGCCCGCCGGTAATCCGATCGCCAACGTCGTCGTCGTCATTGTCGGGGCGCTGGTCATCGCCGCGTCGGTCGTGCTCGGCTTTTTCGCGTTTATCGTGCTGGCGAGCATTGTGCTCGTGCTGGGTGCCATCATCGGTCTGCGCGTCTGGTGGCTGAATCGCAAGCTGGTTCGCGCTGCGCGGTCTCCGGCGACAGGCCGTGCGACGATGCGGACCGACGTCATCGAAGGCGAATATCACGTGGTCAAAGGCGACGAAAAGCCGTAAAGTCGCTCCCCATGCGCAAACCAGAGTCCGAAGATCAGCGCCGCCGGCGCCGCCGCCGCCGCCGCATCCAGGTCATCATCATCTACACCGCGATCGCGGTCGGCCTTGCCTGGTTCTTCGAATCCCAGGCGACGACGACGATCATCTTCGTCCGTCACGCCGAAAAGGCGGTGGCCCCGGCCGACGATCCCGGCCTGAGCCCGGCCGGCGAGCGGCGCGTTGCCGAATTGACCCGCCAGCTCAGGGATGCCGACGTCGTGGCGGGTATCGACGCGGTGTATTCCACGCCGTTCCGCCGCACCGAGGAAACCGCTCGTCCCATTGCCGACGCGCTCGGCCTGCCGATCAACAGCTATGACGCGGCAGACACCGAAGCGATCATGGAGCTCATCGTCAAGGAGCACAAAGGCAAGATCATCCTCGTGGTGGGGCACAGCAACACGCTGCCCCTGCTGATGGCCAATATGGGCGCGAGCAAGAAGGTGCCGCCGATCGCCGAGAACGAGTACGACAACATCTATATCGTCTCGATCCCGTGGTTCGGCAAGACCAAGACCATACGGCTGCGTTACGGCGAGCCGTACCTGCCGTGATCCACCAGTCTGAGATCGNNGATGTCACCACGCGCGGGCGCGGTACCTACGACCTGGGACCCGAGGTCGAAGCCTGTGTACGGGCATCGGGAGTCAGGACCGGTATCTGCAATCTTTTTGTCCGGCATACAAGTGCTTCGCTGATGCTTTGCGAGAATGCCGATCCTGCGGTGCGACGTGACCTCNNGCCGGACGGCGACCCGATGTTCACGCACACGGCCGAAGGGCCGGACGACATGCCGGCGCACGTGCGCAGCATCCTGACGCAGTCCGACCTCAATATTCCGGTACGGGACGGCCGCTGTGCGCTCGGCACCTGGCAGGGGATCTACCTCTGGGAGCATCGCACGGCGCCACACTCGCGGCGCGTGATCGTCACCGTGCAGGGCGAGTAAGGGGCGTACCGCCCGTTAGCCGCGCTTGCCCGCGGTTTCCCGCAGCGCGACGGCTTTCTCGATGAATTCCGCGTGCCGCGCTATGCGGACGTTGGCGATGACAGCATCCTGGATCTTCCGGTCCTGGCTGATCAGGAATGTCGCGCGCTGCACACCGACGCCGAACATGCCGTCGACGTCGTACATCCTGATGACTTCCT
>JABAOG010001523.1_pt1 | contig 10816 bp, 8 predicted proteins | sample 7062131 | NCBI WGS metagenome assembly JABAOG01 (sample SAMN14538629, study PRJNA623070) | marine sediment metagenome | biome: marine biome [ENVO:00000428]; feature: marine pelagic biome [ENVO:01000023]; material: deep marine sediment [ENVO:00002113] | place: India: Arabian Sea | collected... | reverse complement strand
TCGAGATGATGCCGGTGTTGATGCCGACGATGCCGTATTCCAGCGCCTCGGCGACCCGCCAGACCCGGCCGAGGTCGCGGGCGTAGAAGTAGGAGGCCAGGCCGAAGGGCGTATCATTCGCCATCCGTATCGCATCTGACTCCTGGTCGAAGGCCAGCACCGAGACCACCGGTCCGAAGATCTCCTCCTGGGCGATGGTCATCGCCTGGGTGACCCCGGTCACCACGGTGGGCTCGAAGAAGCGGGGGCCGGCCTCGTGGGTCGAGCCTCCGAGCACCACCTCCGCTCCTCGGCTCACGGCGTCTTCGAGGAGCCGCTTCACCTTCGATACGGCGTCCTGGTCGATGAGCGGCCCGAGGGTGCTGCCCTCGTTCAGGCCGTAGCCCGGCGTCACCTCGTCCGCGATCCGCTCCTTCAGCTTCTCCACGAAGCGCTCGTGGACCGAGCTCTGCACCAGCACCCGGTTGGCCGCGACGCAGCTCTGCCCCGCGTTGCGGAACTTGGCCACCATCAGCCCGTCGACCGCCGCGTCGAGGTCGGCGTCGTCGNNGTCGTCGAAGACGAGGAAGGGCGCGTTGCCCCCGAGCTCGAGGCTGAGTCGCTTCAGCGTCCCGGCTGACCCCTCGGTCAACTTCTTCCCCACCGGGGTCGATCCGGTGAAGCTGAGCTTGCGGACCCGGCCGTCCTCGAGCCAGGGCTCGGAGATCGCCCGCGCGTCGTCGCCGGGTATCACCGAAAGCACGCCCTTCGGCACGCCGGCCCGCTCGGCCAGCACGGCCAGCGCCAGCGCGGAGAGCGGCGTGGCCTGCGCGGGCTTGAGCGCGAAGGTGCAGCCGGCCGCCAGCGCGGGCGCGAGCTTCCGGGTGATCATGGCGCTCGGGAAGTTCCAGGGGGTGATGCCCACGGTGATGCCCACCCCCTGCCGGAAGACGACCAGTCGCTGGTCCCGCTTCGCGCTGGGGATGGTATCGCCATAGCTACGGCGCCCCTCCTCGGCGAACCACTTCACGAAGCTGGCGGCGTAGCGGATCTCGCCCTCGGCCTGGGCCAGCGGCTTGCCGTGCTCGCGGGTGAGGATGCGCGCCAGATCCGCCTCGTGCTCCCCCATGAGTCGGTAGAGCTCGAAGAGGATCGCGCATCGCTCGTCGGCGGTGGTCTCTCGCCAGGCCGGCAGCGCGCCCTCCGCCTCGTCGATGGCGGCGCGCGCGTGGCTCGGGCCGCAGCTGGCCACCTCGGCGATGGCCTCCCCCTTGCCGGGATCCTCCACCGTCAGGGTCGCGTTGGTGTCCTTCCACTCGCCACCGATGAACGCCTGCTGGCGGAGGAGATCGTCGTCGTTCAGCCCATCCATGCGCTCGATCCCTACGCCGGTCGCGCCTCGGGGCAAGCGTCTTCGTCAACAACTGCGGCGTTTGCGCTCCTCTCGGTAGGATCGCGCCATGGACGAGCCCGCCCGAAGACCCTGGCTGGACGATTTCCAGCACTGGATGGACTTCGAGCTCTTCCACCTGGGCTCGGTGAAGCTCACCGTCGGCCGGCTGCTCCTCGCCCTGCTGGTCGTCCTCGCGACCTTCGTCATCTCGGCGCTGGCTCGCCGGGTGGCGCGCCGGGCGTTCAAGATGCGGGGCATCGAGGACGTGGGCACCGTCGGCCTGGTGACCAACCTGATGCACTACCTGGTGCTGGCGATCGGCTTCACCACGGCCCTCTCCTCCCTCGGCCTCGACCTCGGCGCCCTCTTCGCGGCCGGGGCGGTCTTCGCGGTCGCCCTCGGCTTCGCGATGCAGAACATCGTCCAGAACTTCGTCGGCGGCATCATCTTGCTCGCCGAGCGGAGCATCAAACCGGGCGACGTGCTCGAGGTCGACGGCACCGTGGTGAAGATCGAGCGCATGGGCATCCGCAGCACCGTCGCTCGCAGCCGCGACGGCGAGGACCTGCTCATCCCCAACGCCACGTTGATCCAAGGGGTGGTCCGCAACCGGACCCTCAGCCGGCCCCTCTATCGCGTTCGAGCGACCGTGGGTGTGCACTACGGATCGGATCTCGCGGTGGTCCGCGACGCGCTCACGGCGGTGGCGAAGGAGCAGCACGACGACTCGTGCCTCGATCCGCCGTTGGTGCTCCTGCTGGGTTTCGGCTCGAGCAGCGTCGACTTCGAGGTGGCGATCTGGACCCGCGACCCGTGGCGCTCGCGGCTCCTCTCCTCCGAGCTCTGCTTCGCGATCTGGGACGCGCTCAAAGAGGCGGGCATCACCATCGCCTTCCCCCAGCTCGACGTGCACTTCGACGCCGACGCCCCTCCCTTCCGCGCCGTGGGCTGAGCGCGCTAGGGTCGGCCGTGGGCACGAAAGAGGGGAAGGGCGCCTCGAAGGGGCTGAAGACCACGGGGATCGTCCTCGGAGCCATCGCCATCACGGCGTTCTGGTTCTGGAACGACGCCCAGCACACCGAAGAGCTCTACCTGATCGGCGGCACCCGGGACGCGCCGCTGGTGGTGTCCAAGCACCACGAGTCGTCCGGGGGCGACAGCCGGAGCGGCTCCTCGAGCTGGTACGTCAGCTCGATCTGGGTGCCCGGGCAGGACGACCCGGTCGGCGAGCTGAAGACCACCGCCAATCCGCTGCGGCTGGGGCTCGCGGGAGAGCGCTTCTGGATCGGCGCGGGGCAGACGCCGGTGCTCGCAGCGCGCAGCGGCGCGGTGTCGCTCAACGGCGACGACCTCGAGGCCATGGCGCCCTTCGCCGACGGCTATCGGCTCGACCGCCCCGCGCACGCCGGCTTCGACGGCCCCATCCACGAAGAGAGCGGGGCGGTCGCGCTCCGGGCGGGCAACGGACTGGTCCACGTGGTCATGCCCGACGGGGAGCGGGTGCCCTGGGACGACTTCGTGGCGGCGCACCCGCCGCCCGAGCAGCGCCGCTGCACCGGCGGGACCCGGCGGGTCTGCCAGACCCTCGGCTGCGTGGGCATCGATCCCGATCCCGCCGGCGGCGGGCGGGTGGTGCTGAACGGCCAGCGGATCGGCGAGTCCCTCTACGGCCCCGAGCTCGCGTCGGGCGCCTGCCTCCGGTCCGACGACGGCGGCGTCGCCTTCGTCGTCGCTCACCGCTCGCTCCCCGGTGGCGGCCGGGACGCGCGGCCCGACGCCTGGTCCGCCTATGGCCTCGAGGGCAGCCACCTGTGGACGAAGCGGGCCGACGAGCTCTTCGCCGGCGAAGAACGGAAGCGCACCATGGCCGACGTCGTCGATGGGGTGCTGGTGGTGGCCGCCGCGGTGAAGGACTTCCTCCACGGCACCCGGGTGCAGGTGAGAGTGGTGCAGGCGAACGGCCTGACCCGCTGAAAGATGAACGGCGCACCTCGCCAGAGGCGCGCCGCTCGGGGGTCGGGTTGGGCGAGGCCGAAAACGAGGAGTGGGGGATGGTTGCCTCCGGCCTCGCCGAAGGGGCTGGGGTCAGCCCCGGTGGTCGTCCACCACTTTTCGGCGCCGCCCCCGGACGGGACGCGATTCAGCGCCGCTGGCGCTTCAGGTAGGCCTGGGCCACCGCGGTGATCAGCTCGAGCGGCGCCCCGAACCAGGCGGCGTCGATGGAGCCGGCGATGGAGCCATCCCGTCGCCGGACCTCGAGCCGCCGGCCGCGCCCCTCGACCGCCTCGTGGAAGCCGCCGATATCGCTCCAGGCGAAGGCCTCCGGTCCGGTCGGCAGGCCGACCACGCAGCCGTCCGGCGCCAGCACCAGCACCCGCGGCCGCTTCGAGCGGCTCCGCAGCGAGCGCCAGTTTCGGGCGAAGGCCAGCGGCAGCGCGGCGCCGACGGTCGCTCCCGCGCCGGCGATGACCACCGCGAGCATCGCGCTGCCGGTCAGCGCGCCGCCGTAGAGGCCGAGCAGGCCGCCCGCGGACCCGGAGGCGAGCAGATCCACGCCGCGCCGCCACCAGCCCCCGGGTCCCGCGCCGACGGGGATCTCGAGGGCCCCCGGCACGTCTTCCCGAGCGAGCACCTTGGCCATGAGCTGGTCCGGCGGGAGCATCGGCCGCTGCAGCCCCCGGTCGCGGTAGCCGCTCTGCTCCACCCGGCCGCGGATGCGGGTCGCCAGCGTCTCGAGGTCGGGCGCGTCCTCGGGCAGCTCGGCGGGGCGCACCTCGATCCACGGGGGCGCCGGCGGCTGACGGGGCACGAGCACGAAGGCCTTGGTCGGGGCGCCCTCGGGCATCAACGCCACGCCGAAGACCTGGTCCCAGCGCACGTCGAGGCGCTTGAAGTCCTCGTTCGCGACGATCCCCTCGGGGGTCAGGGTCAGCCCGCCGGTCGGTCCCTTGACCGGCGTCTCTCGAATCCAGCCGCTCACCAGCCCACGCTATGGGATCCCGGGGAGGGCTCGTCGAGCCCCCGACGCAACCGGCGCCACCGAGCGGCGAAGAAGGGCGCCATGGACGGGCAGGGGCAGAACGATGGCGGCGCACGTGTTAGAGCACCAGCCGTGGTTCGCCTCGCCTTCAAGAGCGGCACCCTCGAGGTGCACGGCCTGCCCGAGGGTGACCCCCGCGTGCCGGAGGGCTGCCGCTGGGACGCTCGCTCCGCCTGCCATCGGGCCGCCGCCAAGGACTACGCGGCGATCGTGATGCACTTCGTCCGCTCGGACATCCCCTACGAGGACGAGGCCCGGAGCTACGAGGAGCTCGAGGGTGGGCTGCGGGTTCGCCGTGAGCCCCGCCCCTATCAGCGGGAGGCGATCACCGCCTGGAAGAAGGCGCGTGGCCAGGGGCTGGTCGTGCTGCCGACCGGCGCCGGCAAGTCCTACGTCGCGATGATGGCCATCGACGACCGCCGCCGCTCGACGCTGGTCGTCGCGCCCACCCTCGATCTCGTCCGCCAGTGGTACGACAACCTCCGCACCGCCTTCGGCATCGAGGTGGGCATCGTGGGCGGCGGCGATCACCAGGTGCTGCCGCTGACGGTGACCACCTACGACTCGGCCTACATCCACATGGAGCACTTCGGGAACCGCTTCGGGCTGGTGGTCTTCGATGAGGCGCACCACCTGCCCGGCGAGACCTACGCGCTCTCGGCGAAGCTCTGCCTGGCGCCCTTCCGCCTGGGCCTGACCGCGACCCCGGAACGCGCCGACGGCCGGGAGTCGCACCTCGAGGAGCTGGTCGGCCCGATGGTCTACCGGCAGGAGATCGTCGAGATGAGCGGCGACTACCTCGCCGACTACGACACGGTGCGCATCGCCGTCGACCTGAGCCCGGAAGAGCGCCAGCGCTACGACGCCGCCCGCGCGACCTACCGCGCCTTCGTGGTGAGCCAGGGCATCCGCATGGGCTCCAAGACCGGGTGGAGCGATTTCATCATGCGCTCCACCTTCAGCGAGGAGGGCCGCCGCGCCTTCGCCGCCTATCGCGAGCAGCGGAACCTCGCCTTCGCCGCCTCGGCCAAGATGGAGACCGTCGCCCAGCTCCTCTTCGAGCACCGCGACGACCGGGCGATCCTCTTCACCCAGGACAACGCCACCGCCTTCGACATCAGCCGTCGCTTCCTGATCCCGTCGATCACCCACCAGACGAAGGTCAGCGAGCGCTCCGAGATCCTCGAGGCCCTCTCCGAGGGGCGCATCCGCGCGGTGGTCACCTCCAAGGTGCTCAACGAGGGCGTCGACGTCCCCGACGCCAACGTGGCGGTCATCGTCAGCGGCAGCGGCTCGGTGCGCGAGCACGTGCAGCGGCTCGGTCGCGTGCTCCGCAAAAAGGAGGGGAAGCGGGCGGTCCTCTACGAGCTGGTGACCCGCGAGACCAGCGAGGCCTTCACCAGCGAGCGCCGGAGGGATCACGTTGCTTACCGCTGACCTGGTCCGCGTCTACCGCCGCAAGGGCGAGCTCAAGCTGCGCCAGTGGAAGAAGGACACCCGCGCCAGCGCCGAGCGCATTGCCCGGCGCTACGTGGCCATCGCCGAGGCCCACGTCGGCAAGACCCGCGGCGAGCTGAAGGACGCCCTCGACGAGGTGCCCACGCCCGCGCGCGAGCGAAAGGTGGCCGATGGGCTGCGCAAGCTGGTCATGGACCGCTGCGAGGTGGAGGTCGACGCCGCCCACGACCCCGCCGAGATTCGTCGTGCCGTCTTCGAGCGCGCCGCCGCGGTCCGCCGGGAGGCCACCCACCGCGGCGCCTTCGACCGCGACGCCTTGCTGGCCGAGGTCGCCGCCGAGCAGGGGCTGCCGCCCGAGGAGCTCGAGCGCCTGCTCTACGCCGACCTGAAGCGGAACCACCGCATCGAGGGTTTCGAGCGCATCGGCGGCGAGGCGCTCGTCGACGAATACGACGAGTCGCAGGTGCAGGCGATCCTCCTCCGGGCGGAGAAGGTGGTCGTCCAGGTCGCCTGCAAGTCCCCGGCGACCTACCGCTACCTCTTCCGCAAGCTGAAGTTCCTGCGGCTGCTCCACACCATCGAGCCCCTGGCGAATGGGGGCGGCTACAAGATCGAGATCGACGNNTCGCCCTCGCCTTCGGGGCCATCCGCGCTTGCGACGCCTGGTCCCTCGACGCGCAGGTGCGCTGGGGCAAGAAGCGCGACCGCTGCCATTTCCACGCCGAGGGCGAGCGGAGGGCGGGCGAGCGCGAGGCGGCGCTCCCCGACGAGGTGCAGAAGCTCCTCGACAAGCACGGCGAGCGCTTCGAGAAGGGCCGCACCGCCTGGTCGGTGGCGCCGGCCAACGAGATCCTCTCGCTGCCGGGCGTCGGCGTCTGCATCCCCGACCTGGTCTTCGAGAAGGACGGCACCAAGGTCTTCCTCGAGGCCCTCGGCTACTGGAGCCGCGATGCCGTCTTCAAGCGCGTCGAGCTCGTCGAGGCCGGCCTGCCGGTGCCGATGGTCTTCGCCGTCCCCAGCCGTCTACGCGTCGCCGAGGAGGTGCTCCCCGACGACCTCCCCGGCGCGCTGGTCGTCTACAAGGGCGTCATCCCCGCGGGCAAGCTCGAGGAAGCCCTCGAGTCCGCCGCGAGCTGAGCGTCAGCGGCTGCAGGTGATGCTGCCGTTGGGGAGCGGCGGGTAGCTGAAGATGCCGCCGTAGCACATCTCTTGGAGCGAGCTGTCGCCGAAGGTCACGGTGCTGCTCGTCGGGTTCTGGTAGCGACAGCGCACGTTGATCGTGTCGCCTTCGGCCAGGGCGACCGGGGTGGGGAGCATGCTGAACTGCTGGTCGTCGAAGGAGTAGGTGGCCTCGAGGAGCAGGGTCTCGCTGGCGCCCGAGACGGCGCGGATCTCCATGTAGTCGCCGTACTGATGCATGTGCGGCGAGACCGCGAAGATGGTGGTGGCGGCGCGCGCGGTGCATTCGCCCTCGACCCAGTGGTCGGCGGTGGAGGGCGGGATGGAGAAGGACTCGTTGCCGGCGAGGAGCACCTGGGCGACGTCGCTGACCTCGGCTTCGTCCAAGGTCTCCACCTCGATGCCGCTGTGGCCGGTGATCGCTTCGCCGCTGGTGTTGAAGAGGTGGAGGTTCAGCAGGATCTGCGCCCCGGCGGGAATCTCCACCGCGACGCCCTCGGGGAGCTCGAGGGGCTCGGTGCCCACGCCGGAGCCGTAGATCATGTCCGGGCCGTTGGTGAACGCCGAGCAGGGCCCGGTGCCGTCGGGCCAGGCCGAGTCGGGCTCCACCGTCACCACCGTGTGGTGGGTGCCCTCCGGCGCGATCGGGTAGAAGGCGCGCACGTAGGTGGTCACGTCCACGGTCTGGCGCACGCAGACGTAGCCCTCCTCGCCGGCGGGCATGGACCAGTCGCCACCGACGATCTCGAAGCGCCCTTCGGGCGGCACGAAGGCGTCGACCTCGCCGGGGCCGGCGTCGTCGGCGATGGGCCCCGCGTCGGGCGCCGGGCGGTCGTCGCCGGGGTCGGTCATGGCGTCGTCGCCGCAGGCGAGGAGGCCGCAGAGGAGCAGGGTGAGCTTCTTCATCGTCGTTCCAGTGGCAGGTGGCTCGGTGAACGTTCAGTCGACACAGGTGACCCCGAAGCGCTGCGCCGGATAGAAGAGCATGCCCGCGTAGCACATCTCGGTGAGGCTGCTGTCGCCCCAGCGGACCGGTGAGCTCGTCGGATTCTGGTAGCGGCAGTCGACGCGGAGCCGGTCCCCGGGCTGCAGGACGACGGGTTCGATGGGGTAGTAGCGCTGCTCGTCGAAGCTGAAGGTGTTCTCGTAGATCAGCTGCTCGCCCGCGTCGGTCTGGGTGTAGACCCGCAGGAAGTCGCCGTAGGCGTGCATGTGGGGGAAGAGGGCGAAGACGGTGGTCTCCTGCTCCATGGTGCAGCCGCCGGTGATCCAGTGGTCACTGGCCATCGGAGGGATCTCGAAGAGCTCGTCGCCGGCGAGCACGGAGCCGGCCTCGTGGACCACCTCGGACTCGGGGATCGTGACGACCTCCAGGCCGCTGTGACCCCGCAGCGTTTCGGAACCGGCGTTGAAGAGGTGGAGGTTCACGAGGATCTGCGCCCCGGCGGGCAGCGGAATGGCGGTGCCTTCGGGGAGCACGAAGGGCTGGGTGCCGACGCCGGAGCCGTAGACCATCCGCGGGTAGTGGTTCACCACGCTGCACAGGATGTTCTCGTCGGGGATCGACGAGTCCTCCAGGTAGGTCACCACCGTGTGGTGGGTGCCCTCCGGATCGATGGGGATGAGCTCCTTGATGTAGACCGGCCGGTCGATGGTCCGGCGGATGCAGCGATAGCTCTCGACCCCGGGGCCGATCTCCCAGTCGCCGCTGACCAGCTCGAAGCGTCCGCCCGCCTCGGGGATGGGATCGCCGTAGACCGGCCGGCCGCCATCCTCCGCCGGGTCCTCGGTCGGACCACCGTCGGCGCCGGGCGTGCCGCTCCCGTCGCCGCCGCAGGCGAGCGCGAGAGCGAGCAGCCATGCCCCCCGGTACATGTCAGAAGATGCAGAAGAGCCCGTCGCCGAGCGCGGGATAGCGGTAGAGGAGGGCGAAGCACATCTCTTGGTTCGTGCTGTCACCGAAGCCCACCGAAGCGCTCGTCGGGTTGTCGTAGGTGCAGGTCACGCCGACTCGGGTTCCGGCGCTGAGCGCCCGCGCGGGGGCGATGTCGAAGTAGCGCTGGTCGTCGAAGGAGTAGGTCCCCTCGTAGAGGATCTCGCCGCCCGTCTCGACGGTCATGGCGGTGCCCAGCTGGTGCATGTGGGGCATCACCGCGAAGACCGTGGCGTTGCCCGAGAAGGTGCAGCCACCGTCCACGACGTGGCCGCTCGTCATGGGGGGGATCGAGAAGTCTGCCGGGCCGGCGAGCACCACCTCGGCGCGGTTCTCCACCAGCGCTTCGGGCATGGTCACGACCTCGATGCCGCTGTTGCCGGTGAGCACCTCGGTGCCGGTGTTGAAGAGGTGCAGGTTCACGAGGACCTGCGCCCCGGCCGGGATCTCCACGGCCACACCCTCGGGTAGGATCAGCGGCTCGGTGCCGACACCGGAGCCGTAGATCATGTCCGGGCCATTGGTCGTCGCCGTGCAATCGGTCACGCCGTCCGGGGTCGAGGGGGTGGTGTCGAAGGTGACCACCGTGTGGTGCGTGCCCTCGGGGGCGATGGGGTAGAACTCGTGGACGAGGACGGGCTCGTCGATGGTCTCCCGCACGCAGCGGTAGCCCTCCTGGCCGGCGCCCATGGTCCAGTCGCCGGCCGCGAGGACGAAGCGCTCGCCGCCCGGAGGCACGAAGGCGTCGCGCTCGGGCACCGTCAGATCCGGCTCGGCGCCACCGAGGTCTCTCGGTCCTTCGGGCCCCATGTCGCCGTCGGTGGCGGAGCCGTCGTCGCCACAACCGATGGCCACCAGGGTCGCGAAGATCCACGCCGCGCTTCGAATTCCGAGCTTCATTCACACACCTCCGTCGCCGCCCGTCGTGGGCTCCCGCCCGGCCCGAGGGCCTCGTTCGCGCGGCACTGTGACACAGCTTTTGGGGGGTGTCCCTCGCGGGCCGATCGCCAATTGGCGCCACGGGAGGTGTCTCACGGACAATTCCGCAATGATTCCGAGGCGTTGAATCCGGGATTCGCCTTGCGCCGGATCCACTCCGGCGCTACTATCTCGCGCGTACGCGCGGAGACCGTCGTGGTCCCCGCGCGTGGCGATCGAGACGCACGAATCGAGCCCCCATGAGCGACGAGACCCAGCCCCCGACCACCGCGACCCCCGACAGCTACGATCAGAGCAAGATCCAGGTCCTCGAGGGCCTCGAGGCCGTCCGCAAGCGGCCCGGCATGTACATCGGCGATCCGCACGACGGCACCGGCCTGCACCACCTGGTCTGGGAGGTGGTCGACAACGCCGTCGACGAGCACCTCGCCGGAGTCAACGACCTCCTCGAGCTGGCGATCCACCCCGATGGGTCGATCACCGTCATCGACCACGGCCGCGGCATCCCGGTCGACGAGCACCCGAAGTTCGGGATCAGCGCCGCCGAGGTCGTGATGACCAAGCTCCACGCCGGCGGCAAGTTCGACAAGAACGCCTACAAGGTCTCGGGCGGCCTGCACGGCGTGGGCGTCAAGTTCGACAACGAGACCTACAAGGTCTCCGCCGGCCTGCACGGCGTCGGCGTCAGCGCCGTCAACGCGGTCAGCGAGTGGCTGAAGATGGAGATCCGCCGCGAGGGCAAGGTCTTCTTCCAGGAGTACCGCAAGGGCGTCCCCACCGGTCCGCTCAACGCCATCGGTCAGACCGACAAGACCGGCACGAAGATCACCTTCAAGCCGGACTCGAGCATCTTCACGATGACCGAGTTCAACTTCGAGACGCTCAACCACCGGCT
>JABAOG010002212.1_pt1 | contig 10817 bp, 8 predicted proteins | sample 7062131 | NCBI WGS metagenome assembly JABAOG01 (sample SAMN14538629, study PRJNA623070) | marine sediment metagenome | biome: marine biome [ENVO:00000428]; feature: marine pelagic biome [ENVO:01000023]; material: deep marine sediment [ENVO:00002113] | place: India: Arabian Sea | collected... | reverse complement strand
CCGCCGCCCTCGTCGCCGCCGCCCTCGTCGCCGCCGCCCTCGTCGCCGCCTCCGCCGCCTCCGCCGCCTCCCATCGTCGGGGAGAGCACGAGCGGGGGGACGGTGGACGCGAACGGCGACTTCCAGGGCGACTTCCGAGGACCGCTCGCCAAGCTGCTGCTCGACGCCGGCCCCCCCGTCCTGACCGTCGGCGGAAAGACGACCTCGGGGAGTCCGGGCGACTTCGTCGTCAACGTCTCGGCGGTGACGGGGCCGACCGACGAGCCCACGGTGACGATCACGTTCGACGGCGTGACGCTTCCCTTCGACTTCGACACAGCCCAGAGCGCGACCTATGGCACGGGCGAGCTGTCGGAGACGTTTGTCATCAGGACGATCGGCCAAGAGCGACACATCGCCGACCAGCTGGCCTTCCAAGGCCTCGACACCGAATACGCCGCCCTGCTGCTTCTCACGCGTTACGCGCTCGACTCGAATGATGATCCGACCACCCCGCTTCTGACGGGCTTCGCCACCGTGGGTGCGGACGTCGTCAGCATGCCGACGACTGGATCGGCGACCTTCGACACGGGCGTCACCGGCATTCTCGGGACCTTCGCCGGGGATGGCGGCTTCTTCATCGGGCGCACGGACGTCTCGGTCGATTTCGGCACGGGCTCCGTGACCGGCACCTGGGTCGACGTGGACTGGGACCCCGGCCCCTCGGGCGGCCCGCTCGTCGAGGCGTCTCCGTGTTTTCCTGCGGATCCATCATGCACCAACCACGACTTCGGGTTGACGCTGAATGCGACGGTCTCCGGCGACGACTTCTCCGGCACCATGTCCACGTCGGGCGCCCACAGCACGATATCCCTGACCGGCTTCGTCGAGGGCGACTTCTACGGGCCCCTGAACGCATCCCCGGAGGAGATCGGCGGCGCGTTCGGCATGGATGGGGTCGATGGCATCGCCTTCGGCGGCTTCATCGGCAAGCTCAAATAGCGCGCGACCGGCGCGGAGCGAGCGCGTAGGGCGGACGCGGGCCGGCGCGCGACTCGCGTGCGCACGCACCTCGCGTCACGATGCGCCCGGCCTTCGGGCCGGCCGCGGGCGGCCATGGCGCTCGCCCCGATGGCTTGCCGGCCTCCGCTTGAGGAGCGCATCGGCGTCGAGCCGCGCCCCAGAGCCGTCGCGATCGAATGACCCGTCAAGGCAGGCGGCGACTCACCCCTCGTGACCGCTCCCCGGACGCCGCGCAACGGCGATCCGGGGGCCAGGAGGTCTTGGCGCATCGGCGTCATGACGCCGTCTCGACCCGAGGCCTCCCGGCCCCCGGATCGCGCCGGAGCCTGCCCTGGGCCGGCCTTCGGCCGGACCCGGGGGCGCGTCCGGGAGCGGCCGTACATGGATGATCGATCCCTTCGCAACCTGCGCGAGCTGGCGCGCCGCCGCCCGGCTTCGGCCGTGTGCGGACATGAAGTGCAGCTCGGCCCGGAACCTCCGTGCTCCGAGGGGAGTTGACGGCGCGGGTTACTGGGGACGGACAGATGACAGCGATTCTGCGCGCGCCCGCCGCCGCGGCCATGGCGGCCGCGCTCGCGGGCTGTTTCGGCAGCACCGGAGACGGCGTGGTCTCGCCGCCTCCCGCGCCGCCGCTGGACGGCGTCGTCGGGGAGGGATCGAGCGGCGGCACGATCGACGAGTCGAGCACCTACGAAGGGGACTTCCGCGGGCCGCTGGCGCTCGCCCAGCGCGCGCCGGGCGCGGCCGACCTCTCCGTCGCGGTCGCGCCGAAGCCGGCGGCGGGCGATCCCGGCGACGTGTACGTCAGCGTCGAGACGGCGGCGGGCGGCGAGGTCACGCTGACCTTGTTCCTCGACGGCGAGACCGCCGCCTTCGACTTCGCCCAGGCGCAAATCGCCAGCATGGCCGGCGGCTTCCTGACCCGGGAGCAGGTGCGGCTCCAGGCCGACGGCGTCACCTGGGACGCGAGCGACATCCACTTCAGCTTCGACGGCCGCCAGCGGGAGTATTCCCAGCTGCTCGTGTTCCTGCGCTCCTCCGCCTCCGGGGACGGGCTGGTCGGCGGGGCGCTGACGTTCGGCTCGGACGTGATCGACATGCCCACGACGGGCGAGGCGACCTACGACACGGGCGTGGCGGGCTTCTATCTCGAGACCGCCCAGTCGGCCGCCTTCACGCCGTTCGTCGGGCGCGGCGAGGTGGCCGTGCGGTTCGGCCCGGGAACGGTCAGCGGCTCGTTCGCCGACGTCGACTTCGTCGACGCCGCGGGGGGCATGGTCGAGACGGCCAACGGCGTCGACTTCGGGCTCGACATGACCGCGACGATCACCGGGGACGACTTCGCCGGCACGATGACGGCCGTCGGCGCTGCGATGAGCGGCGACGTGCAGGGCGACTTCTACGGCCCGCTCGACGGCAACCCGCTCGAGATCGGCGGCGCCTTCGCGATGGACGGCGCGGACGGGCTCGCGTTCGGCGGCCTGCAGGGCGTGTGCACCTGCCTGGCGGGAACCAACTGAGCCGACGCGCGAGCCGAGGCCGGGACCTGCGGTCCCCCTGAGACGCCAACCGGCCACGCCCGCCGGACGCCGCGAGGTCTGCGGCTGGACATCGGCGTCGGCGCGACTGTCTAATCGGCCGTCGCTCGCGGGCCTGGCGGGCGCCGACGGCGGGGCCGCGCGGCGGCGATCGGGGGGATGGTCTTCCAACAGAGAGCTCAGAGCCGTCCGCCGGGCAGGGTCCGCGCGCCGCTGCGCGCGGCGCTCGCGTGCGCCTGCCTGCTGGCCGGCGCGGCGGCGGCGCAGGACGCGCCTCCCGCGGCCTCCCCTCCTCCGTCCCTCGGCCGCGCCCCCGACGGCGCGCTGCGGCTCGAGAACGTCTCCCTCGAGGACGCGCTGCGGCTCGCGCAGGGCTGGATCGACGCCGGCCAGCCGCAGCTCGCCGAGCAGCTGCTGGCGCAGATCGCCGAGGTCTGGCCGGCGGACGCGCGCATCCCGTTCCTCCGGGGGCTGGCGGCTCGCGCCCGCGGCGACGAGCGCGCGGCCGTCGCCCACTTCCGCGCCGCGCTCGACCTCGACCCCGACGGCGATCGCGCGCGCTACGAGCTCGCCAAGAGCTACGCCGCGCTCGAGGACTGGGACCAGGCCGCGTTCCACTTCCGGTTCGTGCTGGGCTCCGACGCGCCCGAGCCGGTCCGCCGGGACGTCGCCGCGCGCCTCATCGCGATCGCCGATCAGCGCCGCTGGACGGCGAGCTTCGAGGCCGCGCTCGCGCCGAGCTCCAACATCAACGTCGCCCCGAGCGATGCGGCGATCGACCCCATCTTCGGCTCCGACAACCCCGCCGAGCTGACGGGGGACTCCACCGCCCAGTCGGGGCTCGGCGGACGGCTCGCCGGCTCCGTCTCGCGGCAGATCCCGCTGCCTTCTCTCGACAGCCCGCGCCGGCGCGTGCGCGCGCAGATCGGGGCGTCCGGGGCGCTCACCGACTACGACCAGGTCGCGTTCGACGACGCCTCGGCCGCGGCGTTCGCCGGGGTTGCGGTGCGGCGGGGAACGGGCGCGATCGGCGGGGACGTGCGTGCGGTCCGGCGCTGGTACGGCGGCGAGGTGTACGAGGACGCCGCGATCGCGCGCGTCTACGTCGAGCGGCGCATCGCGAGCCCGCTGTCGCTGCGCCTCGAGCTCTCCGCGGCGGAGCGCGACAACCAGACCCGCGACGACTACGACGGAACCCACGCCCGCGGCGGCGGCCGGATCCGGCTGAGCCTGTCGGCGTCGTCGTTCCTCTCGGCGGAGGTCGCGGCGTCGCGCTTCGACACCTTCGCGCGCGCGACGAGCTACTGGGACGGCGGGCTCGCGCTCGCGGGCTACAAGGACTTCCGCGGCGGCCTGAGCACCGAGATCGCGCCGAGCTTTCTGTGGCGCAAGCACGACGGGCCGGACCCGTTCTTCCGCAAGACCCGCGAGGACGCGCGCTGGTCGATCGCCGCCTCGCTCATCAAGCGCGACGCCCAGGTGTTCGGCTTCGCGCCGTTCGCCCGCTACCGCTACACCCGCAACGACTCCACGCTGGAGCTCTACGAGTACGATCAGCACGCCGCGGAGCTGGGGCTCACGGGGGTGTTCTAGGGCGGTCTTCACGCCGATCACGATCATGTGTTGAGACCGCCGCCCGCGGCGCCGCAGACTATGCCTCGCGGGCCGCGGAGGGGCCGCCCCGCTGAAAATCCGGGCGTTGGGTGAGGGGATGCCATGAAGAGTGTCGTCGACGAGTGCTGCGCGATTCTGTCGATGGGGTTGGCGGCCGCGCGCGAGCGGCGGAGCGCGCCGGCGTTCGCGGGGACGACGACCAACATGAGAATCCGCGGCGCCGTTTCGGCGATCGCTCTGGCGATCACGCCGCTCTCCGGCTGCGCAAGCGGCGGCGGAGGCGATGACGGCGGCTCCCCGCCAGGGACGTCTACGCCCCCGCCATCGTCTCCACCGCCCGCGGGCGTGAGCACGAGCGGCGGGACGATCAGCTCGTCGGGGGTGTTCGACGGCGTCTTTCGCGGTCCGTCCTCGGGCGAGGGCCTTTACTCGTCGCCCCCCGTCGGCGCCAAGCCTCGCTCATCGTCCGGGGGCGTCGACGACGTCGTGATCACGGTGACGCCCACCATGGGAGCGCCGACGATCACGGTCTCGTTCGCCGGAAACGCACACACTTTCGATCTCACCGACGCGACCACCCGCAATCTCGCCGAGGGCTTCATCGTGGAAGAGTACGTGGTGGACCGCGACGACAACGACTACGTCACGAACGGGCTTCTTAGACGCTCGTTCGACTTCGACGGGCGAACGCCGTCCTACAGCGTGCTGCTGACCTATCTAGACAACATCTCGGGCGACGGCGGCTGGACCGCCATCGGCGCGGACGCCCAGCTCGTCATGCCGTCCTCCGGGACGGCCACCTTCGATACGGGCTTCACAGGCTCGTTCCTCAGCTCCCTGTCGAGCGCCCGCTTCGTGGGGCGCGCCGATGTCGCGGTCGACTTCGGGACAGGCGCCGTCTCCGGCCAGGTCGCGGACGTCGACTTCGTGTTCGCGGAGCTGGCCGAGACCACGCCCGGCGGCGAGGACTTCGGCTTGGAGCTGACCGCGACGATCTCGGGCGACGACTTCAGCGGCGTCATCACGGCGATTGGCGTGGACATGACCGGCGCGGCGTACGGCGACTTCTATGGTCCCGTCGGAGGCGAGCCGGTCGAGATCGGCGGCGCCTTCGCCATGGAGGGAACGGGCGGCATGGCGTGGGGCGGCTTTCTCGGGGTGAGGCGGTAGGGCTGCCCGCCTCCAAAAATGCGCATCGCTCAGGACCGCCTCGGCGCCCGGCTCTGTCGGCCGGCTCGAAAGGATCGCGCCCTCAGAAGTTCGCCCTCAGCCAGCTCGCGGCGCGCTTGGCCGGCGAGCCCGGCCGCGGACGCAGATCTTCGGCCGGCTTGGGCGGACCCGCGAGCGCCTCGCGCGGGCCGGCGAGCACGTGCCGTACGAGGCCGAGCGCCGCGGCCAGCTCCGGACCGTCGTCCCCCTCGGGCAAGCCTGCGGTCGGCGCAGGCCGGGCCAGCCGCACGCGCTTGTTGAGGATCTCCTCGGCGCAATCGGCGACTCCCTCGAGCTGGCTCGCCCCGCCGGTCAGCACGACGCGGGGCCCGGCGGCGCGCAGCACGCCGACTGCGGCCAAGCGGTCGCGCACGATCTCGAGCGTCTCCTCGAGACGCGGCTGGATGATCTTGCGCACGAGCGAGCGCGGCGCCTGGGCGTGGGTCCGGGTGTCGCCGAGCTGAGGATGCTCGATCATCTCGTCGCGGTCGGTCGGACGCTCCACGAGCGAGCCGTGACGGCGCTTGATGCGCTCCGCGTCGGCGATGGGCGTGGCGAGCCCGCGCGCGAGGTCGTTGGAGATGTGCGCGCCGCCGATCGGCGCAGCGTCGACGTGCACGAGCGCGCCGTCGATGAACACCGCCGCGGTGGTCGCGCTCGCGCCCATATCGATCAAGGTGACGCCGAGATCGATCTCGTCGCGCACGAGCGTGGCGAGGCCGGAGGCGTAAGGCGTGGCCACCAGGTTGCGGATCGTCAGCCGCGCGCGCTCGACGCAGAGCGTCAGGTTGCGCACCGGCGCGGCGGCCGCGGAGACCACGTGCACCTCCACGCCGAGGCTGCGGCCGAACATGCCGCGCGGGTCGCGCACGCCGCGGTGGGCGTCGATCGACCAGGTGAGCGGGATGGCGTGCAGCGCCACGCGGTCGTCGGCCTCGAACTCCATCAGCGCCGCGTCGAGCGCGCGCCTGAGGTCGCGGTCGGAGGCGGGCCGCTCGGTGAGCAGGGTCTCCCCGAACAGCCCGTGGGAGGCGAGCTGACCGCCGCAGAAGCCGACCGTCACCGTGTCGACCGCCGTGCCGGCCATTCGCTCGGCTTCCTCGACGGCCGCGCGGATGGTCGCCTCCGCGGCTTCCATGTCCACCACGTCGCCCGCCTTGATGCCGCTGCTCGGCGCCCTGCCCAGGCCGCGCACCTCGAAGCCGCCCGGCTCGCGTCGCGCGATCAGGCACTTCGCCTCGCCGCCGCCGAGGTCGAGCACGGCGACGTGGTCGCTGCGCACCGGCAGGCGCTGCCTCTGTCCGCGACGAGAGCCGAAGATCGCCATCTCACGCTCCCCGCTCGAAGCCCGCCGCGGAGAGCTCGCGCGGCCGCAGCACGAGATCCTCGCCCCTCAGGTCGAGGGTCTCGAGGGGCAGGTCGAGCACGCCCTCGTGGGTCTCGAGCGCCTCGAGCTCGGCGAGAGCCGCCGCCACGTCGCCTTCCGGCAGCTGCACGACGAGGCCGCTCTGGAGCCGGACGTTCCACCGCCGGCCGCCGATGCGCTCGAAGACGCGCGCCCGCCGCGCGAGCTCGGGATGGCGCGCGAGGGCTTCCACGAGCTCGCCCGCCGCTGTCGGAGCCGCCGCGCCGTCGAGCCGCGGCAGATCGCCGAACGCGGCCGGGTCCACGCCCTCGATGGCGGCGCCGGCGGCGTCGATCACGACCACGCCCTCGGACGAGCCCCACACCGCCAGCGGCCGGCGCTCGTCGACCAGCACCACCACGCGGTCGGGCAGCAGCCGGAGGACGTGTGCGCTCTCGACCCAGGCGAGCCGCTCGACGCGCTCTCTGGCCGAGTGCGGATCGAAGTCGAAGATGAGCGCGCCCGGCCTCAGCCCGAGCGCGGCGGCGACCTCGGCGGCCTCGGCGCGGCGCGCGCCGCGCACCTCGATGTGCGCCACGGTGAAGCCGGCGTCCGCGAGGGTCGAGCGGTAGAGCGCGCCGACGGCCGGCACGCTCGTCTCCACGAAGCCGCCCAGCCAGACGGACAGGCCGGCCAGCGCGCCGGCGAACGCGATCAGCGTGAAGACGTGCCGCCACAGCCCCAGCGGGCCGGCCCGCCCCCTGGCGCGGCGCGCGGCGCGGCGCTTGCGCTCGCGCAGCCACGCCGCCGCCAGTCCGTTGCGCGGCGCCAGTCGCCTGACGGTCCTGCCGTCCGCCGCCGGCGCCGCCGGCTGAGCCCGCCCGATCCCGGGAGCCCTCGCCACCTGTCACCTCCACCGATGCCCGCAGGGCCCGCCGTGGACCCCCGCCCAGCGCCGGCGCGCTGCGGCGGCTGGCCGTCAATGGAGAAGACATCCGTGGAGTTAACTTGACGTGTGCGCAGTCGATCGAATGCGGATCATCTGGGACAAGACGCATCCGCGATCATCCAGGCGACGAGCGCGTCGAACGCCATGCCGACGTGGGCCGCCTGCTCGGGCGCGAGCGACGTGGGCGTCATGCCCGGCTGGGTGTTGATCTCGAGGAACACGAGCCGGTCGGTCGCCGGGTCGTAGCGGTAGTCCGTGCGCGTGACGCCGCGGCAGCCGAGGAGCTGATGCGCCCTGAGCGCGATGTCGAGGCACTTGCCGGCGACGTCGTCGGAGACTCGGGCCGGCACGGTGTGGCGGGAGCCGCCCGCGGCGTACTTGGCTTCGTAGTCGTAGAAGGCGAGATCGGTCTCGATCTCCGTCACGGCGAGCGGCCGATCGCCCAGGACGGCGGTGGTCAGCTCGCGCCCGGGAATGTACTCCTCCACGAGCACGCTCTCCCCCAGGCTCCATCGCGCGTCGCGCAAGGCCTCGGGGGGGCGGTTGTCGCCCCGGCGCACGATGTGGACGCCGACGCTCGAGCCTTCCGCGTTCGGCTTGATGACGTAGGGCGGCTCGAAAATGTGCCCGCGCGCGGCCTCGGCCAGCGGCGCGATCACGCCCTTGGGCACGTCGATGCCCGCGGCGGCCAGCACCGCCTTGGTCTTGTCCTTGTCCATGGCGAGCGCGGAGGCGAGCACGCCCGAGTGCGTGTACGGCAGACGCAGATACTCGAGCACGCCTTGCACGCGCCCGTCCTCGCCCCAGCTGCCGTGCAGCGCGTTCAGCACGGCGTCGGGCGCGAGCGCCTTGAGGGCCGCGATCCAGTCGGGATCCTGCGGATCCACCTCGTGGACCTCATGACCCAGGCGCGCGAGCGCGGCCGCGCAGGCGCGGCCCGAGACGAGGGAGACCTCGCGCTCGGGCGAGAGGCCGCCGAGGAGGACCGCGATCCGCTGGCTCATGAGGGCTCCTTCGCGCCGCGCCGGGCGTCATGTTAGGACGGCCGCGCCCGGATGGGCGATGACCCAAGCGCCGCAGGGACGAAGAAAACGGGCGGCGGCGCGAGCCATTCCCGGGGTCAGCCCGACGGAACCCCGATCCGCCGTATCTCCCACCTCAGGTCCACGCCCGCGCTCTCGCGCACGCGCCGGCGCACGTCCTCGCCGAGCGCCTCGAGATCCGCCGCCGTCGCGGCGCCGGTGTTGATCATGAAGTTCGCGTGCTGGTCCGACATGCGCGCGCCGCCGACCTGCAGCCCGCGCCCGCCCGCGGCGTCGATCAGCGCCCAGGCCCGGCGCTGTCCCTCCGTGTCCGGCGGATCGGGGTTGGCGAACGTGGACCCGCCGGTCTTCTCGCGAATGGGCTGGCTGGCCTCGCGCTGCGCGGAGATCTCCGCCATCCGGTCCCACACGTCCGAGGGCTCGTCGGGGACGCCCTCGAAGGTCGCCTCCACGAAAATCCAGTCGTCCGGCGCCCCGGAACGCCGATAACCATAGCCGAGCTCGTCGCGCGGCGTGACGATCCGCCGGCCGGCCCGATCGAGCGCGACCGCCGAGACCAGCACGTCCCTGGTCTCGCGGCCGTAGCAGCCCGCGTTCATCCTGAGCGCGCCGCCGATCGTCCCCGGCACGCCGACGTAGAACTCCAGCCCGCCGACGCCCGCGTCCGCGGCGGCCTCCGCCACCTTCTTGTCGAGCGCCGCCGCGCCGGCCGTCACGCGCGCGCCGTCGACCGCGATGCGCGCGAACGGCTTGGTCAGCCGCACCACGACGCCGGGCACGCCGCCGTCGCGCACGATGACGTTGGAGGCGGCGCCCAGGACCGTCACTGGAATGTCCTTGGGCGTCTCGGCCAGGAAGGCGGCGAGATCGGCCTCATCGGCGGGCAGGAACAGCGCCTGCGCCGGGCCGCCGACGCGGAACCAGGTCGCGGACGCCAGCGGCGCGTTCTCTACGAGCTGGCCGCGCACGGGCGGCAGGCGAGGTCGGAGCGAGGGGAAGGTCATTCAGGGTTCTAGGTTCTGGGTTCTGGGTTCTGGGTTCTGGGTTCTGGGCCTGCCGCGGCGAAGCCCTTCGGTGAAGCCGGGTTCCTGGCACGAGTTACCAGTTGNNAGTGGCGGGATGGCTTCGACTCCCCAATCCCCAGAACCCGGAACCCGACCTCACCCAACCGCCACGCGCTTGAGCGCGGCGAGCTCGTCGGGCAGCGCGCGCGCCCAGGCGGTGATGTCGCCCGCGCCCAAGCACACCACGAGGTCTCCGGGCCCCGCTTCCGCCGCCACCTGCTCGGCGAGCGAGGCGCGATCGACGGCGAAGACGCGGTCGTGCCCCTCGGACTTGAGCCCTTCTATGAGCTTGCCGGCGTCGACGTCCGCGATCGGACTCTCTCCCGCCGGATAAACGTCGGCGACGAGCACGGCGTCGGCGTCGTCGAAGCAGGTGCAGAAATCCTCGAACAGATCGCGCAGCCGCGTGTAGCGATGCGGCTGGACGACGGCGATCACGCGTCCCTCGGCCATGTCGCGCGCGGCGTTCAAGGCGGCGGCGATCTCGACGGGGTGGTGGCCGTAGTCGTCCACGACGGTCGCACCGTTCCACGCGCCCACCACCGTGAAGCGCCGGTTGACGCCGCTGAAGCGCGACAGGGCGTCGCGGATCGCGGCGTCGGGCACGCCCAGCTCGCGCGCCACCGCGATCGCGGCGAGCGCGTTGAGGACGTTGTGCCGGCCCGCCATGGGCAGCACGAGGCCCTCGATGCGGCCCGCCACGCCCTTGCCGCGGGTCCGCAGCGCGATGTCGAAGGTCGACCCGGCGGCGGACACCTCGAGATTGTAGGCGCGCACGTCCGCCTGCGGATTGAAGCCATAGGTGATCACACGGCGGTCGATGACCCGGGTCACCATCGCCTGCACCTCGGGGTGATCCGAGCACAGTACGGCGAAGCCGTAGAACGGGATGGCCTCGACGAACTGGTCGAACGCCCCCCGGATGGCGTCGTAGTCGCCGTAATGGTCGAGGTGCTCGGGATCGATGTTGGTCACGACCGCGATGGTGGCGCGGAGCTTCAGGAACGTGCCGTCGCTCTCGTCGGCCTCCACCACCATCCAGTCGCCGTCGCC
>JABAOG010000225.1_pt1 | contig 10819 bp, 13 predicted proteins | sample 7062131 | NCBI WGS metagenome assembly JABAOG01 (sample SAMN14538629, study PRJNA623070) | marine sediment metagenome | biome: marine biome [ENVO:00000428]; feature: marine pelagic biome [ENVO:01000023]; material: deep marine sediment [ENVO:00002113] | place: India: Arabian Sea | collected... | reverse complement strand
GCCGGCCTCGAAGGGGCGCATCATCAGGGGCAGGCCGTTGATGATGATCCCCTCCTCGATGACCGCCTCGCGGATCGGCGCAAGATAGGGGCCCGAGATGTTCTGTCCGTCTCCGGAGATGTCGATCACCCGCTTGATGCCCTCGTACTCGTTCGTGCGCAGGAGCTGGGCGGAGGTGCGCAACGCCGCGGAGATGGACGTGCCGCGCGCCGTCCCCGGCGGCGCGCTCTCGATCGCCAGCGCGAAGGCCTCGGCGTCCTCGGGGCTCTCGATCAGCATCCAGGGAACGGTCTGGCGCTGGGCGTACTCGCTCGCCCACTCGAAGTAGGTCACTGCGATGCGGCCCCGAAACCCCCCCGTGATGGCCGAGATCACGCTCTCGTCGCGGAAGGCCGCCGCGTAGCCCTCGCGCTGGATGAGCTGCTCGCCGAGGTCCATCGACCACGACGCGTCGACCGCGAGGACCAGCTCGACGTCGACCTCAGAGGCCGCGGGAGCGACTGGCTGCGCCGGCGCCGCGCCGCCGATCGCCAGCGCCCCGGCGACGNNGCGACGCCGCCGGCCAAGGAACGCATCCATCCCATGAGCCACCTCGCTTCGATCGAACGGCCATTAGAAGCACGTCGGGGCGGAGACGTGGACTCGCGAGGCGACCGTCCTCGCGATTTCGTGAGCCGCGCCCCGCCGCCCTCAGGGCGTGCTGGCGGCCTCCGCCGGAGGGACGAAGCGAGGAAGCGTGTCCATCACGCGGCGCTGAATGAGCCAGCCGCCCTCGCGCCTGACGAGCTGGTCCTCGTACGTGCCGGAGGCCGAGATGTGGGTCTCCGGCGTGGTGTGCCCGATCACCACGACGTAGGCGCTGTGGCGCGCCGTGTCGGGGCCGCTGAACTCGACCATCGAGTTGGTCGTCACCCGGTAAAGCTGGGTGTTGGGGTCGCCCCGGCCCGCGTCGCGGGCGGCGCGCGAGGCGGCGCGGCTCTCCACGAGGCCTCGGATCTCGGCGCGTCCCGCGTAGAGCGTGCCGTTGAACTGAAGGACGGCGTCGTCTGTGAACGTGGACATGAACATGTCCACGTCCGCGACATCGAGCCCGCGATCGAAGCGCTTGACGAGGTCGTCGATCGCCGCCCGGTCCTGCAGCCGCGCCGGATCGGCCGGCGTCGCCGCGCACGCGGCGGCGAGCAGCGCCGCGCCGGCGGCACAAGCGAGCCGGCCCGCCCGCACGACGGGTTCAACCGTGAGGCTCACGAGCACCGTCCTCCTTGCGCGTGGTCTCTTTCGCCTTCGTGTTATGAAGGCGGAAGCGCGGGGTCGGCTCAAGCGGAATCCTGCGCCAGGGGCGGCGTTCGCAGGGGCCCCGAGGGAGGCTGCGGCGCCGTCGGCGACGGCTCATCGGCGTCCGACGCCGGCGTCGCGCCCGGGCTCGAGTCTGGAGCGGGCGGCCGCGGCCGGCGCAGCCCGAGCCGCGTCAGCGGCCAGTCCGCGACGGCGTCGAGGAACTGCCACAGGAGCGCGCGCTCGTCGTCGTCTTTGACGACCGCCAGGTGGCGCTCGTAGAGGCTGCGGGGCGCGGCGACGCGCCACCGCAGGACCTTGCGCAAGTAGACGCGCCGGTACTGCCGAATCGCATCCCCTCCCGCGTCGGCGCCGAAGGCGAACGCCGCGTAGCGCTTGAGCAGGAGGAGATGGTCGCTCGCGTTCATGCGCGTCTCGGCGAGGAACGTTCGGCTGCGGGTTTCGGGATGATCTCGGGTCGTCGCCAAGACGTCGTGCACGAAGCCCCAGTCGCCGAAGCGCAGCAGGTCGAAACAGGCGTCCGTGTCGAAAGCGTCCAGCGAGTCGTCGAAGAAGGGCTTCCGCACATCGAGCACGCTGCGTCGGAAAATCACTTGATGGGCGATGATGAGGCCTGTGCCGCTCAAGACGCGCCGAACCGCCTCACGCCCGGGGAACACCTCTCTGTCGGCCTCCCAATATGTCTCCGTCGGTTCCGCCTGGCGATGTCGCAGCCCGCACCCGACCGCGATCGCCTCGGGCCGGCGCTCGGCGAGGTCCACCAATCGCGCGACGAACTCGGGCGCCATGAGGTCGTCGGCGCAGAGCACGCGGAAATACTTCGCTTCCTCGGGCACCAGCGCGACGGCGGCGTTCCAGTTCTCGCCGATGGGCAGCGTCCTGGCGTTGCGCGTCACGCGAACGGGAACGCGAGCGTGCCTGAACTGAGCGAGTATCTCGCCGGTCGCGTCGGTGCTGGCGTTGTCGAGGACGACGTGAACGAGGTTCGGATAACGTTGCGCCTGAACGGCGCTCATCGTCTCGGCGAGGAACGGCGCACCGTTGTAGACTGGCGTGACGATGGCGACGAGCGGCGCCTCCGACGACGTCATACCTGCGCTCCTCACGCGACCGTGGACGGAAATTTACCATCATCAGATCGTTCGCTCGACCCGGGTGGCGCCCCGACAGTCATCCGCCTAGTCGCGAGATCCTGAAAAACCCTGAGGCCGGCGCGCAACGCACGGGCGATGTTCGGGCCAACGGGCGCCAGGGCGGCCTCGCCGAGGGGCTCCGCTCGATCATTCGAGGAAAAGCCGCCCCTCTTCTGACGCCGGGCGTTGGATGAGCGGAGAGGGCGTCCGTGGTCGATGCTGCGATCCTACGTCCGGCCGGGGTCCGGCCTCGCCGCGCTGGCCGACTTGGGAGGCCGGTCGCTCGGCCGCGTGATCGCCGCGATCATTCCCGAAGCGATCCGCCGTGCGGCGGACGACTTCAGCGTGACCGGCTGGAGCTGTCCCGCCGACTGGCGCGCTCGCGCGTCGGGGGACTAACTTGGCGGGGAGATGACCGCCAAGCGCATCGCCGTCGTCACCGGCGCGAGCCGCGGCCTCGGGCTAGAGACGGTCCGGGGGCTCGCGGCGCGCGACCACCACGTCGTCCTCACGGCCCGGAGCGAGGACGCCGTCGCTGCGGGCTTGGCCGCGGTCGACGGCGCGGACGTGGAGGGCCGCGTCCTCGATGTCGCCGACGACGCCTCGGTCGCGAGCTTCTTCGACTGGCTGTTCGGGACCCAGGGGCGGATCGACGCTCTCGTCAACAACGCCGGGCGGGCCTACCGCGGCTTCGGCGGGGGGCTCGCGGACTTCGACGCCGCGACCATCCTCGAGGCCGTGGACAACAACGCGCTCTCGGCCTTCCGCACGAGCGCCCGCGCGCTGCCGGAGATGAACCGCGCCGGCTACGGGCGGATCGTCAACGTCTCTTCCGGCATGGGCCAGCTCTCCGACATGGGCCCCGGCGCGGTCGCCTATCGCGTGTCCAAGACGGCGATGAGCGCGCTCACGCGCATCGCCCACGCCGAAGCGGGCGAGAACGTGAAGGTGAACGCCGTCTGCCCCGGCTGGGTGCGCACCGACATGGGCGGCCCGAACGCGACGCGCTCGCTCGCGGAGGGCGCGGCGGGCATCATCTGGGCGGCGACCTTGCCCGAGGACGGGCCGTCGGGGGGCTTCTTCCGGGACGGCAAGCGGATCGACTGGTAGGGCGGGCAGCCCGCCGGCGCGGGCCGTCCGTCGCCGGAGACTGGGTCGGACGATGGCGGGCTGAGCCCCTGCGGGGCCCTACCCGGCCGCGTCGAGCCGCCCCTCCAGCTCGTGCAGCACCTTGTAGCACGGGAGCACGCTGGCCACGGACGCGTTCGGCTCGCGGCCTTCCTTGATGGCGGCGAAGAACTCGCGGTCCTGCAGCTCGATGCCGTTCATCGACACGTCGACCTTCGAGACGTCGATCGGGTTCTCCTCGCCGTCGACGAGGTCGTCGTAGCGGGCGATGTAGGTGCCGTTGTCGCAGATGTAGCGGAAGAACGTGCCCAGCGGGCCGTCGTTGTTGAACGACAGCGACAGCGTGCAGATCTTGCCCGAGGTCGTCTTCAACTGGATCGACATGTCCATCGCGATCCCCAGCTCGGGGTGGACGGGGCCCTGCACCGCGTTGGCGACGGCGACCGCCTCGCCGGTCTGATACTGGAACAGGTCGACGGTGTGGGCGGCGTGGTGCCAGAGCAGATGATCCGTCCACGACCGGGGCTCGCCCTTCAGGTTGATGTTCTTGCGACGGAAGAAATAGGTCTGCACGTCCATCTGCTGGATCGCCAGCTCGCCCGCGGCGATCTTCTTGTGGACCCACTGGTGGGAGGGATTGAAGCGGCGCGTGTGCCCGACCATGCAGACGAGGCCGGTCTCCTTCTGCTTCTTGTCGACGGCTTCGGCGTCGGCCCACGAATCCGCGAGCGGGATCTCCACCTGCACGTGCTTGCCCGCGTCCATGCATTGAATCGCCTGGCTCGCGTGCATCTGCGTCGGCGTGCACAGGATCACCGCATCGACACCGGGCTGTGCCAGCGCTTCGGCCAGGTCGGTGCAGGCATGCGGAATACCATATTCGTCGGCGATCGTCCGNNGCTCCAGCCGCCGGCCGACCACGGAGACCACCTCCACGTCTCCCCCGATCGCCTTGATCCCGTCGAGATGCTTGATGCCGAAGGCGCCGGCGCCGGCGAGGATGACTTTCATGGCGGCCTCTTTCGTCTGGAGGGCTGCGGGGCGAGCGTGCGTGGCGTTGTCGGAAAGATCGCCGTTCAAAGCAAGAGGGGGCGGAGGAAGGGCCAGGGGGCGTTTCGGAGGCTGCGCGACGGCGCGGGCGCTCGGGACGCGCGGCGGCGATATCCGCGCCCAAGCCGCGCGAGGTGGTATTCTCCCGCAGGCTGTCCGGCGACGGCGCGCTCGGCCGCGGACGGCGCTTTCGGCGAAAGCCAACGGGAGGAGAACGCCGCCATGCCCAGCTTCGCACGCACGACGCCGCCGTTCCGCGCCGACCACGTCGGCAGCTTCCTGAGGCCAGAGCGCCTCGCGCGGGCGCGGGCTCTGTGGAAGGAGGGCGGCATGACCGGCCTCGAGCTGCGCGCGGTCGAGGACGAGTGCGTGCGCGACGTGATCGCCATGCAGGAGGGCGTCGGCCTCAAGGGGATCACCGACGGGGACTACCGCCGCGACGACTGGTTCCTCGACGTGATGTATGCGTTGGACGGCGTCGAGCCGTCGGGCGCATTCCAGGACGTGCAGTTCTCCGGCGGCCTGCTCTACGAGGCGCCGCTCGGCAAGGTGACGGACAAGGTCCGCTATCCCGAAGACGGCATCGGGCGGGAGGCGCTCTCGTTCCTGGTGAAGGCCACGACCCAGACCGCCAAGGTCGCGATCCCGTCGCCGGCGATGTTCCACGTCTTCATCTACCCAGAGGTGATCGACCGGGCCGTCTATCCCGATCCGGACGGCTTCTGGGCCGACCTCGGCCAGGCCTACAGCGACATGGTCCAGGACTACGCGCGGCTGGGCTGCCGCTACATCCAGCTCGACGACGTGAACTCCGCCAACCTCGCCGACGAGAGATGGCGCGGGTTCTGGACGAGCGTGCGCGGCCGCGAGCCGGAGGACATGCTCGACGCCTTCATCGCGCTCAACAACGCCGCCGTCGCCGCCCGGCCCGCAGGGATGACCGCCGTCATCCACATGTGCAAGGGCAACTACCAGAGCCAGTTCGCCGGCGAAGGGAGCTATGATCAGGTTGCGGAGCGCTTCTTCAACGGCTGCGACGTCGACGGCTTCTTCCTCGAGTACGACGACGAGCGCTCCGGCGGCTTCGAGCCGCTGCGCTTCGTGCCCGCCGACAAGATGGTGGTGCTCGGCCTCGTCACCTCCAAGCGCCCCGAGCTGGAGGACAAAGACGAGATCAAGGCGCGAATCGAGGAGGCCGCCCGGCACGTGCCGCTCCAGCGGCTGTGCCTGAGCCCCCAGTGCGGCTTCGCCAGCACCCATCACGGCAACCGGCTCACCGAGGACGAGCAGAAGCGCAAGCTCGAGCACCTCGTGGAGATCGCTGCGGAGGTGTGGGGCGGGGTGTGAGACCGAGCTGCGCCTGCGCTCGATCGTAGGCAGGTCGGTGCGAGAGCGCGCGCCCTGGAGGCCGCCGGTTCGCCAGCTGCGACGACGTGGTCGAGGAAGCCGCGCGCGGGGCGATCCGGTGGGGCGTGCTCCTCGGCTTCTGGGCCGCGCTCGCGACGGCGCGCCGAAGATCACGGTCGGCTTCGCCGTGGGGGGCCTTCTCCTTCGTCTCGCCAGCGTCGCGGTTTGGGCCGTCTGGTGTATTCGCAAGCGGCGACGGGTTGGGCACGGACCGCAAGATGAAGAGCCGCATCCGCGTCCCGCGCGCCGGGAAGGGCTGGAGCCGGGCCGAGCTCGCCCAGCGCGTCCACGTCTCGCGCAACTCCATCAACGCGGTGGAGAACGGCAAGTTCGACCCCTCCCTCCCGCTCGCGTTCCGCATCGCGGACGTCTTTGGGCTGAGGATCGAGGAGGTGTTTCTGAGGGAGGAGTAGGCTCGTGTCGAACGGCGTCCCCCCTCAGCCTGACGGCGGCTCCCCCCGCAAGCGAGGGGAGCACGACGGCTCTGCAACGTCGGCGAGTTGTCGTGCTCCCTCCGTTTACGGGGGGAGCTGCCGGCAGGCTGAGGGGGGGCGGCGGCGCCCGCAGGCGGCGGCTACTCTCCCCGGCCCTCCGCCGGCGCGCCGACTTGGGCGAAGTAGTTCGTGATCCCGTCGGGATCGTCGATCCAGATCGTGCGGAGCTGATAGCCCGGCAGGCCCGAGAGCGGCTGGTCGATGTGATAGCCGCGCTCCTTGGCGAGCCGGTCGGCGAGGGCGGCGTCGGAGACGACGTATTGGATGCCGCCCGAGCCGGTGTCGGCCGGACGTCCGTCGCCGACCTCGAACAGCGCCACCGTCGTCGAGCCGTGCCGAAAGGGATGAACGGTCGCGCCGAGCAGACCGTCCTCGATCGCGCGCTGCTCCGCGAGCCCGGCGAAGTCGCGATAGAAGGCGCGCGACGCCTCGAGATCGGAGACGGCGAGGCCGACCGACAGCTGCGCGTAGTAGGCCGCGTCCCGGCCGGGCGCGGCGACCAGCTTCACCCAAAGCCCGCTCGGATCCTGCACCAAGGCGGCGCTCACGTTCTCGCCCGCCGGCTCGAAGCCGGGCGCCGCGAGCCCCTCGGCGGCGAAGCGCTCGGCCACCGCCGCCGCGTCGGGGAAGAAGAACGTGACGTAGCGCAGGCCCGTGGCGTCGGCGACGCCGCCCCCGGCGTAGGCGCGGCCGTCCACCTGAGCCGTCAGCTTGAGCTCGGAGTCGCCCGCGTCGAACCGGTGCACGCCGCCCGCGCCGACGTCGCTGAACGATCCGAGCCGCGGCAGCCCGATGACGTTCTCGTAGAAATCGAACATCGCCTCGGCCTGCTCGGCCGGGTAGCGGCGGAAGACGTTCATCGCCCGCGCGCTGTTGACCGACTCCATGGTGGTCGGCGCGGCCTCCTCGGCGGCCGCGGGCAGGGCGGGCAGGCCGACGGCCGCAGCGAGCGCGGCGGCGAGGAGGGCGGAGCGCGTGCGTCGCATGAGGATCATCTCCCGTGGTTGGGCGCCACGCCTCGCGCCTCGTAGAGCCGGTCGAAGTCGGTTCTGAGGCGGTAGGGCGCGGAGAACAGGATCGCTTCGATCTGCTCGATCTCGCCGCCGCGGACCTTGAACACCTCGGCGATCTGGAACGTGAAGGGCTTGGCGAAGGTCCCCGTCGTGGTGGTCGGGCTGCCCACGCCCGAGTGGTCGAAGAAGGCGTAGCCGAAGACGAGCTGGCTCTCCACGTCGGCGACGGTGATGCGCCGGTCGCGGATGTCGGTCACGATCACCTGGAAGCCGGTGTCGAACTGCGCCTTGCAGTCCAGGAGGACCATCGGCGAGATGGTCTCGACGGGCGAGCCGGCGGTGATGTTGCCGTTCTCGCGCCGCTGGCAATCATCGGCGAACGGCGTGATCGAGGAATCCGTCGCGGTGTCGATGCCCTCGAAGTAGGAGTCCGCGATCGCGATGAGCGCCGCGCGGTCGACGCGCTCGTCCTCGGGGACGGGCGCGAGCAGGCGCGGGTCGGGGCTCTCCTGGATGATCGGCGGGATCGAGCCGGTCGGCCGCACGATCATCTGCTCGGCCTCGACGATCGCGCCGTCCTCGACCTTGATCCGGAGCGTCATCTGCTCCTCGTCGCCGCGCTCGATCATGGTGGTGAAGACCACGGCCTCGCCGGCCTCGGGGTCGGTGATCGGCAGCCAGTAGGACCCGCGCCCCTCCATGGTGAGCCAGGAGGCCTCGCCGAACGGCTGGATCACGCCGTTCTCGGAGAAGATCAGGCCGTCGGCCACCGGCGCGGCGCTCGGATCCTTGGCGGCGAGCGCGTCGATGTAGGCGGACATCAGCCCCTCGAGGCAGGCGGCGTCGCAGGAGGCGGCCATGTCGCCGCTCGCCATCGGCGCGGTCGCGGCGCAGCCGGCGGCGAGTCCGGCGGCGGCGAGCGCGGAGACGCGCCGGCCTGAGCGCATGTTCCCCTCCCGCATATCGGCGGCGCGTTGCGCCGGCGCACATCCTCGCCGCCATCTTGGACGGGACGCGCGCCGGCGTCGAGCGAGCCGCCCGCAAAACGCGGGCGGAAGGGCATGGCCGCTCTACGGGGCTCGCCGGTCATCCGTGGAGGGGATCCCCCGAGACCGCTCTGGGAGACGAGCGTCCCCGGCGCGAGGCTGCGAGCGCCTTCGCCTGAGGCTAGCTCGCCGCCTTCAAGATCATGTGCCCGAGCGCCNNCAGCGCGCCGCGCATGATCAGCCACATGACGAGCTCGATGCCCTCCGAGCCCGCCTCGCGCACGTACTCGATGTGCGGCGTCTTGGAGAGGCCCTCGGGGTCGGCCACGAGCCGGTCCATGAAGGCGAGGTCCCACTCCTTGTTGATGAGGCCGGCGCGCGGGCCCTGGAGCTGGTGGCTCATGCCGCCGGTGCCCCAGACGTGCACGTTGAGGTCGTCGTCGTACTTCTCGACCGCGCGCTTGAGCGCCTTGCCGAGCGCGAAGCAGCGCCCGCCGTTGGGCGGGGGATAGACCACGACGTTGACCGGGAACGGAATGATCCTGCACGGCCATGCGTCCGGCTTGCCGAACATCAGCGACAGCGGCACCGACAGCCCGTGGTCGACCTTCATCTCGTTGATGATGGTGAGGTCGAAGTCGTCCTCGATCACCGACTGGGCGGTGTGCCAGGCGAGGTCGGGATGGCCGATCACGTCGGGCACGGGCCGGGGGCCGTAGCCCTCGTCGGCCGGCTCGAAGCGGTCCGCGCAACCGATCGCGAAGGTCGGGATGATCTTCATGTCGAACGCGGTCGCATGGTCGTTGTAGACCAGGATGATCACGTCCGGCATGTTGTCCTTGATCCAGGCCTTGGAGAACTCGAAGCCGGCGAACGCGGGCCTCCAATAATCCGTATTCGTCTGATCGGTGTCGATCGCGCGCCCGATGATGGGCACGTGCGACATGGATGCGCCGTGGGTGATGCGAGCCGCCATCAGGCCTTCTCCCCCTTGTAGCGGTTGCCTTCGATGGAGCGCCCGCCCTTGAGCATCATCTCGGCGTATTCTTCCTGGGTCATGCCGGTCATGGAGCCGGCGGCGAACTGGAAGCTCTTGCCGTCGGTGGCGAAGAGCTTGGAGAGGAAGTAGATGTTGCCGCCCGCCGCCATCATGCGGTTGTAGTCGCGGGTGAGAACGCCCTGCTTCTGCTCCTCCGTCATGGGCCACTCGTCGAGGTAGGCGCGCTCGTCGGCGAGGAACCGCTTCCTGTTCTCCTCCTTCATCAGCGACATGCAGAACTGATTGAGGTGGTAGCCTTTGCGCGCCATCTCCGCGTCGAAGATGATCGTTCCGGGCACGTCTGCGTAGGGCTTGTCGAGCGCCATCAGCTCCTCTCTTCCGGCCAATAGAGCCGCATCGGGTTGTCGACGAGCAGCTTGTGCTGAAGCTCCGCCGTCGTCGCGATCTTGGGGATGAAGTCTACGAGCTTGCCGTCGTCGGGCATATGCGACTTCATGTTCGGNNACTCCTCCACGACGCGGCGGCCGAACGCGACGACGTCGTCATAGCCGGGAGGGCCGCTCCTCGAGAGCCGCTCGGGGCAGGTCACCTTGGACCAGAACCGCGGATTCTCGCGCATGAGGCGGAGGAACAGCGCGAACTCGGGCCCGTCAACCGGCTTGGTCACGTCGGGCCGCCCCATGTGGTCGATCACCACGGGCGTCGGCAGCGAGGTGAAGAAATCGTAATGCTCGGCCAGCTCGTGCGCCTCGAAGTAGATCACGACGTGCCAGCCCAGCGGCGCGACGCGCTCGGCGATGTCGGCAAGGTCGTCCTTCGGCAGCGCGTCCGCCAGCCGCTTGACGAAGTTGAAGCGCACCCCGCGCACGCCCGCATCCTGCAAGGTCTGCAGCTCGGAGTCCGTCACGGCGCGCCTCACGGTCGCCACGCCCTTTGCCAGGCCGTGGGAGGCCCTGAGCGCGTCCACCAGCGCGCGGTTGTCCGCGCCGTGGCAGGTGGCCTGCACGATCACGTTGCGCGCGAAGCCGAGGAAGTCGCGCAGGTCCCAGAGCTTGTCCTTGCCCGCGTCGCAGGGCGTGTACTTGCGCTCGGGCGCGTAGGGGAACACCTCGCCGGGGCCGAACACGTGGCAGTGCGCGTCCACCGAGCCCGGGGGAACCTTGAACTCGGGCTTGGAGGGATCGCCGTTGAAGCAGAGCCAGTCGGGGTCCATCTGGAAGGCGGTCATGCGGCCAGCCCCGGGGACTTCGGACAGGAAGAGTCCACCACGGAGGACACCGAGTCCACAGAGATGCCTCCGTGCCCTCCGTGC
>JABAOG010027906.1_pt1 | contig 10820 bp, 7 predicted proteins | sample 7062131 | NCBI WGS metagenome assembly JABAOG01 (sample SAMN14538629, study PRJNA623070) | marine sediment metagenome | biome: marine biome [ENVO:00000428]; feature: marine pelagic biome [ENVO:01000023]; material: deep marine sediment [ENVO:00002113] | place: India: Arabian Sea | collected... | reverse complement strand
GGGCACCTCGTGCTCTCGACGCTGCACACGCAGAACGCGGTGCAGACGGTCTCGCGCGTGGTGGCGGTCTTCCCGCCCGAGCAGCAGGAGATCGTGCGCCTGCGGCTCTCGGAGACCCTCGTCGCCGTCGTGAGCCAGCGGCTGCTGCCGCGAAGGACCGGCGACGGCCGGATCGCGGCGTGCGAGATCCTGATGGCGACCGCCACGATCCGCGACTGCATCCGCGACCCCGACCGGATGGGCGAGATCGTCGAGCTGATCGAGGAGGGGCGCGAGACCTACTCCTCGCAGACGTTCGACCAGCACCTGATGGACCTCGTGGCGAACCACGTCGTCGAGTTCGAGGTCGCCAAGGCGGCGGCCAACAACCCCTCGGACTTCCAACTGAAGGTGAAGACCCTTGCCTGAGCGTGAGCAGTGGTTCACCGGGATCCTGGTCCCGGCGACGACCCCGTTCGACCCCGTGACCGGCGAGGTCGCGCCGGTCGGCTTTCGCGACAACCTGCGCCGCTGGCTCGAGCATCCGCTGGACGGGATCGTGCTCTTCGGCTCGACCGGCGAGGGGATCCTGCTGGACCCGGAGGAGAAGCTGCGGCTGATCGGCTTCGCACGGGATCTCGTGCCGCCCGATCTGCCGCTGGTGGTCGGCGTGAGCGCCGAGTCGACACGGGCCGCGATCGACCGGTCCGTCCGGTTCGCCGCGGCGGGCGGCGACGCGGTGCTGGTGCATCCGCCGGCGTACTTCGGGTCGGTCCTGTCGCCAGCTTCGCTGCGGGACCACTACTTCGCACTGGCGGACGCGTCGGCGGTGCCGGTCATCGTGTACCACATGCCGAAGTACACGCACGTGACGCTGGAGCCCGGGCTGGTCGGCGAGCTCGCGCGACACCCGAACATCGTCGCGCTGAAGGACTCCTCGGGCGACCTCGAGCGTTTCGCCGGGTACGCGGACGCGTGCGGGGACGAGTGCCGGCTCCTGCTCGGCAACGGCGCGCTGCTGTACGGCGCGCTGGAAATCGGCGCGGCCGGCGGGATCGTTGCGGTCGGGCTCCTGGCGCCGGGCGCGTGCACCGAGCTGTACCGCGCGTACCGGGAGGGCGATACCCGGAGGGCCGGCGATCTCCAGGAGCGGATCGCGCCCGCGCACCGCGAGATCGTCGCGAAGATCGGCGTCCCCGGCGTGAAGGCGGCGCTGGACCTGCTGGGCTACGCCGGCGGGCGGACCCGGCCGCCACTGCGCGATGTGGACGCGAACGGACGCCAGGATGTGGCCCGGGTCCTGCAAGATGCGGGGTTGATCTGATCCCGCAGTCTCGCAGGGAACGGCCGCATGGAATTCCGTAACGAGGCCATCCGGGAGCGTATCCGGGCGGTGGACGACGCCGAAGGCGAAGACGCCCGGCGGGTGATCGGCGCGCTCGCGCGGCCGCGGCTGACCGGCACCGCCGGTGCCGCGGAGGCCGCGGCGGAGCTGCGCGACCGCTTCGAGCAGCTCGGCTACCAGATCCAGGAGCTGCCGTTCACGTTCTCGAGCTGGCCCGGTCGGTACGGCGTGCCCGCGATCGGCGCCGTCCACCTGCTCGGCGTGATCCTCGCGACGACGCTCCTGGCCGTTCGGGCCCCCGCCGGCGCGGCCACCGCGCTCGCGGTCGCCGCGCTCCTCGCGGGGCTCGGCGCGGCGTTCGCCCGCCGCGCGATCGCCAGGTTGCCGTGGGGGCGCATCGAGAGCGCGAACTGGCTCGCCGTGCGCCCGGGCACACGGCCGCGCTACATCATCGCCGCCCACCGGGACAGCAAGTCGCAGCCGGTCTCGACCTATCTGCGGACGGCGGCGGTCGCGCTCGCCGGCTTCGCCTGGGCCGGCCTCCTGCTCCTCGCCGGGATCGGCGCGCTCGATCCGGCCTGGATCCCGTTGCCGCTGACACTCGGTATCGGTGCGCTCGGCCTGCTCGGCGGCGGGCTGCTGGCCGCATGCACCGCCGGGAACGCGTCGCCCGGCGCACTCGACAACGCGACCGGCCTCGCCGCGCTGCTGGCCATCGCCCAGCGCGAGCGTGCGCGCGGCGACGTCGCCTTCCTGGTCACCGACGCCGAGGAACTGGGCCTGGCCGGCGCGTGGGACGCGGCCGGGCGTCTTCCGCCCGTCGACGGCATCATCAACCTGGACGGCCTGGACGACGACGGCGCGTTCCGCATCGCCGAGCGCTTCGGCTGGCGCCGACGGCACGGCCTCGCGCCGCACCTCGTGGCCGCGCTCCTGGTCAGCGCGACGGCGCTCCGGCTGCCCATCGAGCGCCGGGACCTCCCGCCGGGCGTGCTCGTCGAGCACATCCCCTTCGCCCGCGCGGGGTACCCCGCCGTCACGCTGCTGCACGGCAGCGCCCGCTCGCTCCGCCGCGTCCACCGCCCCGATGACTCGCCCGACCGGCTCTCCGGCGTCGGCGTGGCGCGCGCCGTCGCCGTGGTATCGGGGGCGCTGGAGCTGCTTCGGTCCGGGGGTGCGGGGGCGAGGTAGGGCGCCTACGGCGAAGCTCGGGGCGTCACACGACGGCCGTCGCCCCCACGGCCGCGACGGTCGAGTCCGCCGGCGCACGCTCGAGGTAGCGATGATGCACCCACCCCTGCACGTCGGCGACGTCGTTCACCGCCACGAGCACGTCGACGAGCCGCCAGCTTCCCTCCTCCCGGAGGACCTCGACCGGCGTGTGGACCGGGAGCGGGCTGACGGCCAGCGTCTCGTGCTGCGTGCCGGGCCCCGTCCGGATGTTCAGGTGCGTCGTGGTGCGGTAGACCGGCGGCGCCTCCTCCCTGCGGCCGTAGATGCGGGCGCGGAAGCTCGCCATCGGGAACGCCGGCCCCGGGTCCGTCTTCCGTCCGGGCGAGATGTCCTCGTGTCCGATGACGTCGCGCAGGCCGTAGCGCTCGACGAGCCGTGCGGACAGGTGGAACGCGGCCTCGATCTGCGGGGGCGTGTACAGGTGCCAGCCGGCCGGCTCGCTCCCGTGCTTGTGCGTGGCCTCGAGCACGTCCTCCTCGGCGTAGGTCTGACCGAACCAAGAGCGCCAGCGCGTGCCCTGGCGTTCGAGGCGGCCGGCGTTGTCGAGCTCGATGCCGAGCGACCAGCGGTTCAGGCCGGTGCGCCCCTCCCAACTGCTCGCGCCCGCGTGCCACGCCACCCGGTCGAAGGAGACCAGTTGCACGATCGTGCCGTCGCGCCCGATCACGACGTGCGCGGACGCCCTGCTCTCCTTCCGAGTCAGCCAGTCGACCGACTCCTCCAGGCTGCGCCCCGCGGTGTAGTGGATGACGAGGTACTCGGGCTCGAGCTTGCCGCCGTGGTTCGGGCTCGGCCGCCAGGGGGCCGCGGTGCCGGCATCGTCGTGCAGGCGATGTCGTACGATCTTCATGGGACCTCCGTGGCAGAGGAGGAGTGGTGGAGGGCGCGGTCGCGCCCGGCCGGGTGCGCGCGCGGCGGCCCCGCTCAGCGCTTCGGCAGCCGCTTCGCCGTCGCGCCGAGCACGGGCAGGCCGAGTACGCCGGCGAGCGCCGCGAATGCGAAGACGGCGGCCTCATCGAAGTAGCGTACGTCGATCTGCACGTCGAGCAGGTTCACGCCGAGCGCGTAGTAGACGATTGCGGCGAGCACGCCGGAGCTCACGCCCGTGAGCAGGTGGTCGCGCACGGAGGCCCCGCCCTTCGCGCGTCGTGCATGGATGTACCCGGTCAGGCCGCCGAAGCCGCCGCCGAGCAGCGCGGCCAGGAGGAAGAGCAGCGGCCAGGTGAAGTCCAGGCCGATCTCGGCGCTGCCGAGCTCCGGCGAGAAGGCGCGCACCGTCACCGGCCCGACGCCGGCCGAACGCACGCGCACGGACCCGGCGACGTCCGGCCCCAGCTCGACCTGGCCCGGCTCGACCGTGCCGCGATCCGCATCGAGCGTGACGAGTACGGGCGTGGACGGACGGCTTCCGCGAACGCCGAGTGCGAGTCGCGTGCTGCCGATGCCGAAGCCGGCAATGCTCTTCGACCGGCTCTCGAAGACCAGGCTCGGCGCGATCGGCAGCCAGACGTCGACACCGCTCAGGTCGAACTCGGGGATGATGCGGACGCGCAGCGAGTCCGTCACGTGCCGCGTCGCCACGGTGATCTCCTGAAGCGGGAAGTTGGTGTGCGCGAACGAGACCGTGGCGGGGCGCAGCGAGTCCGCGTCGCCGGCGAGCTGGAGCCGGATCGCGGCCGCGAGCTGCTGGCTCCGCCCGCGGTTGAGCGTGTCCTCCAGGGCGAGGTAGAAGGAGCCGCGATACAGTTCCTCGTCCGCATCGTAGCGAAGCCGCCGGTTGGGAACGTACACGGGCCGGAGCGCGACGAGCCCACCGTCCGGAGCGGGGGCGAGATAGCGGAACGGGAGCGCCACGACGGCGTGCTCCTCCGGTGCGGCCTCCGGGACCGCGCCGCCGGCGTCCGCCTCGGCGCTCAGCGCTGCCGCGCTCGCATCGGTGATCCGCACGGCGGCGTCGCTCACGCGTACGGCCAGCACCTGTCCGGGCTCGAGGCGCACGGTCGCGGACTCGGGTGCCACGGCCTCCGCCTCCGCGCCGCCGACCTTCAGGAGGGAGCCCGCGAGTGCGGCGTCGCGCAGTGCGCGGTCGATCTCGCTGCGGCGCAGCACGCGCTGCTGTGCGTCGGCCACGCCGGGCGCCGCGACGATCAGCGCGGCCGCGAGGATCGGGATCGCGAGCGCGCGGGACGCTGCAGTGCATCGCGTGACGCGGGCGGCGGGCGCGATCGTCATCGGAGTCCTCCTTGCGGCCTGGTCGGAGTGGAGCGACATCGCCCGGCGAGCGGCGGTCCGCGAGGACTCGCGGCGCCGACCTGGGAGGGCGGGAGCGGGTCCCGCTGAAGTCTAGCTATGCACCCGTGCATCGGATGTCAAGGAGACGTTCCCGCCACCGCGGGCTGCGCCGCCGGCCCGGCCGGCGGCGCAGCCCCGGCGGGCGCCGCTTCGGCGGCATCGATGGCCGCGCGCGACTGGAAGACGTGGACGCTCTCGTGGGCGAACACGCGAGTGAGCGCCTGGTCACGCGAGCGAGCGCCTGGTTCGGAAGCGCAGGCGCGCGGTCGCCGACCGCCGCGGCCACGGCGCGCTCGCGTGCGGAGCCGTTCCGCGGCCGCCCGGCCTCCGCGCGCTCACCGGTCCGCACCCCACATCTGTACGCGCAGCACGAACTCCTCGCCCTTGATGGTCAGTTGGATGCCGTCCAGGAGGTGGAGGTTCAGGATCCACCTCCCGGCCACACCGGGACTCGCGAGCACGAGCTCGCCTATGTACATGCGCCGCACCGCTACGTTCTGGATGCGGTACTCGTGCTTGCCGTCCACGGTGATGTCCAGCGCGACGAACTTGGGCTTCTCCGTCATGACCCGGTTGCCCGCCTCGTCCGTCTTCACCAGGCTGCGGTACGCGGGGCTGTGCAGGTAGACACGAACACCGCTGGGAACGTTCTGGTGCAGCTTCTCGTCGCGGATGATGTGGTCGGGCCCCTGGAGCAGCTTGAATGTCGCGGCCGGCGGTTTCGCCGGGGTCCCGGCCTCTGCCGCCGCGCGCTTCTTTTCCGCCGCGGCCTTCTCCGCCGCGGCCTTCTTCGCGCCGCCTTCTTCTCCTCCCGCATCTTGACCGCATCGCGGTAGGGGATGTCCTTCCGGATTCTGTTGCGGTCGTAGAAGGCGATCAGCGTCTCTTCGCCGAGGATGCCGTCCGCCTTGATGCGCAGCGCCTTCTGGATGTCGTACACGGCGTCGGCGAACTCCTCGGAGTCCGCCCGGACGCCCGGCTTCTTGTAGAACGTGAAGGGATCCCAGCCGAGCATCTTCTGGTAGATCGCGTTCTGGCGCGTGGCGTCCGGGTAGTCGATGTCGCGCACTTTGGGCGTGGCCTCAATCACTTCGTCCTTCTCGACGTTCGCCTTCGCCTTCCCCACCTCGAGCTTGCCCGTGAGCGGATCGCGCGCGGCCTCGAGCATGGCCTTGAGCTCCTCCGGCGTGCGCTTGCTCTCCTGGAGCCGCTTCGCCAGCTTCAGCAACTCCTCCTTCGAGACCTTCTTCCCCTTCTTCCCTTTGCCGAATACCTTCTGGAGGTCCTTCAGGAGCGCGCTTTCGTGCGCCGATTCCCACGCATCCCTGTGCGCCCGCAGCGCGGCAGATCCCTTCGCGAGCCCGCCCGTGCCCTTGAAGTCCAGCGACGGGAAGGCGGTGTCCGCGATGTGGCAGTGGTACTCCTTGAGGCCATCCCCGAGCGCCCGGTTGATGAGCTTCTGGTAATGGGGCGTGCCGTACTTCCGCACCAGGTCGCGGACGGTCGGCGTGACGATGTTGTCGTTGAACCACTGCGTGCCGACGAGCAGGTTGATGGCCGCGCTCAGGCCGATCTGTGCGACGAGGCCCCAGAGGCAGCCGAGCGCGGGCGGCGTGAGGCACGAGACGACCTGGACGCCGGCGCGGATCAGCGTGATCAGGCCGGAGGCGATGTCGAGCCAGCGCTTCGCGTCCTTGAGCGCGGCGAGCAGCTCCTCGATCTTCTTGATGGACGCGCCCCACTCCGTCTCGAGCCGCTTCTTGCTGTCCTCGAAGAGCTTGCGCGCGTTGCACAGCTCCTCGGCGAACTTCTCGTTGAGCTGGCCCGCGAACTTCGCGGCCGCCTTGTCCATGGCCGAGTGGAAGCAGCCGACGAAGAAGTTGAAGCTCTCGGTGATGAAGCGTCCCACCGCGACCTTGGCGGCGTCGACGATGATCCGGATCAGCTTCTTGGCCCAGCCGCCGGGGATGATGCTCGACGACTTCACCTCCTTCACGCGCTTGCGGACGCCGGCCATCTTCTCCTTCATGCGCTCGAAGACGCCGAGCGCCTTGTCCCACGCGCCGCCCAGGAGGAAGCGGACCTTGCCGAGGAACTTCCCGGGGCGGCCGCTCCAGAACAGGAGCTGCTTGTAATCCCGAACGGCTTTCTTCTCCACCGCGCCGGGGGTGCGGCCCGCCTTGCCGAGCCTGCGCTCGAACCTGACCTTGTCGTGGTAATCCTTGAACCGTGTCTTGAGGGTGCTGCGGAACTCTTTGCCCCACGTGGAGCGCTGCTTCTCCCAGGCGCGGCCTTGATCCGCCCAGTAGTTGGCGGGCCGATCCTTGGTGGAGCGCTGGAGGAAACGCTTCGGCCGCTCGGCCTTCGCCACGCGCGAAGCGCCGACCCTGGGGCCGCCGGGGAGGAACTTCCCGGCGAGCATCTTGCCCGTCCGGGGGTGCTTCTTCTTCAAGGTGTCCTGCAACGTCCGCATCTTCGCGATGAACTTCGAGAACCAGTCGGGTGGCGCTCCCTCGAGGCCGCGCGCGAAGTCGGTATAGAGGTAGAGGCCCTGCCCGACGTTGGCGACCCAGAGACGACGATCGCCGAACGTGGTGTCCCGGGACGGCTTCTTGTGCTCGGTGGACCACCGGTCGAAGTTGAGGCGGTTCGGCAGCTTCACCGTCAACCGCTTCACGCCCAGGGACGCCCTCGTGGCTCCGCCGCTGAGGGTGTGCACGCGCGCGACGAACTCCTTGTAGCCGTGCTCGTAGCTGTCGAGCTGTGCGATGCCGGCGCCGGCCTTGGTAGTGCTCGCCGGCTTGATCTCCCCGAGCCAGACGGTCGAGGGGAAGTCGCCTCTCCACCCGCGCACGCCCGCCCTGCGCGGGGGGCGAGTCGGCGAGGACGTGACGCCCGGTTGCGTGCCGATCGAGCGCGGATTGTTCATGCCGATGACGTCGGTCTCGTTGGCGACGTCGCGTAAGCCTTTCACGCCCGAGACCGTAAGCGGCGGGTCGGACTTGTAGAGGTCCGCCACGCCGATCTTGTTCAACTTCTTGGAGAAACGGTCTGCGCCCGGGATCGCCGCTTCGGTGACGAGCTCCTTCTTCTCGTCCGCACCGCGGAGGATCCTCTCCAGCACGCCGTGTACGAACTGGCCCGAGACGCGGTGCCTGTAATAGGGCTTCTTCTCGACGTCCCCAACCTTCCGCGAGAGGGTGCCGGGGTCGGCCTTCTCGCGCACGACGCCGCTCGCGCCGCCCGCCTGCTGTACGACGTGAGTCAGCTCGTGCGCCAGGAGGTGGTCGCCCGCCGGCGTGCCCGGCCGGAACCGGCCCGCGCCGAAGTAGATGTCCGTGCCCGTGGTGAACGCGAGGCTGTGGATGTCGCGGTTGAGATGCTGCGCGTACGGCCCGGTGTGCACGCGCACGGCGGAGAAGTCGTGGCCGAACCGGGATTCCATGAACCGCCGGGTGTCGTGGGGCAGGGCGGCGCCGCGCCCGCGCGCGGCGTTCAACCGCGATTCCACGCCCTCCGGCGACACCGGCGCGCCCGCGCCTCCCTTCGGCTGGACGGGCGTGGCGGCGCCGGCCGGCGCGGTGGCGCCTCCCGCCTCCTCCGGCTCCTCCTCCATTCCTTCTTCCAGCGGCTCATCCTTCACCGAGCAGGTCTCGGTCGCTTCGCGCTGAACCCGGCCGCGGGGCAGCGCCGAGATCGCGGCGGCCTGCATGAGGGGCGCCCCGGCTCCCGGCTGGCTCGCCGACGGCACGGGCTCCGCCGAGTGCATGACCAGGTCGGCGACGCGGTCCGCCTCATGCTCGTAGCGGTCGTTGGGTCGGCCGATGGTGAGCTTGGGTTGGATCTCCCCGATCGCACGGTTTCCCACGGCCCGCTGGAGCACGTCGTCGTCGTCCTTGCAGCCGGCGCAGGCGCGCTGGATCGAGATCGGCGCGGTGTGGCCGCCGAAGCGCCGGTTGCCCACGGCGCGCGTGATCGAGGCCGGTGACGGCGGAGCCAGGCCGCGTGCCTGCGCACTCCTCCTCGGCTCCGCCGTCGGCGGTCTCGCCCGCGCGTCACGCCGGCGGGAGGTCCGGGCGGTGGCCGCCTCCGCTTTCACGGCGTGGGTGGCTCCGGCCGAGCGCCGCCGAGCCGCGACGCGTCCGTCCGCGGGCGCGGGAACGCGTCGGGGGCCGTCAACGTCATCGGCGGCATCGAGCCACGCGTGAGGGGTCGGCGTTCCCACGGGACTGCGGCGAGCGCGTGCGACGGGTCGGTCCCGCAACCCGTCCGCGCCTCTGGATCCGACGCGTTCCCGCGCGTTGCATCGTCGAGAGATCCATCGCTCAGCGCTCCCGCCGTGTCGAGTCACGGGCGTCCGGCGCGCACGTCACACCCTCTCACGGCCGCGGCCGTGACGGTGGAATGATGGTACGGGCGGCCGAAGCGGATCTCGTCGACCCGACGGCGATGAAGGGTCCGGAGGAGTCGGCCCGCGTGCAGAGTTCGGCGACACGCTGAGATGCGAAAAACGGTCTTGCGGGCCCGGCACCAAGGTAGCGTGCCCGGGAACCGCGGGTCAAGGATATGTCCGCCGGGGTGGATCGATCCCGGGGGCGTGGGGACGGGCCGGTTCGCAGGACGGCTCCGCTCCGCGGCGCCGCGCCCATCGTCCCCCGGGTCGTGACCCTCCGCACATGCCCCGGCTCCGGCCGTTCCGCACCGTTGCGGCCCGGCGGGGTTGCTGCTACCCTTCGGCGGGCGCAACGGCCATCCCTCACAGGGCTGAGATGAACGGATATCGGTGCCTCGTCGTCGTCGGGTCGCAGTGGGGCGACGAAGGGAAGGGCAAGATCGTCGACGTGCTGGCCGACCGGGTGGCCGTGGTCGTCCGCTACCAGGGCGGCGCGAACGCGGGGCACACCGTCCACGTGGGCGGCGAGGAGTTCATCCTGCACCAGATCCCGTCCGGCATCCTGCACGAGGACAAGCGGTGCCTGCTCGGCAACGGCGTGGTCCTCGACCTCGAGCAGTTCTTCCAGGAGCTGGACGGGCTCGTCGCCCGCGGCATCGACGCGGAGCGGCGCATCGGCGTGAGCGGCCGCGCGCACCTGCTGCTCGAGTACCACAAGCGGCTCGACCAGGTCAGCGAGCGCGCGCGCGGCGCGGGGAGGATCGGCACGACGGGGAAGGGGATCGGCCCGGCGTACGAGGACAAGATCGCCCGCCGCGGGATCCGCGTCGCCGACCTGCGCCTCGCGGACCGCGTACGCGAGCTCGTTCGCGAGGCCGCCACTCGCGCCAACGAGGGGCTGGCCGCCGCCGGCGCCGAACCGGTCGACCCCGACCGCGTCGCCGATCGGGTGCTGGCCGCCCGCGACCGACTGCTGCCCCTCGTGACCGACGTCGGCCGCGAGATCACCCGCTCCCTCGCGGAGGGCCGGCGCGTCCTCTTCGAGGGCGCCCAGGGCGCGCTCCTCGACGTCGACCACGGCACCTATCCCTACGTCACCTCGTCCAACACCGTGGCCGGGGCGGTCTGCGCCGGCGCCGGCATCGGGCCCACGCGCATCGACCGCGTGCTCGGCATCACCAAGGCCTACACCACCCGCGTGGGCGGCGGCCCCTTCCCGACCGAGCTCGAGGGCGCGATCGGCGAGCAGCTGCGCAAGGCCGGCGCCGAGTTCGGCGCCACCACCGGCCGGCCGCGGCGCTGCGGCTGGCGGCGAGTACGGCGCGACCACCGGCCGGCCGCGACGGTGCGGCTGGTTCGACGCCGTCGTCGTGCGCTACGCCGCGCGCGTCAACGGCCTCACCGGCCTCGCGCTGACCAAGCTCGACGTCCTCGACGCCTTCGACGAGATCCGCATCGCCACCGCCTACCGCATCGAGGACGTCGAGCTCGACGACTTCCCGGACGACCTCACCCTGCTGGAACACGCCGAGCCCCTCTACGAGACGCTGCCCGGCTGGCGGACCTCGACCGCCGACG
>JABAOG010018193.1_pt1 | contig 10825 bp, 7 predicted proteins | sample 7062131 | NCBI WGS metagenome assembly JABAOG01 (sample SAMN14538629, study PRJNA623070) | marine sediment metagenome | biome: marine biome [ENVO:00000428]; feature: marine pelagic biome [ENVO:01000023]; material: deep marine sediment [ENVO:00002113] | place: India: Arabian Sea | collected... | reverse complement strand
GAGATCCCCTACGACCTCTCCAAGGTGATGTTCATCGCCACCGCGAACGTCGGCGACACCATCCCGGCGCCGCTCCGCGACCGCATGGAGATCATCGAGATCCCCGGCTACACGCGGAAGGAGAAGCTGGACATCGCCAAGGTCCACCTGGTGCCCAAGCAGATCGAGGAGCACGGCCTCAAGGACGACCAGCTCACGATCAGCGACAAAGCCCTCGAGGGCATCATCGACGACCACACCCGCGAAGCGGGCGTGCGTAACCTCGAGCGGAAGATCGCCGGGGTCATCCGTGGCATCGCGGTGAAGGTCGCCGAGGGCGACGAGGGTCCCTTCGCGGTCGAGAGCGCCGACGACCTGCGCCCCTACCTCGGCCCGCCCCGCTTCTCGAGCGAGGTCGCCGAGCGCACCAGCGAGACGGGCGTGGCCACCGGCCTCGCCTGGACCGCGGTCGGCGGCGAGATCCTCTTCATCGAGGCGACCAAGATGCACGGCACCGGCAAGCTGCAGCTCACCGGTCAGCTGGGCGACGTGATGAAGGAGTCGGCCCAGGCCGCGATGAGCTACGTGCGCACGCGGGCGGAGGACTTCCACATCGCGGTCGACTTCCTCGAGAAGAGCGACCTGCACATCCACATCCCCGCGGGCGCCATGCCCAAGGACGGCCCGAGCGCCGGCGTGACGATGATGACCGCGCTGGTCTCGCTGCTCACCGGCATCCACGTCCGCCACGACGTGGCGATGACCGGCGAGATCACCCTGCGCGGCCGCGTGCTGCCGGTCGGCGGCGTCAAGGAGAAGGTCCTCGCCGCGCACCGCGCGGGCATCAAGCGAGTCATCCTGCCCGAGCGCAACGCCGCCGACCTCGAGGAAGTGCCCGAGGAGGTGAAGGCCGACCTCGAGTTCGTCCCGGTGAAGAAGGTCGACGAGGTCCTCGCCAACGCCCTCGCCGAGCCGGACAAGCTCGAGCTCATCCTCAAGGACGAGCACGAAGACGAGAAGGCCGAGGCCAAGGCGCCCGCGCCCGCTCCCTGAGCGGCTCCATCGGGGCGCGGCTCCGCCGGCGAAGCTGGTAGAGTCGCGCCATGGCGCAAGAGACCATCGACGCGACGGTCCTGGGGGCGGGCTCCTGGGGCACGGCGCTGGCCATGCACCTGGCCGCTCAGGGTCACCGCGTGAAGCTCTGGTCCCGGCGGCCGGAGCAGGCGGCGTACATCCAGGAGCACCGGGAGAACCCGGACTACCTGAAGGGCGTGAAGCTGCCCGAGACCCTGAGCGCGACGGCCGACCTCGAAGAAGCGCTCGCGGACGCGGAGATGGTGGTGGTCGTGGTGCCCACCGAGGCCAACCGTGCGCTCCTCGAGCAAGCGGTGCCGCTCATTCCCCCGGACGTGCCGATCGTGAGCGCGACCAAGGGCATCGAGCAGGGCACGCTGAAGCTCGTGAGCGGCATCTTCGAGGACGTCTTCCCCGAGGACCAGCACTCCCGGCTGACCTACCTGGGCGGCCCCTCGTTCGCCAAGGAGGTCGCCGCCGGCGTGCCGACCGCCGTGAGCGTCGCCGGCACGGACGAGGCGACCCGTACCCGAGTCCAGGAGCTCTTCAACACCCCGCGCTTCCGCGTGTACACCACACCGGACGTGCTCGGCGTCGAGCTCGGCGGCGCGCTCAAGAACGTCATCGCCATCGCCGCGGGCGTGGCCGACGGACTGGGCCTGGGCCACAACACCCGCGCCGCGCTGATCACGCGCGGCCTCGCCGAGCTCAGCCGGCTCGCGGTGAAGATGGGCGCGGACCCGCTGACCCTCGCCGGTCTCAGCGGCATGGGTGACCTGGTGCTCACCTGCACCGGCGACCTCAGCCGCAACCGCCGAGTGGGCATGGCCCTCGGTCAGGGCAAGACGCTGCAGGAGGTGCTCGACGAGCTCGGCATGGTCGCCGAGGGCGTGAAGACCGCCAAGAGCGCCCACGAGCTCGGCAAGCGAGAGGGTGTGGACATGCCCATCACCGACGAGATCTACGCCATCATCTATGAGGACAAGCCGGCCCGGGAGGCGATGGTCGCGCTGATGACCCGGCCGCTGAAGGACGAGCGGCACTAGGAGCTGCAGCCCATGCTTCGTCCGTGACTTCCCGGCGACACACCCTTCCGAGGAAGCGATGGCGCGGGTGATCGCGTTCCGCCGTCGAGTCCGGTTCCGTCCTGGCATGGTGGCTGCAAAGTCCGGGCTGAATGGGTCCCCATCGCCTCCCGCCGACATCGACTGACGCAATGCCCTCACGGACCGTGCGCTGGAGCCACGTCTTGGTTTGTCTGCTAGCCCTCGGCGCCACCCCCGCCACGGCACAGGGTCCAGGAGACGCGCTCGAGTCGTCGGAGACCGCGGAGCCTCCGGGACGGCACGAGGTGCTCTTCGGCGTCGGTATCGGCCCGGGGGTGCTCCGGACCTCCGAGACCAACGGCGGGAGGTTCGCTCTCCTGACGCTGCGCCTCGACGTCACCTGGGTGGGGCGCCACGTCGGCATCGGTCTCGTGCCCTTTCGCGGCCACATGGGAGCCATCGCTGGTTGGCGCGTGCTCTCCGCCGGAGGCGGACCCCGCGTTCGGCTGACGCGGCTCGGGCAGCGGCGGCAGGTGCTCGTGGGCTACGACGTCGGCGTGCTCGAGCTCGGCGAGCGAGTTGACGACGAGCTGGACTGCGGTGAGTTCTTCGATTGCGTCCGCGATTCGAAAAGGCTGGTCTCGCACGCAGTCACGCTTCGTTGGACGGGCTCACGGGACCGCCGAAATCCGGCGCTGGGGTTGGTGGTCGACGTGGCGACGAACGTTCGGGAGCGCGTGTGGTGGGTCCACGCCGCCTTCACGCTGACGCTCGGATATCGGCAGGTTCCTCCCGGCCGCTGACCGGAGCGAACGAGCGAGCCGAACCCCTCGAGCCGACCGGCAGCGAGGAGCCCACAGCCGACTCGCCGGCCACGGCCGAGGAGCCAGGCCCCGTGAGCCCACGCGGCTGCACCGACTGTGCCCTTCGACCTCCTGAGGATGGGCCCAGCCGCTCGGCATCGATCGATGGTCGGCCGCCTCCTCCGCCCGGCCCTCGAGAGGCACGGTCCGAGTCCTCCGGGCCCGAGCTCCCATCGAGGTCGCCCCCCAGGGGAGAGAAATTACCCATGTGCCGCGCGACCCACGTCGGGGGTAGTGTTCGCCCCGATCGAGGAAGCATCATGATGGAAGAGAATCGAGTCGAGGCGCTGCGCGCGCGGTTTCCGGAGGAGCTCCGGAAGAAATGGGAGATCGACCGCATCCTGGTCGAGAACCACGAGGGGCAGTTGGAGATCGATCTGCGTGGCGACTACGGCGAGTTCAATCGACGCTTCGGTGCCGGGCGCTCGTACCTGGGTCGAAAGGTTCCGGTGATCGACGCGCTCGTCGGGCTGGACGAGCACCTCGGCGACGCCACCATCGTCGCCGCCGACCTCTGGGGCGCGAGCCTGAAGAACGATGGGCTGGAGAAGTTGCTGGAGACGCGCTGGATGCGCCAGGTGCACACGCTCAACCTCGGCGTGAACGGCTTGACCTCGAAGGCCGGGGCGCTCCTCGGTCGGTCCCCGGTCGCCGAGCGCCTGCGGTGGCTGGGGCTCTCCTACAACCGCGTCGGGAACGGACTCGCCAAGGTGTCGCTTCCGACGCTCGAGTCCCTCGAGGTGGTCTACGCCGGCATCAACGGGAAGGCGCTGGCGTCGCTCGGCAAGGCGAAGCTGCCGGCGCTTTCGCGCCTCGTGCTCGACGGAGCGCAGCAGGCGGCGACGCCCCAGCGTCTCCACGACGTGGAGGAGCGCGGCAAGCCGCCGGTCGTCGCCGCTTACTCGGCCGACGAGCTCCGCACGCTGGCCGAGTCGCCTCTGGGCCAGCGGCTCCAGGAGCTCAGCGTCGGCCACCTGACGCTCGGCACCGACGAGGCCGCCGCCATCGGCGCCGGCTTTCCCGCCCTCGAACGGCTCGTCATCGATGGCGCCCGGATGGAGGCGCCGGCCCTCACCGCGCTCGTGTCGGCCGGCGGCCTCGGGGCGCTGCGTCATCTGGCGGTTCGGGGCTGCTTCGCGCCACTCTACGGCCCCGACACCAAGCCGCGGGAGCCGGACGAGCACACGGTCGCGGCGATGGCCGCTGTGGCGAACGCCTTCGCTTCGAGCCTGCATCACTTGGAGATCCGCTCGACATGCCTCGGGGAACCGGGGGTGGCGGCGCTGATGCAGAAGCCCTGGCCGGAGCTCCAGCGGCTCGAGTTGGTGAGCTGCCGCGCGGGTGATCGTGGTTTCGACGCGATCGTGGCGGCGGAGCTGCCGCAGCTGACCCAGCTGGTCGTGCCGTCCAACGAGCTCTCGGAGGTCGCCGCCCGAGCCCTCGTCGCGAGCCCGCTCGGGCCCCGGCTGAAGCGTCTCGCGTGGAGCTTCAATCAGCGCCACGGGGACGCGGTCGCCGCCGCGCTGGCGGACGCGGAGCTGGCGCTCGAGCGGGCCGCCTTCGCTGGCATCGACATCGGCGACGGTGGGCTCGCCGCTCTCGCCGCGGCGCCCTGGCTGTCCCAGGTCGAGGCCCTCGATCTCTCGGCGAACAAGCTGAGCGACGAGTCGGCGGAGCGGCTGGCCGAGGTGCCCTTCGAGCGGCTGCGGTACCTCGGTCTCGCGAAGAACGGCATCGCGGCGAAGGGCCTCGAACGGCTGGCGTCGGTATTCGGCGAACGGGCCGACACTCGCGCCCAGGACCCGACTCGGCTCCCGCCTCGCTTCGTCGACGTCCCGGCCCATGTGCCGGCGTTCCGGTTCGAGGAGCGGGTCGGGGTGCAGCCACCGAAGGAGCTCCCCATCCCGCCTGCGATCCGCGAAGGGTTCGCTGGCTCGGGCCACTATTTCACCCGAATGGCCTGGCACCCGGACTGGGTGATCTGCATGCCCAAGGGTGAGGATGGCTACCTCGTGGGTGGCGCGGATGTGGCGAGCGGACGAGTCGTGATGCCCGAGCCCCCGGTCGAGAGCCCCTTGCCGATCGCGAGCATCTCGCCGGACCGACGCTGGATCGTGGTGCGTGTCTTCGAAGACGGCGCCTACATGATCGACCTCGAGGAGGGCACGTCGCGCCGAATCGGCGACGTGCTCACCCACCAGAAGGGCGGCGCCGGATTCTGCGACGGCCGCGCGGTGGTGATGGACTGCGACACCGATGGAGATTGGGAGGGGCGGATCGACGTCTACGGGCTCGTCGACGGGGAGTGGACCCTCGAGCACCGGGTCGGCGGTTTCCAGTCCGTTCGGGACGACATGGTCACGCTGGCCGACCAGCGGCTACTGGCCGTCACCGGCTCGACGGGGCTCTTCCTGATCGCCGTCCGAGGTCCCGAGCTCCGCTACCTCGGTCGCCTCCCGCTTCGCCGCGCCGAGATCTTCGACCTGGATGGCGTGCCCCANNCACGTGCGCATGGCGTTCCGCTACACCTACGCGCTCACCAACGTCGATGCGATCCTCGACGCCGCCTTCGCCCAAGGGGAGTCGCCGACGTCGATAGACCTACCCAGGAGCGCTTGGCCCGACTGAATCCGTGACAGCGGCGGTGGCGTAGCGACCCATCGGATCACGAGCGGAGCGGCGGGAGCGCGGGGGGCCGTAGGAGCTGCGGCGGTGCTGTGAGCGGCGGAGGCTCTTGCTGCCGAAGACGCTCGCCCTAGGTGCAGCGCATGTGCGATCGCGTCGGACTCGGAGACTGGCACCCGGAGGGGACGGAGGGGGGCGCGAGCCCAGCCGCGGGAGGCGCCTCGTGAGCGCGGTCGTGGACGCACCGAAGCTGCGCGATCGCCTGGCGGTCTTCGCCGACCGGGCGGACGCGGGGCGCGTTTTGGCGACCCTGCTCGAGGACCTGCGTGGCACGGACGCCCTCATCCTGGGAATCCCCGCGGGTGGGGTCCCGGTCGCGCACGCGCTCGCCCACGCGCTGGACCTGCCCCTCGGCGTGGCGGTGGTCAGCAAGCTGACCCTGCCCTGGAATTCGGAGGTCGGCTACGGCGCGCTGGCCTTCGACGGCACCCTCGAGCTCAACGAGGAGCTCATCCATCGAGTGAAGCTCGCCGAAGAAGAGGTCGCCGCCGGCCGGGAGGTGACCGCCAAGAAGGTGGCGCGGCGGGTGCAGCGCTTCGGCGGCGTGCCGGACGTCGCCGGACGCACCGTGGTCCTGGTCGACGACGGGCTGGCGAGCGGATTCACCATGCGCGTGGCCATCGAAGCGGTGCGCCACTGCGGCGCCCGGGAGGTGATCGTCGCCGCCCCGACGGCGCCCGAGTCCACCGCCGAGGAGATGGCCGCCGACGTCGATCGGCTGGTGGTGGCGAATCTCCGCGGCGGTTGGAGCTTCGCGGTCGCCGCCGCGTACCGCGACTGGTACGACGTCACCGAGGCCGAAGTCCTGGACCTGCTCGGGCGCTCGTCGACGCCCGAAGCCGGCGCCTCTCCCCGCTCGTGAGGGAGCTCCGCGCCATCGAGCGCTCACGAAGACTCAGGGAGAAGCGAATCGTGACGGCGTCTCTTCGACCGGGCGAGCAGTCGTCGACTTCGGCCCCCCGATGTCGGACCGAGTCTGCGAGCGCGGCGTCGGTGGAAGGTGCGGCAGGTCGATCCCGGCGCTCTCGCGAAGCGTGCCGATGCGAAGCGAGGTTGCGAGCTCCGATTCGACTCCGGCGCCCCGGTCGCTGGCCTCCGGCAGCGAGACCCGTTAGGACGAAGGAGCATGGCCGGCTGGCGCTACCGGGTGATCCTCTTCGTGATGGTGCCAGCCATCCTCGCGGCCGCGGTCTTCCTCGGGTACACGACCTGGCTCACCGCCTCCCGCTACACCCAGCTCGGCGAGCAGACCATCGCCGAGAACACGCTCCTGCTCGTGCGCGAGAAGGTCGACACCATCGAGCGCTACGTGATCCGCCAGGACAACGCCGCCTTCGGGCTCGTGAACCTGGAGGAGCTGCTCGGGCCGAACGGCGACCCGGAGCTGCTCGACGAACGCTGGCTGCCGGTCGCGAGCGAGCTCACCCCGAGCATGAAGGCGATCGTGGTGATCGACGCCACCGGCGAGGTGGTGGCCGCGGCCGCTCGCGACGGGGCGCGCGCCGAGCGCGAGTTCGTGAAGGTGCTCACCGAGCGGCTGCTCCCGGAGATGGATCTGACGCGACTGCGACGTGGCCGCCTCAAGCACCTGCACCACACCGTCGCCGGTCGCAGCGATCTGCTCTCCTACATCCGCCGCAGCTATCGGGGCCGCCGATACTACGTCGTCGCCCGCCACGACACCGAGGCCATCGTGCGCGAAGAGCTCTCCGATCTCTTCGCCACCGAGGAGGGGAAGCGCCAGTACAACATCGTCGACCAGGACAACCGGCGGGTGCACGGCCCGAGCCTGGCGAACGCCGGCGACTACCTGGTGGGGCTTCGCTTCCCGACCACCCTCTACAACTGGCGGCTGCAGATCGCTCCGAAGCAGGCGCCGCGCCTCGAGGCCCAGGGCCGGAGCCGACGCCGAACGGAGACCGCCCTGCTCGCGGTCGCCCTGGTGGTCATCGTCCTCGGCGTCGGCTTCCTGCTCTACGCAGCCGCGAAGGAGCGGCGGCTGGCCGAGCTGAAGGGCGACTTCATCGCCAACGTCAGTCACGAGCTGAAGACGCCGCTCTCGGTGGTGCGGATGTTCGGCGAGCTCCTGCTGACCAACCGCGTGCGAACCGAGGAGAAACGGAAGCAGTACCTCGAGATCATCCTGCGGGAGTCCGAGCGCCTCTCGAGCCTGATCGAGAACGTGCTCGACTTCTCCGCCCTCGAGCGAGGCAAGCAGACCTACGCCTTCGCCCGGGGCGACCTCGAGCCGGTCGTGAGCCGTGCCATCGAGGCCTTCCGCTACCGGGTGGAGCGCGAGGGCGTCGACGTGGACCTCGAGGTGCTCGGCGACATCCCCGAGGTCGAGATGGACGAGCAGGCGATCGTGCTGGCGCTGAACAACCTCCTCGACAACGCGGTGAAGTACGGCGACCGCACCCCGATCACCGTGACCATCGAGAAGGTCCGCGACTTCGTTCAGGTGCGGGTGCGCGACCACGGCCCCGGCATCCCCGAAGCGGCCCAGCGGCGGGTCTTCGAGCGCTTCTACCGTTCGGACCGGGACCAGGAGGTCCGCGGCTCCGGCATCGGCCTGAGCCTGGTGATGCACATCGCCCAGGCCCACGGCGGCCGCGCGTGGGCCACCAACGCGGGCGAGGGCGAGGGCGCGGTCGTCGCCTTCACCCTGCCGGCGCTCGAGCCCGAGGACCGGTCCGGGAAGGAAGCCGCCACGCCGGCGACGGACACCCCCGCCGCGGCGGAGTGAGCGTCAGGAGGCCAGGTGGGCGGCCGGCAGCGGCTCCAGGCCGAGGCAGGCGCGCAGGTGGGCCTCCCATTCGACCTCGGGGCGCTGCGGCGGCTTGCCGAGGCAGCGCTCCACGTCCTTGGCGATCTTGGGGAGCGCCCGCCGGCGGTCCCGGGGCGAGGCATCCTCGAGCGCCAACCGGCCGGCCTCGAAGGGCAGGTCCCAGCTCGCCAGATCGAGGTCACCCGCCAGCCGCTCGCCAGCGTCGACCGGGAGCTCGCGGAGCGCCCGGATCACGAGCTCTCCCAGCACCTGCTCGGTCAGCTCCCGCTTCTCCCGGAGGAAGGGCAGCAGCTCGTCCGGCCCGACGTTGCGCTGCAGGTCGAGGTAGGCGTTGGCGAGGATCGAAGGCACCGGCGGCAGGTAGACGTTCCGTGGCTTCTCGAGATCGATCTCACCGCCGAGCTCGTGCCAGCGCCGGAAGAGCTGCTGCGCTCGAGCGTGCCAGCCCGTGAAGCGCTCGCCCTCGGCGAGCACCTCACGCTGCCGTTCGAGGGGCAGCTCGTAGGCGCGCTGGAAGTAGAACTGGCAGAGAAAGGACCAGTACTGGAGGTTGTCCCAGTAGATCTTGGCGGTCATCACCTGCGGGTTGCCGAAGGCCGGCATCATGCTGCGGAAGGTCACCACCGCCTCGTCGCAGAGGCGCAGGAACCACTCGCTGAGCGTGTCGGCGACCGAGGCGTCGCCGGTCTCGAGGTCCTCGCGGATCGCGCGGGTCACGAAGCTGTTGGCGAGGGCGATGAAGTCGGAGCCCGGACTGTAGAAGGGGTCGACGAAGACCGCGGCCTCGCCGACCGTGGCCCAGCGATCGGAGCTGAGGGTCTTCGAGGCGCTGTAGCTGTACTCGCGATAGCAGCGGAAGTCGCAGGCGGGCGCGTCCGCGAGGCGGCGCGCGAGCACGGGCTCGTGCTCGTCGAGCCATGCCCGCAGCTTCGGCTCGGTGTGGATCGCGTCGAAGTCGAAGAGCTCGCCGTCGACCACCACGCCGACGCTCGTGTATCCGCTGCTGAGCGGGATGAGCCAGGCCCAGTAGCCCTCCCCCATGAAGTGGTTCGTGGACTGCCACCGGATGTGCTGCCGGTCGCGGCCGTGCCATTCGCTCTCGCTCTCGGGGACGAGGTCCGCGATGTCCACCCGCTCGGCGACGCGGAACCAGGCCGCCCGCGCCACGTGATCCGTGGAGCGCTGCAGCCCGAGCTTGCGGGAGAGCAGACGGCGCCGCCCCGTCGCGTCGACGACCCACCGCGCCCGGAGCGTGCGGCGCTCCCGGCCGCGGGCGATGGTGACCTCGTGGGCCTCGTCGCCGGGGCGCAGGTCCACGGCGGTGACCTTGAAGCCCTCGAAGAGCTCGACGCGGTCTTGCTCGTTCATGGCCCGCAGATCGGTCTCCAGCCGGCCGCGGTCGAGCTGGAAGGAGGGCACGATCGGGAGCTCCGGGGGACCGATCTCCGTGCGCTTCTCGAGGGGGTGCGAGTCGCCGCCGCCGGGGAAGAAACGGAGCCCGTTCTTCAGGATGTGCTCTGTGCGGAGGTAGCCCTCGAGCTCGAGCTCGTGCGCCAAATAGTGGGTGGCGAGCTCCACGGTCGATTCGCCCACTTTGTGGCAGGCGTCCGGCAGCGGTCGGGCCACCGGATCGATGGACGCGATCGTCGCGTTCGGGCATGCCCGGCGGAGCTGGCGCGCGAGGGTGGACCCGGCGAGTCCGGCTCCGCAGACCACGATGTCGAAGGTCATGGGCTTGGGCATCATACGATCGACGGCGCCGCCGGATTCAGTCTTGGGTTGCTCGCGCATGTCACCATTCGGCGGTCGAAGCCTAGGGGCAGGAGCCCCTCGGGGAAAGGCGACGGTGGGGCCCCCAATGGGCGGGACGCTCAGAGCGGGGTCGCGGTGACGCTCAGATCGCAGAACTGCCAGCCGCGGGGTGACTGCAGGTGGTCGTGGTCGAGCGGTTGGTCGGTGCCCAGCTCGAGCTCGAAGGCCGACGAGAGGTGGGTGGCTGCGTCCAGATAGGCGACCGGGAGCTCACGAGTCGCCAATACCGACCCGCCCGCCGCCAGCGTGCAGCGCTGCGCCGGGGTCACCCCATCGAGCGTGCACTCGACCGTGTAGCGGGTGCCTTCGGTCCACCGCTGGTTCCTCGAGTCGGCGGTGTAGCTCATGAACCCCATGGCGATGTCCTCGCGTCCGTACATGCGGAAGTGGTCGGTGCGGCTCAGGTAGTCCACCGCGGACGCGCCCATCACGTAGCGCTCGAAGCTGCGCGATTGGTTCGCTCGGCTGAAGCCGAAGAGGATGTGCTCGGTCCGGTTGCCGGGATCCGGAATGTCGCCATCCGGTGCTCCGTCCCCAGAGAGCGAGCCCGAGCAAGCCGAGGCGACCAGCGCCACTGC
>JABAOG010013185.1_pt1 | contig 10830 bp, 11 predicted proteins | sample 7062131 | NCBI WGS metagenome assembly JABAOG01 (sample SAMN14538629, study PRJNA623070) | marine sediment metagenome | biome: marine biome [ENVO:00000428]; feature: marine pelagic biome [ENVO:01000023]; material: deep marine sediment [ENVO:00002113] | place: India: Arabian Sea | collected... | reverse complement strand
CGGGAGGTCTCGCGCGCTCGTTCCGCTTGCTATCAGGTCGCTCGCGTCACTTTCGACCGGTGACGAGATTACACGCAGATCCAGTACCCTCAACAGATGCACCGCAGCGCTTCCGGCGGTCGCAGACGCAGGGCGCGGCAAGCACCCCGGCGCATCCCACTCGGCACCGCACTCGGCCTGCTGGGCGAACTGCTCGTCACCGCGGGCGCGTTGGTGCTGCTCTACGTCGGGTATGTGCTGTGGGGTACGGGAATCCAGACCGGCATCGCCCAGGACGAGCTACGGGAGCAGACCGTCGGCGCCTGGGCGGAGCCGCAGGCCGGCACCGCGACCGGCGCGACCGGCGACGAGGAGCCGGAGGCGGAGGCAGAGCCGCACCAGGCGCTGGAGGACGTGCAACCCGGCGAGGGCTACGCGCTGCTCCGGATCCCCCGGCTCGGCGCCGACTGGGAGTGGGTCGTCGTGGAAGGCACGGACCTGAGCCATCTGGCGGACGGCCCGGGACACTACGCGGACTCCGCCCACCCCGGCGAGCTCGGCAACCTCGCGATCGCCGGGCACCGCTCAGGCCACGGCGCGCCGTTCCACGAGCTGGACCGGCTGCGTGCCGGCGACACCATCGAGATCGAGACCTCCGACGGCGTGTGGACCTACACCGTGGACGAGCCGCCCACCGTCATCGAGCCGACCGACGTCTGGGTGGTTGATCCGGTTCCCGGCGAACCGGCCTCCGCGGAGCCCACGGAGCGCCGCATCACGCTCACGACGTGCCACCCCCGGTACGGGTCGTCGCAGCGGATGTACGTGAGCGGTGTGCTGAGCAACGGCGAGGAGGTCTGATGTACGGCTGGATCTGGCGGCGCCTGCCGAGCCCCTGGCCGGTCCGGGCGCTCATCGCGGTTGCGCTCCTCGCAGGTGTGGTCGCCGTCCTCTTCCTCTGGGGCTTCCCCTGGGTCGAGCGGACCTTCGGCCTCGGCGACGTCACGGTCGGCTGACCGGGGAAGCGTTTCACCCGCCTTCGGGGCTGCCGNNGATCGACAGCTTGGTTCCGTCCGGCGTAGGCGTCTGCAGGCCGTCCGCGAACCGCACGTCGTCGTCGTTCACGTACACGTTCACGAACCGGCGGATCTCACCGGCGTCATCGAGCACCCGGCCGGCGATGCCGGGGTAGGCGGCGTCGAGCGCGGTCACCACGTCCGCCAGCGTCGCACCGTCGTCCACCGTGACGGTGACGTCCGCCTCTCCCCCGGTGTACGTGCGCAGGATCGTCGGGACTCGTACTGCCACCGTGCTCACGTGCGGCTCACCTCCGGGAACATTGCGTGGAACGCCTCCGTCGTCGGTTCGATGGTGGCCGCCGGGCCGGCCGCTCCCGCCACGGCGTCCAGCGTCTTCAGCCCCTGGCCGGTGTTGAAGACGACGGTCTCCGCATCGGGATCGAGCAGGCCGGCGCGCAGCAACTTCGACAGCACGGCGACGGTCACCCCGCCGGCGGTCTCGGCGAAGACGCCCTCCGTGCGCGCGAGCAGCCGGATGCCCTCCACGACCTCCTCGTCGGTGACGTCCTCGACCGCACCACCGGTCCGCCGGACGGTGTCCAGGACGTACGGGCCGTCCGCCGGGTTGCCGATGGCCAGGGACTTCGCCACGGTGTCCGGGCGGACGGGGCGGACCACGTCGTGGCCGGACTTGAAGGCGGTCGCGATGGGCGCGCACCCCGTGGCCTGGGCGCCGAAGATACGCGGTTCCGCCCCCTCGACGAGCCCGAGCGCGGCCAGCTCCCGGAACGCCTTGTCGACCTTGACCAGTTGAGCTCCGCTCGCCACGGGGATCACGACCTGGGACGGCAGCCGCCACCCGAGTTGCTCGACGACCTCGTATCCGAGGGTCTTCGAGCCTTCGGCGTAGTACGGACGGACGTTGACGTTGACGAACGCCCAGTCCTCGTGCTCGCCGGCCAACTCGGACGCGAGGCGGTTGACGTCGTCGTAGGTGCCCTCGACCGCGACCAGCGTCGGCGCGTAGATCGCCGATGTGACGATCTTGGGCTGCTCCAGGTCGCCGGGCACGAACACGAAGCCCCGGATACCGGCGCGCGCCGCGGCGGCCGCCACCGCGTTGGCGAGGTTTCCCGTGGACGGGCAGGCGAGCACAGTGAAGCCGAGTTCCCTCGCGGCGGCCAGGGCGACCGCGACGACCCGGTCCTTGAACGAGTGCGTGGGGTTGCCGGAGTCGTCCTTGACCCACAGGGTGCGGACGCCCAGTTCACGCGCCAGGTTGTCGGCGCGCCGCAGCCGGGTGAACCCCGGGTCGGTGTTCGGCGTGTCAGCCACGCCGGAGGGCACCGGCAGCAGGTCCCTGTACCGCCAGATCGACAGCGGACCGGCCTCGATCCGCTCGCGCGTCACGCGACCGTGCTCGTACGCGACTTCCAGCGGGCCGAAGCACTCGAAGCACGCGTAGTACGGTCCGAGCTCGGACGTGGCGCCGCATTCACGGCACGACAGGTGGCTCGCGAAGCCCAGATCAGGCGCGTCGCTGGCGACCGACGACGTAGGGCCGAGGGTTGCGACCATCGAGATAACGACCTCCTCATCTCTCCCGCACGCGGCGGGCCGGACTTGGCACCTGCCACCGTCACGGCGGTGGTTGCCGGGGCTTCACAGGGCCGGATCCCTCTGCCCCTCTCGATGAGCTTGGTCGCGACTCTACGGAATAGCCGGCCTCCGCGGCATTAACGTCCGCATAACGAGACAGCCGTCCCATCATTCGGCTGCTCTCGCTATGCCAATCCACAGCGTCGGACGTTGTGGATTGGCACACTGTGCGGGGTGAAGCCGGCACACCGGGTGCGCGCTGTCGTCAACGCCGTCAACCTCTCCACGCCGCTCGGGCTGCTGGTCGGACTGGCAGGCGGCGCGCGCTTCACGCCCGGGCCGGAAGGGCTCGTCCTCGGCGACGGCTACCGGCTCCCCGTCCCCGCGGCGCGGGCCTTCACGGTCGGCAACGTCGTCCTGTTCTCGCGGATACGCGCCAGCGACGCGCCCGCCCGGCTGCTGGCGCACGAGTCACGGCACGCCACCCAGTACGCGATCTGCCTCGGGCCGGTCATGGTGCCGCTGTACCTGGTGGCGGCCGGCTGGTCGTGGCTGCGCACCGGGGACTTCGCGTCGCGCAATATCTTCGAGACCAGCGCCGGCCTGCTGGACGGCGGCTACACTGACCGCCCGCTGCGACCGATCTTCCGGCGCGGAGGCGGAGAGGAGCCAGGAAGGAATGCGGGAAGTCCGGAACGCTCCGCGCGCAACTCGGCCGGCGAAGCCGTGGACGGAGGCGTCACGCTCCGGGCGGGTGACGCCGCGCTGCACATCGATCCCGGTGCCGGCGGCAGGGTGAGCCGGTTGACGCTCGGTGAGCTCGATCTGCTGGCCCACGTGGACGTCGGCAGCCCGTTCCACTGGGGCAGCTTCGTGATGGCGCCGTGGGCGGGACGGATCCGGCGCGGACGGTTCGCCTTCGACGGCCGCGCGTACCAGTTGCCCCTCAACTGGGACGTCCACGCCATCCACGGCACGGTCGCCGACCGCGTGTGGGACGTGACCGAGTCGGCTGCGGACTCGGCCGTGCTGGAGTGCCCGTTCGGCGAGGGGTGGCCGTGGCGAGGCTTCGTCCGGCACCGGATCACCCTCCGCGACGGCCGGGCGGACTTCCGCCTCGAGGTGCACGCCACGGATGAACCGTTCCCGGCCTCCACGGGCTGGCACCCGTGGTTCCCCCGTCGCCTCGCCGGTAGCCCGGTCGAGATCACGCTGGACGCGTCCGCGATGCTGCTGCGGGACTCCGACGGCATACCGTCCGGCGAGCGGGTGCCGATACCCGCCCAGCCGTGGGACGACTGCTTCGACGAGGTGCGCTGGCCGGTCACGCTGCTGTGGCCGGACGCACTGCGGCTCGACGTCACCGGAAGCACCCGGTACGTGGTCGTGTACACCGAGCAGGCCGAGGCCGTGTGCGTCGAGCCACAGACCGGTCCACCGGACGCGCTCACCCTCGATCCCGTCGTGGTCACGCCGGACGAACCCCTCAGTGCCACCATGGCCTGGGCGTGGCAACCGGACTGAGCTGCCGCTTACCCGGATTCCGCTGGCTGTTCCCCGTCGCCGTGGGTCTCCGCCCAGTCCGATGTCACGATGAGCACCAGCCGGTTCCGGGCGAGGCCGGCGATGGTCGGCTCGACCGCGCCGATCTCCGGGAACTGGGCGGCCAGCGCCTCCGCCGACTCCAGCAGCGACTCGTCCGGGTAGAAGATCGTGGTCTCGGTGAGCTCGCCGCTGTAGTTGGCGATCGCGGGGACCTCCCAGCCGCCCTGCTCCAGTAACTGCTGAGCCTCGGCCGCGAGGCCGGGGACCGAGGTCGCGTTGAGAATCCCCACCGGGGACCGCAGCTCCGGCGGAGCAGTCTCCGGCTCGGACGTCGGTTCCGTCGCCTCGGGGGTGGCCGTGGCCTGGTCCTCGGCCTCATCCTCGGCCTCGGCGTCTGCTTCGTCGGTCGCTACGGCCCCCTCCGGCTGCTCGCCCTCGGCCACGGTCTCCCCCTCCGCACTGGCGGGGGCGCCGTCGTCCCCGAACGCCCACAGCAGCGCGAGAACGACCGCGATCGTGCCGAACAGGGCCACCAGCGACGGCCAGGCCCGGTCGAAGCGGGTACGTTCGGTCACGGCCTCAGGAGACTACGCCACGGGGCGACGTCCGAGCACGCCGACGGGCCGACCGCAGCCTGCGCAGCCGGTTGACGACGACCGGAGCGTGCGCCATTGCCTCGGGATGGTCGATCAGCGCGTTGAGGACCTGGTAGTAGCGGTTCGCGGAGAGCCCGAACCGGTTCCGCACAGCCTGCTCCTTGGCCCCCGCGTGCCGCCACCATTGCCGCTCGAAGTCCAGGATCGCCCGCTCGCGCTCGCCGAACTCTGTCGTGGGCNNGCGACAGGCCGAGCGACGCCGTTCCGCCATCGCCGGAACCGGGACGCGCACTCTCCGTGAGATGATTGAACCTACCTTCGTCACCCGTCTGACGTTGGTTAACGTACGGAGACGAGGAGAGGGCACAGTTTGGGCGGAACGAGCACCTTTGTCGTCGTGGCCAACCGGCTTCCGGTCGATCGGGTGACCGACGCGGACGGCAAGATCGGCTGGCGGCGAAGCCCGGGCGGGCTCGTTACCGCGCTCGCGCCCATCATGCAGGCGTACGAGGGCGCCTGGGTCGGGTGGACGGGCTCGCTGGACGACCCGCAGCCGGCGTTCACGTTCGAGGACATGGACCTGGTCCCGGTACCGCTGTCGGGACCGGACGTGCGGGACTACTACGAGGGCTTCTCGAACGCCACCCTGTGGCCCCTCTATCACGACGTGATCGTTCCGCCCGAGTACCAGCGCGAGTGGTGGGACGCCTACAGCCGCGTGAACCGACGGTTCGCCGAGGCGGCCGCACGTGCCGCTGACGAGGCGGCGACCGTCTTCGTCCAGGACTACCAGCTGCAACTCGTCCCGCAGATGCTGCGGGAGCTGCGCCCCGATCTGCAGATCGGCTTCTTCCTGCACATCCCGTTCCCGCCGGTGGAGCTGTTCGCGCAGCTGCCGTGGCGGCGCCAGATCCTGGAGGGCCTGCTCGGCGCCGACCTCATCGGCTTCCAGCGCGCCGGCGGGGCGGACAANNCTGATCGGCTTCCAGCGCGCCGGCGGCGCGGACAACTTCGCGGCGCTGTGCGCCCGGTTCGCCGACGCCCCGGTCACCTACGACCGCGTGGTCGAGCACGAGGGACGCAAGGTGCTGGTCCGGGCTTTCCCGATCTCGATCGAGGTGGGTGAGGTCGAACGGCTCGCCCAGGACCCCTCGGTCCGGGCGCGGAGTGCGGAAATCCGCGAGGAGATCGGCTCACCGGAGCACGTGCTCCTCGGGGTGGACCGGCTCGACTACACCAAGGGGATCCGGCACCGGCTGCACGCGTGGGGGGAGCTGCTGGCCGACAACGAGATCACCCCCGACGACGCGGTGTTCGTCCAGGTCGCGACCCCCAGCCGGGAGCGTGTCGAGGCCTACCAGATCCTGCGGGACGAGATCGAGCTCACGGTGGGCCGGATCAACGGCGAGTACAGCCGCATCGGGACGCCCGCGGTCCACTACCTGCACTCGTCGTACGACCGCCCTGAGCTCGTGGCGCTCCTGCGCGCCGCGGACGTGATGGTGGTCACACCGCTGCGGGACGGGATGAACCTGGTGGCCAAGGAGTACGTCATCGCCCGTACCGACCTTCGCGGGGCCCTGGTGCTGTCGGAGTTCGCCGGCGCTGCCGACGAGCTCGACGGCGCGTTTCTGGTCAACCCCCACGACATCGACGGGCTCAAGCGGACGATGCTCGCCGCGATGCGGATCGACCCCTCCGAGTCGGAGGACAGGATGCGGAAGCTGCGGAAGCACGTCACCACGCACGACGTGCACCGCTGGGCCCGGGAGTACCTGGAGACGCTGCGCACCATGTAGGCACCGCGCCCGCGGCGCGTGCCCGTTGCGTCCGGAAGCTAGCGCTCGTCCTCGCCGGTGAAGGCCATCCAAGCNNGGGGCCGGGGCGGCCAGCTGCTCGGCCGCTTCCTCCGTCCGGCGCAACTCCTTGTTCGCCAATGTCACAAGATCGCGAAGGCCCTCCGCGCCGAAGCGGTCCCGTACGTTGCGCACGGCATCGACGACCATTCGATCCATGTCGGGCGTGGCGCTCATGTGGTGCTACCTCCGTCGGTGCTCACCTTCTCACCCAGGACAACGGTGCAGAATGCCCCAGATTTGCCAGCTGTTGCCAGGTTGTGACGTTACACCGGGCACGTCAACCACCCCGGGGTACGGACATTAACCTGAAGTAATGTTCAACTCACCGGAGGGGTTGAGGATGGCACGGCTGATGATCGGAGAGCTGGCCGAGCGCAGCGGGGCGGCGCCGTCGGCGTTGCGGTTCTACGAGTCGAAGGGGTTGCTCACCTCGGAGCGCACGCCGGGCGGCCAGCGGGTGTACGACCGGTCGACGCTGCGGAGGGTGGCGTTCATCCGTGCGGCCCAGCGGGTCGGTCTCAGCCTGGAGGAGATCCGCGCGGCGCTGGACACGTTGCCCAGCCGGCGCACGCCGACCGCCTCCGACTGGGCTCGGCTGTCCGCGGGTTGGCGGGCCAAGCTCGACCAGCGGATCGTGGAGCTTGAGCGGCTGCGCGACGACCTCGACAACTGCATCGGCTGCGGATGTCTGTCGTTGAAGGCGTGCAGCCTCTACAATCCCGGGGACCGGGCGGCCGAGCTCGGCGCCGGGCCGAGGTACTTGTGGGGTGACGCAAGGCCGGCGACGTCCCGCAGCTGACACGATGCGGTGCGCCGGTATGATCGCGTCGCCGCTGCGGCCGGTCGAGCCGGCCGGCTCGATGGACCTGCGGCGGGCACACAGTCGGCGTGGAGTAGTGACAGCATGGGGCGAGGTCCTGGAAGATGTCGTGATGACCGGGCTGCCGTCCAGTATCGGATCGTGNNATGATCGGGCTGCCGTCCAGTATCGGATCGTGTGATCTGCGGTGTCATCGCCACGCCAGGTGACCACGATGTTGCCACGTCGGTTCGCACTGGTCCGCCATGTCGACTACACCGGAGTGTCCGGGGTCGGCGTGGTGGCCCACGGCGTCGCCTTCGCGGACGGCCATATCGCGCTGCGCTGGTGCTCCGAGCATCCGGCCACCAGCATCTGGGGCTCGATGGACGATCTACTCGCCGTGCACGGCCATGGGCAGGCGACCAGCGTCGAATGGATTGACGCGCCGCACGGCGAGCTTGAGGACCTTCCTGCCCGAGGGGCGGGCCGGCGGGTTCGGGGCGCTGCGAAGACCGAACACGAGCAAGCACGCGCTACCGCGCCCGACGACGCCGATACCCCGCCCGCACCGGACGAGGATGACACTCCGCCCGCGCCCGGCGACGACGAAGTCCCGCCCGAACCGGACCGCCAGCGTGATGCGCCTCCCGCAGCACACCCCTGGGAGTCCAACGGTCACCCCGGCCCTGACACCGCTCCGCTGCTGGTGGGTGAACGGTCGTCCGCCGCCGGCACCGAACGGCAGCAGGACACGGCGGCGCGGCCTTCCCGTCCCGGACGGCACCGCCGCACGGACGCGCCCGGCGAACTGCCGGACCGGCCGCACTAAGGCTCGCGCCCGGCCGCCGTTCCCGAGGCCCTGGGGTGAAGTGGTCCGGAGACGCGGGCGGGCCGTATGGTATGGGCTGCATCGCACGAGGGACTGGGAGGTCGCGCCATGCGTCGACGGGCCGCGCCGCTGGGGCGGCGGGCGTCGGCGCATGCCGCCGTGCTCCGCGCAGTCGCTGCCTCCCTTGCGGCGGCTCTGGTCGCCGCGCTCGGCATCACATCGGCGGGCACCGCCGCCGCGCGCCCGACCGGGTCGGACGCTCCGGGCGCGGCAGCGTCGGCAGTGCCTGCGGCTCTNNGCGGCAGCGTCGGCGGTGCCTGCGGCTCTCTCCGGGACCACTGGCCTGCTACCGTCCGCCGGGTTTGGTGCGCACCCGCGCGGCGCCGCGCCGAACGGCGGAGTGCTGGCAGCTGCGGAGCAGGACGACGCCGACCGCGACGGTCTCGCGCCGTCGGGTGCGTATGTGTCGCACCGCGTGCGACCGGTCGGCCCGACCGTTCCGGGAGTCCGACCGGCGACCGGTGCGCCGCGGGCCTCCACGGGTGTCGCATCGACCGAGCAAGGACGGGCCCCGCCGGCGTAGAGCGGTCCTCGCCGTCTGATCGCTCTCGTGGGAAGGCCCTGCCGTGAACCGGTCGTCCGTGGTGCGCGCCCTGCTGGCGCTCGCCGTCCTGTCGCTGTCCGGATACTTCGTCCTCACCTCGTCCCCCACCCTGGGGCTCGACCTGCGCGGCGGTGCGCAGATGGTATTCGAGACCCGCGACACCGAGACCGTCGAAGCCAACGCCGAGACCACCGATCAGGCGCTCCAGGTCTTCCGTCGCCGGGTCGACGCGCTCGGCCTCGCCGAGCCGACGCTGACCCGGTCCGGCGAGAACCGGATCATCGTCGAACTTCCGGGTGTCACCGATCCCGACGAGGTCGCCGAGACCATCGGCCAGACGGCGCAGCTCACCTTCCGCCCCGTGCTCGGGATCGCCGACCAGTCGCAGGCCGGGGGCGAGGGGGACGGAGCAGCCGGCGATGCCGAGGACTCGGACGGTCAGGAGGACTCGGTGGACGCCGACGCCGAGCGGGTGCTGCCGGATGAGGACGGGGTGCCGCTGCGGCTCGGTCCCGTGGTCCTCAGCGGCGACTCCGTCGGCGGTTCGGAGGCGGTCCTCGATCCTCAGACCGGCGCCCAGTGGTACGTGAACGTGGACTTCGTGGGCGAGGGCCCCGACGCCTGGCAGGAGCTCACCGCGGAGCAGGCCTGTTTCCCCCCTGGGGACCCGCAGCGGCGAGTCGCGATCATTCTCGACGATCAGGTCATCTCTTCGCCGCAGGTCCACCCGTCCGTGCAGTGTGACGTCGGAATCCCCGGCGGCACCACGCAGATCACGGGCAACTTCGACGCCGAGTCCGCCCAGGAGCTCTCCGCGCTCATCGAGGGCGGCGCGTTGCCCGTCGACGTGGTCGCCATCGAACGACGCGTGGTGGGGCCAACGCTGGGCCAAGCCGCCATCGACGCCAGCTTCCAGGCCGCGGTCATCGGCATCGCGATCACGGGAGCGTTCATCCTGTTCGTCTACCGGATGCTCGGGGTCGTCGCGGCCATCGCGCTGGGCGGCTACGCCCTCATCGCGTTCGGGACGCTGACCGCGCTGGGCGCCACCCTGACGCTGCCCGGGCTCGCCGGCTTCGTGCTCGCCATCGGGATGGCCGTGGACGCGAACATCCTGGTGTTCGAGCGAGCGCGGGAGGACTATGTCGACGGCAACCTCAAGAGCGGCCGCAAGGCTGTCCAGAGCGGCTTCCGCAACGCGCTGTCGGCGATCGCGGACTCTTCGGTCACGACGCTGCTCGCAGCCGCGCTGCTGTTCTTCCTCGCATCCGGTCCCGTCCGCGGCTTCGGCATCACCCTGACCATCGGTGTGCTGTCCTCGCTGTTCGCCGCCCTGGTGCTCACCAGAGTGCTCGCCGAGTGGCTGATCGAGCGCGGCTGGGCGCAGCGGCACCCGAAGGGGACGGGTATCGGGCAGCACACCCGGTTCCGGCGGTGGCTGCGCCGCATCCAGCCGGCCCTGATGGCTCGCGGCCGCCGGTTCCTCGCCGCCTCGCTGCTCGCCGTGATCCTGGCGGGAGCGGGCATCGCGGTCCGCGGCCTCAACTTCGGCGTCGAGTTCACCGGGGGACGGCAGCTCGCGATCGACACCGCCGAGCAGGTCGAGATCGAGGAGGCCCGGGAGGCCGTGTCGGATGCGGGCTACCCGAACGCGATCGTCCAGGAGACGGAGGACGCGGACGTCTCCGTGCGGACCGTGGAGCTCAGCGACGCGGAGAAGGACCGGCTCGTGAACGCGGTCGGCGAGTTGGGCGGCGGTGCTGAGCTGGCCCGCGACGAGCTGATCGGGNNGGCGCTCGCCGCGCAGCTGGCCTACCTGGCGATCCGGTTCCGATGGACGCTCAGCGCAGGCGCGGTGACGGCGCTGTTCCAGAACGTCGTGCTGGTCATCGGCGTATTCGCCTGGTTGGGCAAGCCGATCGACGGCATCTTCCTGGCCGCAATCCTGACCATCATCGGCTACACCGTCAACGACACGGTGGTCGTCTTCGACCGGGT
>JABAOG010007418.1_pt1 | contig 10830 bp, 8 predicted proteins | sample 7062131 | NCBI WGS metagenome assembly JABAOG01 (sample SAMN14538629, study PRJNA623070) | marine sediment metagenome | biome: marine biome [ENVO:00000428]; feature: marine pelagic biome [ENVO:01000023]; material: deep marine sediment [ENVO:00002113] | place: India: Arabian Sea | collected... | reverse complement strand
GCGATCCGTGGTCTCGATAACCTGGACCGCTGTAGCCGGCAGACCGGCCTGCTCCAACCCCTGCCGGATACAGGCGGCGATGGCCTGATTGGAGTGGGCCGCTTCGGAGCCGCCACGCAGGATCGCCGCATTGCCGGATTTCAGACACAGCGCCGCGGCATCGGCCGTCACATTGGGACGTGACTCGTAGATGATGCCGATGACACCCAGCGGCACGCGCATCTTGCCCACCTGGATACCGGAGGGGCGGTACTTCATCTCGGCGATCTCACCGATCGGATCGGGCAGTGCAGCGATCTGGCGCAAGCCCTCGGCCATCCCGGCAACCCGCTCTTGGTTAAGTTCAAGCCGATCCAGCAGGGCCGCATCGAGGCCGTTAGCCCTGCCCGCTTCCAGGTCTTTGGCATTCTCGGCCAGCAGCTGCGACAGATTGCTCTCCAGTGCCTCAGCAATCGTGATCAGCGCATCGTTCTTGGCATTGGTGCCAGCTCTGGCCATCTCGCGTGAGGCGGCACGGGCCTGCTGCCCAAGCTGCTGCATATACTGTTTAATATCCACGTCTAATCCCATCTGAATGAGTATCAAAGCTCAAAATTCAAAGTTCAAAGTCGAAACCGGCCTCCTTTTTGAACTTTCATCTTTGAACTCGAAACTGTTTTAAACTGTGCGCACGCCTGCCATTAATAGCGCCAATTGTACCAATTCATCCCAGGGATTACCCGGCTCTATCCCCTTTATCATACGATCAATGCGGCCGGCCCGGCGCAACAACTGGAGCCAGCGTTTAAGGGTATGGCGTTTCAGCCCGGCGCGTACCGGCATTTTTCGCTTATCCCACACCCTGAACTGCCCCATCACCGCCTCCATGCTACCACCCCGGGCTATCTCTTCAGCCATCTGGGCCATGGTGCGGATCTCGCGCATCAGCGCCCACAGGACCAGAATGGCCTCGACCCCTTCGGCGTGTAGCCCCTCGATCACCCGACTAATGCGGGCGGCATCGCCAAGCAGGGCGGTATCAACCAGTTCGAAGATATCATACCGGGCACTATCGGCGACCCCTTCCTCGACCTGTGATACATCGATTGGGCCCTCACCATGAAGCAACCGCAGTTTCTCCACCTCCTGGGCCGCGGCCATGAGGTTACCCTCAACCCGTTCTGCCAGGAGCTGTGTCGCCTCCTGGGTAGGATGCATTCCGCGCGAGCGCATACGACTCATGACCCAGCCCGGCAGCGCCCCGGGCTCTATCGGCCAAACCTGCAGTGTCGCCCCGGCGGCCTCGAGGGCTTTAAACCATTTGCTCTTCTTTGAGGCGGCATCGATCTTGCCGCTGATAATCAGCAAGACCATGTCTGGTGGCGGGTTAGCCGCATAATCCACAAGGGCCGCTCCTCCTTCCCTGCCCGGTTTTCCGTTAGGCAGACGCAACTCCAGCAACCGCTGCTCCGCGAAGAGGGAGAGTGAGTCGGAAGCGGCAGTCAGAGAGCTCCAGTCAAAACCGGCCTCCGCATGCAGCACCTCGCGTTCGCCGCAGCCCTGCTCCCGGGCGCGGGCGCGGACTGCATCGGCCGCCTCCATCAATTGCAGCGGCTCATCGCCGCTGATGAAATAGAGCGGCTGCAGCCGCTGCTGCAGATGGGACTCCAGCTGTTCGATTCGCAATTTCATCCCTTAGAGGAAACCTCGGCCTGAGGCTCTGTTTTACGAATCCGGCTCTGCAAACGCCGCAGCAGCTGGCGCACCGCCGAGCGGCGCATCTCACTCTGCAAGATCTCTTCCTGACCACCCGAGGCCAGTACATTGTCCGGATCGAAACGGTAATCGCGCAGCTGTACGACCTCATCCCTCATGGCCAACATTTTACCATCGGGCTCTCTCAGGCTATATACGATATGCAGCCGAAGTTCATACTCACTCGCACGACCGGCGGTGTCCACACTTAGCACACGACGGCGATAATCCTCTCCATGGATAGTCAGAATAGCGGTCGCGGCCTCAGGGGTTTTTACCACTTGAGCGCCAGCCGCAAGCAACGCGCTCTCCAGCTCGTAGTAGAGCGAACTGTCTCCAGCACCGACGATATAGGTGCGCTCCATGGCTGAAGGCAGTTCCACCGCGCCACGGAGATGGAAGCCGCAGGAAAGCAGTGACAAGTAGCAAGTGACAAGTAACAAGAGGGCACCGCCTCGCCTCAATAGCCGGGNNATCTTGGCGATGGTATTCCCATCGATAAAAGACTGCACCTTGGCATCACCAATCGCCGCCTCCTCGATGGCGGCCTTATCCGCATTCGCCGGTACGCTGATCTGGCTGCGCACCTTGCCGTTGACCTGCACCACCAGGTCGATGGTGTCCTTGACCAGCGCCGACTCATCCACTTCGGGCCATGGGGCGGTGAGAATGTCATCACCATAGCCCAGTTCTTGCCACAAGCTGTGACTGATGTGGGGNNCCGCCAAGCTTTCCGAGGGTATTCATCATCTTCATGCAAGCGGCGACTACCGTATTGAACTGATATTTACCGAAATCCGCCAGGGCCTGCGCCAGCGCCTCATGGATCTCACGCCGTGCCTCCTTGGTTGCCTCGCTGGTTTCGATGGCGCCTCCCAGCGCCGCCTTGTGCTCATGCACATAGGCCCACAGGCGCTTGAGGAAGCGGTGCGCCCCCTCCACCCCGGAGTCGTTCCATTCCAGCGACTGCTCCGGCGGCGCGGCGAACATGGTGAACAGGCGCACGGTATCGGCACCGTATTTCTCGATCAGCTCCTGCGGGTCGACGGTATTGCCCTTGGACTTGGACATCTTCGCGCCGTCTTTCAACACCATCCCCTGGGTCAGCAGGTTGGCGAACGGCTCATCGGAGTTGACCAGTCCCTGGTCGCGCATCAGCTTGTGGTAGAAGCGGGCATAGAGCAGGTGCAGGATCGCGTGCTCGATGCCGCCGATGTACTGGTCCACCGGCAGCCAGTAGTCGGCGCGCTCGTCGAGCATCGCCCCGTCATTGTTGCGGCAGGCATAGCGGGCGTAGTACCAGGAGGACTCCATGAAGGTGTCGAAGGTGTCGGTCTCGCGCTCCGCCTTGCCGCCGCATTTGGGACAGGTGGTTTCGTAGAACTCGGGCATCTTCTTGATCGGTGAGCCGACCCCATCAAAGGCGACATCCTCCGGCAGTACCACCGGCAGCTGCTCCTCGGGCACCGGCACCGCGCCGCACTCAGGGCAGTTGATGATCGGGATCGGGCAGCCCCAGTAACGCTGGCGCGAAACACCCCAGTCACGCAGACGGAAGTTGACCCGCTTGCAGCCCTTGTTTTCATTGGCCAGATGCTCGGCGATGGCATCGAAGGCCTGCTGCGAACTCATGCCGGAGAACTGGGCCGAGTCGATGAGCTTGCCCTTCTCGGTATAGGCCGCCTCGCTCAGATCCACCGCGCTGTCATCCTCGGCGCGATCACCTGCTTGACCGGGATGCCGTACTTCTGCGCGAACTCCCAGTCGCGCTGGTCATGGGCCGGTACCGCCATCACCGCGCCCTCGCCGTACCCCATCAGCACGAAGTTGGCGACAAACACCGGCACCTCTTCGCCGGTGATGGGGTGGATGGCCTTGATGCCGGTGTCCATCCCCTTCTTTTCCATCGTTTCGATAGCCGCCTCGGAGGTCTCCTGGTGCTTGCACTCCTCGATGAAGGCCAGCAGCTCGGGGTTGTTGACCGCACCGCTCAGGGCCAGGGGGTGCTCGGCGGCGACGGCCACATAGGTCACGCCCATCAGGGTGTCGGGACGGGTGGTGAAGACCTTCAGCGGCTCGTTGCCCTCGGCCAGGCCGAAGTGAACCTCCACCCCCTCGGAGCGGCCGATCCAGTTCTTCTGCATGGTGCGCACCTGCTCGGGCCAGCCCTCGAGCTTGTCCAGGTCCGCCAGCAGCTCCTCGGCGTAGTCGGTGATCTTCATGAAGTACTGCGGAATCTCGCGGCGCTCGACCTGGGTGTCGCAGCGCCAGCAGCAGCCGTCGATCACCTGCTCGTTGGCCAGCACCGTCATGTCGTTGGGGCACCAGTTGACCGGCGCGGTCTTCTTGTAGACCAGCCCCTTCTCGAACAGCTTGGTGAAGAGCCACTGCTCCCACTTGTAGTAGTCCGGATGGCAGGTGGCGATTTCGCGCTCCCAGTCGTAGCCGAAACCCAGGCGCTTGAGCTGGCCGCGCATGTAGTCGATGTTCTCGTAGGTCCACTTGGCCGGCGGCACCTTGTTCTTGATCGCGGCATTCTCCGCCGGCAGGCCGAAGGCGTCCCAGCCCATCGGCTGCAGCACGTTCTTGCCCAGCATGCGCTGGTAGCGGCTGATCACGTCGCCGATGGTGTAGTTGCGCACATGCCCCATGTGCAGCCGGCCACTGGGGTAGGGGAACATGGACAGGCAGTAGAACTTCTCACGCGCCGTATCGTCGTGCGCCTTGAAGGACTGGTTTTCTTCCCAAAAGGATTGGGCCTGCTGCTCGACCGCATCAGGCCGGTATTGCTCATCGAACGCCATCGGTTAACGCCTGCTTACCTTTAAAAACAAGTCCGCTAGGATACAGTAGGTCCCTGATGCCTCACAACAAAAGGCACCTATCATCCACGCTTCATCCACTAGAATAGTTACCAGGGAGACTTGGAATAGAGCACCACCTGATCCACACTGGGGAAAATCTGGGCCCATATCTAGGAGCAAAGCATGAGCGAACAACATAAGGAAGGTTTGACCGGCAAACTCACCGAGGCTTACAACCTCATGCTCGAGCGCAGCCGCGAGACAATGAAAGACACGCAAAGCGGTGTGCGCCATGCCATCGATACTGCCATGGAGAAGGCAACAGAACTGGGGGAGCTAAGCCGGGAAGAGGCGGAACTGGTCAGCATCTATGTCATGCGCGACCTGGAGGATGCCGCCAGCTTTATCAACACGAACAGCAAGGAGCTCCGCGACTGGCTGCGCTTTGATCTCGAGGTCGTGGAGAACGCGTTGGTCGATCGGTTTGCACAAATGGTCGACCATACCCGCGAGGAATTGTTAAAACTGGAAATCCGCGCCAATGCCCTTGGCGAATGGAAAAGCGGAGAGATTACCGGCATCGGCACCCTGCAGTGCAAAAGTTGCGGTGAGCTGTTGCACTTTCATCAGACCGGACACATCCCCCCCTGTCCCAAGTGCCACGGCACCACCTTCCGCCGGATCAGCACAAGCGATAAATAACTGGTTGTTTAACGGCACTAAACAGAACGGTCCCAACAGGGGCCGTCTTGTCATCCGTTCACAGACCCGGAAGACAAATCTTCCATAGCCCACGCTGAGGCAAGTCAGTTGCTTGCCGTAAACGCTTCACCAACAGTTACTTCTCCTTAAAGGCTTTGGTGCCTCAATACACTCCACAAATTCAGGAATGTGGCTGGCAGTGCACGACTACAGCATTGCCAGCCCCCTACCCACGGTGGCAATGTAGAAACACGAGACTGCCCTTAATAACTCCTAGGAGAAATCGGCGAGCCACAGAGACATGAGTTCGTAACGGCTGCGCACATCGTAGTTTCGATAGATATCCTGGATATACCCATGGATGGTGGTCTTTGACAGCTCCAGTGTATCGGCGATCTGCTTTTCCGGCATACCGGATAGGATTAACGGGATTAACTCCCGCTGGCGCGGTGAGTTGGGCCGTTTGTTGATTTTTAGCAGGCCCCGCTCCAGGAACAACCAGTAATGCAGTCTGGGAAACTCAATCAGACAGTACATCAGGATATCTTCATCGGCCTGGCTAAACGGCCTGTCCCCCGGAGGACGCTCGATGACAATGTAACTTTCCGCCTCCTCATCCAGGGTAAATATCCCGAGCATTCGTTCACCGATATTTTGATCGAGTATAAAATCCCGATTGACCCAGTGTTCCTGCCACTCCTGGTAACTGGAGAACACCTCAACATAACGGTGGGTTCGCGTCTTGCCTGCCTGTTGCAGGGCGTGCATGGTTAACGGATCGACACCGTGTGTGCGTGCCTTCTGGAAGTACTCTTCCTGAAATTTCACAAGATCCTGATTACAGTCCGTATGAACGATATTATCCATAATCTTCCAGCCATCAAACAGCTCGGCCTTCCACACCTCATCCACGTACTTGCCGCGGTAGGCGCAGACCCAGGATGTTATCGAGGCATCCAGCTTGATGCGTACATACTCAAGGTAGTCCTGCAGCATGGCAGCGGTGTCCAGTGCAGAACCCTTATCGATACGATTAATCAAGCTTGAGATATGGTATTGCTTGTCAGCTTCCATTGAGCGTGATTCTGTTTTGAAAAGCGATGGTGATTTATTGACCACTCTGTCTTTTTTTGTCGTGTCCTGCCTAAAACAGGCACGGTTTATGGGATTAACANNAACATACCATCTTCTTATCCAATCCCCTATCTGTGGCCGCCAGCGTGTTTATACGACAAAGCCCCCGGCACGTTTTACCATGCCGGGGGCCGGGTAGTACCCGTGTCCCTTCACAATGCGAACAGCGGGTAGGTCAGGTGACGCGGCTTACTCCCAGCTACCCACCGTGATCACCGTCCCGGGTCCTGAACCCGTCACAACTGAAGCGACGGCCGTGAGAGCGCCATCACTGCCAATGGTGTATTGCGACACGGTGCTGTCACCCCAATTTGAAACGTAGACATATTGCCCTGAGGGATCGACGGTGATCGCTGCAGGAGCAGTGCCCGTCGCCACGGCTGCAGCAATTTCAGCGAGACTGCCATCACTGCCTATGGCGTATTGCGCGACACTATTATCGTTGTAGTTCACCACATCAACGTAACGCCCTGAGGGGTCGATAGCTAGCACCCCCGGGCCGTCGCCCGGCACCACTGGCGTACCGATCTCCGTTAGGCTGCCATCGCTGCCGATGGCGTATTGCGAGACAGTATCGTTATTGCTGTTTGCCACATAGGCGTACTGGCTGGAGGGGTCGACGGCAATATCGTCGGCACTGCTGCCCGTCGCTGCGGGGGTGCCGAAGGCGGTGAGGGTGCCGTCCGGTCCGATGATGTATTGCAAAATAGTCCCACCCGAGCTTGTCACATAGGCATAACGGCCGGAGGGGTCAACGGCCATCGCTACCGGCGAGTTCCCTGCCGCCACCGGGGTGCCAAGCACTGTGAGACCACCATTGCTGCCGTTAATAGTGTATTGCGAGACGGTATCGTCAACGAGATTTGCGACATAGGCATANNNNAGACATAGCGCCCATTCGGGTGTGCCGCGCCATACCATGGACCTGCGCCCGTGTTGATGGTGAGGGGGGCAATGGAGCTGAGGCCGCCGTCGGCACCGATACTGTACTGCGATAGGTTGTTGGAGTCACCGTTCACCACATAGGCGTTCTTGGGCACGGCCTGCACCGGGATGCCCTGGGTCATGGCCATGGCGTGCGGGGCGGCACCAGCCGGCGCCACAGCCGGGTTGATGGCGCTCAGCGTGCCGTCGACCCCGATGCTGTATTGCGAGAAGCTCTCGCCCGCAAGGTTTGCGACATAGACATAGAGGCCACTCGGGTCGATGCTCACCGAGGCGGGGGTATCACCCGTTGCCACGGCGGTGCCTATTTCCGTAAGGCTGCCGTCGTTGCCGATGGCGTACTGCGAGACGGTATTGGCCAGGTAATTCGCCACATAGGCATACTCACCGCCCGGCTCGATGGCAAGGGCATACGGCCCATCACCGGCCGCCACGGCAGTGCCGATCTCGGTGAGTGAGCCATCACTAGCGATGGCTAACTGCGAGACGGTGTCATCGCCATAGTTTGCCGTGTAGACGTACTTCCCGTTTGGTGAAACGGCAACCATCCAGGGTGACGTCCCCACTAGCAGCTGGGTCCCAACCTCGGTGAGGCCACCGTCGGTACCGATGGCGTACTGGCTGACACCATTGGCGCCGGTGTTGGCCGTGTAGGCGTATGCGCCTGAAGGGGTAATGGCAATGGAACGGGGGTTCAGTCCTGAGGCAACGGTGGGAGTGAGCATGGCAGTGAGTACGCCATCCCCGTCAACGTCGTACTGCGACACGGTGCTGTCAGCCCGATTCACCACGTAGGCATAATTTCCTCCCGGGTGGAAGGCGACGCCATTGGGAGAAGTCCCTGTGACCACTGTGCCGATGGGGGTGAGACTGCCGTCGGTACCGATAGTGTAGTGTGAGAGGGAGTTTGAGTTCTCGTTCACCACGTAGGCGTGCTGCCCGCTCGGGTCGAGGGCGACGCCGTAGGGCTTTAAGCCGGTGTTGGTTTTGTCGATCCACTTGAGGCGGCCGCTATCGGCATCCACCACGTAGCTGTCTACAGTGTTTTCATTGTAGTTAACGGCAAAGCCGTAACGGGCCGACGACGGCGGCGGAACGCTGCCACCGCCGCTGCCACCACAGGCTGACAATGTCAGCATGCCGGCCAGGGTGATGACCCCGGTAAGCTGCCGATTGAAATTTATCGGTTTCATATATTTGCTCCTATGTTTACTTCTATACGGTGAACTGCAAGCAGAAAAACGCACGTCAGCTGCCCTCCCCACCCCGCTGTTCCTGGATGGCTTTGCCGTCCAGACTCGATCAGCAGCCACACTCCCTTTGCAAGCACTACTCATGGATTGAGCAATTGGGGGTCAATTAACCAGCGCTGGTCTATGCGATTAACGGTGACGAGGCGATTATTCCCTATGCCAACATGGAAACAATCCCCTCTATTCAGAGGGGGGACAACACAACAATATGAATTATCTGGTTTTTTTTATTATTTGCGGGGTGGTGCGGAGGGCTTCAGGCAGATCATGTTCTGCTTTCCATCGCTTGAGCATTAGTAATCATGACGCCTGACAAGGCGTATGCAACAATCATCTGCCTGGCCGTAAAGAGGGGGGGGAATTTACAGGGAAAAAGGGGAGTAGTTGGCTGTTGTGGGAGCTTTGAAAGGGCGGATTATGGGGTCACGGCAAGCCTGCGCCAGAGCCATGCGGGTAACAGCAGCGAAAATAGCAGTAGGCCCAGCACCGGCCAGTTGCCCCAGCGGACATAGGGCGTCGCCCCCTGCATCGGCTGCACAAGGCCGGAGACCGTATCTGTTTGGAACTGGCGGGAGCGTCCCTGGATCACGCCCTTGTTATCTATCAATGCGGAAATGCCGTTGGTGGTTGCACGCAACATCGGCCTGCCGGTCTCCAGCGCCCGCATCCGCGAGATCTGCAGGTGCTGGTGCGGCGCCAGCGAATCGCCATACCAGGCGTTGTTGCTGCCGTTGACCAACATCGATGCTTGCGGAAGAAAATCGATCATCTCCTCGCCGAAAGCATCCTCATAACAAACCGATGCCGCCACCCTGTGACCGGCAACCTCCAGCAGGGGCTGATCATTGAGGCCCGGAGAGAAACTCGACATGGGCATATCGAAAAAGCTGATCAGTCCGCGCAACAGCCCCTCCAGCGGCAGGAACTCACCGAACGGCACCAGATGGCGCTTGCGGTAAAAGCGATGGGATCTTCCCAGGCTCATCATGGTGGTGTAATAACGCACCCCGTCATCATCGAGCAGCGGCACGCCGAGAATCAAATCAGTATCGGTAGCGCGCAGGTCCTCGGCAAGGCCATCGAAGTAGACCTCCTTGATGTCGTGGTAGAAGACGGTAACCGAATTCTCCGGCCAGATGATGAGATCACTGTCATCAAAGTGCTGCTGGCTAAGTTCGGCATAGCGCGTCAGCCGGAAGCGAATCGCCGCCGGGTCCCATTTGGTGGACTGCGGCACATTCCCCTGAATCAACGTGGTTCGCACCGGCTCACCCAACGGTGTGGTCCAATCCTGCAACGACAGCAGAGCCCCGCCGCCCCACACCAGGAGCCACAGCGGCAATACCAGACGCAATCCTTTCCACCGAGTCTGCCAGAGCCACAGCAGGCTGCCCGTGATCAGTGCGCAAAGCCAGCTCAAGCCGTAAACCCCAAGCAGCGGGGCGTAACCGCGAAGGGGGGAATCAATCTGGCTATAGCCGAGATTCAGCCAGGGAAAGCCGGTCATAAACCAGCCGCGAAACCACTCCCCCATGGTCCATAACGCAGGGAGCCACAGCAGCAAATGCACTGCGGTGTGGCGTCTCCCAGGGGCAAAACGGATCGCCAGAAAACCGACCAAAGCGGGCACGGCCGCCAGCACGGAGACAAACAGCAGGGTCAACAATGCCGCCAGTGGGACGGGCGATTGGCCAAACTCATGGATTGCCACAAACACCCAGGAGACACCGACGCCGAACTGTCCCAGGCCGAAAAGAAAACCGTCGACCATCCCCTGCCGCGGTGCGGCATCCATAGACCAGGCGGCAAATAGCGGGATCAATGCCAGGATGGCAAGAGGGTAAAAACCAGCCGGANNCGGTCCAGCATCAGCGCTCCCTGCCTCTTCGTCGTTCTCCGCTAACGGTTCCGTCACAGGGGTGACCTCCAGCAGATAAATCCGCCGATTGTCAGCCCGCTGAACGGTGAAGTGAAAACCATCAAAGTCCACCGATTCGCCCCGCTTGGGCATCCGCCCAAAGGCGTTGAGCACCAGCCCGGCAATGGTATCAAACTCCTCATCGCTAAAACGCGTATGGAAATGCTCGTTGAAATCCTCGATGGGAGTCAACGCCCGCACAGTGAAACGGTCGTCGCCGGTAGGGAGGATATTACTTTCCTCCTCAATATCGTGTTCATCCTCAATCTCGCCAACAATTTGTTCCAGCACATCCTCAATGGTCACCAGCCCGGCCACACCGCCGTACTCGTCGACCACG
>JABAOG010006696.1_pt1 | contig 10830 bp, 13 predicted proteins | sample 7062131 | NCBI WGS metagenome assembly JABAOG01 (sample SAMN14538629, study PRJNA623070) | marine sediment metagenome | biome: marine biome [ENVO:00000428]; feature: marine pelagic biome [ENVO:01000023]; material: deep marine sediment [ENVO:00002113] | place: India: Arabian Sea | collected... | reverse complement strand
CTGATGCCGATGCGGACCACCAGGAACATGTGGATACCCACGAGGAGCAGCAGCGCCGCCGGGAGCACCCAGATGTGCATGCCGTAGAACCTCGTCAGTGTCACGGCCGACAGCTCCTCGCCGCCGCGGGCCAGCCGGAGCAGCCAGTCGCCGATGACCGGTGTGACCTCCAGCATCCTCGTCCCGACGGTGGTCGCCCAGTAGGCCTTCTGATCCCAGGGCAGCAGGTAGCCGGTGAACCCAAAGGCCAGCGTGACGGCGAGCAGCCCCAGGCCGGTGAACCAGGTGACCTCGCGGGGGAACTTGTAGGCGCCGTGGACGACGACGCGGATCATGTGGAGGCCGACGAGGATCACCATGGCGCTGGCACCCCAGTGGTGGAGGCCACGGATCAGCCAGCCGGCGGTGATCTCGTTGGTGATGAACGCAACGCTGTTGTAGGCGTCCTGCGGGCTGGGCACGTAGTAGATGGTCAGGAGGATTCCGGTCAGGATCTGGTTGACCATCACCAGCAGGGTGGCGCTGCCCAGTGTGTAGAACCAGTTGACCTTGGGGATGTTGCGCAGGGCCAGGGCTTTCCAGATCGGTCGCCAGCCCATCCGCTCCTCGAACCAGGCGCCGATTCTCTCCATCATGCTTCGACCTTTCCTACGACGAAGAGCTGGTCGCCTTCGACGGATATCTCGTATTGATCGAGAGCACGCGGAGGCGGTCCCGAGGCGACGGTGCCGTTCTTGGTGAAGGCGGCGTTGTGGCAGGGGCAGAAGAACTGGTCCTGGTCGTCGACCCAGCGCACCCGGCAGCCGAGGTGGGTGCAGATGTTGGACATGGCGGTGAAGTTGCGGCCGTCCTCGGTCAGCACGTAGAAGGAGAGCTCTTCGGTTTGCGTGACCCAGCCGGTCTTGCGTTCGATCGCTGCCTTGAACAGCGTCGGCTCCCCGATCGGGAACTTGCTGATAGGGCCGAGCGGGATGGCGTCGACCCCCAGCCCGCCCCTCGCCTTTGCGGGCGAGACGAGGTAGGCGACGGTCGGTATCCCCATGAGCGCCCCGATTCCCGCCACGATGGCGGTGGTCGCTCTGCTCAGAAACGTGCGACGGCTCATACGTGCCATGCCGGCTCCCGGTGTGTCGGTTGTTCCTCTCCGGCGCCAACTATAGGCAGTGCGTCCCTTCGGACCAGGGTCAAACGGCCTTGGTGTTCAGGGACTTCCGGTGCCCCGCGTCGCGACGGGACGCCGTCGCCAGGGCCTTCGAGAGGAGCGCTCGCACATGCACGGCCGGGAGGTGCGGACCAAGTTCTGGGAGTTCGGGGATGAGCACGTCTGGTTCCAGCCCCAGCGCCCGGCGGGCCATCCGAAGCGCTTCGTCCTCTGCACCGGCCGGCACGCGATTGACGGCCACGAGTGGTGTAGGGCCATCCCAATCGCGGGCGACTGCGGCGGCACGGATGAGATTGCGCGGTGCGGCATCGCACACCAGCACGACGACATCGCCGGTGGTGAGGACCGAATCACCCGGCTGCCATGGTCCGGCGTCGACCACCGTGAGGGGAAACGACGAGGTGGCGGCGTCCAACAGGTGCGCAACACCGCTGCGGCCCACGGGCACCGGAGGGGGCGTCGAAGCTCCGACGACCATCAGGCCACGGGTCGCAGCCGCCCGGGAGGCAACGAGGCCGGAGAGCCTGACGCCGTCCACGAGATCGATGAGCGATGGGCCCGGAGGGAGTCCGAGCCGGAAGGCGACTCCCGGTGCGCGGGTATCGAGATCGAGAATCACGGTCCGGGTCCGCCCGGCGCCGAGCACGCCGAGTGCGACCGCCACCTCGGTCCGCCCGGGCGCGCCGCGCGGTCCGGTCACGGTGATGGTCCGTCCTGCCTTCGCCGGTCCGGCGATTGCCGGCGCGGCCACCCGGGCGACGACGTCGAGCAGCCGGTCGGGATCGGTGGAATCGGGCAACGCCGTGTCGACACCGCCCGATTGCAGGAGTTCGCGCCCCGGGCGATCTCCTGCCGGATAGATGCCGACGATCCCGATGTTCCGCCGGCGGAGTGAGCGAATCGCGGCGGCAGTGACCCACGACGTCTCCGAACCGACCACCACGCCGTCGAGTGGAGCAGCATGATCGAGGTCGGACGGCTCGTAGGCCCGGCGGACGACCCGGACGCTCCGCTTGCGTCGGGCGGCGTCGACCAGCCTCGGTTCCCACTCTCGCGCCGTCAACACGGTTGCGATTCTCGGCCGGCTCACTCTGCGTCCTCGAACGAGACGGCCACGATCTGGTGGAGGAGCACGAACCGCACCCGGCCGCCACTTCGCACGGCGACACAGTCGGATCCGACGGAATGGATCACCCCGGTCGTCGTGCGCCCGTCGAGCGATGAGATGGCCGCAACCTCTTCCCGATCTTCTGCGTCGATCAACCGGTCCCTGACCGATCGTTTCCTCCACCATGTCGCTCGCGCCGCTGCCTGCTCTGCTTCGACCACTTGCTCCCAGCGGCTCCGCAGGCTGCGGGCGACGTCGATCAGGTCCGGGTGTCTGAGAGGGTCCATATCACCACCTTGCATCAGTTTGCGATAGTTTACAATCGCCAGGAGCAGGCAACGCGACGATTGAGTGGGAATCTTTTCGCGTCTTTGCCGGCACGTCGACATCGGGTCGCGATCGAGAACTCCTAGGAGTGACCCGCGACTCCCGACGAGCAACCCGCGACTGCTTCGAACCCGCGACCCGCGACCCGCGACGAGTATCGTCAGACTTGTGGAGACGTGGAACGTGGTCGTCTGGAACGATGAGGTGAACCTCGCCGCCTACGTTGCCTATGTGTTCCGCCGCCTGCTCGGCCTGACGCGCGGCGACGCAACCTCGTTGATGCTCGACATCCATCGAAACGGACGCGCCACCGTCTCGTCGGGAGCCAGGGAGCACCTGGAGCTTCTGTGCTTCCGCCTGCGGGCCCACGGCCTCGACGCCACGATGGAGGCCTCATGAGCGAGCCCTTCGCTCCCTGTGCGGGCGGTATCCGGATGACCCTCGCTCCGTGGGAGGTGGAGCTGTTGTCGCTCGTCCCCGCCCTGCTCGACTCGGTCGGGAACTTCGATCACGATCCTGCCGCGACCCGATTGGCGCTGAGGGCGTATCCGCTGGATGCCGAGGCCGATGCCGAGTTCTGTCGCCTACTCGACGATGAACTGGAACACGGTCGTGCCGCCGACCGTTCGGCCTTCGCGATAACGGTGGAGGGAGGCGTCGACGGTGTGGTGCTCTCCACACCCGAGGCCGAGGCATGGCTACGAGTGCTGGCCGAAGCCAGGCTCGTGCAGGCGGCGCGAACCTCCGTCCCCGGCACCACCCGGAGCGAGTCGGATCAGGCGTTGTTCGACTACCTGTCGTGGCTGCAGGGCTCACTCGTCGAGATCCTGGACGAGGTCCTGCCCTGATCACCATTCGCGTGCATGACGTGGCCCACGGGGGCGAAGCGGTCGGCCGCGCTGGCGGCAAGGCGGTGTTCGTTGCCGGAGCGCTGCCGGGTGAGCTCGTCGAGGTGGAGGTCATCGAAGACCGGCGGTCCTGGACCCGCGGCAGGTTGACGCGGGTCGTCGAAGCCTCCTCCGAACGGATCGATCCGGCGTGTGCGCACTTCGGTTCGTGCGGAGGGTGCCAGTGGCAGTTCGCAGATCGGGTGACCCAAGCCGGGTGGAAGCGGTCGATCGTCGTCGGACAGCTCCGCCATCTCGGCGGCATCAGCGACCCGGACGTGCGGGAACCGCTGTTGCCCGGCCCCGGGTTCGGCTACCGCAACCGGATGGACTTTCGGGTCCTTCGGGGACGGCCGGCACTGCACGGAAGGCGAACGCGAGAACTCGAGGTCGTGGACGGGTGCACGGTGCTCTCTCCGCCGCTGAAGGGGATGCTCGAGGAGATGGGCGACCTCGGCCCGTTCCGGCAGGTCACGGTCAGAGCCGGCGCCGCCACCGGGGATCGCCTGGCGATCGTGTCCGGGCGGATGCCCGAATCGGCGGACTGGTCGTTTCCGGTGTGCACGGTCGGGCGGGGCCGTCCCGAAGTGATCCGCGGCGCGCCGTCACTGACCGAGATCGTCGATGGGACGCGGTTCAGGATCACCGCCTCGGCGTTCTTTCAGAACAACACCGCCGGAGCGGAGGCACTGGTCGGTCTGGTTCGTGACGCACTGCAGGTCACCGCTGATGACACGCTGTTGGACGCCTACGCCGGGGGAGGGCTCTTCGGGTTGACCGCCGGACGCGAGGCCGGTCGGATCATCGCGGTCGAGACGGCCCGGATGGCCGTCGACGACCTCTTGTTCAACGCGGAGGCGGCCGGCCTCGAGGTCGAGATCGCCGGCGAAGGGGTCGAAGCCGGCATCGCAGGGGAGTGGACGGTCGTGGTCTGCGATCCGCCGCGATCCGGTCTGGGTGCCGCCGGCGTGGCATCCGTGACCCGCACAGATCCGAGAGTGATTGCCTACGTGGCGTGTGATCCCGCGAGTCTCGCACGAGATGCCCGCTCATTGGAAGCGGCCGGCTACCGACTGGACTACGCAACGCCGGTGGACATGTTCCCGCAGACCTATCACATCGAGACCGTGGCACGGTTTGTTCGTTGGTGATGGTCTACCGATGCTGAGGTGTCCGGGCCGGGGCCGGTACTCTGGAGTCATCATGTCGGGTCGATCCGTTTCAGGGACGTCCGTGCCGGCGACCGGCCTGCGACACGCGGCGGCGTTGATCGTCCTGCTCGTCCTGGCGTCGTTACTGCCGGCCCAAGCGGCCGGTGCCGCCGGGCGGACTCCCGGTTCGTCGCCGATCAGCGTCCACGAACCGGGGGGCCTGTCGGTGGAAGCCGAGATCGCCGTACTCGGCGTTGCCGCCGAACACGGTGCGCGATCTGCTGTGCTGCATCGCGGCACGCTGCAACTGACCGGGGTCTATCGCGCCGGAGAGGTCGTCCAGCAAGCGGCTCCCGGCTACTTCATCCCCATGTCGTCGCTGGCGGTCGATCCGGACCGCGCCGCGCCTCTCATGGGATCCGGGGTGGCGGCGGCCCTGTCCGAAGGCGCTCTCGTCATGGGCGAGACGTCGGCGGCGCTGCGCGGGGCGCAGGTCGGTGATGAAGTCGTGTTCGTGGGCTGGGACGGCTCGACGCGGCGATACCGCATCGGTGCGATCGCCCCGGACGCCGCCGTGTGGTGGAGCGAACTCGTGTTCTCAGAGGCAGAAGCGGCGTCGTTCGGTTTCGAGCGGAAATCATCGGTCGTGGTCTGGGGTTTCCGGTCCCAGGATGGGATGATCATCGACCTGTGGACCCGGCTTCCCGCCGTGCGGCTCCGCATCTCGAGCCCCGATGATCCCGAGGATCCCGATGGTGTCCTTCCGACCGTGCTGGTCAAGGAGCGTTTCGGAGAGTTCTCCTACCGGCCGACCGGCAACGGCGATCGCGTGCTCATCGAAGAGGCGTGGAAAGAGGCCAATATCGTCAACATCGATCTGCCGTTGCTGGGACCGTTCCGGTGTCACCGTGCCGTCGTCCCGTACCTGCGGTCGGCGATCGATGAAGTCATCGATGAGGGCCTCTGGGGTCACATCGATCGGAGCGACTTCCAGATCGCCGGCGGCTGCTACAACCCCCGCCTGATTCGCGGTGGCGACAAAGGCGGGGCCGTCTCGCGGCATACCTGGGGCATCGCCATCGACATCAACCCGAACGACAATCCCTACGGCGGTCGTGTCGGAATGGATCCTGCGATTGCCGCGATCTTCCAGAAGTGGGGTTTCGCCTGGGGTGGAGGTTGGACGTACACCGACGGCGGTCACTTCGAATGGAACCACATCCCTACCCACGTGCTGGAGGGCTGACGTGGATCTGTCCCGGAGCATCGAGGTCGCCGCCCGCTGGGTCGCTTCAGGCGAGCGAGTAGCGTCCGCCACCCTCGTGCGAGTCAAGGGACCGGCACCCCGCCCGCTCGGTAGTCGCTTCCTGGTGACGGCCGGCGGCGACATGGAGGGCTCGGTCTCGGGTGGGTGCGTCGAGAACGACGTGTTCCTGCATGCCCAGCACATCCTGGATTCCGGCGGCTATCAACTCGTTCCGTACGGCATCACAGACGAGGATGCGTTTCGCGTCGGACTGTCGTGCGGGGGAGAGATCGAAGTGTTCATCGAACCGTGGGACGATGCAGTTGCGACTTCCGTTGCGGAACGCGAACTCTCGGTGGTAGCGACGGTCATCGCCGGCCCCCACACCGGGGCGAAAGCCGTCTACGGACCCGGTCCGGCCGTGATCGTCGGGCACGTTCCGGAGCCGCTGGCCGGCGATCTTCTCCCGGCGATCCGTGAGGCGCTCGAGCGAGAGCTCCCGTCGGTCGTCGCCGCCGGAGAGTCCGAGGTGTTCGTCGAGGTCGTCGCTCCAAACCCCCGGCTCGTCATCTTCGGCGCGGTCGAGATCGGACAGGCCCTGTGCGCACTGGCGTCCCGGACCGGCTTCTCGGTCACGGTGTGCGATCCTCGAGGCGCGTTCGCGACGGCCGAGCGTTTCCCCGATGCAGCCTCAGTGAGGGTCGGCCAACCGGAGGACATACTCGATGGCCTGGCCGTCGACGATCGCACGTTCGTGGTGGTGCTGTCGCATGATCCCCGCTTCGAGGACCCGGTGGTGATCGAGGCCCTCGCCGGGAATGCCCGGTACGTCGGAGCGATGGGCAGTCGCAGCACCCACCGCAAACGTCTCGAACGTCTCGAGGCCGCCGGGATCCCCGCAGACTCTCTGGCGCGCATACACGGACCGATCGGACTCGACCTCGGTGCGGTCGGCGCAGAGGAAACGGCGGTCGAGATCCTGGCCGAGATGGTGCGGGCACGAAGGTCGTCCNNTGAAGGTTGCCGTTGTCGGTCGCTGCACTCATCCTCGCCGCCGGTTCGAGTTCCCGTCTCGGGTCGCCGAAACAGCTCCTGCCGTGGGGCGGAGATACCCTGCTCGGTCATGTCATCAAGCGGACCCGTGCCTTTGGCGTCGACGAGGTGTGGGTCGTGATCGGATTCGACGCCGAGACCATGCTCAACGAGGTCGAGTTCGGTGACGCCGTTGTGGTCGTCAACGACGACTTCGAGGAAGGACTGGCCTCGTCGCTGCGCGTTGGACTTGATGCACTCCTCCGAGAGTCGCGTGCGGATACGGTGCTCATCGTCATGGGCGATCAGCCCGAGGTGCGCGCCGACGTGGTCGCCGAGTTGCTCGCCGTTTCTCGCAGTGAGAAGCGTCCCGCCGTCGTTCCCAAGTACCGGTACTCGTGGTCGAACCCGGCTGTGGTCGATCGCTCGCTCTGGGAGCGCATGATGAGCCTCGAGGGTGATGCCGGCGCTCAGCGGCTGCTGAAGGCCCACCCTGAGTGGGTGCGCGAGGTCTGGTTCGAACACCTCCCACCCCGCGACGTCGATACGCCGCAAGATCTCGCCGAACTGCAGCCGCGTGGTTGATGGGCCGGGCCTCCGGCCCGTCCGGTAGGCTTGACGGACCACGCATACCCGGAAAGGAGAGGGGAGTGCCTTCTATCGACGCCGTCGAAGGGATCGGCCAGCGGATCGCCACCAAACTTCGGAAGAACGGCATCCGTACGACCGAAGCCCTGCTCAAGCGGGCAGCAGACCGCAAGGGGCGCAAGGCCCTGGCCTCCGACACCGGGTTCTCAGAGAAACAGATACTCGAGTGGGTGAACCGCTCCGATCTGATGAGGTGCAAGGGCGTCGGAGGCGAGTATTCGGACCTCCTCGAGGCGGCGGGTGTCGACACGATCAAGGAACTCCGCCGCCGCAACGCAGCGTCGCTCTCCGCCAAAATGGTCGAGATCAACGAGAAGAAGAAGCTCGTTCGCCGCCTACCGACCGAGTCGATGGTCTCCCGCTGGATCGAGTCGGCAAAGGAACTCGAGCCTTCTGTAAGACACTAGGTCTCTCTCCCCTCGCCGTGGGGGGAGTGCGGCGGAGCCGGGAGGGGGGCAGCGTGAGCCAGACGGTCGCTTTCCAACGCGAGTGAGGGCCCCCGAGGGGGCCCTCATCAGGGTGCGGTTCGATACCGCTACTTGGAGGCCGTGGTGGCCTTGGCGGCCGGCTTCTTGGCAGCAGTCGTCTTGGCGGCCGGCTTCTTGGCGGCCGTGGTCTTGCCTGCCGGCTTCTTCGCAGGAGCCGTTTTGGCTGCCGGCTTCTTGGCGGCCGTCGTCTTGGCTGCGGGCTTCTTGGCTGCAGGCTTCTCTTCGACCTCCACCTTCGGCTTCTCCACCTCTTCGTGCGGAGCGAATGACTCACGCCACGACGAGAGGATGTCCTCGAGCTGGTCGCGCAGCTTGCCGACTCGCTCCTGGATCTCATCGAGATCGACCCGGGCGCTGATGTCCTCGACCACCTTCTGCTCGGAGAGCTTGGCCATCAGTTTCTCACCCTCGTCGGCCCACAGTTCGAACTCCTTGCGGGCATCCTCGGTGAGCTTGTCGCCCATGTCGCCGACGCGATCGGTCAGCTTGTCGCTGAGCTCTTTGAGAGCCTCACCCGCTCGCTTCACAGTGACCAGGGGGGCACCAACGGCGGCGTAGAACGCTTTCTTGGTCTCGATCATTTCATCTCCTCTGCTTCCGGCTCGTCCGCCGCGATGAGCGTGCGGTACACCTCGAGCAATACTTGCTTCTGTCGAGTGTTCAGCTGAGAGTCGGCCTCGACGGCTTCTACGACCGTCGGGGGCGAGAATCCGTCTTCGAGCAGACCCGCCCGCACGTACATCGATTCGGCCTGAATCGACAGCGCTCGTGCAAGCGATTTGAGGATCTCGGCCGACGGCTTTCGTAGCCCTCGTTCGATCTGGCTGAGGTAGGGATTCGAGATCCCCGCTCGATCGGCCAGGCGTCGCAGCGACATCTTCGACCGCTGACGCTGCTGTCTGATGAACTCGCCGAGCTCGGCCAGTGCCGGACTCTCTTCTTGCTTCTCACTCACGTTAGCAATATACCGCAGTGCGCTAACTTTTGCAAGCGGAGCGATCGCAACGGCGCGAACTCAGAACAGCGGACCTCGATCGGCGAGCATCTCGTCGAGCGCGTCCTGCACGACCTGACGTGTGTGTTCGGCGAGTTCGAGGACGGTGAGACGATCCGACCCCGGGTGAGGTGGTTCGATCGGCGGCAGGAACCGGATCCTCCATCGCACGGGCAGCGGAAGGGGATTGACGAACACGCCGAGCCGGTCGACCCGCTGCTGAGGAAAGACGAGTTTGAACAGCTGGGCGAGCCGTCTCGAGCTGAAGAGGGCGGGGTGGACGTCCTCAGAGCCGACGATCGCCACCGGCACGATCGGTGCTCCTGCCTCGATGGCGAGCGACGCGAATCCGCCGCGACCAAAGCGACGGAGCTGGTAGGCCTCGCTGTGAGGTTTCTGGAAAGCAGGAACTCCCTCGGGGAACGCGCCGAGAAGCGATCCCCTGCGGAGAACCCAGCGCGCATCTTCTTTGCTCGCAAATGTGGCCCCCGCCTTGCGGTAGAGGTGGGAGAGGAACGGCGTCAGGTTGAGGATCTCGGTGCCGACGACCCGCACTCGCCGTGGCATCGCCGACTCGTTCAGTACAGCGAGCTGCATCATCATGCCGTCGTACGGTACGAAGGCGCCGGCGTGATTGGCGACGAGAACGGCGGCGCCGGTGGTCGGGACGTGCTCGATGTTCTCGACATCGACGCGGAAGTACTCGAAGTAGAGGTAGTTGGCCAGGTGCCAGATCATCTCCGACACGACCGGATCCAGGCCGAGCGCATCGTTGTCGTACGAGGCGAGCAGCAAGTGGCGGACGAGAGCCGGCCACGTGTCGACGCCGAGGTGTCCGGCCGCCGGAACCGCCAGGTTCGAGATGTTGGTGCCGCCATGCAATGCGCAGCGCTCCTGTTCGGCGACGGCCGGCAACCCGCACGCGTACCCTTCGATGGTCCGCAGCGTGCACGAGCGCCCCGGATCGACCATCGAGGCGAAACGCCGCTCTGCCTGCAGGCGGCGCTTTCGCGCATCGGAGATCTCGCCGGGAGCGAAGAGCGCCGACCGCTGAGGTGGCCGCGGTTCCGCCCGTGCCTCCAGGTCTGCTCTGAGCGCGGCAACCAGCTCATTTTTGGACATCGAGGAGCGGCCCCGAATGTCGGCGGCACGGGCGATGGCCCGCAACTCATCTCGGCTCAACCGGCTCAGGAGAACGGACATGGAATCGCTCACGGCCGCTCTCCCGGTGCAGGCACCCGGCCGTAGGCGGTGAGTACCGCCTGGCGGGCGGTGAGCCGCGGCACCCAGCCGAAACTCTCCTTCATGCGAGTTGTGTCCATCACCCGGCCGTAGCGGAGGTAGCTCTCGAGACTGCCCGGAATGGGCCGGCCGGCCGTTCGGAGGGCGCGCAAGGTGGCACGGAACTGGGGGCCCGGCAACGGCTGAGGAAGCCGCCGCCCCAACCGGAGTATGCGGCTGAGGTACAGCTGGCCGTCACCGGCGATGTTGTAGACGCCGGGCACCGGGTTCATCGCCGCGTGCAGCACCGCCGTCACTGCGTCCTCCTCGTGGATGACCTGCATGCGCGGGTCGTAGCCCAGCAGCGTGGGTACCACCGGCAGCCGGAGATAGCGGCTGATCGGGTTCTGGATGCGGGCACCCACGATCGGTGCGAGTCGAAGGGTCGTGAAGGCAATGTGGGGGACGTCGGCGGCGACTTCGGCGAGCAGGGTTTCGACATCCCGGATGCTTCGGGAGTAGGCGCTGGTGGTGGACTTGAGGGACGTCGACTCGTGCATGATCGA
>JABAOG010006302.1_pt1 | contig 10830 bp, 13 predicted proteins | sample 7062131 | NCBI WGS metagenome assembly JABAOG01 (sample SAMN14538629, study PRJNA623070) | marine sediment metagenome | biome: marine biome [ENVO:00000428]; feature: marine pelagic biome [ENVO:01000023]; material: deep marine sediment [ENVO:00002113] | place: India: Arabian Sea | collected... | reverse complement strand
CGGGGAATTGCGCGTCCGCCGGCACGGTCCACGACGGGACCGCGCAGTTGAACTCGGGATCGAAGGAACACGCCGGACCACAACTACAGCCTCCGCCACAGCCGGTACTGGCCATGATGAAGGCCAGGGTCCAACCCATTCGGCGAAAAGGAAGTGTTCGGGGAGAGTGCCGCATCCGTCGACACGCTTCAAAGCAAGAACCGAACCTCGGNNCCGGCACAGGTGAGGCTCGCGGACTCGTGCGTGTCCGACGCCGGGACTTCGGTGGAAACGAAACGGCGTTGATGAACAGCCCGGAGGCGCCCGGGAGTCTCACTACTCACCGATCGTGGCGCGAGATGCACGTGTCGACCCTTGCGGCACCGCAAAGACGGCGACGAGGAGCCTGCTACGGTGGCGCGATGCCGGCTCCGACGCACTCGCCTCATCCACCCCTCGACGAAGACCAAGCAGAGCGGCTGAGGCGCGCCATCGAGGCACACGGCCTCGGTCGCCACATGGAGCCGCTCCTCGGGAGCGCGCGGCCGAGCCTCCAGCTGAAAGCCGGAGCCGTCGGTGACGTGAAGCCGGGCAGCACGCGCCTGGGCGGGGATCCGGATCTGCCGCCAGACACCGTGTGGCCGGAGGTGAAGGGCCGACCGCTGCGCTTCTTCGCTCAGCTGCGACTCGAGGAGCTCCCCCTACCGGAAGACTGGCCGATGCCTCGGTCGGGGCTGCTCTCCGTGTTCGAGGGTGACGACGAGGCGCGCTTCGACGTGGAGCACGCGCTGCTCTTCTCGCCCGAGCCCGCCGAGCTCATCCGCCGGCCCACCCCCGAGCTCGACGAGGATCTCGAGCCCCTGCGTTCCTGTCCGGTCACCGCCGGCTTCGGGATCACGCTGCCGGGGTATGGCGACAGGGAGCTGAACGCGATGGAGCTCGAGGACGACGAGATGGACGCCTACTTCGCTCTCCAGGACGACCTTCGCTTCTCTCGCGACGCGGCGCTGCTCGGACGCGACTACGACGTCGACAAACGACCGACGGAAACGCACGCGATCGCCGTCCTCGGCGGCCCACCCTACGACTACGAGTGGCAGCGCGAGAACGCCGAGGCGATCCGACGGGAAGCGAGTCGCTGGGTCCCGCTCTTCCAGATGGACTCGAGCTTCTCGCTGGGACTCAACATGTGGGACGCGTACACGTTCCTGGTGTTGATTCGATGGGAAGACCTCCGCGCCGGTCGCTTCGACCGCACCCACGCCCAGCTCGCTCGCCGCTGACCATCGCTGGAGCGCCGAGGGGAATCGAGACGGCGCCGACCTCACCGCGCCGGTTCCATCCGGCGCTCGGCCGACGGGCCCGCCGGTCTCATCAACCCCGTCTCGATCCTCTGCCGAGGAGCGTCCCCCGGTACTCAGAGCAGCGGCGCGAGCACGGCCCGATCGAAGTAGACCTCATTGCGGGCCAGCCGCCCGTCTCGGACGAGGGCCAGGTCCATCCCGTCGGCCTCCACGACCTGCGTGCCTCCAGGGCGACGGAAGGTGGCGTGCCAGAGGAATCCGGCGCCGGACTCGTCGCGCAGTGGAAATACCTCGCGTTGCGCCGGGGCGCCCGGGAGAGTGACGCGGTCGCCTTCTGCTAGCGCCGTTCGCCCGCGAGCGTGCCGGCATAGAGGTCGCAGAGCTCCCGGGTGATCTGCTCCTGGCTCATGATCCGCAGCGCCCGCTCCAGCTCGTCGGCGCGGCTGTCGGCGGCTCGTCGCGCGCGCTCGGAGGCGAGCACGCGGGCGTGGATCTCCGCGCGAAGGGACTCGGCGATCGCCACGTGGAAGCGTCCGCGGATGCTCTCCCGCACGGCGTCCGCGAGGATGTCCTCCGGCTTCGAGTAGCTCTCGGGGCCCGGGCCGCTCAGCGGCTCCCGTGTGGCGCCGAGCACGACGGAGTGCCGGATGCCTTCGGCGGAGGGATGCCAGAGCTCGACCTGATGGCTCGGGGCGTGCTGCGCGACCTCGGTCGCCACCGCCGTCGCGACCTCCGCGATCTCCGACACCGAAGAGGGCCCCGGTAGCCGGAAGAGCAGACCGCTCGAGTCCCTGGCGAAGCGCACCTCCAGCGCCTCCGCGAAGCGGTTGCCGACGGCGGCGATCTCGACAGCCGCCGGAGCCTCTCGGCGGAGTCGTCGGACGACCGCGACCAGCTCGTGGACCAGGGCGCTGGCGAAGGGGCGCTCGGGACCGAGCACGAGCACCAGCCGCGGCGTGCTCTCGTCGGTGACCGGCTTGCCCGCGAGCCGTTCGACGACTCCGTCCACCCAGTCCAGGTAGACGGATGCCTTCGCGACCGCCTCGTCCGCCCGTGGCAGCTGCGCTCGGCTCAGGGCCCAGATCGCCTGCACGACCTCGCCGACGGCGCGGACGCCCGTCAGTCGAGCCTCGAGTCGGTTCACCTCAGAGTCGAGGAGCTCCATCGCCTTCGCTCTGTGGGAGAAGCTCCGCCGCCAGCTGCTCGGTCTCGCGGACCAGCGCTTCGCGTGTCTCGTGCGAGAGGGTGCCGTGGCGCTCGAGCTGCTCCGCCTCCGTGCCGAAGCGCGCGCGCAGGTGCCGCTCGAGCGTGGCCGCCAGCTTCCCGACCTCCGCCTCCGGGATGCGGAGCAGCAGCTCCCCATCGTTCGCCAGCAGCAGTCGAACGACCTGAGCGAAGAGCGAGAGTGGCTGGCCCCGCGGCGCGCGTAGGAGCTGCCGTATCCGCCGTCCGGTGGCCAGCCGTCGCTCCGCGGCGGGGTCGAGCCGCGTCCCGAGCTTGGAGAAGACCTCCAGGTTGAGAAAGCTCGCGTAGTCCAGCCGCAGGCGACCGGCGAGGGATCGCATGATCTCCGGCTGCGCCTTGCCGCCCACGCGGCTGACGGAGAGTCCGGCGTCGATCGCCGGTCGCTGGCCACCGGTGAAGAGCGTCGAGGAGAGCACGAGCTGACCGTCGGTGATCGAGATCAGGTTGGTCGGGATGTAGGCCGAGATCCGTCCGCTCTCCTGGGCCGCGATCGGCAGCGCCGTGAGCGAGCCGCCGCCGTGCTCCGGCGATAGCTTGGCGGCGCGCTCGAGCAGGCGCGAGTGCAGGTAGAAGACGTCGCCCGGATACGCCTCGCGCCCCGGCGGCCGGCGCAGCAGCAGCGAGAGCTCACGCCACGCGACCGCGTGAGCCGAGAGATCGTCGTAGACGATGAGCGCGTCCTCGCCCCGATCCATGAAGTACTCGGCGATGGCGCAGCCGGCGTAGGGCGCCAGGTAGCGCATGGCCGGGCTCTGGTCCTCGGACGCCGCGACCACCGTCCAGCGTCCGCCTCCACGGCTCAGCTCGTCGACGGCCCGCCAGGTCTCGGAGCGGCGGCGGCCGACGGCGACGTAGACGCAGACCACCCCGCTGGAACGCTGCCTCAGCATCGCGTCCATCGCGATGGCGGTCTTGCCGGTGCCCTCGTCCCCCAGGATCAGCTCCCGTTGGCCCCGGCCGATCGGGAACATCGAGTCGACCGCCAAGATCCCCGTGAAGAGTGGGCGCCGTACGTGGTCTCGCTCGTGGATGGCGGGGGCCGTGCGCTCGAGGGGCATCGGGGTCGTGGGGCCGCTGAGCGGCCGGCCGTCGAGGGGGCGACCGAGGGGGTCGACCACGCGCCCGAGCGAGCCTTCGCCGGCGGGGATGGTCGCGGCCCGCCCGAGCGAGCGGACGCGCTGCCCTTCCTCGACCAGGTGAGACGAATCGAGGAGCACCGCGTGGACGAGCCCCGGGTCGATGCCGAGGACGAGCGCGCGAGCTCGTCCGCCGATCTCGATGAGCTCTTCGGTGGCGACGTCCCGGAGCCCCCGGACCCGCACGACGCCATCGCCGACCGCCTCGACGTGGCCTTCTCGGCGCACCCGTACGCCGGGCTCGAAGGTTCGGCTCGCTCGACGCAGGACGCTGTCGGCCTGCTCGATGACATGGCTCATGCGCGGATCAACCACTGCTCGGTTGCTCCGCCGGCGGGTTCGGACTCTCGGCAGCCGCCTCCACGGGCAGCGACTCGGCCAGGTCGCGGAAGGCCTCGAGCTCCCCCGCGACCGAGCCATCGAAGATGGTGTCGCCGCAGCGGACGACGGCGCCGGCGAGCAAGCTCGGGTCTTCGCTCGTGCGGATCTCCACCGGCGAGTCGGCGACCCGCTCCAGGAGCTCGCGAAGGGGATCGAGGAACGCCGGTCCGACCGGCCGCGCCCCGACCACCTCGACCGATTCGAGAGCGCCGAGCTGCCGAGCGAGCTCGGTCTCCGATGCCCGCAGGGTGTCCAGGAGGCGTTCGCAGAGCACCTGGTCGACCACATCGGGCGCGAGCGCCAGGAGCATGCGGCCGGCCAGATCCGCGCCTCGCTCGATCGCCATCGTGCGTACCCAGTCTTCGGCGGCGCGGCGCTCGGAGTCGAGGAGTCGCTCGACGCGGGTTCGCTCTCGGGCGGCGTCGGCGCGCGCCTCCTCGAGCAGTCGGGCGCGCTCTTCGAGGGCTCCTTCGAGGGCCTCGTCGCGGACCTGGCTTCGGAGCGACACCAGCTCGCGCTGCTTCTCTTCCCAATCGCCTCGGAGCGCCTGGGCCTCTTCGAGCTCGTGCTCCGCCTCTTGTCGCGTCTTCGCGATCTCCTCGCGGCGTGCCGCGATCCCCTCACGAAGCGGGCGGTAGACGAGGCGCACGAGGATCCACATCAACAGGAGGAAGTTGATGGTCTCGAAGACGAACGTTGTGGCGCTCGATGCCATGGTGGGCTGCGGTCCGGCCTATCCGAGGAAGGGGTTCGCGAAGAGGAGGACGAGCGCGATGACCAGGCAGTAGATCGCGGTCGACTCCACCATCGCCAAGCCCACGAAGAGGGTCCGGGTGATCTGGTCCGAGGCGTCGGGTTGGCGGCTGATCGCTTCCAGCGCCTGCGCGAGCGCGCGGCCTTCGCCGAGCGCCGGGGCGATCGAGCCGATGGTGACGGCGAAGGCGGCGCTCACGATCGACGCGATCGTGATCCAATCTTGAGCATTCATGGCTGAGCGGTCTCCTGACGATGGGTATGCGCGACCTCCATGGAGCTGGCCGCGAAGACGAGCGTGAGCACGCCGAAGATGTAGGCCTGGACCACCGAGGTCAGGACCGAGAGCAACATCAGCGGCACGGGGAGCAGCACGCCGACGAGATAGACGAGGATGGCGGAGATCAGCTGCCCCGAGAGCATGTTCCCGAAGAGGCGCAGGCTGAGCGCGACGGTCCGGCTCACCTCGCCGATGATGTTGAAGGGCAGGAGCAGCGGGTTCGGCTTCAGGTAGTCGCGCAGGTAGCTCACCCCGCGCGTGCGAAAGGCGAGCACGTGTCCCGAGAGGAACGCGATGGCCGCCAAGGCGGAGGTGACGGCCAAGTCCCGGGTCGGGCTCATCACGCCGGGCACCAGCCCGCTGAGGTTCGCGGTCACGATGAAGAGCCAGAGCGTGAGGATGAGCGGAACCAGCGGCTTCGCGTCCACGTGGACCATGGAGGCGATGGTCCGCTCGAGCGTCTCGTAGATCACCTCATAGACCTCTCGGACCGCGGCGATGCGGGTGCCCAGGTAGCCCAGCGCGATGATCACCGCCGAGAGGATCGCCGACCAGAGCAGCGTGTCGGTGAAGACCAGTGGCCCGAGTCGAGCGATCTCTGCGGGAAAGAGCGTCTGCTCGTTCATCCGGAAGGCTCCGGCGTCGAGCCCTTCCGGGCGCGGGAGAGGACGGCGGCGCGAAGGGCCACGATCCCCAGCACGGTGGACCACGCGGCGACGGGTCCGATGCGCGCGGCGACGAGGACGGCGGCCGCGGGGCCGAGCCAGCCGAGGGGCATGGTCCAGAGGGCGAAGGCCGTCGACCGTTTCGCGGCTGCGGCGTGGGAGAAGCGCGACGCGCGCCAGTAGACGACCGCCAGGTGCAGCGCCGCACCCAGGGCTCCGAGCATTCCTCCGACAGCGATTTCCCAGACCATCACACGTCCTCCTCGTCGTCCGGCGGCTCGACCAGACTCTTTCGGATGTTGCGGTACGCCGAGAGCCCACCGGTGAGCAGACCGAAGGCGAGACCGACCAAGGTGATCGCCGGGCGCTCGTAGCGGTCCGCCAGGAGCTTGCCGAGGAGCGTGAAACTGACCAGCGGGAGCACGAAGACCCACCCGAGGATCCCCACCGAGCTCAGGTGCGACCAGAGCGACTGCCGTCGTCGCGTGGCCCGGGCCCGGCGCTTGGCCTTCTTGCGCACCTCGCCGACGACCACGTCGTCGTTCTCCTCACCGGCGGCGCTCATCGCATCTCCTCGCGGGTCCGCTGCACGAAGCGGCGCAGGGCCTCGCGCTCGAGCTCCTCGAAGACGCCGCGGTAGGCCTCGGAGCGTTCGCGGCGACGCTCGCGGGCGCGCGCCAGGAGGTTCGAGACCTGATCCAGGTCTCGCGAGAGCTCGGCATCGTGCAGCATCACCCGGCAGACGTCGCCCCTCAGATCCAGCAGCCCGCCGGACGACGCGATGAAGGTCTCACCGGAGTCGTCGCGGAAGATGGTGAGCCCGGCGGGAATGGACGCCACCACGTCGACCCGCCCGGGCCGGATGCCGAACCAGCCGTCCCGATCCTCGACCACGAGGGAGCGGATGGGCTGGTCGACCAGCAGCCCTTCGGGGGTGCGGACCTGGAGGGTGAGCTCCGGGCTCACGACGCTTCCTCGTGGGGCTCTCGGGAGGCGTGTGGCTCGCGCAGGCTCTCGAGCTCGGCGGGGAGGGCGCCCGTCATGTAGAGCTGCTCCTCGTCGATGTCGTCGGTGTCGCCGGCGAGGATCTGCTCGCAGCCATCGAGGGTGTCCGCGAGGGAGACCCGGACGCCCTTTCGCCCGGTGAAGGCCTCGGCGACGACGAAGGGTTGGGTGAGGAAGCGCTGAAGGCGGCGCGCCCGCTCGACGAGCTGCCGATCGGCCGGGCTGAGCTCGTCGAGGCCCAGCATGGCGATGACGTCTTCCAGCTCCCGGTACCGCGTGAGGGTGGCCCGGACCTGCTCGGCCAGGTCGTAGTGGCGCTGGCCGACGACCAGCGGGTCCAGCCAACGGGAGCGGGAGCGCAGCGGATCGATGGCCGGGTAGAGCCCGGCCGCGGCCATCTCTCGCGAGAGGATCACCTGCGTGTCGAGGTGGGGGAGGACGGCGGCGGCGCCCGGGTCGTTGAGGTCGTCCGCCGGCACGTAGACCGCCTGAACCGAGGTGATCGCGCCGTGCGTGGTGCTGGCGATGCGCTCCTCGAGCTCGGCGATCTCGGTCGCGAGGGTCGGCTGGTAGCCGACGGGCGATGGGATGCGGCCGAGGAGCGCGGAGACCTCCGTCCCCGCCTGCACGAAGCGGAAGATGTTGTCCATCAGCAGCAGCACGTCGCGCTGGCCCCGATCGCGGAAGGCCTCGGCGATCGTGAGCGAGGCGTGCGGCACGCNNCGCGCCTTCGGTCGCCTGGATGTGCTCGGAGACGGTCAGCGCGGCGTGGGGTGTCCGCCAACGCAGTCCCGGGGGCGCATCCATCTGGCCGAAGACCATCGCCGTTCGGTCCATGAGGCCGGCCTGCTCGAACTCCTTCCAGAGCTCGTGCCCTTCGCGGATCCGCTCGCCCACGCCGGCGAAGACCGCGTAGCCGCTGTAGCTCCCGAGCACGGAGGAGATGAGCTCCAGGATGATGACGGTCTTGCCGACGCCGGCGCCGCCGAAGAGGCCGGTCTTGCCGCCGCGGGCGAAGGGGCACAGGAGGTCGACGACCTTGATGCCGGTCTCCAGGATCGTCGCCCGGGAGACCTCGTGGCGATGGAGCTCGGGCGCCCTCCGATGGATCGCCTCGATCTGGGAGCGGTCGACCGAGGGGCCGCCATCGAGCGGATGACCGAGGGTGTCCACGACGCGCCCCAGCAGCGAGCGGCCGACGGGGACCCGGATCGGCGAGCCGAGGGCGCGGACCGGCTCGCCCCGGCGGAGCCCGCGGGTCGGAAAGAGGGCCAGCGCGCGCACGCGGCCGGAGCCGAGCTGCCCCTGCACCTCGAGCACGCGGCTCTCCCCCGTGCCCACCGCGAGGGCCTCACGGACGGCGGGCGGCGTGCCCTCCTCGAAGACGGCATCCACGACGCTCCCATGAACCGCGTCGACGAAACCAAGCATCGGCCTGCACCCGAAGCACGATGCGTACCAGAGCTTTGTGCGCCGTCATCGTAGGGGGCGCCCCTCGCTCGCGACGAAAGCCTTGCGATGGCCCCCCGCACCCACCGCAAGAGCTGCGCGCGGAGCGGGGAGACGTCGGCTCAGCGGCGCGTGGCGTTCTGGATGCGGCGCCGGCGGCGGCGCTCGCCGCTGACCTCGCGGAGCTTCCGCTGCACCGCGGCCCGGTCGATGGGCCCCTCGCCACGCAAGGCGCGCTGGTAGTAGTCGCGGGCGCGGGGTCGGTCGCCCCGGGCCTTCATGGCGTCGCCGTAGAGCTCGAGGCCGGCGGCCAGATTCGGGTGCACGCGCAGCAGGTTGTCCAGGAAGCCGGTCGCGAGCACGTCTCGGTTCTGCTCGAGGGCGAGGGACGCGGCCGCGAGGAGCGACTCCGGCTCGTTCGGGGCCATGGCCGCTGCGCGCCGGTAGTGCTCGTAGGCCTCGCGGTGGTCGTCCTTCGCCTCGTGGAGCTGGCCGATCAGGAAGACGACGTGGGCGTCGTTGGGCACGATTTCGAGGGCCTGGTTGAAGCGCGCCATCGCGGCTTCGGTGTCACCGGCCGCGAGCGCCACCTGGCCGAGCCCGGCGAGGGCTGCGGCTTCGCGCGGGTGCGCCTCGAGCGCGGCTTCGAAGGCGGCCTCGGCGGCTTCGGCGTTGCCCGCCTTCAGCTCGAGCTGGCCGAGGGCGGTCTGGGCCTGGGCCATGTCCGGCCGCCCGGCGACGGCCCGCCGCAGCAGCTGCCGCGCCTCTGCGCCGTCGAGGAGCCGGCCGAGCTCGAACTGGATCTCCGGATCGTCGCCATCGAGGCGAAGGGCCGCTCGCAGCTCCCGGATCGCGTCGTCGGTGCGTCGCGCGTTCGCGTAGAGCAGTCCGAGACCCAGGTGGGGCTCGGGGCGTCGCCCGTTGAGCTCGATGGCCCGGCGGTAGGCGGCCTCCGCTTCGGAGACCTGCGCTCGCAAGCGGTAGGCGTCGCCGAGGGCGAGGTGCGCCTCGAAGTGGTCGCCGCCGGCGGCGGTCGCCTGCTCGAGCTCCTCGAAGGCGCGGCCGCTCCGGTTCCAGACCAGGAAGGCGCGCGCTCGGCAGACGTGGGTCAGCGACTGGTCGCGATAGCGACGCTCGAGCTGCCGGCAGGCGGCGCGGCTGCGGCGGTAGTCCTCCCGCGCGAAGGCGACCCGGGCGACGTCGTAGAGCGACTCGATCGAGTGGTCGTGCAGTCGCGCGGCCGTCTTCAGCGTGCGCTCGGCGTCTCGGTAGTGGCCGGCTCGGAGCAGCGCGAGCCCGAGGCGGGTGTGCGCGTCGGCGTCTCGGCGGTTCTCCCGGGCGGCCTGCCGTAGCGCGGCCAGATCGGTCTCCTGCGCGGCGGCGTCAGCCGGGAGGAGCGCGGTGGTGAGGGGCGCCACGAGGGCGAGCACGAGAATGGAGCGCAGGGGCATGCGAGGTCGTCCGACGGGTTTCAGGCGGGGATCTTCAATCTTCTCCCAGCGATAGCCTACCCGACGGCCCACCGCATCCCCCGCTCGGACGTGGTGCTCAGAAGCGGATCGTCCCGAGCTCCAGCGCGCCCAGCTCCCCCCGACGGAACTGCTGGCGGACGCGCGCCCGCTTGCCGACGCGGACGATGAGAGTGATCAGCCCGACCGTGGCGAGCACCAGGCCGGCGCCGGCGATGGTGCCCAGCACCGCGGTGGCCGTGCGGTTGGGGGAGGCGCAGTCGTCGGCGACGCAGTCCACGAGGTCCTCGGTGTGGTAGGCGAGGTAGGCGCCGTAGCTGAAGATCGCGGCGATGGGGATGCCCACGGAGAGCATCGCGATGGGTCCGCCGAGCGGGTAGTTGCCGAGCTCCTGACGGAGCAGCGCTCGGTCGTCACGCATCTGCAGCTGCGGGTTGGGCACGGTGAGGTTCACCTGCGCCTGGGCCCCGGCCTGGGTCTGCGGCGGAGGAGGAGGCGGGGCCTGCTGCGCCTGCGGCGCGGGCTCCGCCTGGGGCGCGTCCTCGTGCTCGACGAAGGTCGGCCCCGAGGGCTCCTCCTCCTCGACGACGATCTCGACCTCCGAGCTGTCGACGAAGACGACATCTCCTTCGGCCTCGGCGTCTCCTTCGGTCTGGGCGCTCGCCAGCGCAGGCAGCGCGGCGATCGCAAAAGCAATGGCAAGTCGGTTCATTGTGGTCCTCCCCGGAGCGGCCTGCGCTCCTTGGACCCCCGCTCACCGCAATGGGCCTGCCAGTACCGAGATCATTGCACTTATCGCGGTTCTTGCCTCGCATTGCGAACGCGCGTTCACGGTTCTTCCGCGGCGATCGGGTGCCATCGTTCATGGTCGAACCGCCGGTACCTTCCCTCCGTAGCGGACGTTTGGCAGAGTGGGTGGATGCTTCTTCTTCGATCCCTTGCCTTGGCGTCGTTCGCCATTCTCGTCTCCGCGGCCACTGCCGGTGCGCAGGCCACCCTCCTCGATGGGTTCGGGGGCACCGTCGACTACGGCCCCGACTGCGTCGGCGAGAACGACGACGGATCGTCGGCACAGATCGATCTGACGCCCTTCTTCCCCTCGGGTTTGCGCTTCTTCGATCGCACCCACACGAGCGTCTACATCAACACCAACGGCAACATCTC
>JABAOG010025669.1_pt1 | contig 10842 bp, 5 predicted proteins | sample 7062131 | NCBI WGS metagenome assembly JABAOG01 (sample SAMN14538629, study PRJNA623070) | marine sediment metagenome | biome: marine biome [ENVO:00000428]; feature: marine pelagic biome [ENVO:01000023]; material: deep marine sediment [ENVO:00002113] | place: India: Arabian Sea | collected... | reverse complement strand
ACCTGGTATGACGAGAAAGGTACCCGCTTGAACAAACCGGAAGAGCGTTTGATTGAAACAACGGTTGGAAGGGTATTATTCAACGCCGTCCTCCCAGAAGCAGTTCAATTCGTCAATGAACCACTCGACAAAGGTGGTGTGAAAGACCTGATCGCCACGATCTATGAAGTTTGTGGTGAAGATGAGACCACAAAAGCTGCGGACAAAATCAAGGATATCGGTTTCAGTTATGCAACCCGCTCTGGCTACTCGATCGCTGTTGCTGACATCATGGTTCCACCGGAAAAACAGGAGATCATCGATCAGGCACTGCAGGATGTGGAAAGCGTGCAGAGAGATTTCCGCAGAGGTCTGTTAACCGACCAGGAGCAAACAGAACGAATCATCGAGATCTGGCAGAAAACAACTTCAGAGGTTGCTCAGGCTGTAAGAAACTATATGGATCCCCACGGCAATCTGGCATCGATGGCTACCTCTGGCGCAACCAAAGGTGGTTTTGGTCCCGTTTCCCAGTTAGCTGGTATGCGAGGTCTGATGGCTGATCCTTCTGGACGCATCATTCCGCTGCCAATCCGATCGAACTTCCGTGAAGGACTGACCGCTCTGGAATACTTTATTTCTACACACGGTGCCCGCAAGGGTCTGGCAGATACAGCTCTGCGTACTGCAGATGCCGGTTACCTGACCCGACGCCTGGTAGATGTCGCCCAAGACCTGATCATCAACGCGGATGACTGCGGTACCGATGAAGGTATCCTGATCCGCAAGAAAGACAATGTAGCTAAACAGTCCATGGGCAGTCGTTTGTATGGGCGCATGCTCGCTCAAAATGTGGTCGATCCCGAAACTGGGGAAGTCATCCTGGAGAAAGGCGAAATGCTGGATCACGAACAGATTCGACAGCTCACCAATCTCGACCTCGATGAAGTACTGATCTACTCACCGCTTACCTGTGAACTGCAGCACGGTATCTGTGCGAAATGCTATGGTATGGACCTCGGTCGAGGTAAGATGGTAGAACTTGGCGCAGCCGTCGGTATCGTGGCAGCACAATCGATTGGTGAGCCAGGTACTCAGCTGACACTGAGAACTTTCCACACCGGCGGTGTCGCCGCTGGTGGCGATATCACGACCGGTCTCCCAAGAGTGGAAGAGCTCTTCGAAGCTCGGAAGCTCCCGAAGGGTGAAGCAGTGGTTACGGAAATTGAAGGTGTTGTCCGAGTCGAACAGTCTGACCGCTACTCCGACCTGCGCGTTGCCCGTGTTGAGCACAGTGAGATGGTCCATGATGAATATGAAATCCCGAGCGGTTGGAAGATCCAGGTCGAGGAAGAGGATGAGGTCAAGAAAGGCGATGTGATCGCCACAACAGAAGATGAAGACCAGTCCGTCACGGCTGAGAATGATGGGAAGGTTCGCTTTGAAGATGACGTAGTGATCGTATCTTACGAGATTCGAGATGAAGAGGAATATGAAATCCCCAGTAATGCTCGGATGATCGTCAAAGATGGCGACCATGTCTCCCCCGGTGAACCGATCACGGAAGGTTCTTTGAACCCGCACAGTATTCTGCGGATCAATGGTCGAGAAGCTACACAGATGTATCTGTTGAGCGAAGTGCAGCAGGTGTACCGCTCACAGGGACAGAACATTCACGACAAGCACTTTGAAGTCATTGTTCGAAAGATGATGTCACGAGTGACGATTACCAAACCAGGAGACACCGATTTCCTACCTGGGGACCTGGTGGATCGCCTTGAAATCCGCAAAAACAACGAGAATTATCTGGCAGAAGGCAAACGACCAGCCCAATTCACCGAAATTTTGTTGGGTATCACCAAAGCATCACTCAGCACGGAATCATGGTTATCAGCTTCCTCATTCCAGCACACCATCAAGGTACTCGCCAATGCTGCTATCTCTGCATCGAAAGATCCCTTGTTTGGTCTTAAAGAGAATGTCATCATTGGTAAACTGATCCCAGCCGGTTCGGGTTTTGAGAACAGCCCATTCGCAGTCGATGATCGGATCGCCAGAGGCGAGCTGGATGAACTGCCTGTTGCTGCCCCCGGTGGTGATGGGGAAGGCGAGCTAGCGGAAGGTGAAGATCAAACTGAAGATACAGCTGAAGAAGAGGAAGTTCCTGTATCGGCTTCACCCGCTGATTAAATAACCCTTGAGTCAACACAAGCCCCTCCACGATTGTTTGGAGGGGTTTTTTCTCGTGTTATAATTCGAACAAATGATCAGTATATCTGGGGGATAAATTTTTAGAACAACAATGAAACCCTGCTAAATTTTGTAGCAGATTAATGGAGTGAATAATGGAAGTCGGACTTGTTCGAAAAATAGATATTGATCACGAAATGCAGCAGTCCTATCTGGACTATGCAATGAGTGTGATTGTAGCCCGGGCTCTTCCTGATGCCAGGGACGGATTAAAACCTGTCCATCGGCGGATCTTGTACGCCATGTATGATATGGGATTGAGACCGAACACCCCGTATAAAAAATCCGCACGCATCGTCGGGGAGGTATTGGGAAAATACCATCCGCATGGTGATATGGCAGTATATGATGCCATGGCGCGTATGGCTCAACTATTTTCGATGCGCTATCCGCTGGTTGACGGACAGGGGAACTTTGGCAGTATCGATGGTGACTCTCAAGCAGCCATGCGGTATACAGAAGCCCGAATGGCACAGCTGGCTTCGTATATGCTGGAAGATATCGACAAAGATACGGTCGATTTTGTTCAAAATTTTGATGAGACTTTGAAAGAACCTGATGTCTTACCAGCAGCATTTCCCAATTTATTGGTTAACGGTATTACAGGGATTGCGGTGGGTATGTCCACCAGTGTTCCACCTCATCATTTAGGTGAAGTGGTTGATGCGATCATCTATATGCTGGAAAACTGGAATAAACTGGATGATATATCGGTTGATGATTTGATGAAATTCATCCAGGGTCCAGATTTTCCGAGTGGGGGAATCATTGTTGAGACAACCGACAGCGGCAGCCTGAAAGAAGCTTATGGACGCGGACGTGGAAGGATCAAAGTCCGAGCTAAAGCTCACGTGGAAGAGATGAGCCGGGGCAGACACCGATTGATTGTGACAGAGCTTCCTTATATGGTGAACAAGTCGACCTTGATCGAGAGGATCGCTACCCTGGCGCGTGATGGCAACCTGGAGGGACTGGTTGATCTGCGGGACGAGTCGGACCGTCAGGGAATGCGAATTGTGATCGAACTTGCCAAGTCCGCAGATCAGGATGAAATCCTATCCACCCTGTACCGCAGAACGCAAATGGAATCCACCTTCAGCATCATCATGCTTGCCCTGGTAGAAGGTGAACCGCGCATGATCTCCCTCAAGCAGGCACTGCGTGTTTACGTCGAACACCGATTGGAGATCATCCGACGACGCAGTGAACATGATCTGGCAAAGGCAAAACACCGGGCACATGTCCTGGAAGGTTACCGGATTGCGCTTCAAAATCTGGACGAAGTCATCGACATGATCCGTAAGTCACGGACTGTAAATTCTGCCCGGAATAACCTGATGAGGGGTTTCAGCCTCTCAGAGATCCAGGCTCAGGCAATTCTGGATATGCAGCTGCGCAGATTGGCAGCCATGGAAAGAAAGAAAATCGATGACGAATATAAAGAAGTGAGGGGAGTGATCAAGAGTTTAGAAGGCTTGCTCCGGTCACCGAAGAAAATCAGGAAGGTTGTTGCCGATGAATTGATCGCTGTCAAGGAGAAACATAATGACCTTCGGCGCACTCAAATCTTCCGCCTGGATGCCAGCAGAAAAGATCTGCCAACCAAATTGGTTGATTTGGCTCCTGAAGAAGACACCTGGGTCGCGATCGATTCGGATGGAAAAATTTCAAGGTCGATCGATGATAAACGTCCACGGATCAGCGGTTATGAGGCTCCAAAATGGCTGGTGAATGCCAAGACAACAGATACCTTATACCTCGTTACCAAAAAGGGTGAGGCTGCGTCGATACCCGTTCATGCTGTACCCCAGGCGGACAAACCCAGCGAGGGTGTTCCATACTCGCGCATCTGCCCGTTAACCAGCCAAGATGAGTTGGGTGCCATCCTGACCTTGCCACCCGAATCCGCACTTCCTGAAGAAGGATATGTGGTAACGGTTACCCAACAGGGGATGGTAAAGAAATCTGATGTTCACGAACTGCCGGGTCCGGCTGCTGCCAAATTTACATTTGTCAGGGTGAATGAAGGTGACGAGTTGAGGTGGATCAATATCACCGATGGTAAGCAAGAGATTATCCTGGTAACCGCTAACGGTATGATGATCCGGTTCAGTGAAGAAGATGTAAGACCGATGGGACTGGTTGCTGCAGGTGTGATGGGAATTAAGCTTAAAGGTGATGATATCGTCGTGGGCACGGCGATCGTACCGGGCAAGGGAGAGCTCTTTATCCTGGCTTCTAATGGTCATGCGAAACGGATTAAACTGAATGACATTCCCTCTCAGGGTCGATATGGACAGGGTGTGGTTGCCTGGAAGCTGCCATCTGATCGAAAACTTGTCAGCTGTGCGTTTGGTAAGGGCACATTGCGCACAACCATACACCTGGACAAATATGCACCAAAATCGTGCCGGCTGGATGATGCACCGGTTCGGAAACGTTCTACCACCCGAGGTGGGGAAGTTGTCGAAGTCCGGGAAGGGGATATGATATTGAGCATGAATGTCCCCTTAGACTTTGACGATATCCGTCAATAAGGCATAAAGATAGAAAAAAACTGGGAGCGATTTGAATCGCTCCCAGTTTTTTGTGTGCTGTTAATTCATCATGTGATCGTGAAATAAGTGTAATGATATGTGATCAGACCGTTATAGAGACCGAAAGTGTCATTTCCGTTGAGAACATTGCCTCTGTCTGTGGTTGCATTCCAGGTGAAATGGCGAGAATTTCCGGTACCTGAATATCCTGTCAGGATAAAAGTGCCATTTGGTAAAAGCTGGTTGAGAAAAGTTGTGTACCATGCCTGGAGAGAATCCTTACCCTGAATTGTACGGGCAGCACTGACATGCACGGCAGTCTCGCTATACAAGGAGATGATGTATTCCGGGTTTCCAATGTTCAGAGCTTCGATATATAAGCCTGTGATATCGGTTGGAGGTACATATCCAGTCTCCCAGGGATATTCTTTGATCGTTTCCCATATCTCGGGCAGATACTTTCTGGTGTTGGACCATTCCCAGAAATTCGCCCCCTGGAGTTCCAGAGCTCGAGCGGTTTGCAGAAATTCTATGATTTCTGCGGAGGTGGGCGCCCAGCCGTATTCCGTATACGCAGCACCTGTAGGTATGATCGGAGGGTTATAAGGTAGAGCAGCAAATTCACGTATACAACGGTTGAGCTGTTCACCCGGGTTGTGTGCGAGCAGCCAGTAAACCTGGGGCATATTGTAATCAACGACAGACAAGAACTCATCCCAGGGCAGTTGGGGGTGATAAGTGGGATACCTGTAGGAACTTAACGCTAACGGGGTGTCCGGGATCCCGGATTTTAGATAGGACATAAAGGTGCGAGCAGCGGCATCTTTGCCAGGTTCCTTATATTCGGATTCCGCGTCGATAACATATCCATCGAGCTGCAGATCGGTAACTCTTTCGATAGCTTTTTGTGCTTCCTGGATTGGCTGATCCCCGTACACGTAATGCCATCCCCAGGGAGAAATGCCCTGTGTTCTCAGGGCGACAACAAGAGGAGGAACCAGATCTACTTGCTCAACCCAATCGTAGTTGTATGAATAAATGCCATCGGCAATTTTAATCAGAATATGAGTCAATCCTGCTTCCCTGGCAGCATGGGCGATGGCATTTACATCACCGCCCTCACATTCACGTATTTTCCAAAGATAGTAACCTTTTCCACCTATAGTCATCGAGTTATCTCCTGATTTTGCATACTTCGGATACCAGTAAATTTTTACCTGACTGTCGTATTAGAACATCCGGTGAACACGAGTTATTGCGGATGTGTTGCTTCCCAAATCAGCCCATAGATGGCATCATAATTGGGTAAGAGAACCTGTGCTCCACCAGGTGTAGTCCATGGAATAATGTATCCTGGACCAATCACGTAGTTATTAATATGCCCGGGCTGGTTTACTTTCAGCGCTAACGGGAGCATGGGTGTGATATCTGTGAGGTTCAAGTCAGTAGTGACATTTTCTACATATAAATTATAGATTTCGGGTGCATTTTCAACCGCATCCAGGCTCAGCAGTCGCAGGAAGATCGCTTTCAATACTTCCTGCTGACGGCGTGCCCTGTCGAAATCTGAAGATGTCTTGCGTGAGCGGACATACCACAGCGCAGTGTCTCCATCCATGTGAGTAGTTCCCGCGTATACTGTGAATGTTCCATATCCGTCCCGGTGGTCTGTCAATGTGTATTGTGCTTCAACATCGATACCTCCCAGGCTGTCGATTGTCTGGGTGAAAGCCCAAAAATTGACCATCACATAATGTTCCGGTGTGATTCCAAAATTCGATGCCAGTGTCTGCTGCATTAATGGGAAACCACCCCGTGCCATCGCTGTGTTGATGCGTTCCTCACCATACCCTGGGATGTTTACATACAGATCCCTTGGAAAAGAGATCAAACTGACAGTTTGTGCATCAAAATTTAAATGTGCCAGAACGATCGTGTCTGTACGGAAACCCCAATCATAAGGACGTTGGTCGGAGCCTAACAACAGGATATTTGCGTAATCACCGCTCAATCCTATCGGTCGAGGTTCAGGTTCGGATGAATCATTATCGGTACCGGCATTCCCCGGTGGACTTTGGGTTTCAAGAGGCTCTCGACCGACGATGCTTGTCGGTATAAATGTTGGTGTCGGATCTACAGGTTGGTATGGTGTTGGAGTCGGGGTTGCGTTTCCAGGTACAGTGATAAAACCAACTTCACTGTAAGATGTTGGTTGAATCGGCAGCAGCGACAGGTTGAATGCCCTTGCAATCCCGGGAATTAAAAAAGCAACCGCCACCAGGAGCGTTAATCCAAGCAGAATACCGATAAATATTTTTAAGCTTTTATTCCGTTGTTTATCCATTGTTTTAATCTATTTATCCTCCCTCGCTGGTTTCCGAGGGTGCAATTTCCGTTATGACGATCGGTTCAGGTGTTGCTGTATCGGTTATGGTCGGTGTGTTCGTCAAGGTTGGTGTTGGTGGCTCCGGTGTATTTGTACTTGTGTCTTGGGGTTTCTCTGTCCCGGTGGCAGTTAGTTCAGGCGTGCTCGTAATTACATTGGGCACATATAAATAATCACCCGTCAAGATCAAGTTGCTGCTCCCCATACAATTCGCGAATCGCAATTCTGACACGGTCACCCTAAATCTTTGTGCCAGACTGAATAATGTATCTCCAGACTGAATTCGATATCTAACCCAGCCCGCTGGTGGTCCACACTGTATTGGACTGGGAAGAATGATCGCAGGTACATAAATCATGCTCCCCGCTATGATCTCCTCGGTGATCAGGCAATTTGCTTGCTGTAATTCCTCAGTACTGACATTGTATTTTTCTGCAAGGGATTCAATTGTATCCCCGGGATTGATCATAACCGCTTCCCATCCTGATGGAGGGGGACAGTCCTCCGGCGGTGTTGGTGAAATGGTGCGCGTGTTCGTTGGTTGGGGGGTGATAGAAGGAGTTGAGATCGAACCACTCACCTGGGCATCATTGATTTGCTGGGTTGGGGTATTTGTCAATGATGGTAATGTGCTGAATGGCTGAGTCGCTTGTGGAGCAATCGGCGTGCTGGTGAAAGCTTGAGCGATAGGTTGAGCAAGGTTAATGGTCTGGCTCTCGGTTATGGCGATCCCTATGCCTCCGATCACCAGGATAATCATGATTACCCCGGCAACCAGGCCAGTAAGGATTTCGCGTGAAAGGTTCATTCCCGATCCTCGGTACCGCGAGAATCCTTCTCAACAGGTGAAGTCGGGAGCAGCAAACTGAAAGTCGATCCCTGACCCTCTTCAGATTCAACCCAAATACGTCCTTGATGTGCTTCTACCAGTGTTTTTGCGATAGCCAGTCCGACTGGCACATCGCTGACCCCAGAAATTTCTATGTCATCATTCTGGTAATGCCGGGAGAACACTTTGGAGTAGTGCTCAGGAGGAATCCCTCCGCCCTGGTCGGTCACCTGGACCAGCGCGTACTCCTTCTGATCATCATCGATATATAATTGAGCCTGGAGGTCAATTTCACCCTCTTTTGGGGTGACGCTGCTGGCATTCGCCAAGAGGTGGAAAAATACTTGATGCAGTGAATCGATATCCCCCTGGATTTGTGGGAGTGAATCGGGGATCTGTACTTTAAGCGTGATATTCTTTTCGCGTAATTGATTGCTCGTATCCGTGACCGCCTCATCCAGTATTGTCGTAAGCTGAACAGGTCCAGGGAATATTGTAGCGTTGCGGTCTTCGATTTCCCCAATATCCAGTAAATCGTTTAAGATCGTCTGCATCCTCTGGGCTGAGATCTTAATTCGTTCTAAAAATCGCCGCTGGTTGACCCCCAGGATTCCATGAGACTCGTCCAGGAGAATATCGGTATAGCTGAAAATCGACGACATTGGTTGTCGTAACTCTTGGGCAGTGGCTACGTATTGGTTCTCTTCCAGCTCGACGTCTTCCTCCCCAACTCTTTGTCTTTCCTCATATGGGGAAGCAATTGCATTCTTTAAAGTTTCTACCTGTTCATCTTTGATTGCCAGCTCGTTCCGTAAGATCGCTACTTCCTCTAATGCCAGGCGGAGTTCACCAATTGCTTGCTCTTCGTCCGTTGATTCGTCTGGACTTTTTTCAAAAGCAGCCAGCCTTTCAATTAATTGCTGATTTTTCTGCTGCAATTCCTCAATCAACTCTTCTGCTGCATAAGGTTTTTCCTTGTCACGCAAAAAAGGTTGTGTAATCGCGATGCTGCTGGGTACATCACCAGCTTGGAAAGCCTCTGTCTTTCTATAATCCTCCAGCTGCTGGAATTCTCTGATTTTCTCTTGGGATTGTTTGAGACGTTCATCCATGTTTAAACGCTGCTCTGCAATATAGAGCAATCGTGAGAAAGAATCGGCGATATTGACCAGGTTGGATTGGTCTTCCCGACTCCAGCCGCGTTTTGAGTAAGGGGTCAACGCGATCAGGCCGAGTCTGGGTTTGTTATCCTGTGTGGAGACAGTTGCGGCAAGCAGATGCCCCGGCGGGACGATGCTGATGCTTAATCCGATATTGTTCAAATCACGCGATGTACTGCTGGCAGGCAAGCGGAGTGGTTTTCCAAGTCGGAGAGCTTTTGCCAGCACTGGTGCGTGTCCCGGAGGCAATCGAGTCGGTCCAATCGTATTTTCTCGGATCAGGTCAAAACCTCGCAGAATCGAGATTTCACCTTCCATCGTTGGGGGAGCGGTGATCAGGCAGAGATCGGCAATCATAACCTGGGAGACGACTTTGGCTATATGCGTATATACATCGGGAGAATACGGGTCCTGAAGAATATTGACCATGTAATCAAGAATTTTCGGTTCGGACCCGTACTTGCGCCGTTCTTTGTAAAGTTCATCTTCGGATAGTTCCATTTTAAGAATTCGTTCAACGACCCTGGGCTGAGGTAAGGCAATCAATAGGGGATATGCTGCCAGATAGGTTAAACGCACCCAACCTTCGTATGATTGGTTGGGAAGAGGAATAACTAACTGTAATGCATGACCCATTGCGGCAAGTACGAAGAAACCCAGACCGTACCCGAGAGCGCCGGATTTTCTCCAGATAAGTAAACTTACGCTGAGTAAAGCGATCACGATAGCAACCGTTGACCAGACTGTGTTCAGCCAGGTGCTGTTAATCGGGTTGATGGGTTGAGCTTCTTGGTGCATTAAGATCGAAAGGATCAAAAGCACCATTACCGCCGCGCTGACAATTCCTACGACGGTGTCTACCAACCTGGATTTATTGGGAAATATCCACAGCCAACCAATCAGCAGCAAACTGATGACATTCAATCCACGATCTAATAACGGCAGCACTGAAATCCCACTTAAAATTCCCTGACCAACCATCCCAGCATAAATGAAAAGGGCAATTCGGAGGGTCAGAATGATGCTTAAACCCATGGAGACCTTCCGCTGCTCCTGGCGGGTGGCAATCAGCAATGCCCCAGTCACAGAAAAAGCAGTGATCAGGTGGTAGATCAAATTGCCGGGGAAGCTGATGAGGATGTTTTGTAGCTGTGTACTGATTGATCCCATAGGTCAACCCTCCGAATTGATTATAGCATCAATAAGGGTCAGTGCTATAGCATGCAATTTTAATGCCAAAACAGATCCCACGACGTTTTTACCCGCGAATAACAAAATTCAGATGTGGTGGTTGACAAATTCTATAATGAGGGTAAAATATCGGTCGCGCCGAAGTGGCGGAACAGGCAGACGCGCTACGTTCAGGGCGTAGTNNGTGTGGGTTCGACTCCCACCTTCGGCACCAGGAAATCCTTCCACAATTGGAGGGATTTCTTCATTTCTGGCAGTTGCCAGTGGAGATTGTCTGCGGTAAGATGTTAGTGTGAAACGATTGAAACAATACTGGAATGTGATCAAAATAGTGATCATCGTGGCGGTCATTGGTTATTTTGCCATGAAGTTAAACCAGCAGATGGCCGAGCTGGCTCGTGTCTCTGGTCAGGCAGATGTGGTACGAAATACAGCGGAAGCATTGCGGACGACCCAAGATTATCTGGACCAGGAGATCCAACGAGCAACTTCGGAAATCGCGGTAGAGCA
>JABAOG010024363.1_pt1 | contig 10850 bp, 6 predicted proteins | sample 7062131 | NCBI WGS metagenome assembly JABAOG01 (sample SAMN14538629, study PRJNA623070) | marine sediment metagenome | biome: marine biome [ENVO:00000428]; feature: marine pelagic biome [ENVO:01000023]; material: deep marine sediment [ENVO:00002113] | place: India: Arabian Sea | collected... | reverse complement strand
CTCCGCCAAGCGCCACCTGGAAGCCTTCATCAATAGCTATCCGGGCTGTGTTGTCATCATCTCCCATGATCGCTATTTGCTAGATGAAGTAGCGACTCATATTGCCGAACTGGAAAACGGCCGTCTCACCCTCTACCTCGGCAACTACACCGCCTACACCACCGAACGAGAAATCCGCCGCCTGCGCCAGCAGCAGCTTTATGTTGCCCAACAAAAAGAGATCGCCCGCATCGAAGCCGCCATTGCCCGCTTTGAGCTTTGGGCCTCCATGGTCATTGACGAACGCCACATCCGGCAGGCTCGCAGCCGCCAGAAAATGCTGGACAAGATGGACAAAATTGAGAAAGTCACCGAAGCCCGCCGCATGTCCCTCGACCTGGGCGGCTGGCGGGGCAGCAACAAGGTCATCGAACTGATCAATGTCGGCAAGACCTTTGAAGATGGCACGGTTTTGTGGCAGGGTTTGAACGAAATTATCTGGCACAACGAACGGGTCGGCCTCGGCGGGCCAAACGGCGTCGGCAAGTCGATGCTGTTAAAACAGTTGCTCGATCCCGAAGGCGTCACCAGCGGCGAAATCCGTATTGGGCCAAGCATCCGCGTTGGTTACTATGACCAGGAAAATGAGAACCTGGATTACAACAACAATCTAATCGACGACATTCGCCAGGTGACGGCTATCACCCGGGAATCGGCCGTTGCCTTCCTCAACCGCTTCCTTTTTAGCTATGACCAGATGCAGGGCAAAATCGGCAACCTGAGCGGCGGCGAGCGCAGTCGTTTTCAGTTGGCGAAACTGGTGTTGGAACGGCCGAATCTCCTCCTGCTCGACGAACCGACCAACAACCTCGACATCGCCTCCATCGAAGTTCTCGAGCAAACCCTCGACGAATTTGTCGGCGCCGTCTTCGTCATCTCCCACGACCGCTACTTCCTCGACAAAGTCGTAGACCGTGTCATCGAACTCAAGCCCGATTGCCTCTGCCACTTCGACGGCGGCTACACCGATTACCTGGATGCAGTTGGCCTATGAGCTATCAAAGGAATAAGCCTGCATTATGATCCCTTCTCAATCATCCCCACCAGGTGAATAGCTCTATCAGGGGGGAGCCGTTCCTCAAACCTCACCGCCGCCTCAAACCACCCCGGCCGAAAAACAAGATAAGTCGGATCAGGAATAAGCTTACTGACAATCAACGTCATCCCCAATTCGGCCGCTAACTGCCTGACCTCAGCGCTGGTGTTAATCCGGTAATAAGCCGGAAAAGTATCGGCCGTTTCCCGCCCATAAAAACGTCGCACCAACCGCCCTTGCAGCGTCGAAAAACGATTGATGAGCCGATTCAAGCCGATCAGGGGGTGGCGTTTATTGGGGGTAATAAAGACAAAGACCCCACCGGGCCGCAGCACACGGCCGACCTCCCCCAACACCTTCCTCGGCTCCATAACATGCTCCAACACCCAACTGGCAAACACCATATCAAAACATCCATCCACAAACGGCAATTCGCCGCTCAATCCGGCCGTCAGCGGCAACTTCCCAACCAGACGATGCTCTCGCAGCGAGGCCACATCCGGGTCCACCCCCACCACCTGCTCCAATGGATGCGCCAACTGCTCGACCAAACCGCCCCGCCCGGAGCCCAAATCCAGTACCCGGCTAGCAGGCTCCAAACGACTTCGAACCAGTTCGGCATAGAACTCGGTTGCAGGCTGCCAATCCGGCCTCAATTGCCGATACCGCTCCCGTAACTCGTTCTGCCGCGCCAAATCAAGCATCTACCATCAACCAAACTTCACAATTCAAAGCGCTGCATGCGCCATTCTTTATTCATTATTCTTTATTCTCCCCCTTCTTTAATAAAGGGACAAAATAGGCCGTCCTCCAATGGCATGAATAAGCGTTCGTGCTATCATCTCATGCTCATCTCAATATATATAGGAGTTTTATCTATGCACACATGGCGCAAACAATTCCTGGCCATTATTCTGACTTTATCCCTCATTGGACTGGCTTGCAATGCCCTCACCGGCGATCCCGACCCGACCCCGACCGCCCTACCCGATTCGCCGCCGACCAGCGTGTCTTTAGCAACTGACACACCAAATGTAGATGAGGAACCTTCGCCAACGCTGACAACCGTTCCTGCCCAAACCTCAACCCCAACCCCGGGCCACTCAGGCTCTTCAACTGAAGGCAGCCAATCCCAAAGCTGGCCTGAGCCGGTCGATTTGCCAACGCCATTTGTTGACACGGCTATTTCCGAAGCACAACAGGCCACCTTTGATTCCTTGTCCGAAGCAGACCAGCCACCGGACCGGGATAACGTCGAACTGGCCCAACTGTATGGCGGCTTCAGCGGGGAGATTCCGGTGCCGCCCCTGGCCGGCGCAGCGCTGGCGGTTGGCACAATCCAGCAGCTAAATGTGCTTAATCATGAAGACAACACCTTATCTCCTATCGAGGTTGAACTATTGGCGGTAAGCGATCACGCCTACTTCTGGTTTGATACCGGCGATGGATCTCAACGGCCGTTTGAGGCGGCCTTGTTGGATGCGGCAGCCGCCTTTGACGAGATTTACGAAAGTGTGATCAGCTTCTTCGGCCCCGAAGATAATCCGGGCGTGGATGGCGACCCACGCATCCATATTGTTAATGCCTCGCCGTTGGCGCTGTGTAATGTGACGGTTGAATCGGCCGGAGCCTGTGGGCTGGCGGGCTACTTTAGCTCCTTTGATCTGATTCCGACAGTGGTGGATGCGGAGTCGAACGGCCGCGAAATGTTTGTGATGAATGTCGACAATTTTGGCACCATCTTCTATCTCAATGTCCTGGCCCACGAGTTCCGCCATATGATTGAGGAGAATTATGACCCGGGGGATACCGATTGGGAAACGGAAGGCTCGGCCATGCTGGCCGAGGATCTGGTTGGCTTTCAGGCAAATGCCTATTCCAGGGCCAATCTCTTTTTATCGAATCCGGACCAGCAGTTGAACAGTTGGACGGATGGCAATACCCTGCCCTTCTATGGTCAGGGCTATCTGATGAACCGCTATATCTTTGACCGGCTGGGGCCGGAACTGTACCAGCAATTTGCCACCAGCCCAGAAGCTGGATTAAGCGCTGTAGACAATGTGATCGCCGGTATGGGGGGTGAATTGACCGGCGAACGAGTCTGGCTGGACTGGCTGGTCGCCCTGGCGATTCATGATAAGGAGGGGATACCGGATATTTATCAGATTCAGGCAGATGGGGTTGGGACGGCCGCTTCAGTGCCTGTGGTAAGCTTTCCGACTTCATTTCAGGAGACCGTTCACCAGAATGCGGCCGATTATTTCACTCTCAGCGGGTCGGGAGAAGTGACAGTGAACTTTACCGGCAGCGCCCATGTCCCGGTGATGGATACGGCCGCCGCTTCAGGAGAATATATGTGGTATGCCAACCGGGCTAACTTTAGCCACAGTCGTCTGACACGGGCGTTTGATTTGACTAACGTTTCCCAGGCCACCCTCCAATACAGCGTCTATCACGACATCGAATACAGCTACGACTACGCCTACCTCTTCGTCTCCACCGACAACGGCTTGACCTACCAGCCATTAGTCGCCCAACATATGCAAGGACTGGACCCGGCTGACAATCCCTCCGGCCTGGCCCTAACCGACCGCTTCTATACCGGGCGGAGTGAATTGTGGGTCCAGGAGTCGGTGGACCTGACACCGTACGCGGGGCAGAATATTCTCATTCGCTTTGCCTATCTGACGGACCCGATTCTGACATTTGGGGGATTTGCGATAGACAACATCGCCGTGCCGGAGATTGGGTTTTATGATGACGCCGAGACGTTGGAGGAGGGTTGGGAGGCAGAAGGGTTTGACCGGGTAACGGCCGTAATGCCCCAGCAGTGGTTCGTATTGATAGTCACTCAAACCGACGGCATCTACACCGCTGTCGAGCGCTACCCCCTGGTTGGCGGCGAGTCAATTAGCCACCTACTCTCCCTGGATGCGAGTAATGGGGAGGCGATTGTGATTGTGGCGGCTTCGGCGCCGATGACATTGGAGTTGGGGCAGTACCAGTTGTCAATTGAGTAGGCGGCAACTGGATCAAGTCGATCAAGAAAATGTGTTTTATTTTTTGATCGAGTTGATTTTTATTGGTGAAAGATGGGGTTCAAAATGGCCCAATAAAACCTTGATTTTCCGGCAAGTTTACTGCTTTTGGGGTAAGATTATGTACTATATAGTGTGATACTATTTTGCGGATATACATTTACAGAATCATACCGGAAACAAGGGGCTTTTCTCGTTTAGACTTATAATGAAAGTACCAGACACTAGATGACTTTCCGGGCATCCCGGCTGTGTCCAAAGTGTCAGGCACTTGGAGAAGCGCCTTAGCAATCCGTTTTCATATCGGCAAAAGGAGAACGACTCTGTGCCATATACGACCCTCGCTACCAGCCAGACCCCGGCCCTCATTATCTACCTGTTGGATATGAGCGCCTCCATGAGTATGCCGTTGGGAGATCAGCGTCGCATTGACGTTGTGACCGACGCCCTGGCCGCCTCAGTCCGCCAGATGGTCTTTCGTTCCACCAAAGGACGGCGCATCTTTGCCCGCTATCGCATCGCCATTTATGCCTACAGCGATAATGTCTACGATATTTTGGGCGGCATAAAATCAGTGGCCGAAGTTGCCCGAATGGGCGTTCCCGAACTGGCGCCTATGGCCCGAACCCAGACTGCGAAGGGCATGTCTTACGTTGAAAAACTACTCCAGCAAGAGATAGGCAATCTCCAAAATTCACCGGCCCCTGTTATTTGCCATATGACTGACGGCATTTATACAGGCGAAGACCCGGAACCAATCGCCCAACGAATTATGAATATGGCGGTTCCTGACGGCCGTGTGCTGATGACCAATATATTCATCAGTGAGGATTCCGGCGTTGAGGTAGAAAAAGATTCGCGGGAATGGCCCGGAATCACCGCCCAGACCCAGTTAGACCCGGAAAAATACCTTCATAAACTGCGGCGGATGTCTTCAAAAATCCCGGACAGCTACCGGATGCTGATGACCGAAAGCGGCTATCAAATCAATCCGGGCGCTTACATGTTGCTGCCCGGCGTTAATCCTGAATTGGTGGCAATGGGTTTCCAGATGGCCTCCGCAACTCCTATTCAGACCCGTTAATAACGCCCCTAGAACGAAATGGCTCCCATTGTTATCGATCCTACAAAAGAAACTTCCATTCAGGTCAAAAAACGGCCATTCTTCAGCTACCGGTATGCCTATGCCCGCTCGGCCGATTCCCAGAAGGCGGATGATACCGGGCAAGACTTTTTAACCTTCAACGAAGATGAACGAACGATAATTTTTGCCCTGTGCGATGGGGTCAGCCAATCATTTTTTGGCGATTTAGCCGCCCGTTTTTTGGGTGGGGCGCTGGTCAAGTGGCTGGGTTCGTCCGTCCCCAACGACCCCAATACCTTTTGCAATGCTCTAAACCAACACCTCTCCGACCTGACCCAAACAGCTAACCGCTACATAGAGGAGTTTGTGATTCCGGGCGATGTACCATCCATGTTGCAGGAAGTTTTAGAGCAAAAACGAGCTTTAGGCAGCGAGAGCACCTTTATTTGCGGCCGTATTGACCTGCCGGGAGACGGATTGCCAAACGGCCGTCTGGCGCTGGCCTGGATGGGTGATTCCCGTGTCCGGCTGTGGGCAAACGACGAAGAGCGAACCCAGGTATTGGGCAACTCATTTCGCACCGAACAACGCTGGTCTACCCGCAGAGGGCCGGTAGGCGGCGCGCCAAATTGCTTTATCTCCTCCCTGGCAGGGCTAACCCGGATTACCGCTTATTCTGACGGCCTGACAAGGCTCGATGCCCATAAAACCATGCCCGATGATGAAACTGTTGACGGGATCATCGCCCACAGCCAAAGGCAACCTCAGAGTGATGACATCTCGTTTTTCGATGTTGTTCTGGGCCAGGTGGAGAAACCGGCAGCCGTCGCTTTACAGCCACCGGGACGAGTGATGGCGGCGGCCAAAGATGGCCGGATAAGAGCCGCCTGGCGACCGGTGGCGGGTGCAACCGCCTACCAGGTGCGAGCAAATTCGGCAAGTGGGTCTGAAACATGGCAGACGATGAAAATGGAATGGCAGTCGCCGGCCCAACTGCCACCGGGGAAGTATTCGGTACAGGTTCGCACCATTCAAGGGGTTGTTTACAGCGAGTGGAGCCAGCCTCAAGCGGTTGAAATCGTGGCTGCTGCTGTTCCGGCGCCATCCCCGGTACGCAAATCGCGCTTACCGGCCTCATTGGCCTACCTCTTGATTCCGGTTTTTGGTCTGGCGCTCATCTGCGCTTTCCTTGTCATTTGGCCTGACAGCCCGCTCCGAACCTTCCTGGCAACAGAAACGCCAACGCCGACTGTGACCCTGGCGCCAACTCAAATTATCCCGACGCCGACATTAAGCGCGACGGAAACGGCCGAAGTNNACGCCGACTCTGACGCCAGAACCGACGGCAACAATGACACCGGAAAATACCCCGACCCCAACACTGACGGCAACGGCGACAGAAACTGTTACAATAACAATAACGATTACGGCAACACAGACTATTACCTTGACGCCAACGATTGATCTTTTACCGGAAATGACGCTGACGCCTGACGCGACAAATATTAGTCCAATCGAAACACCGTCGGATATACCGAATATTCCGGCCCCGACGAATTAGGTCGTTAATATCGAAAGAAAAGATGCCAGACGAGATAAAACAGATTGGAAGATACAAAATAATCAGAGAAATCGGCCGGGGCGGCATGGCTGTTGTTTTCCTGGCCCACGACCCCCGCGTCGAGCGGGATGTCGCCCTCAAGATTTTAACTGCCCATTACCAGCTTGAGGCGGATTTAAAAGAGCGGTTCGAGCGGGAAGCAAAAATTATCGCCTCGCTGGAACATCCTTCCATCGTGCCGATTTACGATTACAGCGAGGAAAACGGCCAGCCATATCTGGTCATGCGTTATATGTCTGGTGGCAGCCTCGACCATCGCATATTGCGTTCCGGAGAAGGGCTGCCAATCAACTACATCCAGGTAATTTTGGAACGAATCGGGGCTGCCTTAGACGTCGCCCATGATGCAGGCGTTATTCACCGGGATTTGAAGCCCAGCAACATCTTGCTGGATCAATATAACAATCCCTTCCTGGGCGACTTTGGGATTGTCAAACTGGTCAAACGGCTCACGACCAACTGGCAGTCAAGCACCATCGTCGGTACGCCGGCCTATATGAGTCCCGAACAGGCGCAAGGGGCGCGAGTTGACCGGCGGAGCGATATTTACGGCCTGGGTGCTGTTCTGTACGAGATGCTGACCGGCAGGCAGCCCTATGAGGCTGACAGTATTACCGGTTTATTGTTGATGCAGGTCAATGCCCCCGTCCCCAAAATCCGGGATGCCGCCCCCAATCTCTCCAATTTTCAACCGGTGATTGACAAAGCGATGGCGAAGTCCCCTGAGGAGCGGTTTACATCCGCCTTAGAGCTGGCCGAAGCCTTCCGCCTGGCAATGCAACATTCCAGGCCGGGAAGCCTAGATGACACCCTGATTGAAGAGCCGGTTAAAGCGGAAAAAGATGTGATTCTACCGGCGACGCCAATCAGCCAGGAGCAGGATTGGCCAGGTGGAACCGGGCTGCCTCCGGCGGCGCCGGAGCAGGAAAGCACCGGCGAAGAAACAGAAACAACGCCTGTCGTCCGCTGGCGGTCATTGGATATTGATCTTCCAGACGAAAATGGCGATGACGAAGATTATTCTTCCCCACAGTTCAGCTGGCAACAATTAGACGCAGAACCTGGAAAACCGGCTCGTTCAAGACTGCGATTGGACGCCGCCTTGCCGGGCCAGGTGGAGCTAGAGCGCTCCTTTGAGATTGCGGTAGCGGTCCGCCAACCGGATTCCCCCAAATTGCAAGAGGGCGAATTGGACAAGACAAAGTCGGGCGATTTGCAGGTAGAATGGCCACATAACATAGACAGCGTTAAGTTGCGGATTCATGTTAGCGCCCCGGAATGTGAGATTCATAATCAGGACAGCTATTCTTTCCGGCTCCATAAAGGCCAGGATTCGCCCGTTTTTTATTTTCAACTAACACCCCAGGAAGCGGGACGCATCGGCATTGTAGTGACGGTCTATCAGGAGCAGGATTGGCTGGGCGGCACGCGGCTGCACACGGAGGCGCAGGAACGGTTGGCGGGGAAGGTTGACTTAAATGTCTACAGCCGGCCACTTGGAGTGGTACATGAAGCGCAAGTGGCGGTGGCCCAGGAAATTGAACGGCGCTTTAACCTGGCAGAACTGCGAGTGCTTTGCCATGATTTGGGGGTGAATTTTGATAATCTGCGAGGAGAGGTTTATGCGGAAAAGGTAAGGGAGCTGGTGGGATATATGGTGCGGAACGGCCGTTTGGCCAATTTGCTGCAGGAGTGCAGAACCCGGCGGCAGATGGTTGATTGGGAAGGGTTAGCGGGGATTGTGGCGGTGGAAGGAGACTAAAATATATGGTCACTTTCCATTTGATACTTTCCTGTGCAATAGAAAATAGTGACTACTGACGACGGATTACTGACTACTTTTTCAAAGGAACAACAATGGCATTCCAACCACAAGTAAACCAAGAATTAATAATTGACGGCGTGCGCCATACAGTCGCCGAACATCCAATGGCCCCTGGTTTACCCTACGGCCAGGAAGGGCGAATGGCGACCGTCTATAAATTGCAGGCGAACGGCCGTTACTTCGCTCTCAAGGTCTTCAAAGCGATGCACCGTCAACCGGAAATTGTTGAACAGGCCAAGCAGCTTGGCGGTTATGCAACGATTCCCAGCCTGGAGGTTTGCAAGCGCACCGTTCTAACGCCCAAAAAACACCGCAAGCTGTTGCAGGAAGAGCCTGATTTGACCTACGCCGTCCTGATGCCCTGGGTCGAAGGGCTGACCTGGATGGACCTGCTGACGGGCGGGGATGAACTGACGCCCAAACAGTGCCGGACCATGGCCGGCCGTTTTCTGCGGGTCATGGCCGGGCTGGAGCGGGGCGGCGTGGCCCACTGCGATCTTTCCGGAGCCAATCTGCTTGTAGACAACGTGGAAGAGGAGCCGGTCCTGTACCTGGTGGACGTTGAACAGCTTTACGGGCCGGGTTTGGCCCAACCCTCCATGTTCCTGGTAGGCACGCCCGGTTACAGTCACCAACGGGACCAGAAAGCGCTTTGGGGACCATTGGCCGACCGTTTTTCAGGGGCGATCATGTTAAGCGAGATGTTGGGCTGGTGCGACCCAACCGTTCAAGAACATACCTGGGGCGAAAGCTATTTCGATCCCGATGAGATGCACCATCCGGCCGAACGGTTTGAAGTCTTATATGCCGCGCTGGAACGGTATTGGGGCCTGGATATTGCCACCATGTTTTCCCAGGCCTGGCAATCCAAAACGTTGAATGAATGCGCCGCCTTTAACGAGTGGCTGGTCGCCTTTCCATCGGGTTACACCACAGAAATTCAAGCCCCACCCGCCGCCGAAACAGTTATTGAACAGCCGGAAATTGAAACCCAGATCGAAGACCTGGACACCATTCTGGATCGGGCCGCCCGCCATGAATCGCAAGGCAACCTGGGCGAGGCCCTGACCCTGCTCCAAAAAGCGCAAACGATGGTTGAAGGAGATGAGACTACCAAAAAGACGATTATCTCTAAAATCAACCAGTTGAGCCTGAAACAAATTACCCAGTTGAGTCAGACGGAAATTGAACCAGGTCCGCCGACCCAACCGGCCCGCACCCAACAGGCCACCCGGCCCAGCCCACCGCCTGAAAAGGAAACGGCCGTTTCCGAGACTATACCCCAACAAAAAACGGCCGAACCGGCCCCCTTCCAGCCATCCATCGTCAAAGAATACGTACCGACGGCTGTGGATCAGGCCAAAAAATACGGCGGCCTGACCAGGGGGCAGTTTGCCGTCGTCCTGGTGCTGTTCCCATTTCTGGCGGCCGGTATCATGCTGGTTGCCGCTTTGTTGTTACAGGACACACCTGTCTGGGACAACATTTCCATCGTCGCTTTACTTGGCCCGGCCATATATGCCGCCCTTCGTCGCAGGTGGCTGACTTTTGTTGTCTTCGTACCGATTGCCATCATTGGGGCAGTCGCTGTTTCAGGCTTCAGTTTGGGGGCGTTGTTCACCCTGGTCTTGCTCAGCGGCGTCGTCTTAGAGGTGATGACCCAAATTGGCGCTCGACTCATACGCGACCCTTTCAAAAAGTGGCCGTTGGACTTAGGTTGGTTGGCTTTTACCGGTTTATTGTGCGCCCTGGTGCTTGAGGAAAGCAAAGCGCCGGATATCACCGTCCTGAACGACCCGATTTTCCTGGTATCCCATATCGTTTTAGCGGCCGTCGGTTGGGTAATCGGCCGTTATCTTTACCAGGTCATCATCTACCTGCGTGAACAGACAAACTGATGGCGGTGGTAGGGGCGCACCCTTGTGGTCGCCCAGAAAGGGCGGGTACAAGACCACGCCCCTACTTTGCGTCTTTGCGCCTTTGCGTGAGCGATTTTTAGAGGAGATAGTATGTCCTACACCATCATGGCAACCTCCAAGACCCCGGCCCTGGTCGTCTATTTATTAGACATCAGCGCCTCAATGGATAAGAGATTGGGTAAAAAGAGCCGCCTGGAAACGGCCATGGAGGCCTTGCAGGCCGCCATTCGGACAATGGTCTTTCGTTCCAGCAAGGGGCGGCGGATCCAACCCCGCTACCGGTTGGCT
>JABAOG010000434.1_pt1 | contig 10851 bp, 16 predicted proteins | sample 7062131 | NCBI WGS metagenome assembly JABAOG01 (sample SAMN14538629, study PRJNA623070) | marine sediment metagenome | biome: marine biome [ENVO:00000428]; feature: marine pelagic biome [ENVO:01000023]; material: deep marine sediment [ENVO:00002113] | place: India: Arabian Sea | collected... | reverse complement strand
GCGAATCTGGGGGCGATTGAGCTAAGTATGCTGGAACTGGCTGAAGCTGGTCTGAGTCGTCATGTTCAAAGAGAACCTGAAGATGATCACCTGGTTAACTATTTGAACAAAGTGGCCAAACCTTATCGTCAGGAAGGCTTGACCGTTGAAACAGTTGTGATGGAAGGCACCCCGGCCAGGAGCATCCTGGACTTCGCAGAGGCCGAAGAGGTCGAACTGATTGTGATGACCACACACGGCCGAACTGGTCTAAGACGTTGGGTTTATGGTAGTGTCACCGAAAAAGTGATGCGTGGTACCAATGCGGCCGTGTTAATTATTCGGCCCAATGAGGTACAGTCGAACTAAAGAATAAAGGGGGAGTCTTTTTTGGGTCTTGACATATTCCCATATAGGAATATAATATAGATATGGCACGCTTACCCACCACCGCTGATGTCTATAACGCCATTGCAGAACCCCAACGACGCGACATCATTGACCTGCTAAAAAAAGGGGAACTATCCGTCAATGAAATTGCCGAGACACTTGGCATGAAGCAGCCCCAAACATCAAAGCATCTACGGGTCTTGAAAGAAGTCGGGTTGGTTAGCGTCCGCAAAGAGGGCAAGCAGCGACTCTACCAGCTACATGGTCAGGAGCTAAAGCCCGTTTTTGAATGGGTCCAGTCTTATGAACACCTCTGGCGCGAACGATACGACAGGCTGGACGAATATCTAACCCAATTACAACAGAAAGGAGATAAAAATGACAGAAAATAATGATCGGCTATTCGTTATGGAGCGCGTATTCAATGCCCCTCGCGAATTAGTGTTTGAAGCTTATTCAACGGCCGAACATCTTAAAAATTGGTGGGGACCAAAAGGTTGGACTTTGCCGGTTTGTGAGGTGGACTTCCGCCCCGGCGGCGTCTGGTTCTACTGCATGAAAGGTTCCGTCGGCTCGGAGGACGGTGACATCATGGAAAGCTGGGGCAAAGCCGTTTACCAGGAAATTGTTGAGCCGGAACGCATTGTTTACAAGGATACCTTTGTGGACTCCGAAGGCAATCGGATTGAGGGCACACCGGAGATGGTGATCATGGTCGAGTTTGTCGAAGAAAATGGTAAGACCCGGCTGATCTCAAAGACGCTGTTTGAAACGGCTGCACAACTCCAGCAAGTCTTGGAAATGGGTATGGAACAAGGCTTCAATGAAACCCTTGACCGGCTGGACGCTTACCTGGATAAGGTATCCGTTTAATCCTTTAATCTAGATGACCGCCGGATTCGGCTTCATCTAAAACGGCAAGAATTGTATTCACCAGGGATCGGGCTGCCCCGGCACTGAGTTCAACAGCCACCCGGGCCCCCGGTCCTTTTTCTTCATTTACGAAATCAATATTTAATGTATGTTCTAAGGGGGCATTAAAAGGGTGGTCATAGGAAACATTCGCCTGATTCAGCGAAAACCAACCCTCCCGCCCTTTGCCGCTACCATCAATTGCCACTCGCTGAACGATCATCGTACACATAATTCTTCTCCTGAAGAACCAGAATGTTGTTGTTTAGCACCTACCAAAGTTACAGCTTCAAATAAATCAAAAAAACAAAAGTCTTTCCTAATTTACTGCAAATGCTTCTCTAAAAAGGCGAAAATCTTCTGCCAGCCGTCCACAGCTTGCTGCTGGCGGTAGGCAGGAGAATGGTAGTAGAAAAAGCCATGTCCGGCATCTGGATACATATGAAATTCGTAATCCTTGCCATACTTCTTGAGTTCGGCTTCGTGGAGAGCAACTTGTTCAGGGGTCGGGTTGCGATCTTCTTCGCCAAACAAACCCAACAAGGGACAAGAGAGGTCTTTGGTGTAATCTATGGGGGCAACAGGGTATTTTTCGTTGAGGTCCGACTGGGCCATGACAACACGGCCGCCCCAACACTCAACCGCCGCATCGAACCCATCCGAACGACAGGCAGCCAGAAAAGCCTGACGACCGCCGGAACAGGTGCCAAACACACCAACCTTCCCATTATTATTAGCCTGCGCTCGAAGAAATTCCATCGCGCCAACCAGATCGCCCACCACCTGCTCATCCGCCACCCCACTCTGCGAACGTACTAGCGCCGCCATATCTTCCGGCGTCCCATGCCCGGCTCGAAAATACAGGTTAGGCGAAAGCGCCGCATAGCCGTGATGGGCAAATTTGCGAGTCGCCTCCCGGTACCATTCGTCCCAACCAGGCATGTGATGGATGACAACCATCCCTGGAAATGGGCCAGGACCAAGCGGCCGGGCATAGTAAGCATTAATCATCTCCCCATTTGCCCCCCTCATGGATACAGTTTCAGCAATCATACCTTCATACATATCTGTTTCATACATTGTCTCTCTCCAAAGGGAAAATAATCGAAGCTGAGTATTTAGTTTGCCATCATCCCAAATTTGCCGCTAAAAAGCAAAAAAGGCCGGCGCGAGGATTCCGCGCCAGCCTTTCAAATCTTTAGAATAGAAATTACTAATAGGTGTAGGAGGGAGTGTTTTGATTTTCGGCCGTCATAGTCTCATTGGTCCGGTTAACAAAATAAAACACGGCCGCGGCTACCACTGCAGCCACAGACATAAGGAACACAACGTTCTTTTTGCGATAGACCCAACTATCACCCACATTCTTTTGCAGAGCCCCAACAACCTGATCTTTTTTTCCTGCAAGCCGCATCATCCGGTCATTTGTAACCTGGCCAAATGTTTCGCGGGCGACCCCCTTGGCCTGGTTCAAGGTACCTTTCACAGCATTTTTCTTACTATTAATTTGGCTCGTATCAATCTTAGTCTCTAAATTATTCATATCAGTTTCTCCTTTAACTTGTTAATTCATTGAGGACAGTTGATGATAGCCACCATCGAGACTTAGATATGTCCGAGTAGGCTTCATCAGTTTGATCCTTATCGCCACCGGAAGAAATATCAATGAGAATGTCTATTTTTCCCAACTTACTTTTCACATGCTCAACCATCGCCTCAATCTTTTGATCATCTTTGACAAGACGCTTGTCCATCATTAGGAAGCGACCGCCGACTCTCATTACCTTCATTCTGATTGTTTCAGTAAGATCGGCAGAAAGGTGTGAGGATGCCAAGGCAATATCAACGCCCCGGATAGCGAGTTCACCAGCTAATGACTGCAAAGCTCCTGCATCATCTCCAACCAGTAAAACAACCTTGTTTACCAGATACTGGGCAGAAGGCTTGTTGCTAATCTGACTATTTCGGTTTATTGAATTAGTTTTATCCATTTTGAGTGCCTGTTTGATGTCCTCTTAGCTTATGCATTCATCTATCAAGTGGTTCCAGTATAAGTTTTATTAGTGGTATTTTAAATATACTTAGTGTATAGGCCTGGGATACAGATGAGGGCATACTCGTACATTAAAGAATCGGAAAGATATAGACAAAAATATGCAAAAGTTTATATCGTTTGTATATCGGTTTGAGAATCGCATCCTTCTATTATGGAATAAAAATACTAGGAGATGTATATATGTTTGAAACTTTAGCAAAGATTACTGATGTTAATGATGTCAATATAAACAAAGATGAACGTTGGGCCTCCCTGGTCGCTGGAACCACATTATTACTATACGCAATGATCCGGATTCCACTGTCAGCCGTTCTCGCAGCCCTTGCTGCCGCCTATCTATTTTTCCGTGGAATACGTGGGTTCTGTTATTTCTACGACCGGCTTGGAATGAATAAGGCGGTTGAACTCCCCACACCAGTTATCCAAAATAACCACAAGCGGCAAACGGCCGTATCCCCCCAATAGTCATTTGCATTAAAGGAGTACATAATGACGCGACAAATTTCAAAAAGCATTATTGTTAATGCGCCAACAAATCATGCCTATAGTTTATGGGCTGATTTTTCCCAATTTCCAAACTTTATGGAACATGTCAAGTCAGTTTCTATAACAGGTCCTACATCAAGTCATTGGGTTGTTGTTGGGCCTGCTGGAAGTCATATAGATTGGAACGCTGAATTGACCCGGGCTGAACCTTTTAATCGATTAGCCTGGAATACAAAAGATAAAAAAGGATTTATGACCACCAGTGGACAGGTAACATTTACTCCCCTGGAAGGTGATAAGACGGAGGTGACTGTGACAATGCAATACACACCACCGGCTGGGCAGATTGGAGACTGGGTAGCAAACCTCTTAATAAAGCCAGAAGAGAGCGTCGCCTCAGATCTGCGCCGCTTCAAGGAACAGGTAGAAAATTCGGCCGAATCAGTCACCGTCATCTGATAAAATAATCAGCAAAGCACAAAAAAAGCATGGTTTTGAAACCATGCTTTTTTTATGTCTGTCTGTCATTTATGATTCTATTCGTTGGGAACCAGACTGATTTGCTGTCGCGGCATTTGCCTCTGGAGCCGCCACCAAGCTAAAAGGAATAATATTATCCCGAACAAATATAAAGCGCCCAACAAGATAATTGATGGAAACTGTCCTCGCAGCATAACGTCTTGTAATAAAACAGTCCCATATGTAGCCGGCAACATCCAGGAAACAATTTGGACGTAAGACGCCAGCCGGTAGAGGGGCAAGAAAAAACCACTGAAAAATATGGCTGCCAGCAATGCTATCATCGCATATTGGATGGCTTGATCATTGCTCCGCGCCGAAAGCGAAATATGAAAGCCAATACCGAGGGAAGCCAACAAAATTCCCAGAATAGATAAGGCATACAGAAGCCATGACCCTAGTTGGGGAACCTGAAGAACCAAAACAATCAATGCGGTCAGTATCGCCGCCAACAGGGCAATAATCAAAATGTAACTACTGTATTTACCGGTTAATACCTCATATGCAGAAACCGGTCCAGCTCGGAAAAGTTCCATTGCCCCCTCCAGCTTCTCCCGAACAATGCTAAGACCAGCCAGGGTAATCGCCAGATGCTGCAAAAGCAAGGCTATCACTGCCGGAACATAAAAATGCATTGGTTCCAGCTGCGCTTCCGTGATGCTAACGGACTCGCTTCTGAATGGAGATACTAAAACTTGGCTGTCGATATCTCTAAATTCAACCAATAGGCGATCTGCTTCTTCAAGCGAAGACTCAATTTCGGCCGCTGTCGCCTCTCCCTCTGCAATCGCTGACTCACTATCGGCGGACATATTCAATATTTGATCCGTATTCTCCTGAATAGAAGAAAGCTCAGTCTTAAGTGATTCGGAAACATTACTAGAAGTGCCACTTGCCTCTTCTAGTTGCCGTACTATTTCCAGGCCAGAACCCACTGCAACCGTCAACGTATTTAAATCTTGTTGCAATTCCTCGGCGGATTCCTGAGCCAACGCCACATTTCCCATCTCAAGAGATTGGCGTATGACCGAAGCCTGGTCTTTCGCTCTCGAAACATCATCCTGCCACGCCGTTGCCTCCTCCTGGCTGTTCTCAACCGCTCCCAAAAGCACCTGCTCATTTACACTATCTGCATATTGCTGGCCCATTACTTGAATCGTGATCTCTTCAAATGGATCGATCTCATTGTGGAACAAGGTAAAGGTTGACTGTTCATTATTTTCCCAATCAGCAAGCGGATCAGCAGGGGTCAGTACAACAAGATCAACCTCCTGCTCACGAAGTTGCGTATCCGCCTCGCTGGCATCATGAACAATACCGGCATAAATAATTCGGCTGCCTAAAGAATCTGCATAATCTTCGACCAGTTCCTCAATTTCGCTATTTTCCGGCACAACAAATAACGTGCGTAAGGATCGAGGTACATTGCGATAACCAATACCGAAGACAAGCAAAATCAGAAATGGCCCAAGAATGAGCAAAAAGATTAGCCGGGGTTGGTGATAAATACTGCGAGCTTCTTTATCAATAAAGGCAAAAGTTCGAATAAATTTCTGCCAGATTGTCTCAAAGAGATCCTTAAGCATGCGGCGTCTCCTTTTGTTGGTTGCCTTCCTGTTCAATTATCCTAACAAATATGTCGTCAAATGGCGGCACATATTCCTCAGCCGAAACGACTTCAAAATGTTGCTCTTGAGCATATTCAAGCAATTTAGGCAATATCGTTCCAGCATCATCATCCACAATAATTTCTAAGATCTTACCCGGTAAATTCCTGATCCTTCCGTGACCAATAAAAGGCTGTCGCCTTAAATGAGCCAATTTTTCGTCTGTTAAATAATTTGCCAGGTTCAGGTGAATGACCTCGCCTCCTAACGCGCGGCGTCGCAAGCCCTCCGGTGTTTCAACCATCAACAATCGACCGTCCATCATCACCCCGACATAATCACAGTAAGCTGCTTCTCCCACATACTGGGTCGTCACAAAAAGTGTTCGATCGTCTCTTTTAAGTTGTTGAAAATAGTCCCAAAATTTGCGGCGAAGCACCGGATCAATACCAGTCGTCGGCTCATCCAGAAAAAGCAACTGCGGACGATGGATAATAGAAGTAGCCAGACCCAAACGACTCTTCATGCCCCCGGATAGATTCCGTACCTTTTTGCCCTCATGCCCTATCAATTCGACCAACTCCAAAAGTTCATGCAACCGTTCTTTTCGCCTTAGCGGAAAACCATACAACGAAGCCGCAAAATTCATATTCTCCCAAACAGTTAATTCTGGATAAAGAATAAATTGCTGGGGCATATAGCCAATTTTAGCCCGTTCTCTATGGCTGAATTTGTCTGGCCTGTGACCCAACACCTGAACATCGCCGCTGTCTGGTTTATAAACCCCTAAGAGCAGCCGAACGCTTGTTGTCTTGCCACAACCACTAGGCCCGATGAATCCGAAAATAACACCGGGCGGAATTTCTAATGATAAATTATTAACGGCCGTCACACCATCAAATTGTTTGGTTAAGCCATTTGTATAAATGATGTTTTCACTGGGTAATCTGTCGGTCATACTATTGATCTAATCCTTCTGGAACCCCATTTGGGAACTCGGCTTCAATCGCTTCCCAAATACGCTCAATTCGATTATCAGGGTTTGGATGGGTGCTAAAAAATTCGGGTGGCCGGTTCCCTTCAGATGCAGAGGCCAAGATTTCCATCAAACTGACCATCGCCCTGGGATCATAACCAGCCTCGGTCATAAACTGAACCCCAAGGCGGTCCGATTGCAATTCATCATCACGGCCGTACTTCAAATTCACCAAGCCGCTAATCATTGCGGCCAGTTGGGCCGTTGTCAGACCACTATTTGGGTTTTCAGGATCATACGCAGCCATAACGGCCGCGCCACTTAGCCCTTGGGCCAACTGCTGCTCGGCCAGTTGTTCGGCCGCATGACGGCCGACAACATGCACCATTTCATGAGCCATGACTGCGGCCAATTGCCCTTCTGATTCGAGTCTTTCAAAGAGAGCGACCGTTATGAACAACTGTCCACCCGGCAAAGCAAAAGCATTGATCAGTTCCGGGTCTGCCAATAAATGACACTCAAAGGGCCAGTCAGTTTCGCTAACATCACTATTATCAATTATTCGCTGGCAAACACTATCGAGGTAGGACTGCGCTTGTTCATCTGGATACAGCCCGCCATGTTGCTGGGCCATTTCCGGCGCTGCTTGCAAGCCCATTGCCACTTCCTGTTCTTCTGAAAGGGCAACCTGTTGAGTTTCTTCGGTTATGGGGTTAAATTCGCTGGATGCAAAGTAAGAAATAACGGAAACAGCCGCAATAATTAAAGCAATGATTACTCTTCCTTTGCTGAACCTGCCACGACTTCGCATGATTTTATTCCTCCTATGAAATTTTTCCATTTAGCCTAATTAGGAATTGGGTGAAACTCAATAGGTCAAGATATAGACCGGGGATATATAAGCATATACCTTTTCCTGAACTCAAAAGGTAGGGTAATTACTTATCAATGGTGGGGTTAGTCCGTATTCAAATTTTAGTCAGGTAATGACACAATGTATATGTACTTAATAAAAAAACTCTAACTAAAAGGAGACTATCTATGATTCGTGTTGTACTGGCCCATTCATCCCATCTGGTTTGTGACTCACTAAGAGCGGCTTTAAATTTAGAGGAAGAGGTCCACCTTGTGGGAAGTGCGACAACAAAAGAGGAACTTTTTTTCCTTTTGCCCCATGGCAATCTTGTTATTTTAAGCAACACTTTAGAAGGTGACGACTCCCTTCATATTGTAAAGGACATCCGAAAATCCCATCCAGCAATCAAAATACTAATTTTAGGACTCGTGAATCAACCGAACGTCATACTTCAATATATTGAAGCAGGCGCCTCAGGGTATGTTCTTCAAAACGAGTCTGTAGAAGACATGATGGAAAAATTGCATGCAGCCAAAGAAGAAAAAGCCTTGGTGTCCCCCATGGTTGCGGCTTCAATGATTGATCGGCTCACTCAACTGGCAAATCTCGATATGCCTCTAGCCTATATGGAAAACAAAGACAATATGATTTATGAATTAACACCACGTGAAGAAGAAGTTCTGGGTTTGGTTGCTGATGGTTGTACGAATAAAGAAATTGCTGAGGAATTGGTAATCGAATGCGGAACCGTCAAGAATCACGTTCACAACATCCTCAAAAAACTAGAAGTAAATAGCCGCTATGAGGCTGCCTCTATTTTTCAGGCCCAAAAACGGCCAGCATCCCTTGCAGTAGCTTAACATAACAAAGAAACTTATCTGTTTTACCAGAGTAATTAAGAGTAAATGTTCTCCATAAATAAGAACCACTTCCAACCGAGCAAGTACGTTCTCAATAGTAAATGATTTGACGTAAGCGTTCAGACTTTTGTTTTTTTGTCTACTATAGACTTGGGTTGAAAGATACCGAAAAAACAAATGTCTATAGAGGGACTGAACGGATACGGTAAAAGTAATGTGAAAAACGCGATTCGGTAATAGGAAAATGCTCCTGTGAATACGGCCGTTTCCAGGTTTTTGATAAATACTTCTTCCGCTCTTTTACGTTCCCCAGTCGCGCAGATAGCGAAAATCATGGCCAATGGTACGGCCGCTTAATTTCGGGATGATGGGCATGACCCGTTTGTATTGGGCTTTGCGAACCATTTCCAGGGCGGTCTGGACGAAGGACCGCGGGTAACCGGCTTCGACGCATTCATCGGTGGAGTAGCGTTCGTCTACGAGCATATAGAGCAGCCGGTCGACTTCGGCGTAGGTGAAGCCGAGGTCGCTCTCGTCGGTTTGGCCAGGGATGAGATCGGCCGAAGGAGGCTTGTCGATGATAGGTTGGGGGACGCCAATGGCCCGGGCTAGCTGGCGTACCTGGGTTTTGTAGAGGTCGCCAAGGGGATTTACGGCGGAAGCTAGGTCGCCGTAAATGGTGCCATAACCCAGGAGCATTTCTGATTTGTTGCTGGTGCCGATGACCAGGGCCTTGAAAGCGGCCGAACGGTCGAACAAGATGGTCATCCGCATCCGGGCCATGATATTGCCTTTGCGTCCGGCGCTGATGTCCGGGGAGGCTTCGAAAAGAGGCTCCACCATAGGCGTGATATCTACTGTTTCACTCTGGACGCCCAAATTATCAATGACCAGTTGAGCATGTTCGAGACTTTCGGGCGAAGAAGCCTGGTAGGGCATTCGGACAGCAAGGACGTTTTCGGAGCCAAGGGCGGTCGCGGCCAGATAACAAGAGAGGGCGGAGTCGATGCCGCCGGAGAGGCCGAGGACGGCTTTTTGGAAACCGGCCTTGGTCAGTTCGTTGTGGATGAAGCGGGTCAGGACGAGTTTAACGACCTGGTTGTCGATGGTTAGCATGTGAGGGCCGGAGTTCGGCCGTTCGGCTTCTTCAAGCATCAAGGTCATGATTTAGTATGTTCGGCCTGGACGGTGATAGCGATGCCGCCGCGAACGCTAAATTCGGCCACGACCTGGCACCAGCGCGGGTCCAGGGCTGCTACGAGGTCATCTAAAATGACATTAGTGACGTGTTCATGGAAGACGCCTTCGTTCCGGTATGACCACAAGTAGAGTTTGAGAGATTTTGATTCGACGATGCGCTGGTCGGGGATGTAGCGAATGGTGATTTTAGCAAAGTCGGGCTGGCCGGTCGCGGGACAGACACAGGTGAACTCGTCAGTGGTCAGGGTGATGGTGTAGTCACGGTTGGGATGGCGGTTTGGAAAGGTTTCTAAATTTTTACTCGGTTGGGTTGTTTTTTGTCCCAAGAGGGTCAGGTCGGCCAGGTCGGTTTCCTGAGTCAAGTTAGTCTTCAAATTGTTTTCACTCATAATAAGTCTACTATTTTCTATCTGCTGTGAATTTTATCATAGTGAGCCGAAAGGAGGTAGTAGGGAGTTGCTTGATATGAGGCCGCGACCCGGGAGTTGATGTCGTGGCAACCCTCATGTATCCTTCCGCAATGAGGCCAACATGTTTCCACCGCCCATACCAATAAAGCGCTGTCCCCGTTGTCTGGCCCGACTTGATGGTAGAACGGCCGTTTGCCCCAACTGCAAGAAAAAGCTCCTCGAAAAACGAGGCCCGGTCTACCTGGCCCAGCAGGTCAGCCTTATCCTGATAGCCACCGGACTCGCTGCCATCATAGCTGCGTTATACTTCCTGACCCTCACCGACCTTCTCTCTCTGGCTCTTCTTTTCGGCGCTCTTGGTTTTTTCCTCCTGCTTGTTGGCATTCTGGTTAGATGGTTTATCAACCTTACGTGAATGGTGGAGAAGGATGATGCGGTGACGCGGGATTTAATGTTGGTGTACCGGCCGTTCCAACCCACAAACTTCGCTTACACACCCATATTTCCGGAGTAGACCTTACGGTCTGGTAAGCGTTCAGACTTTTGTTTTTTTTGTCCACTTTAGACTTTGGTTGAAAGATACCAAAAAAACAAAAGTCC
>JABAOG010008983.1_pt1 | contig 10855 bp, 10 predicted proteins | sample 7062131 | NCBI WGS metagenome assembly JABAOG01 (sample SAMN14538629, study PRJNA623070) | marine sediment metagenome | biome: marine biome [ENVO:00000428]; feature: marine pelagic biome [ENVO:01000023]; material: deep marine sediment [ENVO:00002113] | place: India: Arabian Sea | collected... | reverse complement strand
GTGCCGCGCGGCCTCGTCACCCTCGCCGAGCTGCGCTGGCTCGCGATAGGGGCCGCCGTGCTCCAGCTCGCGCTGACGGCCAGCCTGTCGCTGCGCCTTCTGGCGCCGCTCGTCCTGGTCTGGGCGTGGATGGCGCTCATGACCGCCGAGTTCTTCGTCCCGGCGTGGCTCAGAGCGCGGCCGGTCCTCTATCTCGTCTCGCACATGGCCGTGATGCCGCTCATCGACCTGTTCGCGACGGCCAGCGACTGGCTGGTCGTCGGCGCCGAGTCGACGGATGGCGCGTTCCGGGTCGGGCTCGGGGCTTTTCTCGCCTTGTCGTTCGCCAACGGCGTGGCGCTCGAGGTGGCGCGCAAGTCCTGGTCGCCCGCGGACGAGCGCGAAGGCGTGGAGACCTACTCCAAGCTTTGGGGGACCCGCGGCGCCGGCCTGGCGACGGGCGGCGCGATCCTCGCCGCCTTCGCGTGCGCGGCCGTCGTGCACCGTGCCACGGGCGCGCCGCCCGTGTTCCTCGCCTTGCTCGCGGCGGCGGCGGCGTTCGCGGCCTACGCGGCGGCGGCCTACGTCCGTACACCGACGACAAAGCGCGCTGGAGCGCTGGAGAACGCCGCCGGCCTGTGGGTGTTCGCCGCCTACATCTTCCTCGGCGTCGCGCCGGTGCTGGCGAGGCTGTGGACATGACGCGGGCCGCCGCAACGACGGCGTCCCCCGCCTTCGTGCTCGAAGGCGACGCCGCCCTCTCGCCTGCGCGCGCAGGCGGCAAGGGCGCGGCGCTCGCCGCGCTCGCCGACTCCTTTCCCGTGCCGCGCTTCTTCGTCATTCCGTCTGACGCCTTCACCGGCGCCGGTCTCCGGGACGAGGCGCTCGGCGACGTGAGCGACGCGCTCGGGCGCCTGGGGCCGGGGCCGTTCGCGGTGCGGTCCTCCGGGGTGGAGGAGGACGGCGCGGGAGCCGCGCACGCGGGTCAGTTCGAGACCGAGCTCGACGTGCGCGCCGCCGACGTGCCAGCCGCGGCCTTCCGGGTCTGGCGCTCGGGCTTCGGCGCCACGCTCGCGGCGTATCGCGAGGCGCGCGGCCTCGACGCCGCCCCCCAGCCGCCCGCCGTCGTGGTCCAGGTCATGGTCCGCCCGCGCGCCGCGGGCGTGGCCTTCTCGGCCTGCCCGGTCACGGGCGATCGCGAGGTCGTCGTGATCAGCGCCGTCGCCGGGCTCGCCGACCGCCTCGTCGCCGGCGAGGTGGACGGGGACTCCTACCGCGTCGCGTCCGACGGCCGGACGCTGGAGGCGCAGCTCGCGAGCGACGGCGCGGTCCTCGGGGAGCCCGACCGGGCGCTCGTCGCCGACCTGGCGCGCCGCGCCGCGGGGCGCTTCGGCGCCCCCCAGGACATCGAGTGGGCCATCGCCGGCGAGGAGATCTTCCTGCTGCAGTCGCGGCCGATCACCACCCTGCCGCCGCGCGGGGCCGCGGACGACGCAGCGCTCACGATCTGGGACAACTCCAACATCATCGAGAGCTACCCGGGGGTCGTCAGCCCACTGACGTACTCGTTCGCGCGCTATGTCTATGCCCACGTCTACCGCGCGTTCTCCGGCCTCATGGGCGTGTCGGGCGCAGCGATCGAGGCGAGCTCGGACGTGTTCGAGAACATGCTCGGGCGGGTGGACGGCCGGGTCTACTACAACCTCGTCAACTGGTACCGGGCGCTGGCGCTGTTTCCGGGCTTCCGGTCGAACCGGCGCTTCATGGAGCAGATGATGGGCGTGGCCGAGGCCTTGCCCGAGGAGATCGCGCTCGAGATCGCGCCTGAGGCGAAGGGACGCGCCGTGCTTTTCGACGGGCTGCGCCTCGCGCGCGTCGGCGCCGGCCTCCTCGCCCACGCCCTGCAGCTGCCGCGGACGCGGGATCGCTTCTGCGAGCGCCTCGAGACCGCGCTCGCGACCGCGGACGCTGAGATCCTGGTCATGCCCGCCACGGCGCTCGCGCGCGCCTACCGCCGGCTCGAGCAGCTCCTGCTGTCGCGCTGGGACGCGCCGCTCGTCAACGACTTCCTCTGCATGATCGCCTTCGGCGCCTCGCGGAAGCTGCTCGAGTCCTGGGCCGGGCCGGACGGGGCGGCGCTCCACTCCGACATGATGATCGGGCAGGGCGACATCGTGTCGGCCGAGCCCGCCCGGCTGATCCGCGCCATGGGCGTCCGGGCCGCGCGAGATCCAGCGCTCACGGAGCGTCTCGCGGCGGGGGAGCGCGCCGCCGTGGACGCCGACCCGGAGCTCGAGGCGCAGCTCGAGGCCTATCTCGCCAAGTTCGGCGACCGCTGCACGCAGGAGCTCAAGCTCGAGAGCCTCACGCTGCACGAGGATCCGCGGCCCGTCCTGATGGCGATCGCCGCGGCGGCGGGCGCGTCGGCCCGCTCCGCTCCGCGGGAGGAGAGCGACGTATCGGATCGCTTCGCGGCGCTGTTCGTGGGCAAGCCGATCAAGCGGCGGCTCGCGGGGCTGGCCCTGCGCTGGGCGAAGGCGCGCGTGCGCGATCGCGAGAACTTGAGGTTCGAGCGCACGCGCATCTTCGGCCGCGTGCGCCGCATCTTTCTCGCCTTGGGCGATCGGCTCGCGGCGGGCGGTCTTCTGGACGAGCCGCGCGACGTGCTCTTCCTCACGGTGGAGGAGGTGCTCGGCGCCGTGGAGGGCGGCGCGGTCACGGCCGATCTGCGCGGGCTCGTCGCTCTGCGCCGCGCCGAAGACGCCGCGAGCCGCGCGCGGCCGGGCCCGCCCGAGCGGTTCACCGTTCGCGGCGCCCATCTGACCGGCGTGCGGACGCCCGCGCCAGTGGCGCCGCCGCACGAGGACGGACCGATGCGCAAGGGGCTCGCCTGTTGCGCCGGGGTCGTCACCGCGCGCGTCCGCGTCGTGGAGGACCCGCGCACCGAGGCGCTTGCGCCAGGGGAGATCCTGGTGGCGCGCCACACCGACCCGGGCTGGATCGCCGTGTTCGCCAACGCCGCCGGAGTGATCGCCGAGCGCGGCTCGCTGCTGTCGCACTCCGCCATCGTGGCGCGGGAGATGGGCGTGCCGTGCGTCGTGGCGCTCAAGGGAGCGACCACATGGCTGGCGACGGGCGATGTCGTCCGGCTCGACGGGGGGCGGGGCGTGGTGGAGAAGCTGGGCGAGGGGGCATGAAGGACACCGAGATCGTCGGCCGCGCGAGCTTCGATCTCATCCGCTACGCGCAAGTCTGGGAGGATGCGGACATCCTCGCCGCAGCGCTTCGTCCGCAGCCGTCCGATACGATCGTGTCGATCGCCTCGGCGGGCGACAACGCGCTCGCGCTGCTGGCGGACGACCCGGCGCGCGTCATCGCGGTGGACCTGAGCCCCGCCCAGCTCGCCTGCGTGCGCATCCGCGTCGCCGCCTATCGCCGGCTCGACCACCAGGGGCTGCTCGAGCTGATGGGCTCGCGTCCGTCGGAGCGTCGCGCCGGGCTGCTCGCGCGCGCCGCGCAGGAGCTGCCTGCGGAGGACCAGGCTTTCTGGGCGGAGCGCCGCGACGCGATCGCGCGTCACGGCCTCGGCGGCGTGGGCAAGTTCGAGCGCTACTTCCGCATCTTCCGCCGCTATGTCCTGCCGCTGGTGCACGGCCGAAACACGGTGCGCGAGGCGCTCGTCCCGAAGAGTCCGCAGGAGCGCGCGGCGTTCTTCGACCGCCGCTGGGACACCTGGGGGTGGCGCCGGCTGCTGGGGACCTTCTTCAGCCGGCCCGTCATGGGGCGGCTGGGGCGCGACCCGGCGTTCTTCGACCACGTGGAGGGCAGCGCCGCGGCGCACGTCGCGGCGCGGACGCGGCACGCGTTCGTCGACCAGGACCCGAGCGCCAATCCCTACCTCGCCTGGATCTTGACCGGCCGGCACGGCGACGCGCTGCCGCGCGCGCTCGCTCCCGAGCGCTTCGAGGCGATCCGCGCCCGGCTCGATCGGCTCGAGATCCGACTGGCGACGGTGGAGTCTCTCGCCGCCGAAGGCGTCAAGGCGGACGGCTTCAATCTCTCCGACATCTTCGAGTACATGTCGCCGCCCGCCCACGAGGCCTCTTATGCGTCCGTGCTCGAGGCGGCGCGGCCGGGCGCGCGGATCGCCTATTGGAACATGATGGCGCCGCGCCGGGCTCCCGCTCCGCTCGCCGATCGCATCCGGCCGCGCAGCGACCTCGAGGCGACGCTCGGTCCCGCGGACAAGGCCTTCTTCTACCGCGCGTTCGTGGTGGAGGAGGTGCTGTGAGATCCGCCGCCGACCATGCCGCAGGCGCTCGAGAAGCCCATGCTCGTCGAGGACGAGCCCGCTCCCCCCTCTTCGGGGGGAGCTGCCGGCNNGCCGGCAGCTCCCCCGAGGGGGAGCAGGGACGTTCTCCGACGCCTCGAGCCCCTTGGCCGCCGCCATGACCCAGGAGCTGATCCTCAGCGGCGCGAAGATCATCGGCTCGGTCGGCTTGCTCGCGGGCGTGCTGTTCGCGGTCACGCGGCTCGCGCGTCGGCTCGGGCTGCAGCCGGAGACGGCGCGCAAGGTCATCCACGTGAGCCTCGGCCTCTATTGCCTGACGTTTCCCGCCATCTTCGCCGCGACCTGGGAGGTCGCCGCGACGTGCGCCCTCGCGATCGGCGTGTTCGCGCTCGCGCGCGGACGGCTGCGCAGCGCGATCGGCGAGGGGCTGCACGCCGTCGGGCGCGTCTCCTACGGCGAGGTCCTGTTCGCGGTCTCGGTCGTCCTGCTCTTTGCTCTGAAGGACGGCCACTTCGTCAGCCACCTGCGCGGTCAGGCGGTGCCCCCGGCGGTGCTCTACGTCCTGCCGCTGCTGATCCTGACCTTGTGCGACGCGGCCTCGGCGCTCGTAGGCTCCTCCTACGGCCGCGCGACCTTCAAGGTCGAGGCGGGCGTCAAGAGCTGGGAAGGCGTCGTCGTCTTCGTGGTGACGGCGTGGCTGCTCTCCTTGATCTTCCTGTTGCTGCTCACGGATCTCTCGCGGGCGGACGTCATCGCGCTCGCGCTGATCACCGCGCTGTTCGGGGCGCTGTTCGAGGCGGCGAGCTGGCGCGGCCTCGACAACCTGTTCATCCCCCTGGGGCTCTACTTCGTGCTCGCCAACCTGTTGGCGCGGGGCACCGGGACCCTGTTCGCGATCTCCGCGGCGTTCGCGGTCGCGCTGGTCGCCGTCGTCGCCGTCGCGGCATCGACGCGCACGTGCTCGCCACGGGCGTCACGCTGTTCTTCTGCATCGCGATCTTCTCCGGCCTCGAGAGCATCCTCACCCCCCTGGGCGCCTTCCTCACGTATGCGCTGGCGGTGCGCGTCGGGAAGACGGAGCGGCCTGCGCACGACTCGCTCAGCATGCTGCTGACCATCGTCGCCGTGGCGCTCGTCTTCTTCGTCGTGAGCGACCTGGCGCAGCTCAACACCATCTTCGGCTTCAACCTCGCTTTCGCCTGCCTCGCCGTGGCGATCGCGGCCTACTTCACGGCGAAGCCCCTGATCATCGCAGGCGCCGTGCTCGGCGCCTGGGCGCTCATGTCCGTGCGCACGCTGTGGATCGCGGGAGTCGACGAGCAGACGCTGCGGTTCCAGGCCGGGGCGATCGGCGCGCTCGTGCTCGCCGGGCTGATCGCGACGCTCGCGCGGGGCGCGCTGAGCCGGCGGCCGTGGCTGTCGCTCGGCGGCCTGAGCGCCGCGCTCGGCGTCGCCGTGCTCCTGGCGGCGCCGACATGAGCGCGCCCGAGCCCATGGAGATCGCCGGCGCGCGATTGGCGATCTGGCGCGATGCGCCGAGCCTCGACGGGCTGCGCACGGCTGCGCTCGGCCGGTTCGCCTGCGACGACGCCGCGCGGGGCGCGGCGCTGCTGGAGGCCGCGGCCGGCAGGCTCGCGGAGGAGGGCTTCGAGGCGCTCCTCGGCCCCATGGACGGCGACACGTGGGCCGCCTACCGCCTCGTCGTCGAGAGCGACGGGCGGCCGCCGTTCCTCATGGAGCCCAGCAATCCGCCTCACTATCCGGACGCGTTCGAGCGCGGGGGCTTCGGGGTCGTCACCCGGTATTTCTCCGCGGAGCGGAGTCTGGAGCCGCGCGAGCCCGTGCGGCCGCCGCCGCCCGGACTGCGCTTGCGCCCCTTCGATCCCGCCGACGCCGAGGACGACCTGCGCGCCATCCACGCCGTCTCCCTCGAGGCGTTCGCCGCCAATCCGTTCTTCAAGCCGATCGGCGTCGAGCGCTTCCTCGCGAGCTACCGCCCGGCGCTGGGCGCGCTCGACGCCGATCTCGTGCTGCTCGCGGAGGACGAGGAGGGCGCGCTCGCGGGCTTCCTGTTCGGTCTGCCGAATCTCACCGAGGGCGCCTCGCCGCGCTCGGCGATCCTCAAGACCTACGCCTCGCAGCGGAAGGGGCTCGGCTCGGCGCTGGCGAGCCTGTTCGCCGCGCGCGCCGCGGACAAGGGCTATCGGACCGCCATCCACGCGCTCATGCACGAGGACAACCTTTCCGCCCAGCGCAGCGATCGGCTCGGGGCGCGCGTCTTCAGGCGCTATGCGCTCTGGGGCAGGCGGCTTTGAGCATCGCCGAGGTGTTCCTGGCGCGCGTGGATGAGCGTCCGGACGCAACCGCGCTGATCGACGGCGCGGGCCGGGTCACGACCTATTGGGAGCTGGCGCAGGACTCCGCGCGCCGCGCCGCGGCCTACGCGGCCCAGGGGATCGGGCAGGGCGATGTCGTGCTCGTCGCACGCGGCGTCTCCCCGGCGCTCTACGCCGTGCTGCTCGCGCTCTTCCGGCTGGGCGCGGTCGCCTTGTTTCCCGAGCCGGCGGCGGGCCTCGAGGGCGTGAAGACGGCGGTCGCCGCGGCGCGCCCCAAGGCGCTGGCGGCCGGGCCTTTGGCCATGGCGCTGCGTCCCTTCGCGCGCGCCCTGCGTGATCTGCCCCAGCTGCGCGACCCCGACGACGGCACGCCCGAGCATGCCGGCGCGCCCCACGCGGGCGGTGAAGATGCGCCGGCGCTGATCACCTTCACCAGCGGCTCGACGGGCCGACCCAAGGGCATCGTGCGGTCGGCGGGCTTCCTGATGCTGCAGCACGAGCTGCTCGAGGCGCTGCGGCGGACGACGCCCGAGGACGTGGACCTCATCTCGCTGCCGGTGTTCGTCCTCTCCAACCTCGCGGTCGGCGCGGCGAGCGTCATTCCCCCGGGAAACCTGCGGAAGCCCGCGCGTCTCGACGGCGCCGCGCTGCGCGCCCGGATCGCCGCCGGGAGAGTCAACCGGATCGTCGCGCCCCCGGCGGTGTGCGCGCGCCTCGTCGACGGCGCGACGGAGCTGGCTGGGCTCCAGGCGGTCTTCACGGGGGGAGGCCCGGTGTTCCCGAACCTGCTCCACGCCCTGCGCGCCGCCGCGCCGCATGCTAAGATCCATGCCGTCTACGGATCGACGGAGGCCGAGCCGATCGCCCACGTCGAGATCGACGAGATCGCCGAAGCGGACTGGGAGGCGATGGCGGCGGGCGGCGGCTTGCTGGCGGGACGGCCCATCCCCGAGGCGTGCGTCGAGATCCGCGACGCGGAGATCGAGGTGTCGGGGCCGCACGTCAACCGCGGCTATCTCGATCCCGCCGACGACGCGAGCACGAAGGTGATGCGCGACGGCGCGCTGTGGCATCGCACGGGCGACGCGGGGCGGCTCGACGCGACGGGCCGGCTCTGGCTGCTCGGTCGCGCCGAGGCGGCGTCGGACGGGCTCTTTCCGTTCGCGGTCGAGACGGCCGCGCTGAGCTGGCCAGGCGTGCGGCAGGCCGCGCTGCTCGCCGGCGAGGACCGGGCGCCCCGGCTCGTGATCGCAGGCTCGGGGCTGGACGCGTCGGACCTCGCGCGGCGCGCGCGCGCGCTCGGCGTGCCGGATGTCGTGGAGGTGCGCGCGATCCCGCTCGACCGCCGCCACAACTCCAAGGTCGACTACGCCCGCCTGAGAGCGCAGGTTCGATGAGGCGCCTCGCCCGCTTCGTCCGCGCCTGGCGCGAGGACATGACGCCCGCGGACCGCGCGCGCATCTGGGTCGCCGCCGCCTTTCCCTTCGGCGCGATCAGCCACATGGGCTGGGTGCTGGTCCACGGCTGGCTCTATTACGGCCCGGCGCCGCCGTGGGCCGTGGTCTTCTGGTACACCCTCTGCGTCGCCGACTTCGCGATCGCATGGGTGTTGCTGACGCGCCCGCGGCTCGGCCTGGTCCTCGCGCTGGTCACGATGGCGTACACCCTGGTGGTGAATTGGACGCAGCTCCCCACGTTCGAGCATCAGTTCAACTACATCCTCCTCGGGCTGACGGCGTTCGGGGTCCTGCTGGCGGGGATCGCGCCGTGGCTCTGGCGGAGATCGACGTGGCGGCTCGCGGATCTTTACTTTCGCCCGAGCGAGGGCTGNNAGCGCTGACGCCGATGGCTAGCGCTCGCCTGCGAAGCGTGTTGCGCCTCGCGCCGGTGCTCCTCGCCCTGGCGGCGGCCGCGTGCTCGTCGTCCGCGCCGCCGCTGGGAACGCCGACCGCGCCGCCCGAGGCGCATGCGCTCGCTCCGCCCTCGGAGCTGTTCCCGGGCCTCTTCGAGGACGTTGCGCTCAGCGGCGTCGTTGCGCCGAAGGACTGGGTCGACGCCGTTCCGCTCCAGTCGCCCGCGACGATCCTCGCCGCGTACGACGCCGAAGAGCCTGAGGGCCGTGAGGAGCTCGCTCGCTTCGTCGCCGATCACTTCCGTCTGCCGCAGAGCGAGGCGGCCGGGGCGTCCCCGCGCTCGGCGCTGCCGATGCGCGAGCACATCGAAGCGTTGTGGCCGAGGCTCGTGCGCGAGGCGTCGCGCGCGCCCCAAGGCGGCTCGCTGCTGGCTTTGCCCAACCGCTACGTCGTGCCGGGAGGGCGGTTCCGGGAGGTCTACTACTGGGACGCCTACTTCACGATGGTCGGCATGGGCGAGGAGCACGACGCGCTCAAGCGCGACATGGTCGACAACTTCGCCCATCTCGTCGGCAGGCTCGGCTTCGTGCCGAACGCCAACCGGACCTACTATCTCAGCCGCTCACAACCGCCGTTCTTCTTCATGATGGTCGCCCTGCTGTCGCCGGACGACGAGGCGGCGGCGTTCCGCCTCTATCTCGATGCGTTGAGGCGAGAGCACGCCTTCTGGATGGACGGCGCGGACGGCTTGGCGCCGGGTGAGGCGCGCCGCCGCGCGGTCCGGCTGGCGGACGGCGCCCTGCTCAACCGCTACTGGGACGACCGCGCCGCGCCGCGCGACGAGTCCTTCGCGTATGACGTCGAGACCGTCGCCGCGTCCGATCGTCCGCCTCAAGACGTCTACCGTGATCTGCGCGCCGCCGCGGAGAGCGGCTGGGACTTCTCCTCGCGGTGGCTCGGCGACGGGCGAAGCCTTGCGAGCATCGAGACGACGCGCATCGCGCCGCCCGACCTGAACGCGCTGCTCTACGGGCTCGAGCGCGCCATCGCGCGGGGCTGCGCGCGCGCCGGCGACGAAGCGTGCGTGGGCGAATACGCGGGCCGCGCGGACGCGCGGCGCGCGGCCATGCACGCGCATCTCTGGAGCAACGAGCTCGGAGCGTTCGTCGATTATGACGCCGTCGCGGGCGCCCGCCGCGAGCAGCTGACCGCGGCGGCGCTCTATCCGCTGTTCTTCGGCGTGGCGTCGCGCGAGCAGGCGCGCCGGACCGCCCGCGCGGTCGAGCGCGCGCTGCTCGCGCCGGGCGGCCTGCTGACGACGACGGAGGAGACCGGCGAGCAGTGGGACGCGCCGAACGGCTGGGCGCCGCTGCACTGGATCGCCGTCCGCGGCCTGGCCGACTACGGCGAGGACGAGCTCGCCCGCGCCATCGCCGAGCGATGGCTCGCCACGGTCTCGCGCACCTACTGCGTGACCGCCAAGATGGTCGAGAAGTACGACGTCGCCGCCGTCCGGCCCGGCGGGGGCGGCGAGTATCCGCTCCAGGACGGGTTCGGCTGGACCAACGGGATCACCCTGGCGCTGCTCGATCTCCACCCGGGCCTGGCGCGCTACGGGGCGGCCGTCCCGGCGCCGGCGGGCCTGTCGCCGCAGAAGGCGGTGGAGCTTTGCGCCGCCCGGTCGTCGGCGTCCGAGACCGCCCCCTAGCGGCTCCGCCGCCGCTTGCCGACGAGGGCCGGGCGCTCCTTCGAGGTTGACCCGCGCGCCGCGGCCGTTGCACGACAGCGCGACGGCCTCGGCCCGGGCGCCAAGTCCGAAGCCGAGGGATCGGTCGAACGAGGAGCATCATGACGCGAGCAAGCCGCAAGCCCCGGCGCGGGGTCCGTCAGCTGGCGGCGGATGGGCGTCGGATCACCGCCGCGGGACCGCGGGAGCACGCCCGGTGAGCGCGGAGGGCGAGGCGTGGGCGCTGCTCGTCGGCGACTGCGGCGGCACGAACGCCCGCTTCGCGATCGTCCGCCCCGACGCAGCGGGAAGGCTCGCGCTGAGCGCGGTGGAGACGCTCGCGAACGACGACTTCGAGTCCTTCGACGACGCGCTCGCCGCCTATTTGGAGCGCGCCTCGATCCGTCCCGAGAGGGCCGCTTTCGCGGTCGCGGGAGCCATCGCAGACAACGCCGCCACGCTCACCAACCGACCCTCGTGGCGCATCGACGGGGCGGCGCTGGCGCGTCGTTTCGGCCTCGACGACGTGCTGCTCGTCAACGACTTCGCCGCGGCCGCCCGCGGCGTCGTCGAGGCCCCGGGGGAAGCCTTCCTCGCGGTCAAGCCGGGCATGCCGGATCCCGAGGCGCCGATCGTGATCGGCGGGCCGGGCACCGGCTTCGGCATGGCG
>JABAOG010008567.1_pt2 | contig 10856 bp, 12 predicted proteins | sample 7062131 | NCBI WGS metagenome assembly JABAOG01 (sample SAMN14538629, study PRJNA623070) | marine sediment metagenome | biome: marine biome [ENVO:00000428]; feature: marine pelagic biome [ENVO:01000023]; material: deep marine sediment [ENVO:00002113] | place: India: Arabian Sea | collected... | reverse complement strand
CGGGCGGCGTGGCGGGCGGACAGCGCCTCATACACCTTGTCGAACCCTTGCCAGGTGGCGCGGGCGCGTCCGGTTTCGTTGCTGGCGTTCAGGTACCGGCCCATGATCTGGTCGGTGACTTCAACGTCGAGGCCGGGAATGTTGTCCAGGTAGTTACGCAGGTCGCGGGCGCTTCCGAGCGGGTCGGCGAAGTTCAGCGACACCATGCCCCGGGGCGCGATGGTCCCGAGGCGTTCGGCCTCGTCGATGATGAACCTTATCCCACGGTGCAGCAGGGTGTCCACTCTGCGCCCGGTGGATACTTCGGTGAGTTGGGACCGGGCCAGGTTCACCGCGTTGGGGGTGATCGGGCGCTGGATCTGCACCCCGAGGTGGGGGGCGAACGCTTCGAGTACCTCATCGTGGTTGGTCGCCGAAAGCGCCTGCCGCAACACGCGCGGGTCGATCTTGCCGTTGGTGAGCCGGTGCAGTTTGCCGAGGTTCTGCTCGGTGTTCTCCATCGTCACGAAGTCGTCGAGCACGCGCTGGCGAAGTTTGGACATCATGGGGATGAACGCCGAGCGTGCCGCCCTAGCGGCCTCGCTGAATCCGAGTGTCACCCCGGCGATCATGGCCCGGTCGGCGGCGCGGATCGCTTGGGACGCCCTGGACGCCTGCGAACCGACAATGGCGTCGGCTTGTCCGGTGGTGCCGAACACGAACGCCTTGGTGGCCTCGTAGTCGATTTCGGGCTTCTTGCCCAACGTCCGGCGCACCCCGAGCGCGTATTCGATGGCGGTGCGCGCGGCGGTCGAAACGTCGCCGATATCGGTCAGGCCGTCCATCACCCGCACGTATTCGTTGGCGGTGACTTCGGCGGCGGCACGTAGGGCGTTGGCGTCCTGGGTGGCTTTACCTTTCTGCGACGCTGCCGAACGCTGGGCACCTTTGAGGGCTTCGATGCGCAGGACCAGGTTGTCCTCGTCGGCTGCCACGTGCGCCCACAACCCTTCGGGGTTCCGGGTCACCACGTCCATGTCTCGGGTGACCCACCACACCCCGGCTTCGCCGTCGGTGACGCGGAACAGGTCGGTCACCGCATCAACACCCTGTTCGCGTAGGGCGGCGGCCAGGGTGGCGGAGGTTTTGGCTTGGGCAGCTTCTTCGATCAGGTCGCGCCACGACACGTCGCCGCGATCGACCACCTTGTCGAGGGTGTCCAGCATCCGCTTCTTGGCCTGTTTCGGCCCGGACAGGGCGCGGATGGAGCCCCGCAGTTCGGCGGCGTCGAACAGGTCGTCGGTGGAGATCGTGACGTAGTTGGGCTTGGTGACGGTGACGACGGATTCCACCCCGTCCATCGACCCGACGATCGACGAGTTCCCGGCGGGTTCGGCGTCGGTGATGACGCCTTTGACCGGCGGGGCCTGCCCGGAGATACGTGCCGAGTATGCGCCGATGGCTTCGTTGCCGAGCGCTTCGGTGGCCGAGCGCACCCGTGCGCTGACTTCGGCATCGTCGAGCAGCGCCCTGGGGCCGGTCGCGTCGGAGTGGGCGAGCACCAGCCGGTCGATGGTGTCGTTGTAGCGGTCCGACGCGGTGGCCAGGCGTTCGGCGGCGGTGTCCCAGCCGTGCTGCTTGGAAGCTGCCGCGAACTCGGCGGTGGCTTCGCGCACATGCTTGGAGGCCGCCGCGATTGTTTCACGTGGAACAATCCAGGTTTGGGTCTCACGTAGCGCCCGTTCGGCCAGCGCCGCCTGGGCTTCGACGGAGCGTTCTGCCAGCGCGGCGGTGCGGGCACCGGTCTGTGCGGCGCGCGAGCCTGCCGCAGCGCCGCCGACCAGGATGAGCGGGTCCAGCGCGATGGCCGCGAGCATGTCCACGAACCCGCTCATGGTCCGGTAGGTGCGGTCGTCGGGGCTGTCCACATACAGGGAGGTGGACCACCGTCCGAGGGTCCAGTGTTCGCCGTAGATCAGGGGGGCGGCCTCGGCCTTGGCGTTATCGGCCCGGACCGCAACCTCGCCGCCGGGGAACCATCCGTCGCCCATGTCGGCGGAGAAGTTGGGGTCGATCACGCCCCGGATCATCTGACCGCCGAGGGTCTGGTCCCATTCGGTGGGTTCGAGCGGCCCCCCGGTGAACGGGTTGAAGAACTCCCCGACCGCCCCCACCACGTCGGCGGCACTGTCGGCTTCGGCGATGTTGCCCGCGAGTTCGCGGATGTTGCCCTGCACCAGTTCGGCGGGCAGCGACAGCATGGCGAACAGGGGACGGGTGATCGAGCCGAACGCCCGGGCGAGTCGGCCTTTCTCGGTTTCGGAGTTGGTCTTGTCCGAGGCGGGTGCGGTCTCGCCGGAGGCGGTGTTGAGCAGGTTGTCCAGAGTGGAGATACGGTCGAGGGTTTCGTCGGGTAGCTGGAGTGTGCGCGCCACGTCGGCCAGCCCGGAGGCGATCTGCGGGGAGACGACGCCCCGGTTGACGTAGTTGTTCAGCATGTTTTCCGACTCGGGGGTCAGAGTGGATGCTGCGGCGGCCAGGGCTTGCCGGTTCCACGCGAGGTCCGGGTAGGGGTTCCGCATGGCGGCGGTCATCAGGAAGGTGGCCGGTTGGGAGTTACGCGGGTCGGCGTAGTAGCTCGGGTCGTGCCAGGCCGACGGGTACTTGAGACGGCGGGCGCGCTCACGGGCGCGCTCGGCCTCCCTGCGCCTGCGCGCCGTGTCCTCGTCGTAGGTGGTGACCTCGACGGTCCGCTTCTCCGGCACTCAAACCTCCAAGATCGTTTAGTGCGGAAAAATCCGCACTAAACGATCAACCCATTTCGTCCAGCATTTCCAGCAGCCGCATCGCCGCGTGATTCTCCGGGTTATACAGCAGGATCGTTTGCAGCGTACGGCGCACCGGGTCACCCATCGGCCCCAGCGCTTCGGGGCCCATTCCCGGCCCGGTCGCCAGCCCGGCGGTCAGCGGCTCGTTCGGGCGTGAGGACTGCGAGGACAGGTTCGGCACCTCGTCGGTTCCGACAAACGGAACCTCCGGGGTGGCTGCTTCGGCCCGCAGCAGGGCCGCTTTGTCGCCGTACCCGGTCGATGCCAGATCCTCGGTGGTTGGTTTACGCGCTCGCGGCATGGCTCACCACATATCCCTGAACAGCCGGTACATCGCTATCCACCCGCCGATCAGCGCCAGCACCGCCCCGGCAATCATCCCGATCCAGAACACCCTAGCCTCCCACGGCTTGTCGGCCAGGTCGATTCGTAGTCCGCAAAGCGTTGACGAGTCCTTGGAGATTACGCAGTCCGCCGCCGGTTTCGCCGACCGACGGGATTCCCTGCGGCTGCCCGGTCGCCTGGGCAGCGAGTTCGGCCATCTGACCTTCGGCCCCGGTCGCGGGCGGCGGCTGTTCGGCTTCACGACGCTTGGCCTCCTCGTCCATCGCCTTCATCAGAGCTTCGGACAGTTCGTTCTCGCCGGACCTAACGAGTTCGGCGACTCTGCCGACTACCTGTGGGGAGAGCATCCCCCCGGCGGCGGCCTCTTGCACACTGGCCAGCAGCGCGGCGTTGAGCGCCTCGGAAGTGATCCGGTCGTTCTCGAACTCGGGGTCGTCGATCAGCGGGTCCAATTCGGCGGCGGTGCGCTTGCTCATGGTGCCCAGCCCGATCCGCTGGCCGATGCCGACGATCAGGTTGTTCATGTCCGCACCGGTCACCGGGTAGGAGACCACGTGGGCTTTGGTGCCGTCGAACAGTTCGTTGGGGACGTAGTCCCCGGTCTTGGACCGCCTGCCGGACACGTAGAAGTACGACACCTTCTTGTTGCCCCACCAGGCTTTGGCAATGTCGATGGCGTGCGCGTTCTCGGTGCGTAGCACCCGGGCGAACACCTTCTGCGCCTCGGCGAGCGGGAAGTCCACGACGGCGGACAGGATCGCGTCGCCGCGCCTGCCGGTGCGCACGTTGGTGGTGGATTCGCCGCCGAACTCGGCGGGAACCCCGGAGGTGAGCCGTTCGGCGCGCTCCATCCGGTCCACCACCGGGTCGGTCATCCAGCCCGGGGGTTCGTGCAGGGATTCGATCTCGCCGCCCTGGACGATGTTGACTTCGCCGCTGCGTCCGTCGTAGGGGCCTTTGACGAACCGGGCCTGCTCGCCGGGGCGGGACACCAGATACACGTCGGGGTAAATGTCGCGTTCGATGGCGTCCAGTTCCAGGGCGGTCAGTTTCGCCCTGGCCCCATACATGCCGATCACCTGGTCGAACTCGCCCTGTTCACGGTCCAGGGCGGGGCGGGTGGCGACCGTGGCCGGGCACCTGCCGGTCAGGTTGTCCACTTTGTGCAGAAATTCGGCGCGACCGTTCCACGAGTCGTTCTCCCACTGCTGGGTGACTTGGAAGGTTTCCCAGGTGGAGTCGATCCCGGCGAACACGATGGCCAGCATGTCGGCGTCGGCGTATTCGAGCAGCACGATTTGGGTGTCGTCGGACAGTTGCCCGGAGTAGTTGGCCCGCATGGCGGTGTCCGGGTAGTTCTGCCGAAGCCAGGCCAGCGGCTTGTTGTGGGCGACGATAATGTCCGACGGGTTGCCGGGGCGGTCCACTTCGTCGGCGGGGAAGGCGGCCAGCGGGTTACGCACCTTCCACATCGGCACCCTGCGGTCCGGGTCGGGCCACACCAGGGCGACGCTGCGCCCGTAGGCGATCATGTGCCGGGCGCGTTCGGTGATCAGGTCGCCCATTTCGTTGTCTTCCCACCATGCCCGCACCGCGTGGGTGCGCATGACCGCTTTCTCCTCGGAGTTTTTGAATCCGGGACGGTCGGGGTGGAACCGCACGCTCGGGGTGACTGAGGCGAGCCGTCCGGCTTTCTGGTCGATTCCCATCAGGATCAGGTTCGCCACCGCCGGTTCGGTCTGTTCGGCGAACGGCAGCACCAAATCACCGTTGTAGGCGTCCCGGACCCGGCGCATCCGGGCCAGAACCTGCGAGGAGTTGTCTCTGCGCCACCGCCACAGCCGGGCGATCTCGTTAGCGGTTCGCATTGGCATGGAGGGCTCCTGTGTTCACCCGATACGGCAGGGTCTGTTCCATGATCCCAGGTACCGGCATCCCGCGCTGGGTCCGCAACCCGCTCGGACGTTCCATTCTCGGTGCTGGCTGTTCAGGATCAGCATAGGACAGTTGAGTTGCCCGAATGGCGAACCAGCACATCATCACCAAGTCGTCGGTCATCCCGTCTGGCCAGGTGACGAGTTCGCGCTGGAATCGGGTGGTGAACTGCCTCGATTCCAGGTCCCCGTACGGGAGGCGGATCGCGCCTTGGCGGAAGAAGTCGCCGATCGAAGTCACGTTGTGCTCGGAGGTGAGTTTGTTGAACGGCGTGGTGGAGTGCGGCAGCAGCGCCACGTCGTGGATCAGCGCCCAGTGCTGCATGTGGGGCTGCTGGAGCAGAAATTTCTGCGCGGCGTTGATTTCGACCACGACCGCCTGCAACGGGTGCCCGATTTCGATAGCTTTGAGGCGCACATCTTCGAGCAGGCCGGAGAACTGATGGTTGAGCATGTCCTGGCTGAGCAGTTCTTCGGACCCCATTTTGCGGGACGCCCCGTAGACAAGCTCGTAGATGTTGCTGGCCGGGTGCATGATCCACCAGCCGAGTCCCCAAAAGTTCGCCGGGGACGGGTCCACCGACATGACCGACCAGCCGGTGAACTCCGGGATGTTGGTTTTCCACATCGGGCGTTCCAGGTCACGGCAGCCGGGGCGTTCGACGCCGGAGAAGTCCCGCCCTCCGGTGATCCAGGCGGTTTGGACCAGTTCACCGGCAGCCGAACCGTCCCGCTGCTGGTACTGGATCTCGTACACCCGTGGGGTGTTGGCTTGGGTGACCGACAGGGTTTTCCACGGGATGCGGCGCGGGTCGAGTAGGCAGCCGCCGGGCCACGGGTGCGCGGTGACCTCGTGTTTGGAGCCGCATTTCTCGTCGTCGTGGGCGGGGTAGATGACGTGGAAGTATTTCGGGTTCGAGTCCAGGTCGGTCAGGTCCAGGCAGAACCGGTACAGGTCGTCGGGGGCCATCCGCTGGCCCTGGAGGATCAGCAACCCCCCAGGTTCGAGCCGGGTTTCATATTCGGTAACCCAGTTCTCGCGTAGCGTATCCGCCGATTCCCCTTTGAGGTTGCGTCGATCAACCAGGTCGTCCCAGACGATGAAGTCGTAACGACCACCCAACTGTCCGGAGTCGGCTCCGAAGGCTGAAACGGTGGGCTCTTTGTCATCTGTCGTATATCCGCCGAATTGACGGACCACCAGCGCCTCAGCGCGCCATAGGTCGGTTCTTCCGGGTGGTTTGAACTCACCGTAGTCTCCTGCGAGTGTGGCTTCGGCGAACGATGCGAGGCCGAGTTTGTGCTGTTCGGGGTCCGGTGCCATCGGCACGGTGCGTTCGAGGGAGCGTTTGACCCGGCCCACGTACAGTTTGGCCATCCGCTCGGTGCGGTGGCCCAGAAGCATCCGGATGGCCCGGTTTCTGGCGATCAGCCAGCAGGGGATGTCGTGGGTGAACAGGGTGGATTTCCCTGACCCGGGCGGGCAGTTGATGACCCCGAACTCGCGGTCTTCGGTGGCGAGCCGGTCGGCGATCTCGTAGGCGGCGCGTTCCTGCCAGGGGGTGGAGCGTCTGCCGAAGTAGCGGCGGCGGAACGCTCCGAAGTCCGAGAGGGCACGTTGGGCCTCGATGGGCGGGTCGGGGGCGATCTCCAACCCGCCCACGTTTTCGATACCGAGGAGTTCGGCGGCTTCCAAACCTGTCGAGCCGGGTTCGCCGCGCTCGAACCGCCACGCCGTTTTGGGGTCGATTTTGGCCCCTCGGGCGGATTTTTCGACGGAGTGACCTTCGTTGCGAAGCTGAAAGTACGCTTCCCACCGGGTGAGGTCTACTTTCCGCATGNNCCCGCTTCGGATGCGCCACACCTGTTGGCCGTCCCAACCCCAGGTGGTGATCGTGCAACAGCCGATGAACACCTCGGTCATGCCGCCACCTTCTCCCGCCGCTGCTGCTGATACCGGATCGCGCATTCGACGTGCCACAGCCGCCCGTGCTTGCGCACCGCACGGTCACCGATGCTGAACCAGCGCTTACAGCGCTCGCATCGGTACTTGTCGGTACGCATCTTCATACCGCCATTGTGACACTTTCGTTCACATTTTACGGATTCTGTAACTCGATTCCGGCTTCTTCGAGCATCCGGCGTCCTTTGTCGCGGGGGATGTGGCCCGGTTTGGGGTGGCCCCATTTGCGCCACCAGGCGTCGGGGACGGCGACCCCGTGCATCCAGATGGCCGCGCAGCGGCAGCATTTCATGGACACATCGACCCGGTGCCGAACTACCGAGTCGGGCCGGGAGTGTGTCTGCCACCAGCGGATGGTGGTGGTCGAATACCCGCATACGGGGCAACTAAGCTGCACGTGCCACCAGGGCACCGGCAGCGGCCCGGACAGGTCCCAGTACTCGCTTGTGGCGCGCAGCACCTCGTTGGCGTCGAACTCCCAGCGGATCATTTGGCGTCCCGATCGACCGCCGCCCGGGACCAGTCGTCGAGGGCCCGCACCGAGGTGAGCCCGCAGGAGCACTTGTATTCGCCTCGACGGGTTCCTTTGTTCGGCTCGATTTCTTGGACGAACGTCTCCGGCCCGTACGAGTGGTAGTGCCGGGNNGCGGCCTCGACGGTGTTTCTGGCTGTGAAGCGCGCCCGGTCGGTGTCGGTCACCTCGTTCATCCGGGAAGCGAACTCCCGCAGCCGAATCGCCTCGGCCAGCAGCACTGCCACCATCTGTGAGCGGGGCCTCTGCTCCTCGGTTGCAATCGTGTCCAGTCGTGTCAAAAGGTCCTCAGACACCTTCGCATAAATACGTTGCCTCATGGACACAACAGTAGCACTTCGTGTCGTTTTTGGACACGATTCGACACGGAAGGGTTCCAGAAAGCACAAACCTCATGAATGCGCGCGGGGGGGCGTGTCGGCACACCCCGGGTCGCGGGTTCGTGTCCTCGTGTGGGAGTGATCTCTACCGGTGTGTTTGTGCTGGTCAGAGGCTTGGGAGTTACGGGTCCCGTAACTCTGCTGGTCGCACGCTGCCACCCCTGGCAAGGCAAACGATCATGGGCCTGGCAACGGCCAGTGGTGTGTTTGGTGTGTGTGCTGGTGTTTTGCCTGTTGGCTCTGGTGTTACTTGGTGTGTACGTCGCTGGTGGGGGGTTGCTCGCTGGTCTGGGGGTTACGGGTCCCGTAACTCTGGTCAGTACACATCCATTGACATAGGTACTGGGCAGGCGTAGCTTTGTAGTTGAAAGGCCCGGAGTTGGGGAAAGGCCCTAACCCGGAAGGACCGGAAGGGGAGTGGCAGCAATGGCCACCACCAAGGAAGTCGCCAAGCAGAGCGACACGCAAGAGCCGCAAGCCACGCCAGAGGACATCATGGCGAAGGCGAAGGCCGCGAAGGACCCGCGAGACGTGATCGTCGCGGCCACGGAACTGGCCATGTTCCGGCCGCAGGATCTCACGGAAGACGCCGTGGCTTTCGTCACGGACCACGCTTCCGACGTCCTCGCGCTGGTCAACACCAGCGAGGCACACGAGGACACGACCCGCAACGCCTACGCGGAAGCGCAGAGGATCGCCGACGCATCCCGCGCCGTCATGTGCGTCTACGCCTACGGCGTGACCAAGGTCAGCGGGCTCATGACCCAAGTGGAGCTTGCCCAGCAATGGGCAACGCTGCAAGAGGACGGGACCGAGAAACCGATGTCCAAGCAAGACATCGGGTCCTACGTCACCGCCGGTCAAGCCGCAGTCAAGGCGGGTCTCGGCCAGCAGCAAGCCGCGATCACCGTTGCGTTGCAGCGTGCGAAGCGACATGGCAACGCGGGCATGGACGCGCTCGGCGTCAAGGGGAAGGTCGACCGTACGGCCTTTCAGCAGGCGATCACCAAAGCCGCCACGGCCAAGGAAGTCAAGGACGAGGACTCGCTGAAGCGCTACGTGCAAGGCTACGTGCGCAAGCAGAGCAAGCCTCGCGGGCCGGGTAAGGACACCAAGACCCAACAGGGTCAGACGTTCGACGCGAACGACCTCGGCGTCACGGTGCCGCGCGAAGCGCACGCGCTGGCGAAGAGGATCACCGCGCTGGGCAAGGCGGACACGACGCTCGCCGGTAAGGGTGTCATCACCGCTGACCCGAACATGACGGGCCGTGACGCGCTGGTGATGCTGCACACCAAGCTTGGGGAGTACCTGAAGGCGACCCACCCCAAGCCGAAGGAAGGCCACAGGATCACCAAGTGATCTGACCAGCCCAAAGGTCCCGACCAGCGCGGTCGGGACCTTTGGCATGTCCGTGTACGCGCCCGCCAGCGCCGACGATCTTGCGGCGTGGGCGGTGGCCTCGATGAGGTTCCAGGTTCCGCGCCCGTCTACGCTTGTGTGTTTCGCTGCTCACGGCGCGCGCAGCCCCTCACCGGTTTACAGCGGATCGCCGCACACTACCTACTTAGAACCGGGTACGCATAGGTATGCAGGGGTTGACATTGGTATCCAAAAGGAGGATAATGGTAGGTGAATCGGAAAGCTCTGCCCAAAACGGGCAGGCCGACGCACCACCGAGTTACGGGTCCCGTAACTTCAACCGGAAGGGAGCAACACCATCATGGACCGCACACATCACAAGCTCGGAAAGCTCGGAGTGACCGACGTGAAGCGCGCCGCTCACATCGACGAAACTCTCCCCGTCGTGGTCGTCATCGCATCGGAGGTCAACGGCATCGACGTGATCACCGGCTTCGACACTTACGACGCCGCCGATGCTTGGGTGCAGCGCGTGCAGCAACACGCATCGGACCCCACGATCACCTACCACATCACCCGCGTCAGCCGCCGGTTCGCGCCGCCGCACATGACGTGGTGAACGAGTTACGGGTCCCGTAACTTCAACCGGAAGGGAGCGCCATCATGGCGTACACACTCAACGAGATCCGCCGCAAGCGTGACTCGGCTGAACAGCGACTGGCCGAATACAGACTGCGGGCCGAGCGTGAGACCAGCCCCACGGAGCGGCAGGAGTTCAGGGGCACTGTCCGCTACTACGAGCAGAAGGTGGAGGAGTACACGCTCATGATCCGGGCCAAGCTCGCCGAAGAAGCGCACAAGCTTCTCCGTTCGCAGAGGGACTCCGAACTCGCCAACGCCTGGGCGTACGGGTACGAGGCCGGGCGCAGGGATGCCACGCTCGAAGTCGCCGAAGGACGCCCGAACGTCCGCGAGAACCCGTACGGGCGCTGCTCCGGCTCGACCGACGACATCCCGGCCCCGCCTGGGAGGTCATGATGAAGATCGACATGCAACTGAACGAGCGGGTTGCGCTATGGACGCGTCTGTTCCCGCTCGCCGTCGCCGCGATGGAAGGCGGCGACGATCTGACCGCGACCGCGCACGGCGACATTCAACACGAGTACCTACGCGGCCAGGCCGAACTCATCTGTGAGGCCGTCGGCCTGCACATGGATCACAAGATGGCCGTGATGTGGTTGATCGCGCACTTCGCCGGGCTCGACGTGAAGTACCGGGGGTCATGATGGTTACGGGACCCGTAACTCCCAGCCGGTGCAAGCGCTGCAACGCACCGTGCGACGGGAACCTGATCTTCCACGACTCGGCGGGGCGCGTGTACTGCTGCGCAGCGCATCGCAGCGCGCAGTTGCGCGCGGAGATGGAGATCCGGATCGCCACCGACCAGATGCTGCGCAAGCTGGGGGTGCGGCGATGAGCTTCACCACCGGGTACCTGATCGGCGTCGCGACCGTGCTGCTGGTCGAGATCGCA
>JABAOG010015734.1_pt1 | contig 10859 bp, 10 predicted proteins | sample 7062131 | NCBI WGS metagenome assembly JABAOG01 (sample SAMN14538629, study PRJNA623070) | marine sediment metagenome | biome: marine biome [ENVO:00000428]; feature: marine pelagic biome [ENVO:01000023]; material: deep marine sediment [ENVO:00002113] | place: India: Arabian Sea | collected... | reverse complement strand
AATCAAAAACACCGGCACTTCTACCGGTGTTTTTCAATCAAAATTGGCTTTACGAGGGATGTAAGCTACACACATTGATAAATTTCGATTTAACTTCCAGCTTATGAAACCCAAGGAGGCAGGAGGTTGATAATTGAACCAACCTTTAACTTCATGCGACAGATGTATAGATGGCTCACCCGTCATGAACAACCACTGCTCAAAACAAGCTCGGCATCCGTCTGGCCAGACCCACAATTGCCCCATTGCAGTGGTTATGCGGTTCCATCTTTCCCTTTCCTGTCGCTTTATCCTGCTGTTGGAAATCGTCCGCACTACCCGACAAGTTGCGCTATCATCGGATTGATGTGCCGACTGGTAAGTTTTTTATAGCCTTTGGCGGAAGGATGCATCTCATCGCGCCAATCTCCGTCGATCCTCCGATAGCCAGGCGGCACTATCTCTAACGTGCCTCGGGTGTCGACAACATGGAAATTTTCCTCTTCGTCTGCCAGCGTATGGAGCATCGCACTCATCTCATCGAGCAAAATCCAGATTGAACGCATCTGCATCTCCGGATCTTCAATGCCCCGCTCCTGATACTTGGGATAGATCCAGGCGTGGTCGGTCATTTCAAACCCCAATATAGTCGCGGGTTGGTGCCTGGGAACCACATAATCGTAGGTCTGGACTAAAATCGGTATATCGTGGTTGATTTTACTGGCATTGCGCAGGTCAATATAGCGCTTGAAACAGGCCTTAAGCTCCTTGAGTTTTTGGGCCAGGGCATCCCGATCCACATAATCCTCCGGATGGGTGGAAGGAAATCCCGGATTTTTTATCACGGCATTGAAGATCCAGCCAATCAGGTCATTGCCCCCGCCCACCAGCAGCAACAGATCCCATTTATATCCCCATTGCTCGTCATGAATGAGCTTTTTGAATAGATTAAACTGGCGCCCCTGGCTCATATCGACCATCTGATCCCCTATCCAGGCCAGGTTGACCACCACAGACATCTCATCAGGGACCTCGACAAAGGTGGCCAGGTTACCGGTGGTAGGCAACGGGTAAGAAGCCCAGGAGTCCCCTTCTACCAGGATGCGCTTCTCACCGGGAAAACCCTCGGTTACCAAAACATCGTAGAGATTAGGTAGATCTACAGTGGAAAAATAACGTACGGCCATGCAAGCCTCCTTGGCAAGCTATCATGAAAGTTTTAATCCTATTCCCAGCGAAACAACATCGCCCCCACGGTCAGGAACACGGTGCTCATCGCCATCAGCAACCCTAGCTGCGGCATAATATTCGCCAAAGATGCGCCATCGAACATTACCGAACGCGCTGCGGTGATCATGTGGGTCAGCGGAAAGACACTGGCCAACTTCTGTACCAGTGGATTGGCACCCTCCAGGGAAAACCAGACACCGGAGAGAAACATCATCGGCCAGCTAATGAGGTTGAGCAGCCCTTCGGCTAGCTCTTCACTGGCGATTCGCGCCGCGATCACCAACCCCATGCTGATCATACAAAATGCACCGACGGCAAAAACAAGAAACAGCGTCAGATAGGAACCGTACATGGCGAAATCGACGAAAAGATGGGTGCCGAAAAACACCACCATTGCCACAGCCAGAATCAACCATAGACGCGAAAACACCTGGGCTGTGAGAAACTCGATAGCTGAAAGCGGCGTCGCCTTGAGACGCTTGAGCACCCCGTTCTTACGGTAACGCACAATGACATAACCGACACCGTACAGGGCGCTGAACATGATGTTCATGCCGATCACCCCGGGAATCAGCCAGTCAACATAGCGAATCTCGCGTCCGCTCACCACCTGCTTGGTATACCGTCCCTGTTCGCTTCCCAGCAGCACCTTCTCCAGCACATAACCCCGGGGAGAGCTTTCATTGATCCAGTATCGTTTCCTGGCGGTATCCAGCAACAGGTCGATTTGATGGCGCTCCACCTTGGTGATTGCCGGCTTCAGATCCGCCATACCGATGAACTGCACATACTCGGTAGCAAAAAATCCATTGGCTGGATTCTCACCATATACGCCAACTTTGTACATCGGGGCCGGTTCCCCCGTGAAGGCGAAAGCAAATCCGGCGACAATCAGAACCGGAAAAACCAGATTCCAGCCCATCGCCGCACGGTCCCGCAGGAACTCCTTGTTGCGCGCGAAAAACACCGCCAGCAAACGCTTGAGCTTCATGGACGNNCGCCAGCAAACGCTTCGGATTCATGGACGGAGCTCACTGCCGGTCAGTTCGAGGAACAGATCGTCAAGGGTGCGCGACCGGACACGCAGGCGATCAAGCGAAACACCGACATCGAGCAGTTGGCGAACGGTCTCGGTAACTTTGCAGGTGAGAATATCAACAGTATCTTCATTGCCAAAGAAGCTCAGCGGCAGGGCCAGTGCGGCTTCGGTAACATCCGCCCTCGGCAGTTGCAGTACGACATCGCTGAAATGCTCAGCCAACAAGGCATCGGGGGAGCCCTCGGCGATAATGCGGCCACGGTCCATGATCAGGATCTCATCGCACAGTTCATAGGCCTCTTCCATGTAATGGGTGGTGAGCNNGGCCTTGATAGTCCGCACCAGCTCCCAGATGTTACGCCTGGCCTGTGGGTCCAGTCCTGTGGTGGGTTCATCCAGAAACACCACTTCAGGGTCATTGATTAATGCAATGGCCAGCAGCAACCGCTGCCGCTGACCGCCCGAGAGCTTGCGGGTATCGCGATCCAGAAACGATTCCAGGGAACAGGCGGCGACAAGCTCATCGAAGGATGCGCTTTTGGTGTAAAAACGCTGGAACATGTAAAGTGTCTCACGCGCCGTGATGAACTCCTGCAGGGCGGTAGACTGAAACATGATTCCCGCCTCATGATGGAATGATGCGCCGAGCGGCGCTCCCTTGTAGAGAACCGTCCCGGCGGTGGGCTTCTTGATACCCTCCAGGATCTCGACCGTGGTAGTTTTCCCGGCACCGTTGGGACCGAGCATACCGAAGCACGTGCCCCGCTGGATACTGAAACTGATCCCGTCAACGGCACGTACCCCCTGATAATCCATTTTCAGGTTGTTAACCTCGATCAGGGAATCCATGACGGCAGATGTGCCTCGCGAAGTGAAAATGGAATCTTAACTGTGCTACCTGATCTGTCAAGATGAGTGACAGTCGGCAAGCCTCCTCAATCGATTACCCTGAGTCGGGTGATATTATGCACTTCCACCGGATAGCTCAAGGAGCCCACGGAAAGCTTAATCACAAGGTAAAGACGCCTGTCAGTGACTTTTTCCAACACACCTTTACGTACCTTACCGTCACCAGTCGTGACCTCAAGCATGCTGTCAATATACTTTTCCGCTTCTGCCAAACGGATAACCTTAGAGGGCGTAGCCTTAGAGGGCGTAGCCTGTTTCTCCGTTGTGGATTGGGTGCCGGTGGGGCGAGGTCGGGCCTGCGGCGTCGCTGTACGTGGTGGCTTTTGCACCTTGGCCGCGCCGCGTGAGGCGGTGGACCGGGGCCGCTTTTTGCTCCACTGCACCTTGTCGAACTCCAGCGCCTGACCGTTAATAGACAAGTCGACCCTAAGCATGTCAATGATGTCGGCAAGCGTGTAGAAATGCAGACTTGCCGGGTCGACGGGCGTGGAAGGATCGATGCGGATGTCCACCGCTCCCCCTTTAAGCATATACCGTTTGTATGCGGTGACTGCCTCATCAGGGAACCTGGCTCCCAGTTTGTTGCCTATGGCCTGAATATGATGCGCCACATAGTCCTCTTCACTACTTTCGTTCAGGCCGCCACAGTACGCATTTCTCAACTTGTAATAGCCGGTATCCCTGTAAGTTACCGTCAACTTGGGAATACCGTTCTTGTTTGGCGACATACTCATACTCGGTCCGGTCACCACTTCCGTTTGAACATTCAGGCTGTGGAGTCCTGCAGCATTGGCATTCGCCGATACAATGGCCGTATTACGTCCCTTGTCATAGACAAAATCGATACCGAGATCCGCCATGATGATGCCCACACCCATTTTTCGATAATCCTCCAGGGTGAAGGCATCGATCTCTCCGCAGCCGATGGCATTCAGATCAGCGAGTATTTCCAGATCCCCGGGTTTTGCAGCGACGGCCTGCTGTTGCTGCACCTGCTCCAGCATAGCGAACGCCTCACTATTAAGATCCAGCCGCATTCCCTCTACCTGCATGCCAAGTCGTTCAGGTAACTCACCCTTTACTAAGCTCATTCCGGTAGAAATCAGGTAGCCGGCATGTGGCAAAGTGAAACGCAGCTTTTCAATCCTGAAATCCTCCTGCGACATGACAGGTTTGATGACTACGTTGTCGAGTCCTACCTGGTTTCCAGCCAATGCCACATGAACCGCGCCATAACGGATCTCGGCAAACGGTGAGGCCATCTTTACCACCTCATCGGCGGTGCTTTTTACCTGGTACCACGCATATCCAAAGGCCAAACCATAGGAGAGGGGAAGAAGGAGTAAAAGGAGGATTATTTTTCGCAAGCGCATTGGCAAAATCCTTTGCTATTGTTATTAATTTTTATTTTTGGAGTTGCTTTTATACAGGAAAGAGCTGATTACTCCAAGATATTCGCCAATTATTGTCCTTGTATTTTTTAATTTCAGTCAGTTAAAGTGTTGATGGAAAAATTGCTTTTTAGCCAGCAACTCACTGCATCAGCACTTGTCGGTGGCTGCATTCATATCGTGCAAAATCCAGCACAGATGGATAAAGATCACATTTTTCGCTGTCTACTGGCAATACAATACCCGTCAATCGTACATCTAATCAGCAAGCATGGTTCTCGAAAGCCGCTATCTGGTATAGGATGTTACAATTAAACGGACGTAACGGATGTCCCCCTGAGTATAATGGCTTAACCGCTACCCAATCACACCAATCATCAGGAGCTAAGAGACAAGATGGATTTATCACAATACCGCAAAATACCTTCTTTCCTTGTACTCATGCTCGGACTTGCTCTCGGCACCACAGGTTGCAACGAGCAAGCCGGCACAGACAAGAAAACCGAAAAACAAGGCGAGGTCCTGGCAACCGTCAATGGTGAGCCCATTACCCAGACCGAGCTCAATGATTACCGTAGCGCTCGTCCCGCTTCCGGCAGGATGCAAAACAATGAAGCACTGCTGGATGAACTGATTACGCAAAAANNGCAAAAAATCGTCTATCAGGATGCAGTTCGCCAAAACCTGGACAAGGATCCCGAGGTGCAACAGGAACTTGAACTGGTTCGTAACCGCGTGCTGATGTCCGCCGCCGTGCGCAAGGCTATGGAGAATGCCCCGGTCACGGATGAGGAGCTCCACGCCGAGTATGACAAACTGAAAGAGCGCATGGTCGCTCCGGAATACAAAGCCAGCCATATCCTGGTGAAAGAGGAAGAACTGGCCAAAAAACTCATCGAGCAGCTCAATAAAGGCGCCGACTTCGCCAAGCTGGCTCGTGAGAACTCCACCGACCCCAGCAGCCAGAATGGGGGCGATCTGGGCTGGTTTAACCCGCAGCAAATGGTGCCGCCCTTCTCCCAGGCTCTCGTTCAGCTGGAGAAAGGCAGCTATACCAAGCAGCCGGTAAAGACCCAGTTCGGCTGGCACATCATCAAACTGGAAGATCAACGCCAGGCCGAACCGCCCGCCTTTGAAGAGGTCAAGGGACGACTGGAGAACATGCTCCAGCAACGGCAGGCACGCACTTACATCCAGGGGTTGAAGGACAAGGCGAAAATTTCCATCACAGGAAAAGAAGAGAAGAAAGAGCCTGCAAACGCTGAAACCAAGCCCAGCGATACAATGAAAAACGAGGCTCCCGCCGATACCAAGAAAAACGAGGAGTCAGCTACGGCAAAGGGTGAGCCGGCCGAACAGGAAAAGGCCGACACTTCAGAGACGAAGTAAAAGCCCATCCATGGAAAAGCCGCCCGGCGAACACTGTCGGGCGGCTCTTCTCCCCTCTCCCAGAACACCTTTTCCCCTCACAGCGCATTCATCTCCAATCAAACCCTAGCCTCATGCGGCATCGAACCGTTGGCTGCTGGACAGATTGGAAAAAACCCGATTAACCGCGCTCCATCAACGCACGGAGATCGATCACTGCCGCATTGGCACGAGAGACGTAATTGGCCATGGTTAGGGAATAATTGGCCACCCAGCCGAAACCGCTACCGTTGAGGACCATCGGGCTGGAGACCGGTCGCTGCGCCTCTTCCAGTTCCCGAATGATCTGTTGCAACGAGGTCACCGCGTTCTTCTTCTCCAGGATGGTCTGAAAATCCAGCTCCACAGCCCGGAAAAGGTGCAGCAAAGCCCAGACATGGCCTCGCGATTCGTAGAAAATATCATCCACCTCGAGCCACGGGGTTCTGTTATAGACCACGCTTGGTGCCGGGGTGCTCTGTCGTGCCGCCGGATCGTTAGCCAGGTTGGTATCATATCGCTCCTGACCGACACTGGCGGAAAGGCGCTGAGAAAGGCTGCCCAAACGCTTCTCAACTACCTGTAGCCAGGCAGTCAGGTTGTCAGCACGTGCAAAGAACTGGGCATCAGCTTCATTATCATCCAACAACCGGCTGCGATAGGAACGCAGATAGGCAAGGCCGTCCCGATACTCTGACTCACTGGCCGGCAGCGCCCAGGAATCGTTCTGGAAATTGAACTGGGGCTCGGCACGCGCGAGATCCGCATCTTCCACCGACTGGGATTGTGAGCGCGCATAATGATTACGCAACGCAGCGGAGAAATCACGCAGGGCTACCAGGGCACCAAACTCCCAGTTAGGCATGTCATCGAGAAAAACGAAGGGAGGCATAATATCGTTGGAGAGATACCCCCCGGTTTTCTCCAGCAGAGTATCACCAACGGTAATTGCCGTGTTGACGCTGGCCGTACCGACAATCGTCCCCTCGCCCCGCTGTTCGGCACGTACTGTAAACGGCTCAGGCTCATTGCTGACCACAAACGTGGTGATAAGCATCAACAGCAGAAGCAGTAATAAGGCAATGCCGGTCAGTCGGGCACCGACGTTCCACGAAGACATTTTATCGCGCAGGGAGGGCATGCTGTTTCTCTCTCTCAAGTTACATAAGCGCCAAGCATAGCGCAGATAGGCTCTATTTGCTGATCCCACTCAAGTGAGCGATGCGTGTAGAAAACCTGGATAACGGTTCATGATTGCAGTCCTCCGTGACCGATTATTACCTGGGAAATTGATACTCATGGCCAGCATAATCCGCTCTAATACGTACTGAGAGTTAAATGCCAACTACATAGAAGAGTTTGTATGAGGGACCGCTGGTGCCTGCCGGCACCGCGGTGATGCGCTCATCATCCTGCAATTGAAAAAAGTCCCTGTGCGGATCGTCGGGCTATTCCCGGCAAAGGTGATATCGAGAAAACATCCCCGTCATCGACATGGGTAGCACAAATCCCGACTGTGATTTTATTTTCCTCACCAGAGCTCCCTTGACGGGCCTGCCGGATATCACATCAGCAGTTTGCTTTTGATTATTTCGATCTCATTTGACATGTTCAGCCCAAATGTCTTGTCGCAGTACTCGAGCAAAGGCATGATCTCTTTGCATAGATCCATGGCATAAGGGTCGATTGAACCGGGTCTGGCACCCCGGAGAATCTCCAGCGCCGAGTTGACGTCCGGGCTTTCGATAATAACGTCCTCAACCTCCTGGAATTGATGGGTTTTCCGCGGGGGTTCAACCGCCCTGCCCAGTTTNNGTTTGATGATAAAATCATTGGCGCCGCAAGCGTGCGCCCTTTCCCGCGTAATATCATCCTCGGAGCTGGTGATAACCACAATGGGAAGTTCCTTGATACTCGCATTATCCGAGGCCCTGATCCGGCAAATCAAGCCGTATCCGTCCAGCTTTGGCATCATAATGTCGGTAATGAGCATGCTGATATCGGAATCTTGAGTGAGCTTTTCCCAGCACTCTTCCCCATCTTCCGCCTCGATGACGTTGTAAGCCGAACGGAGAATCATTTTCAGGGAAGCCCGCACCGTCCGGGAATCGTCGACTATCATAATGGTTGCTTTTTGCGCATTGTCTGACATAAGAACCGCTATTCCGTTTAATCTATTGATTATAAACAGGTTTTCGAAATCTTTACGATTTCCTCACTTGAGAACCCACCAGATCATTGAGAACCAATACTGAATATTCACCTTCTTTAGAACGCGATGCAATACTTAATCCAATCATCGCATACTTTTCCCACCATATTGCACATAGATGAAAGCTCCAATCTGGATGACCTCGGTCTATTAACCCTGTAACGCCGTCGCTTTCCTTATGACTCACCCATTATTAATGAACTGCTTACCTGCTTCCCACCGACCAAAAGGAGTGGGATAACCAATTTACATCAAAATCATGCTCAATAACTTTAATAAGGTCTAAAAATGAAAAGGCTAGCGACTTTGGTATTATCAACTGCATTGATAATATTGTCCGGATGTGAGAGTGACAGTGAAGACGCCACAGAATCCCTTAACATCGTCGATCTTGTAGCAAATTACGACAAAAACACCAATCCATAAACTGTTCCTTCATTGTGGCTAGGTGGACCGGATGCAACAGATGACTTCATACTTTCGGTTAGCCTCGACACCACAATCGTCTATCCTGACTTGTCAACCGAAGTAATTCATCCGACAAGACCCGTCAACCCTGATCTTGATATCTTTTACATTCATCCTACGGTCAACCTTTCCCCAGAACCAGGCAACGACGACCTCACAGATTTAACCAATACCAAAGCATTTGTCACAGAAAGCGCATCGCGTTTTTCAACCATTGGCAGGGTAATTACCCCATTGTACCATTCAGCTACCGCAGGCTGCTTTTTCGCTGGCGATGATACAACCCTGAACTCATGCCTGGAAGTGGCCTATCAGGATGTAGAGTCCGCGTTTACCCATTATTTGGCAAACCATTGGAATGGGCAAAAACTGGTTATTATGGGCTGGTCACAGGGCGCTGTAATGACCCGGATGTTAATACAGCGTTTCATCAAGGATCACCCGGCACTAATGAGCCGAGTGGGCACTGTGGTACCCATGAGCGGTGACCTGAAAGTGGACTCTTTCGCCACAATCCCCGCATGTGTCACCGAGAATCAAACAGGCTGCTACCTCACTCTCCACGCCTTCTTAAAGGATGCACCCCCTCAGGCAGGAAGTTTGATAGGTGATTGGTCTGACAGCAATGCCGCCTGCACTGACGTGGCTTTCGTATCTGGTGAAACAGATATATTAGCGACATCTTATTTCTCACTTACAGCAGAACCCGGCATGCTTCCTTCAGATGCACTCACAGTGACCCCTTTTAACATCGAGACCCCTTTCATGGCATTTCCCAAATACTACTCCGGGAAATGTGTCAATAACGGGATGAGCTACCTCGAAATCACTCAAGCGGCCCCAGTCACCGACCAACGTTGGTCACCCATTAACTATGAACATCCATACGTTCTTGCTGACGCAATCAACGGTGGACTTGGCTTGCACATTTTTGACTACAGCCTGGTCATGGGCGATCTGCTCTACCTGATCCAGAAAAAAGCCGCCAATTTAAAAGAGAACAATCTGGTTTCCGTAATAAAATGACCACTATTCCCTGGGGCTGCTCAGCTGGAACAGCTCCAGGGTTTACATCAGCCTTACGTGCTTGCCACCTTCCCGACGGCAACACTTGGCGGCTATCGGAATGCCCACCGAAGATCAAAGGTCCAGTAGCTACCGGAAGCATCAACCTTGGTCCCATTCTTTTCAGCCAAATCCGTGTTCAGAAGATTGAGTGAAAAACGTGCGCCAAAGTCCTCACCGCCCCAATCCACGTATCCACCCAGCAGGGTCGCAGGCCCTTCCGTCGAGACAGAATTGACAGTGGCGTAGTCCTTTAATTCAGTATATTTATATTCTGAATTACCGAACCCGGCGAGCAGGCCAAACCGGGTGTAATCGCTTGCCCCGACGGGAACCCAGTTCAAGGTGATAAACGAGCTGCCAACAGAAAGTTCCCGCTGCTCGATTGTACTCAATGTTGAGACGGTTTCCACTACACCCAAACCGTTGAGCCGGAATCCGACGCCAAATTCTTCGAAGGCATACCATTCCACATAGAGATCAGAAGCCCCCGCCATAGAATCGATGAAGAAGCCATTTTGACGTAGATCATCGGTAGTGGAAAAAGTGTGTAACCCGGAACCGTATCCGATAACCACAGTCTGATCATTTTCGGCAAAAACAGCAGAACTGCCGCTCACCATCACCAACCACAAAAGAACATTGCTAATCCTTTTCATTGCTCACCTCCCAACCCAACTCATTCTTATGCTTCTTCCCGCATGGCATCTTGTGCAAGACTACCAGCAACATGTCCTCCCACCTAATGTACCCGACCCTAGGCTTCCACACAATTTATGAGGGGATGGAACCCTCATTCAAAATCCCATTGAAGTGCTCCACGGTAATGTTCAGGGTGAATTACACGACATGTTGACAAGAGCTGCAGCGCTCAACAACACCCTACCCACAGCAAAAAAACCGTGACAAAGCAACTAGTTGCAATCATATCCAAGGTAACAGCAAAAGCCGGTATCGTGTCCTAAGCTTTAACACACCCAACCACGAGTCTTCTTATGTTCATTAACAACATCAGGCGACTGCATGACATCAAGCACCGGCTGGAACCATCACAAACCAGGCACACCCGATCCCGCCACGCTGTCCCCATACCCTCCAAAGCTCAGCCTGACAATAACCGGTTATATGGCATCATGCGCTTTTTCTCTCTGGCGAGCCT
>JABAOG010006605.1_pt1 | contig 10860 bp, 15 predicted proteins | sample 7062131 | NCBI WGS metagenome assembly JABAOG01 (sample SAMN14538629, study PRJNA623070) | marine sediment metagenome | biome: marine biome [ENVO:00000428]; feature: marine pelagic biome [ENVO:01000023]; material: deep marine sediment [ENVO:00002113] | place: India: Arabian Sea | collected... | reverse complement strand
CTCAAGTCGACCTACACCGACAAGCTGCCGCAGCAGATCTCGGAGCGGACCGGACGCATCCACACGTCGTACCATCAGGCCGTCGCCGCGACCGGCCGCCTGTCGTCCTCCGACCCGAATCTGCAGAATATTCCGATCCGGACCGATGAGGGTCGCCGCATCCGCCAGGCGTTCATCGCGCCCGCGGGCAGCGTGCTGCTCGCGGCCGATTACTCCCAGATCGANNAAGACCGTGACATACACCAGGCGACCGCCGCGGAAGTCTTCGGCGTCGCGCTCGATGACGTGACGGCCGACCAGCGGCGCTCCGCCAAGGCCATCAATTTCGGGCTGATCTACGGGATGTCGGCGTTCGGACTCGCCCGCCAACTCGGCATCGCGAGGCACGAGGCCCAGGAGTACGTGGATCTGTATTTCAGCCGGTACCCAAAGGTCAAGGAATACATGGACCGAACGCGGGAACAGGCGCGCGAGCGCGGCTACGTCGAAACCGTCTTCGGCCGCCGGCTGTACCTGCCGGAGATCAACTCGCGGCACGCGCAGCGCCGCCAGTACGCCGAGCGCAGCNNNNGCCGCCGATATCATCAAGCGAGCGATGATCGACGTCGACGCGTGGCTGCGGGACCAGGGATCCGCGGCCCGCCTCATCATGCAGGTCCACGACGAACTGGTCCTCGAGGTCCCCGAGCGCGAACTCGAGGGTGTCCGCGACCAGGTGATTCAGCTGATGAGCGCCGCGGCAGAGCTCGACGTGCCGCTGAAAGTCGAGGCGGGCTCGGGCCCGAACTGGGACGAGGCACATTGAAAAATGGGCTCGAACCCCGTTCTTGCGGAACTTTCTGGTTTAGACGGAATCTACATGTGAACTTCGAAACAAACCCCGCTCATCCTCCCTAAGCGGGCGAAGTATGCCGGTCTACCCCATACCGGCGCCAATGGNNACCGAGTTCGTGTCGCACCGCAGCGAGCGCGTCCGCTGCCTGCCGCCTGCCCAGCTTGTCCGCTTTCGTCAGCAGGACGTGGACCGGGCAGCCGATCGAGACACACCAGTCGAGCATCATGCGGTCGAATTCGCCGAGGCGCCGGCGGCTGTCGACCACCAGCACGGCACCGACCAGCGACCGGCGCCCCTGGAAATAGTCGTCGAGCAGCCGTCGCCACTGGTCGCGAACGGCTCGGGAGACCCGCGCGTACCCGTAACCCGGCAGGTCGACCAGGCGCCGACCCGGCTCCAGGCTGAAGAAATTGATCAGCTGCGTGCGGCCCGGGCTCTTGCTGGTCCGGGCAAAGTTTCTGCGATTCACTATCGCATTGATCGCGCTGGATTTTCCTGCGTTCGAGCGACCGGCGAAGGCGACCTCGACGCCACTGTCTTCGACGAATTGGGACGCCTCGCGGGCGCTGGTCAGGAAGCGGGCGTCGGGGTAAACAGACATTGCTGAGATGCTCGTCGCGTCTCCGCCGATGGACCGGGGATCGCCGTCCGGCGCCGCTTTAATCGCCGCGCGGATTGTGGTGTAAAATGCGCCGCGGCCGCGAGTGTAGCACGGCCACGAATGCCGACGACGGCAGCAGACGGGGACGGATTCTTCATGGCGAGCAATAACTACGGAAAACCGCGGCTGGTGGCGCCCGCGCTGCTGGCGCTGCTGGCGCTGGCCGGCACCAACATCGCGGCCGCGGCCGGAGACGCGGCGCGCGGCAAGGACAAGTCGGTCACGTGCGCCGCCTGTCACGGGGCGGACGGCAACAGCATCAACCCCGAGTGGCCGTCGCTCGCCGGTCAACATGCAACCTACCTGGTCAAGTCGCTGAAGAGTTTTCAGGACGGCACACGCCAGAACGTATTGATGTCCCCGCAGGCAGCCATCTTGTCGGATGCCGACATCGAGGATCTGGCCGCCTTCTTTGCGGCCCAGACAGCGAGTCGGCGCACGTCCGACCCGGCACTGGTCGCACAGGGGGAACGCCTGTACCGCGGTGGCGACCGCGACAAGGCTATCAGCGCCTGCATCGCCTGCCACGGACCCAGCGGGCGCGGCAATCCCGGCGCGGCATACCCGGCGCTGGCGGGTCAGCACGCCACCTACACCACCAACCAGTTGCTCGCTTACCGCGCCAACGACAGACAGAGCGATGCGACCGCCGGCCAGGTGATGCGTAACATCGCCTCGCTGATGTCGGACGACGACATCAAGGCCGTATCTTCCTACATTCAGGGGCTCCAATAGCCGGGACAGCGCATGATGAACAGATTCGGGACTTTCCTGGCGGTTACGACCGCCATCTTTTTCGTTGCCTGCGGCGGCGCCGAAGAATCTCCGCCGGCCGCCGAAGAGACGTCGGCCGGCAGCGCGACGGTGCCCGAGGCGGCGGCGCCGGAGGCGGCTGCGCCGCCGACCGAGGCACAGTTGGCTGAGAAGATCGAGCCCGTCGAGGAGTCCGCGGCCGACACGGCGGAATCAGCGACGAGCGACGAAGACAGGATCATGATCGCGGAGGCCGAGTCCGCCGCGACGCCTACGCCCGCGCGGCAGAAGTACTCCGAGGGACAGCATTACACGGTGCTGACCACGGCGCAGGGAACGAGCAGTTCTCCGGATGTGGTCGAGGTCGCGGAGGTCTTCTGGTACGGCTGCCCACATTGCTACAACTTCGAACCCTATGTCTCGCGGTGGGAGCAGGAACTCGCCGAGGGCGTCGAACTGGTTCGCCTGCCGGTCATGTGGAACCCGACCAACGAGATGCACCCGGCGATCTTCAGGGAGATGCACCTGAACGGCAAGAAGTTCACGGCGGAAGCCGATATCGAGGAATTCTTCGGCGGTTTCGGCGTCTCGGCGGAGGACTTCCGCAGCACCTTCAGGTCATTCCCCGTGGAGACGCGGCTGAAGAAGGCGAAGAACCTGACGCAGCGGTACCGTATACAGAGCGTGCCGCTGATCGTGGTCAACGGCAAGTACGTCGCGAGCGGGCCGGGCGTCAAGACGTTCGACGACATGATTTCCGTGGCCAACGAGCTGGTCGCCCGGGAGCAGGCCGAGCTCTAGTACCGATCCCTACGCGCCCCCGCCGGCTCGCCGCTGGGCGTCGTGCTGGTGGCCGGCGTGCTCGGTGCAGCGTTCGCAGTTGACCCAACCCGAATCGCCGTCGACATAGTACTCCTTCTTCCAGATCGGCACGCGGTGCTTGACCTCGTCGATGATGTAGCGGCACGCCCTGAATGCCTCGTCGCGATGCGCTGAGCTGACGCCGACCCAGACGGCCAGATCGCCTATCTGCAGCTCGCCCAGGCTATGCACGCAGCGCGCGGCCGTGACGCCGAAGCGCGCGACGGCCTCGGCCACGATCCGCTCACCCTCCTTCACGCCGAGCGCCTCGTAAGCCTCGTAGTCGAGACGCAGGACGCGCTGACCCTCGTTGTGGTCGCGCACCCATCCCTCGAAAGCGACGTAGGCACCGGAGCCGGGGGCCTCGACCAGCGATCGCAGCCGTTCCGGGCGTATCCCGTCGCGGGCGAACTCGAACGCGCTCATCCACCCGCCACCGGTGGAATAAAGACGACCGAATCGCCGTCCGACAGCGACGCGTTCCAATCGCTGAATTCGTCGTTGATGGCAACCTTCATGCGCGCCAGGGGAGGAAAATCGTAACGGGCGTCCAGCTCGTCGAACAGCGCTCGCGGGGTCGTCGCGGTCGTCTGCAGATCTTCGCCGTTCGTGCCGACGTGCTCCCTGAGGATGGCGAAATACTCGACGCGTAGTTGGGGCATTGCTCCTGACTCAAGCGGATCCAAACTCACAGTCTACCACCGGGGTCGATAGCCGGCCGCCGCGATGGACTGCCTGCTTAGCCATCCGAATCACCGAGGCGGGAAGCGTCGCGCGGCGTATCGACGTCGAGCGCCGCGCAGGGCATGTCGACGACGGTCACCTGGGCGGCCGCCGCGATCAGGCCCCGAGCGCCGTGCTCGCCCCGCAGCGATTCCAGTCGCGCCCGGAAGCGCGCCGGAAAGATCGCCGGCACACCTACGCCGCCGGCGTAGCCCGCCGCGGCGATCGCACCGGGCGACCCGGCCCAGGCCGCGACCAGCGCACCGAGTTCCGCGCTGCCGACGCCCGGCTGATCGCATAGCAACAGCATAAAGGCGTCGGCCGCGGCGCTGGTCGCCGCGACGCCGCACCGGATCGACGAAGCCATGCCTTCCGGCCACTCCGCGTTATGTGATATCTGCACCGGCAGGCCAACCAGCGCATCGACGACCGGTTCGTGGACGGCGCCGGTGACGACCACGACACCGGCGGCGCAATGCTCCAGGGCGCCTCGTGCCGCTCGGCGCACGAGTGGCTCGCCGTCCACTTCGAGGAGCTGTTTCGGCGTGCCCAGGCGGCGCGATTCCCCCGCCGCCAGCAATATGCCGGCGACCGCGGTCGCGCTTCCGAAACGGGGTGCCTTGCCACTCATCAACGGCAACATGCCAAGGGCGGCGAGTCGGCGCAACTGCCCGGCCCGTATCGAAAAATCGACTTCGTTAACGTAGAATCGTGTGGCTTAGATCATGCAGACGGACACCGACAAGGTTCGCGCGAAATTGCTGACCGCCAAGGCGGATCTGCAGAAGCGCATCGATCGCATTCACGACCACGCGCGCAATCCGCTGAACGCCGATTCGGCCGAGCAGGCGGCCGAGCTCGGCAACGTGCAGGTCGTCTCCGCGCTCGAGAGCGAGGCGATCCAGGAACTGACCGCGATCGAGGACGCGCTGCATCGACTGGCCGCCGGCGGCTATGGCATCTGCACGACGTGCGGTGAGGAAATCAGCGCGCAGCGCCTCGAGGCGCGACCCGCTTCCGCCGAGTGCCTCGACTGCGCGGAGTTGCGCCGCTGACCGCAGCCGCCGGTGCCTCAGCGGGCGAACAGCTGATCAAGGTCGGCGAATCCCTTGAATTCCAGCGCGTTGCCCGCCGGATCGCGGACGAACAACGTGCCTTGCTCGCCCGCCTGCCCGCGAAAGCGGATGTGCGGCTCGACGATGAATTCCTGACCGCTCGCGGTCAGCCTGTCCGCCAGCTGCTGCCACTCGTCCATGCCCAGCACGAGGCCGAAGTGCGGCAGCGGCACGTCGTGGCCGTCCACCGGGCTGCTCCCCGCAATCCGGGATCGGAGACCGGGTTGCAGATGGCAGACGACCTGGTGACCGCAAAGGTCGAAATCGACCCACCGATCCGCGCTGCGTCCCTCCGCACACCCGAGCAAGCCGCCGTAAAACTCGCGCGCCGCGGCCAGGTCGTCGACCGGCACCGCGACATGAAATGGCAGCAGTTCAGACATCCTGGCCGGCACGCGCGGCTACGGGAGCCGATTCCCAGTCGAACGGATCCCACGCGACCGGGGCGGTCGACAGATGCTGGCAGACCAGGTCGACGAAACGGTCGGCGTCCAGAGATGACTCCTCGACGCCTTCCAGCCACACCCTCGGAGCGACCTCGGTCACTTCGTCGGCCCGCCATCGCCCGGCCGCGCGCTCGAGTTCGTTCAGCGCCACGACCAGACCGTCCAGCGCCACCCGCAGGCTCGGCCGCCGCGAGGNNGCGAACGGGTGCACCGCGGCCTGCTCGGGCGCGAGATAGCGACGCACGGTTCGTGCCGGAAGATCCCCGGGCATGGTCACCACCGCCAGATCCACGTCCGTGCGTTCGTCGATCTTCACGACACCCTTCTCGATCAGCGTGCTGCTCTGCTCGAAGTGCTCGAACTGATCCCGCCACAGTGTCTCCCAGGCGTCGACGTCCCGGGCCAGTGCGGGCACGCGCTCGAGCATCGCGCGATACAGCGACTCGACGCGCCGGCGCTCGCAGCCTTCGAACGTCGCGGTCGGCAGCGGCGATGCTTCGGGGTCGCAGAACGACTCGACTATAAAACACAGGCGCAGCGCGTCCGGGTCGTCGCCGACGCCGAAATCCCCGGCTAGCGCCGCGCCGGTCAACAGGTCCCGGCACTCTGCGGCGGTGGCCGGCTCGACGATGCCGAACATGCTGAACAAACCGTCCTCGTCGAAGTGATTGTTCGTGACGATCGGGACGTCCTGGTGGAGATCCGGCCGATCGAGATACGCGAACACCGTCTCCGTCGACGTGTCGCGACACAAATCCGGATGCGTCTGGTTATTCGGCCAGTGTGACAGCGTCAGGACGGTCGATGGCAACGGCGCACCGTCCACGACGATGTTAGGCTGCTCACCGACCCGCGTGTACGGCACGTAGCGGGCCGCTTCAGGCAAGGGAGCGTTCATCGCGGACCCGCCGCATGCTGCATCCGCATCGGACGGGTCTCCGTCAGCCGGCCCGCGACGATCTCGCCATCAGACAACCGACCCACGAGACGATACCCATCGCGATCGCAAGCATCAGCAGGTATTGCGGACCGGCGATGTGCACGCGACCCGGGTCGAGGTCGGCCGGCAGCAGCGCGTCCCACAGATACCAGACGATGCCGACGGCGGCGGGCACCAGGGTCGGCCACAGCGCGATGCTGCGGCCGGCACCACCGGCCTTGCCGGCGGAACGCAGCAATAACGACGAGATCAACCCGCCGATCAGCATCGGCACCGCGTTCAGACCGAAGACCGCCAGCATCGTATCGGGGCGAGGACCGAACATGATGAACGCGGCCAGCGTAGCGACCGCCGGCATCGCCAGCATCCCGAGCAGGTTGATCTTTCCGTATCCAGTCATGGCCGCTCCCCCACGCTGAGACGCGGGCTCACCGGTCATCTATTCTCCGGTCTCGACGGCGGCCGAATCAAGGCCTGATCTCGAGGCGAAACAGAGACTCGTCGGCCGGCCACCGCCCCGCGTAGCAGAAAGCCTCGATCGTATTCAGCCGGCCGGACCTGAGCTGCACGACGAACTCCGCGCCGGACGGCAGCTCGGGGTGAGCGCCGTAGACCGGCGGCAGCGTGTCCTCGGCGGCTCGACCCTGNNTGCGTGTCGACACCGTCGCGGCCTCGGCCTGCTCACGCAGCCGGCCATTCCCGGCGACGTCCGGCGCGAGCACGAGGTCGAGCACCGCGCGCTCGAGGTCCGTCAGCTCGAGCGAAGGCGTGTGGTGCTGGCTCATCGACGATCCATAGTCTTCAATGGGCGGACAGCCGCGCCAGCAGCGGATAGAACTCCGCCGGATTGTCGTTCATGACGAAGTGGCCGGCATCGGCGACCTCATGCAGGATGCGGGGCTCGAGCAACGCCAGTTCCTGCAGGTGCCGGTTATCGGCGCCGTAGATGAAGGCGACCGGGCACTCGAACCCGGCGAGCCGCGGCACGAGCCCGTCGCGCGCGGTCCATCTTATCAGCGACTTGCTGCTCAGGTAGAACGCCCGCTGGTCGGTGCGATCCAGATCGAAGGCCGCGCGTCGATCGGCCGCGACCTTCCTGCGAAACTGCGGGAAAGTCTCCGCCTCGAACTGCTCCGGGCCGACCGATGCCGCGACGGCAGCGATGCCGCAGCTCGAACGAACGAGGCGCCCCTCGACGAGCATCAGCGCATCGACGCGCCGCGCCGCGGTTTTCGGAAGCAACGTCGCGACGGCGCCGCCCATGCTGTGCGCGACGAGGCAGACCCGCCGCGAGGCATGAGCGTCGATCACGCTGGCCAACACGGCGGCCTGATCCTCGAGGTCGTAGCCGAAGCCGGGCGGGCGCGGCGACGCGCCGAAACCGGGCAGGTCGATTGCGAGCAAAGAACGCCCGTACAAGGCCGGCGACGACCACGCGAGGCGCCAGTTCTGCTTGCTGCAGCCGAGTCCGTGCACGAAGAGCATCAGGTCGGGACCGCTCTCGCGGAACCACGCGGCGAGCCGAATGTCCCGGCCGCGATGGCGCGCGGCGACGACGTGTTGCGGCATCGACATCCCTGCGTATCTTTGTCGATCGTCGTTTGCGCCGACCGGACGGTCAGTGGTCGACGTGGCCGAGGTCCCGCTCGGGGGCTACGACGTCGCGGACNNCGGGAATCGACCCTCGCCCTTGCGCGACCATATCGTGTCGCCGTTCAGTCGAATCTCGAACACGCCGCCCTCGTTGCCGGGGATCAGCGCGACTGCGGCGAGTTCCTTGTCGAAAGTCGACAGCAGCTCCTGCGCTATCCAGGCCGCGCGAATCAGCCAGCGGCAGGCCGTGCAATACTCGATGTCGATGCGATGTCCCCCGCTCATGTTGCAGTCGCCCCCCGGTTCCGCGTATCAAGCTGTTTGATGGGACGCCGCCGAAGCCTGACCGCCGTTCCGTATGCGAGGACTTCGGCCGCCACCACCGCCAGTATCGCGTAACCGATCTTCTCGAAGCTGTCCATTCGTCACTCCTTCGCCGCCGCTCGACCGCGGCCGTCGCGCATCCAGGAAAAAGCCGGCAGGCCATCCGCGATCAATGCTGCGTCGAGCCGACGGCGCTGGTTGTTGGACAAGCCGATCGCGTCGACCCACGTGACGAGCTGATCCATCCGCCGCAGCAGATCTTCGCGAGACTGGATGGCCGCGATCTCCGCATTCCAACTCTGCTCGAAATACAGGTGGGGATCCATGGCAATCGTCGACACGAAGCGCACGACGTGCGTGCAGAACCGCCGCACGGTGTCCATATCCAACTCCCCGCTCACAGCAACCGCACGAACGCGAATATGCCAAGCATAGCGAATGCCAGTGCGATTTTGGCAGCGGTCCCGATCGCGAGCCCGATCGTCGCCCCGAAACCCGCGCGACCCGCGGCCCGCAGTTCGCCGGCTACCGTCAGTTCTCCGAGCGCCGCGCCGACGAACGGTCCCACGACGACGCCGACGAGCCCGAAGAAGATCCCGACCACGGCACCCACCGCGGCGCCGGCCATCGCGCGCGACGATGCCCCGAAGCGCTGGACGCCGAATGCGCCGGCGGCTATGTCGACCAGGTAGGTCAGCACGGCCAACACCGCCAGGACGACCAGTGTGCCGGTGCCGACGTACTCGAAGTCCTCCGCCCATGCAGCCAGCACGAGGCCCACGAAAAGCAGGGGCGCGCCGGGCACCGCCGGCAGCGCCAGCCCGGCGATACCGACCAGCGCTAGCAGCGCCGCCAGGATGAACAGTAGAGCAGTAACCATCGAATGCGGTGGCCTGGGGACACTCTGCTTTTCCTGGAAAAGCAGAGTGTCCCCTAAATCAGGTCTCGTCCTTGCAGCGCTCGGCCCTGGCCCGCATCTCCGCCGCTCGGCGCGCGCTCGGTTCCAGCCCGAGTTCGCCGTCTCGGTAGGCGGTGGCCAGTCGGTCGAGGGCCAGTCGGTGATCGTTTTCGCCGGCCCGCTCGTACCATTGCAACGCGACTGCTGCGTCGTTCGGCAGTAGCGGGTCCTTCCTCGTACTGCCACGCGAGCCAGTACTGGGCCTCGGCGACGCCGAGCCCAGCCGCCTGGCGGATCAGCGGGAGCGCGGCATCGACGTCCCAGTCCAGCAGCCCGAGTGAAAACAGCGCCGACTGGTACAGCGCGTCCGGCTCACCGGCTTCCGCCGCGGCCGCACACAGCGCCCGCACCTCCCGCACGGCATCTCGATCGGGGGGATTTTGCAGCAGCAGCGGCCGCAGCGAATCGCTCGCGGCATTCGCCGCCCCGGACTTGCGCCGCCGCCAGCGCGACAAACGGTATCACCAGAGACGCGAATCGCATGCTGAACATGCGGCGATTCTAACCCAGCATCCCGTGTCAGTATTCGCGCCCGCCGCCGGGCCGGGTCTGTCATATTGTTGTCGTTGCCGATCCGGGGCCGCTGGGGCCAGCGTGCTCAGAACGTCGCGTATTTTCGAGTGATCCGGTCGCCCCATTTCTGATCGACCAGGTCGAAGGACTCCGGCACCATGTCTTCCAGCAGCGCCCNNTCGGGCCCGCCTTCCTCGGGCCACTTGACCGTCGCATCGATGACCATCTTGCTGGTCTTTCCTTCGTTGTCGATACTCGGATCCAGCGGCATGCCTCGCAGACCTTCCAGGATCAGGCTGGCGGTATTCGGCTGCCAGCGAGACCCAACGGCCATGTTGACCTGCTTCGGATCGAGCACGTCGATATCCTCATCGACCACGACCACGACCTTGTAGATCGGTATCAGCGTCGCCAGTTTCTCGCCGATCTCGAGCCCCTCGCCGGCCTTGCTCTTCTTGATCCTCACGTAAGTCAGACCCGTCGTGTCCACCGGCGAGTGAATCTCGATCATACCCGGCACGAGACGCCGCAGGCCCTCATTGAACAAAACGGCGGTCGGTCCGGTCACGTAGCCCCGCGTGACGCCGGTGAACTGGTTCAGGATCCACGGGTCCTTGCGGTGCGTCACGGCCGTCACGTTCATGATGAAGTTCTGTTCGCGCTGCGCCCCGAGGTACTGGTACATCTCACCGAATGGACCCTCGGGCATCATGGTGTCGAGCGGCACCTCGCCCTCGATGATCATCTCGGCGTGGGCCGGCACCCGGTGCTCGTTCGTCTCCGACTTCACGACTTCGACCGCCTTGCCGCGCATGCCGCCGGCGATCGCCAGCTCGTCGACTTTCTGCTTGCTCAGTCGATTCACGATGCGCGAGCCGCTGATCATCCAGGTGACGGGGTCCTGGCCGACCACGATCGAGACCCTGACGATCTTCTCGCCCCGTTCCTTCGCGGCCATGAACGTGCGCCAGGCCGTCTGATTCGGCTCCGGGTTGACGCCGATCAGGCGGGGACCCCGCAGCTGACATCGATAGGTGCCGAAGTTCTTGCCGATAACCGGATCGTCGGTGAACGTCGATCCCGTGTTGATGTAGCGGCCGCCGTCCGCCGGGTTGCTCTGGGTGAACGCGTATTTCGT
>JABAOG010003181.1_pt1 | contig 10868 bp, 10 predicted proteins | sample 7062131 | NCBI WGS metagenome assembly JABAOG01 (sample SAMN14538629, study PRJNA623070) | marine sediment metagenome | biome: marine biome [ENVO:00000428]; feature: marine pelagic biome [ENVO:01000023]; material: deep marine sediment [ENVO:00002113] | place: India: Arabian Sea | collected... | reverse complement strand
GCACCACGAGCGATACTGCTGAGTCGGGAGCCGAGGCGTCCGAGCCGGCCGAGCCGGCCGAGGCGGCCGAGAGCAACGAGCCGCAGCCGCAAGAAGAGCCGAACGCCACCGAGGCCGAGGCGGTGGTGAACGAGCCCGTGACGACTACGCTGACCTCGATCGAGTCGACGGTCACCGGCTCTAGCGGAACCGCCAGCCGCACGCAGCTGGATGCCCTGGATGCGGCAGCCGCGCAGGCCGACGCGCCACCGGTGACGGAGGTCGAGATCGCCGTAGCCGCCATGGTTCAGGAGAAGCAAGGTTTTCAGGAAGAGTTGGACAAGGTCCAAGATGAACTCAGCGAGCTCGCCCAGATCGAAGCCACGGTGGTCGGATCGAGCGCCGTGGTCACGACCGGCCTCTCGGTCGGCTACGTGGTGTGGCTCGCCCGTGGCGGCCTGCTCATCGCGAGCCTGCTGTCGTCGATGCCCGCATGGCGCGCCATCGATCCGCTGCCGGTCCTGGCGAGCTTCCGCGACCGTGACGACGAAGAAGAAAGCGAGGAGTCCCTCGACACGCTCGTCAGGCAGGGCGGCGGAGGTAAGCCCGTGAAGCCGGCGCAGAGCGCAGCTACGCCGGGCGACGCAGACCCGGAGTTCCCCGTGGACGACGGCGCGACCGCCTAGCGAGCGTTTTTACGCGACAGAAATGCGCAAGCTTTCCCGAGCATGCTCCGACGAGACCGTTCTGTTTGAACCAAGCTGGCTCTCCCGATACGGACAACAGAGACAATGGCGAAACGCAAAATTCCGAAACTGAAGCTCAATGCGAAAACGCATATCGCCATGGGACTCGCGTTTCTGGTGGTTACCTTGCTGTTCGCTGCGGTGACGCTTCAGCTGATACCGGACCGCATCGGGGGCATTCGGGAGGGCCGTGCGACGCTCGCCGAGACGATCGCAATAAACAGCTCGGCATTCATCGTCAAGGACGACTTCAAGGTCTTGAAGCTCATACTCCGCATGGTCGTGGAACGCAATGACGAGATCGTTTCCGCTGCCGTTCGACATAACAGTGGCAAGACCATCGTCACTATCGGCGAACATCGGTGGATCGAAAACAGCGGAGAACACTCGACCGATACGCATCTCAAAGTGCCGATCTGGTCGGGAAAAGAAAAGTGGGGGCAGGTGGAGCTGCGCTTCACGCCGCTCACTGCCGCGGGCTGGCTGGCCTTCCTCGATCACCCGCTGACCAAGCTCGTGATGTTCATGGCCCTGACTTCCTTCGTTCTGTTCTGGTTGTATCTGAGAAGGATGCTCAAGCACCTGGATCCATCCCAGGCCGTGCCACCCCACGTGCGCGCCGCCCTGGACACGCTGGCCGAAGGCCTCATGGTCCTCGATCTGAAAGAGAATATTGTCCTCGCCAACCATGCCTTTGCATCTATCGTCGGCCGCACCACCGACGATCTGGCGAGCGGACACGCGAGCGAATTCGAGTGGCTCGGCGCAGACAACGAGCCGCTCGAGCCGACGCAATATCCGTGGACCAAGGCGCTCTCGGAAGGCATGACCCAGCGCGACGACATCATTCACCTGCACGACTGCGAATCGAAGCTGCGCACCTTCAAGGTCAACGCCTCTCCCGTCCTCGGCAGCGGCAACAAGCCAGGTGGCGTGCTGGTGAGTCTCGACGACGTGGGCGAGCTTCAGGAAGCGAGGGAGGCCGCAGAGGCTGCCAATCGGGCGAAGAGCGACTTCCTGGCCAACATGAGCCACGAAATCCGCACGCCGATGAACGCGATTCTCGGCTTCACCGACGTCCTGCGGCGCGGATACGCGAAGACCATGAGCGAGCGCCGCAAGCACCTGAACACGATTCACACCAGCGGCAGCCATCTGCTGCAGCTCATCAACGACGTGCTCGACCTCTCCAAGGTCGAGGCCGGTCGTATGGAAGTCGAACGTCTGAAACTCTCTCCTCACGTGCTCACGGGTGAAGTCATAAAGACCCTGCTGGTGAAGGCGGAGGAGAAAAGCATCTTTCTCGACATGGAGGTCGATGGACCGATCCCGGAGAAGGTGGTTGGCGATCCGACTCGGCTGCGCCAGATCGTCACCAATCTGATCTCGAACGCTGTCAAGTTCACCGACGAGGGCGGCGTGAAGGTGATCCTGCACATGACCGCGGATGGCGACGCACCGCGCTTCGCCATCGACGTGGTCGACAACGGCATCGGCATTGCCGCGGACAAGCTCGAAGCGATTTTCGACCCCTTCACCCAGGCGGACAGCTCGACGACGCGCAAGTTCGGCGGCACCGGCCTCGGACTCGCCATCAGCCGCGACTTCGCCCGCCTCATGGGTGGCGACATCGTCGCCACGAGCGAGCTTGGCCGGGGCAGCATCTTCCACGCGACTATCGATCCGGGGCCGCTCGACGGCGTGCGTTTCCTCGAGCCCGAGGAGGCTCTCGCCGCCAGCGAAGAGGCGGCCGACTCGAGCCACGTGGCCTGGAGGTTCAACGCCGGGCGCGTGCTGGTCGTGGACGACGGCGACGAGAACCGCGAGCTGGTGACGCTGGTTCTGGAGGAAGCCGGCCTGCAGGTCGATGGCGCCGAAAACGGTAAGGTGGGTCTCGACATGGGCCGCGACGGAAACTACGACGTCATCCTTATGGATATTCAGATGCCGGTCATGGACGGCTACGAGGCCACGACGGCGCTGCGCCAAGCCGGCGTCGAGACGCCCATCTTCGCCCTGACGGCCAACGCCATGAAGGGCTTCGAGGAGAAGTGTCTGGCTGCGGGGTGCACCGGTTATCTTACCAAGCCGGTGGATATCGACCTGCTGCTGGACACGCTCGGCGAGCTGCTCGGCGGCGAGCGCAGGAAGGTCGAAACGGCCGAGGTCGCCGCCAAGGACGACTGGGGCGACGAGGGTGTGGGCGCGGCCAGCGAGTTCGATGCAGCCGCGGGTCCGCCCATCGTCTCGCGTCTTGCCGGCGGAGGTCCACGTATCCAGTCCACCATCGCCAAGTTCATCATCCGTCTCGACGATCAGCTCGACGAGATGGAGAAGTGCTGGCAGGCGCGCGACTTCGTGCAGCTCGCGGCGCTCGCACACTGGCTCAAGGGCTCCGGAGGTACGGTCGGCTTCGACGTCTTCACCGAGCCGGCGCGCAATCTCGAGACGCTGGCGAAGGCGGCCAGTGAGGACGGCGTCGTCGTCACGCTTCAGGAGCTGCGCGAGCTCTCCCGGCGTCTCGTGGTTCCGGGAGGCAACGTGCCGAGCGGTGCCAACGTCGGCAATGTTCCGCCGCCTGCCATCGCCACGCCCGGCGCCGTCGCTGACGATGGTGCGCCCGTCGTATCGCGCCTCGCCGGCGGCGGGCCGCGCATTCGCTCGACCATCGCAAAGTTCGCCGGCCGTCTGGACGAGAAGCTCGAGCAGATGGAGCGCGCCTGGCAGGCGCGTGACTTCGCGGAGCTCGCGGCACTCGCACACTGGCTGAAAGGCTCCGGAGGCACCGTCGGATACGATGCCTTCACGGAGCCCGCGAAGCACCTGGAAAGCCTCGCCAAAGCGAAGAGCGAGAGCGGTGTCGATGAAGCCCTGGCGACGCTGCGCGGCATCTCGAATCGACTGGTGGTGCCGGATGGCTCGGAGCTGGCCGAGAGTGCCTGATGGCGGCACGCGAGGCCGCAGAACAACACGAGGAACGAAGACCGATGTCAAAAGAGCAGAACCTGGCGCTCAAGGCCGAGCCGAAGGAGCAGGCGATCGAGGACAGGCGGCGCAGCGACAAGGCGTCGAGCAACGAGTCGCTCAACGAGACGAGCGAAGTCGCACTCGCATCCAAGCAGTCCCTCATCATGATGGTGGACGACGAGCCGATCATTCTCGAAACCCTGCAAATGTTTCTCGAAGACGCCGGCTACGACAATTTCATCACCACGACCGAGCCCAAGCGCGCGCTCAACATGGTGGTACTGAAGAAACCCGACGTGGTGCTTCTCGACGTCATGATGCCCGAGATTACCGGTCTCGATATTCTTGCTCAGATGCGCTCCAAGGAAGCCCTGAAGCACATCCCGACGATTATTCTGACCTCGGCGACCGATCCGGAAACCAAGCTTCAGGCACTGGAGCTCGGCGCAACCGACTTCCTCGCCAAGCCCGTCGATCCCAGCGAGCTCGCATTGCGCCTGCGCAACACGTTGGCCGCCAAGGCCTACCAGGACCGTCTGCTGTACTACGACGGCCTCACGGGCTTACCCAATCGCCGCCTTTTCACCAAGCGTCTAAACGATGCGCTGGTCAGAGCGAAGCACGACGGAAAAGCATGCGCCATCCTGCACATCGATCTCGATCGCTTCAAACAGATCAACGATACGCTCGGGCAAAATTTCGGCGATCAGCTCCTCAAAGCCGTCGCTGCCCGGCTGATGGATTGTGTTCGTCACAGCGACCTGGTCGCGCGACCCGGCAACGACGAGGACGACACCGAGCTGTCCCGGTTCGGCGGCGACGAGTTCACGTTGTTCATACCGAACGTGGACAGGCTCGAGAATGCCACGCTGGTAGCCCGCCGAATCCTCAAAGCGATGCAAGAGCCGCTTCGTTTGAGCGCGAGAGAACTATTTGTCACGACCAGCATCGGCATCGCGGTCTGTCCAACCGATGGTGACAGTGTCGACACGCTGCTGAAACACGCGGCGGTCGCCGTCTCCCATGCCAAGGAGCGCGGCCGCAATACCTATCAGTACTACGCCAAGGAGCTGAACACCCGCTCAGTCGAGCGCCTGACGATGGAGAATGATCTGCGCAAAGCGCTCGACAACAAAGAGCTGTTCCTCGTCTTTCAGCCGAAAACCGAGGTGCGCACCGGGCGCGTGATCGGCGCCGAGGCGCTGATGCGCTGGAAACACCCCAAGCTTGGCGTCGTGCCGCCGGATCAATTCATTCCTCTTGCGGAAGAGATGGATCTGATCCTCGCTTTCGGCGAATGGGCTCTTTACGCAGTCTGCAGGCTCAGCAAGCGCTGGCAGACCCAGACCGATCCGATTCGCGTATCGGTCAACGTTTCGAGCCGGCAGTTCCAGAAGAGCGACCGTTTGATGCTGACGGTTCGCAATGCTTTGGAGACGACCGGTCTCGCCGGTAAATACCTCGGCCTGGAGCTCACCGAGAGCATGCTGATGGAGAATCCACAGGAGATCGCACGCACACTCAAAACCATCAAGGACATGGGAGTGAAGGTCTCCATCGATGACTTCGGGACCGGCTACTCTTCGTTCAGCAATCTGCGCCGATTCCCCCTCGACGAGTTGAAGATCGATCGCTCTTTCTTGAATTCGGTGCCGAAAAATGCGGACGACACCGCCATCGTCGGCGCGATGATCGCCATGGCCCACGGGCTTGGACTCGGAGTGGTCGCCGAAGGTGTCGAACGCGAAGAGCAGCTCGACTTTTTGCGCGACAGGGGCTGCGACGAGTACCAGGGCTTTCTCGCCAGCAAGCCGCTGCTCGCATCGGATTTCCTGAAACTGGTCGCTAAGAACAGGAAGCAGTTCGGAGATTAGTCGTCGAGGTATTCGGACACTTCGATCAAATTGCCGTCCGGATCCCTGAAATAAACCGAATTGATCGCACCGGTTGCACCGGTCTTGGCGACCGGCCCTTCGATTATCGCCACACCGCAAGCGTCGAGATGCCGGATGACCTCCTCCAGCGGCTTCGCGCTGATGAGGCACAGGTCCCCCGAACCGGCGGTGGCGCGCGCCGCCCTCGGTACGAATTCCCTGCCCACCTCGTGAAGGTTGATTTTCTGTCGACCGAAAACCAGCGCCGTGCGCCCTTGTCCAAAATGCACGATCTCCATACCGAGCACCCTGGAGTAGAACTCACAGGTTTTATCGATACTCGCCACCGTGAGCACCAGGTGATCGAGCCGGTCGATACGGATGCTCATTGCCAGTGCCTACTCGTCAGTGAATGCCAAAGAACGCGGCTATCGCCAGGATCGTCAGCAATCCGGATATACCGAGGAGCAGGTGTGCGAGGTCCCGATGGCTTTTTCGAAGCTCCACTCCAAACCACGCCGTGACGACGATCAGCCCAATCAGGATGTAGATAACGCGCATCGAGACGTGCCTTTGAGAGTCCCGTTCGGCCACGGCACTTTGTCGCCGGTCAGTCCCGGCGCCATCACGGAAAGCCCGTGCTCGAAAATGGTCAGCCGGAGCGATTTTCCTCGAGGGTGCGCAGAAGCTCGGCCGGCGAGACGTAGCCGGGAATCATCTCGCCGTCTTCGAGTATCAGGCTCGGCGTTCCACGCACCCCCACGGCGCGACCCAGCGCGAACTGCTCCTCGACGGGATTATCGCATTGTTTCTTCGCTATGCTGCGGCCGTTCTTGGCGTCGCTCATGGCCGTCTGCGGGTCGTCCGCGCACCATACGGAAACATACTTTTCATAAGACGGCGACGAGATACCCGCGCGTGGAAACGCCAGATAGCGAATGCGCACCCCGATACGGTTGTACTCCGACATCTGCCTGTGCAGCCTCACGCAGTACGGGCAGTCGATGTCGGTGAAGACGTCCACCGTGTATTTGGCGTCCTCGGGGCCGAACACGATGGTGTCGCCCTCGCGCACGCTGCCCATGCGCTCGCGGCGGTGCTCACGCTGGCGTTCCCGCGTGTAATTGGTGCGCGACGCGATCTCGACCAGATCGCCCTGAATGAGAAATCGGCCATCGGCCGAAACGTAGACCACCGTGGGTCCGTACGAAACCTCATAGAGGCCGGCCAGGGCCGAGGCCTCCACGCGGTCGGGTGCAACACCCGGAACCAGCTTTTCGAGGGCTGCGAGCACCGCTGGCGGCGCCTCCTGGGCAGTGGCCGACGGCCCTAGAACGATGATCAAGGCCAGCAAGGCCATTTTCGAGGCGACGAATCGCGGCATGCGACGGGGTCCTATGGGTGATCGAGCGAGTATCCAGAGAGCATAAGCGCTGAGACCCCCGCCGTCACCCGCGAGTTCCCGCGGTCTTCGATTTATGTGACCGATACCCGACCCGGGGCTCCCAGAGGCGCCGCACGCGTCTGCGGGACGAGGCGTGCCTTGCCACGGGGACGAGGGCATTTCTCAGCCGCGCGGGTGATGCGCCGCGTGCAGCTGCTTGAGCCGCTCTCGCGCCACGTGGGTGTAGATCTGGGTGGTGGAGATGTCGCTGTGCCCGAGCAGCAGCTGCACGACGCGCAGGTCCGCGCCGTGGTTGAGCAGGTGGGTCGCGAAGGCATGCCTCAGGGTGTGTGGTGAGATCGGCTTGGCGATTCCAGCGATGGCCGCATAGCGCTTGATGGCATACCAGAATGCCTGCCGGCTGATGGCGCCGCCCCGGGGGCTGGGGAACAGCGCATCGCCGCTGCCCGCGACGCGCAGTCCCGGGCGCGCCTCGCGCAGATAGCGTTCCAGCCAGTCGAGGGCCGCCTCGCCGAGCGGCACCAGACGTTCCTTGCCCCCCTTTCCGACAACCCGCACCACGCCTTGCGCGCGATTGATTTGCCCGAGCTTCAAATTGACCAGCTCCGAGACCCTCAGACCCGTGGCATAGAGCAGCTCGAGCATGGTGCGATCGCGCAAGCCCTCGCGCGCCGCCGCATCCGGCGCCTGCAGCAACGCTTCCACCTCGGCTTCGCTCAAGGCATCGGGAAGTGTCCGGCCAATGCGCGGCGTGTCGATGCGGGCGCAGGGATCGGCATCGATGCGCCCCTGACGCATGAGATGCTGATAGAAGCGGCGCAGGCTCGACAGCCGCCGTGCGATGCTGCGCGGCGGCGATGCAGAGAGCCCTGCGAGGTACTCGAGCACATCGGCGCGGGTCGCGGTGACGAGCTCGCGATCCCGCCCGCCGAGCCACCCGGCGAAGCGGCGCAGGTCGGCACGATAGGCCGCGAGGGTATTCTCGGCGAGACCGCGCTCCATCCAGATGGTGTCGATGAAGGACTCGATCATCCGCTCATCGCGCTCGCACGGCGTCGCGGCGCTCATGAATCGCGGCGCTCGTGGGCGAGCAGCCAGTGCTTGATGGCGAGAGCGCCGCCCTCGCTCTGGCCCATGAATCCGCCGGCACCGCCCGCCGCGACCACCCGGTGACACGGCACGACGATAGCGATGGGGTTGCACCTGCAGGCGCCTCCGATGGCGCGTGGCGCGCTGCCGAGCTCGCGCGCGAGCGCACCGTAAGTGCATGTGTCTCCCGGCGGAATACGGCGCAAACGCTGCCATACGCGGCGCTGAAAAGGTGTCCCGGATAGCTCCAGTGGAAGGTCGAATCGCCATTGCGGATCCTCGAAGTAGCGGAACAGCTGATCGAGGACCTCTCGTGCCGTCGCCTCCGGGGCACGCGACGGCGGCGCGGCCGCAGGCGCGAACTCGATGCCGACGAGGCGCCCGTGCGCGAGGCAAATGCCGAGCGGACCCACCGGTGTCGAGACGACTGCGGCGTAGTCCGTGTCGCTGGTCATGGGAGGCGCGCCTCAGAAGCGGCCCAGGGCGTGCTCGACGAGCACCCGAACGTCGGGCTCGCGGCTGTCGGCGAGGGTCGACTCGAGCACTGCGACCGCATCGTCGCCGAGCCCTTCCTCGGCGAGCGCCCGCGCCGCCTCGAGGCGCGCGCTGCGCGACCATGCGTCGGGGGGGCCGCCGCCGGGTACCGCTGCCGACTCGATGTAGAGCCGCGCCGCGCGCGCCCGTCGCCCGGCTCTCGCCTCGGACTGCGCCGCCAGCAGCAGCAGCTCGCGCCGCTCCCAGGGCGATTCGGCGGATGCCAGAGCGCGCTCGAGCAGGTCCGCCGCCCGGGCGTACTCGCCGGCCCTCTGCAACGCCATCGCCACCTGCACGAGCCCGTCCACGGGCACTGCCCCGGCCGCGTCGCCGGCGTCGACGAGGCGTAGCGCTTCGTCGACGCGATCGCTGCCGATGAGGGCCACGGCGACCGGCGCCCGCCACGTCCCCGGCAGCGCCTGCCGGGTCTCGCTGTCGAGGCCCTCCAGCAGCCGGGCGGCCACATCGAGGCGCGACTCTCCCAGCGCGTAAGCGACCAGCGGGGCGCGCAGCGAGGGTGCGAGTGCGTCGATCTCCCGATGACGGCGAGAGTCCAGGTACAGGGCGCCCAGGATGCGAAGACCGCGGGACTCGCGCACCAGCGCATTCACCAGCCCGCTGCGAGCGGCTTCGGCGACGCGCGGCTCGCTGCTCTGCAGCGACAGGTAGGCGTAAAGGGCACGCGCGCCGACGTCGCCGCCTTCGGCGCGTTTACCTGCGAGCGCCAGCCAGTCGTCGAAGCGTCCCACCAGCAGCTGGGAAGCGTTTCCGAGCGCTGCCGCGTAGTCGAGATAGGCGTCCCAGAGCGCATCGGCTCGAACGCCGACCAGGCGGTCGCCGGCGTGCTGCACGCCGCGCAGCGCCACCGCCTGCTCCATGGCCGTAACCCGCACCTCGTGATCGCGATAACGGGCTGCCACCTCGGCGAGAGACGCCCACAGCTGCGCCCGCTCCACGGACACCAGGCGCCCTTCGCCGAGCAGCGGTCCCATTTCGGAGAGCAGCTCCACGGGCTCCACCGCCGCGTCACGGGCGCGCAGCAGCAGCCTCATGTAGGCGACCTCGGTGGTCTCGAGGCCATCGAGGAGCGCCCGCGCCTCCTCATCCCGGCCGGCGCGGAACAGCGCTTTCGCGTGCGCAAGGCGCCAGCCGTGCGGGCTGGCGCCATAGTCGAGCCGGTAGCGCAGCACCGTCGTCTCCGCCTCGGAGAGGCGGCCCGCGAGCAGCTGCGCCTCGCCCAGCAGCGCGCGCCAGCGCCGCAGGCGCGCGCTGCGCTCGTCGACCATGGCCGTGTCCTGGGCCCGACCCCAGATGAGACCGGCGATCAACGCGCCGGCGGCCTCGGCGTCACCGTCGGCGAGGTGCGCCCGCGCCAGAGACTCCCCGGCACGGCTCGAGAAATCGTCCGCAAGTCCCGGCGGATACTCGGCGACGCGGGCGATCACCGCAGGCCAATCTTCGCGTGCCTCGAGGATCGCCAGTCGCAGACGCTCCCAGCGCTGCCATGCCACGGGGCTATCGGAAAGTTGCGGTTGCTCTTCGGCGATGACGCGCAGCGCCAGGCCGGCGGCGCCGGCTTCGACAAGCCGCTCGATGGCCTCGATGCTGCGCAGGCCGGACGCGGCGACGGCGGACGCAGACGCCGCCAGGAGCAGCAGCAGCAACGGCAGGCGGCGAAAGAGCGCGCGCTTAGGCTCCACCAAGCCTTGCCTCAAACCCTGGTGCTGCGTTGGTGGTAAATGACTCCGCGCCCTTTTTNNTAGTAGAGCTTGGCGCGACGCACGTCGCCGCGACGCTTCACCTCGATGTCGTGAATCTGCTGACTGTAGGTCTGGAATACGCGCTCGACGCCCTCGCCGTGGGAGATCTTGCGCACGGTGAACGAGGAGTTCAGGCCGCGGTTGCGCTTGGCGATGACCACGCCCTCGAAGGCCTGCAGGCGCTCGCGGTCGCCTTCCTTGACCTTCACCTGGACGATGACGACCGTATCACCGGCACCGAATTCCGGAACCTCGCGGTTCATCTGCTCGGCTTCGATCTGACTGATGATGTTGCTCATGATTTCGTTCCTCTTTGCAACCGGGCTCGCACCGGTCTCAATGCAATGCCTCGCGCTGCTCACCGATGAACTCGTCGAGCAACGCGCGTTGTTCGTCGTCGAGCGCCAACTCGCGCAGCAGGTCCGGGCGCCGCTGCCAGGTTCGCCCCAGCGCCTGCTTCAAACGCCAGCGGCGGATGGCCTCGTGGTCGCCGCCGAGCAGCACGGCCGGCACC
>JABAOG010004475.1_pt1 | contig 10872 bp, 13 predicted proteins | sample 7062131 | NCBI WGS metagenome assembly JABAOG01 (sample SAMN14538629, study PRJNA623070) | marine sediment metagenome | biome: marine biome [ENVO:00000428]; feature: marine pelagic biome [ENVO:01000023]; material: deep marine sediment [ENVO:00002113] | place: India: Arabian Sea | collected... | reverse complement strand
TCCCTCCCAAATCAAATATTATCCACATTGTTGGTATTACTCTATAACATGACCGTTATATGTCCGTTAAAAATGTGTTATTTCTGCGTGAATTTAGATTAATATTTGACCTAATTAAATAAATTATTGCATATGACTTCGATTTTTTGGAAGGTGAAGGCGAATATGCCTCTTAATAAATTTCCACACTGCCCTTGACCTCACTTCGTCTCTCCCCCTCCACTTATTGTATAATTCAAAAAACTATACCTTTATGAGGAGCACATCGATGAGCATTCATTTTTTTCTGATATCCAATATTCTGACAGCACAGCTTTACCAGTCCGTATCCAATCAATCCGGATTTTTGTTGGTGATGGCATTGATAATTATCGTTGCTGTCGCATTGATCCTGAATGCCCGCAGCAAAAACGCCTTTGCAGAAAGTTTCACCAGCGGTGAGGGTCACCACGAGGAAGACCATTCACCCGGTGTTGAGACAGCTACCAAAGAGAACGTCCAGACAGATGACCTGAAATTGATCGAAGGAATCGGTCCAAAAATTGCCTCTTTGCTGAATGAGCACGGCATATTCACATTCAGTGAGCTGGCAGCAACCCGCGTCGAAAAACTGGAAGAGATTTTAGATCAACCACGACTTCGGATGGCTGATCCCCGGACCTGGCCTCAGCAGGCAGACCTGGCTGCCAACGGTAAAATGGAAGAACTTGCTCAGCTTCAGGATGACCTGAAAGGTGGAAAAGAAGCCTCCTGAATTAACTAGTAGTGGATGAGCGCAATTTTATGGTAAATGAACGAATCGTTTTTATGGGTTCGCCTGAATTCGCGATCCCCACTGTCAAGGCGTTAATCGAATATACCAACCTGGTTGGCGTTGTCACGCAGCCGGATCGACCAGCCGGACGAGGACGAAAAATTGTTTCTCCACCGGTTAAAGTCATCGCCCAGGAAAACTCCATCCCGGTCATCCAACCAATCCGGTTATCGGAAGAGACCGCCATGGAACAGCTAAAAACCTGGGATCCTGATGTAATTGTTGTGGCAGCCTTCGGTCAAATCCTGAGGAAAAACGTGCTTGATTTACCTGAATTTGGCTGTCTCAATGTACACGCTTCTCTGCTTCCGCGATGGCGAGGTGCAGCACCGATACACGCTGCCATCTTACACGGTGATCATGAAACCGGTGTCAGCATCATGCTCATGGATGAGGGACTGGATACTGGACCTGTTTTATCTCAGGTTAGAACCCCAATCGAGCCAGATGAAACTGCGCAGAGCTTGAGTGAAAGATTATCAGTTCTCGGTGCTGAACTTCTGCTGGCAACAATGCCTGATTATTTGGCGGGAAATATTCAGCCAGATCCGCAAATTGACGACAAAGCGACCCACTTCGGTTCTCTTAAAAAGGCTGAGGGGGAACTTGAATTCCTGCAGACTGCTGTCGAGTTGGAGCGCAAAGTGCGCGCCTTCTACCCGTGGCCGGGAACTTTTTTCTTTTATGACAGCCAGCGGTTGATCGTTCACCAGAGCAGCGTGGAACAGATGAGATCTCCAGGAATTGGGGTGAGATTCATTCATAATGAACTTCCTGCAGTCGGAACCTCCGAAGGTGTCCTTATTCTCCAGCAAGTCCAGCCTGCGGGCAAGAAAGCTATGAGCGGGGAAGTATTCCTGCGTGGCGCGAAGGATTGGGTATCCGATCAATAGCCATGCATCGGAAAAGAAAGTATTATTTCATTCGCCATGCCGAATCGATTGGAAACGCGCAGGGCTACCACCAGGGGCATGCTGATTTCCCATTAAGTGATTTCGGTATCCTGCAAGCAGAAAAATTAGCGGATCGTTTGTCTTCCGAAGGGATTAATCCAGATTTGCTACTCAGCAGTCGGTTGAGCAGAGCATCCCAGACAGCGGAGATTATCGGTACTAAATTGCGAATTGATGTGGAATTGAGCCCGCTCTGGATGGAACGGAACAGCGGCAAATTGAATGGCATGCTGATCGANNAGTGAAGACATCAAGCCATTATATGAAGCAGTTGGCAAGACCGGTGAGAGCATCTGGGACCTGTACTTCCGGGCAGGCGAGGCACTCCAGTCGCTGTTACGCTCAAATGCTGAGTGTGCCCTCGTGGTCACGCATGGTGGACTATTGAATTTAGTCTTCTATCACATCCTGGGGATTAATATCCAACCAGATTTCCGCGGTCCAGATTTTCGTCTCCGTAATGCATCCATCTCAGAATTGCATTTTGATATTGTGAAACAGCGCTGGGAAATTATTTCAATCAATGATGTTGCTCATCTCGTCGATATAGATGTATGAGGTCTAACCAGTAACGACCTTCTTGGTACGACAAAGAGCATTTTCTTTTGTATTACCAGAATATTCGATATGAACTATTTCAGAAAAGTATTTGCCAACCGATGTCACCCACCGATCGTTTCTCGGGATAGATTACTCCTGGGTTGAAACCCTGGAAATCTATGAAAAAATCCCACAATCCGAAATAGAGAAGGTGTTGTTTACACAACCAGGAAAACTTCATTCTATGACTCCATAGAAATGAGGTAATGGATCGACTGGATCATCGACGATTTTGACTGCGGACAATAAAACTTCCGCAACTTCCTCTATATCTGCTTCGTCCTTGCCGTAGATCACAAAAAGTTCATCGCCTTGTTCAACCTGCTGACCAACTCGTTTCTTACTCAAGATCCCCACCCCGTAATCTATCTGGTCACCTTTCATTTCTCGACCTGCTCCCAGGATAACTGCGGATTCACCCACCAATCTGGCATGGATTTCCTGGATATACCCACTTCTTCCAGCCAATACTAATTCCCGCTGGCTGGCAATGGGAAGTTTTTCAGTATTTTCGACCGCTGAAATTTCCCCTCCCTGATACTCCACCATCTGCAGGAATTTCTGATACGCATCCCTATTCTTGAGATGCTTCTGTATCAGGTCGATAGCTTTTTCTTTACTGGCAACCACATTGCCCAACATCAGCATATGAGATGCGATTTCTTCGCAGTGCGCAACGAAATCAGCAGGACCCTCACCTCGAAGAGTTTTTATGGCTTCGATCAACTCCAAAGAATTGCCGACGGCATCCCCAAGGGGCTGGTTCATGTCCGAGAGCACGGCAATCGCACGACGTTCAGCCAGTTTGGCAATTTCCACCATCATTTCTGCCAGATCTCTGGCGTCATCCAGATTGGTCATGAATGCACCGTTTCCAACTTTAACATCCAGTACGATGGCATCCGCACCACTGGCGATTTTTTTGCTCATGATCGAAGACGCGATCAAAGGTATCGATTGCACTGTACCGGTGACATCTCTTAGAGCATAAAGCTTTCCATCTGCCGGTGCAAGATCAGCTGACTGCCCGCTGATAACCAATCCTATGTCAGCCAATTGTCTCTCGAATTGTTCCGTACTCAACTCGACATTCAGCCCGGGTATCGATTCGAGTTTGTCGAGGGTTCCACCACTGAAGCCCAATCCCCTACCTGACATCTTTCCTACGGGAAGTCCGCAGGCGGCAACCAGCGGAGCCACAACAATTGTCGTTTTATCTCCAACCCCGCCAGTGGAGTGTTTATCCACAACAACATTCATTGATTTTGGTGGGGAGAGTATATCTCCGGATTCGACCATCGCCATTGTAAGATTTTTGGTCTCTTCTGCAGTCATCCCATTCAGCAGGATCGCCATCGCCAGTGCAGATGCCTGATAATCTGGTATCTCACCAGCTGTGAAGCCATTTATGAAATATTTAATCTCTTCCTGGCTCAACTCCTTACGGTCACGTTTTTTGCTTATAATCTCAACAGCACGCATATTTGCTCCCAGTTGTTATTTCCAGATCTCAATTATATCTCAGCTATAATTCAAGATAACCGATTACAATACGAAATCAGATATTAATATGATTGAAATTTTCTCCCGTCGAATCCTGCGAATATTTGCACTCTTGGCAGCACTGATTGTAGTCAGCACTGCAGGGTACATGATCATCGAAGACGCCTCACTAATCGAAGCGGCATATATGACCATGATCACTTTATCAACGGTTGGATTCCGCGAGGTGATTGAACTCTCAGACATTGGCAGGATATTCACGATATTGGTAATCATTGCAGGAGTTGGAACAGGAGCATATTTATTTTCGAGTATTGCAGAGTATTTTATTGCTGGAGAATTAGCTGGAACCTTACGGACACGAAAAATTATGAAAAAAATTGAAAACTTAAATAAACACTATATCGTCTGTGGATTTGGACGGATCGGTGAACACGTCGCCCGGGAGCTCAACACGCTGAAAATGCCATTCGTTGTTATCGATTTGAAACCAGAAGCACTTGAAAAATGCGAAAGCCAAAATTTCCTATATATTGAAGGAGATGCGACAGAGGATTCAGTACTGATGCAGGCTGGAATAGATAGGGCTGAAGGTTTTATCGCTGCGCTCTCGGATGACTCGAATAATGTTTTTGCCGTCCTCACTGCTCGAGCACTCAATCCAACGCTCAAGATCGCCAGTCGAGCGACCAACGAAGCTGCAGAACGCAAACTCGAGAAGGCAGGAGCCGACAAAGTGATCACTCCCTACCGCATGGCTGGGTATCGTATTGTCAGCCAGCTGCGAAGACCGAACGTCCTATCGTTCGTTGACATGGCTATGCGCAGCCAAAGCAGTCAATTATGGTTGGAAGAGATNNACCGGATCTGAAGTTATTAGCTGGTGATATCCTGATCGTACTTGGAAACTCCGAACAGCTACAGAGGTTAGCAAACCTGGCGGATTATCCCCTCCAGGGGTATTAAACTATCAGCATAGCGTCGCCAAATGAGTAAAATCTGTAACCCTCTCTTTTGGCTGTTTCATAGAGAGACAAAATCTCATTTCGACCAACAAACGCACTGACCAGCATCAACAGTGTGGATCCCGGTAAATGAAAATTCGTGATCATGGCATCTACAACCTGGAAATCATAACCAGGTAATATGAATAAATCCGTATAGCCCTCGAAAGCCTGGATCTTTCCATTCTCGATGGACTGATTTGCGGCTGTTTCCAATGTGCGAACGGAGGTCGTCCCAACTGCGATCACCCTACCATCAGATTCTCTGGTGTGATTTAATCGGTCAGCCGTCTTACTGGAAATTGAACACCACTCGGTATGGATTTGATGGTCTTTTGGATCCTCCTCTTTGACGGGGGCAAAGGTATCCAGACCAACATGTAAAGTGACATATTCCAAACTGATATCGTTCGACCTCAGGTTCTCCAGAAGTTCCTGCGTAAAATGCAGCCCTGCCGTCGGAGCGGCAGCTGAACCTGCAATTCTGGCAAATACCGTCTGATATTCGCTTGGATCATTCAAAGATTCATGAATATATGGCGGTAAAGGCATCTCCCCGATTTCGGGTAAATAGGACTCGATTGCTTTATTAAAACGAATGACCCTCTTTGGACCTGCTTGTTCTTCGACAATCTGACCTTCGATTCCCTGTTCAAATTGAACTTCAACTCCTGCTTTCATCCCTTTGCCACCAACAAGTACCTCCCAGGCCTTCGCTTCGACCTTGTTCAGAAGCAAAATTTCGATTTTTCCCCCGGTTAATTTCTTTCGACCGTGGATCCTGGCAGGGATGACTTTGGTTTGATTTAAAACTAGAGTGTCCCCCGGTTTTAAATAATCCTCAATTTTATAAAATCGATCATGGATGATTTTTCCAGTTCGACGATCATAAAACATCAAACGTGAAGAATCACGAGGTTCTGCCGGGTGCTGTGCGATTTGTTCTGGTGGGAGTTCGTAATGGAAGTCTGTGGTACGCACTAAAGGGTCATTTCTGCAGCAATCGAAGGATGAGATTGATGACCACCGTCAATACGATTGAAATAATGATTGAACTGGCGATCGGTACCAGGCAGGTGGCGTTGCCCCACTCAAACCGCAGATCACCAGGCAAACGGCCAAAATTAATCCCTAATCGTCCTGCCACCAAGATAACTCCTCCAATTATGACAATAACTATTCCAAAGATGATCAGTAACCGTCCGAGATTTGTTATATCCATGGATTAAAAAAGGGCTGGCTGATCTTTGTCTGGGAGGGTTACTTCCAAATGTTCGTAGGATTTTCTAGTTGCAGTCCTTCCCTGCGATGTTCGTTCTAAAAATCCAAGCTGCATCAGGTAAGGTTCAACGACATCCATAATCGTGTCTGGTTCTTCACTGATCGCTNNATTTATCCACGATGCAGTGCAGTACGCGTCGATCCAGGTCGTCCAGACCTTTTGCATCAATTTCCAGCAAGGCTAGAGCAGCTCTGGCAACTTCCTGGTCGATGATATCATCCGCCTTCACCTGGGCATAATCTCTTACTCTGCGGAGCAGACGCAGGGCTACACGCGGGGTCCCCCGGGCGCGCAGTGCGATTTCATCGATCCCATCTTCGGTTGTTTCGATGCCCAATTGGTTCGCAGCCCGCTGTATGATCTGGCGTAAATCATCAGGCTGGTAATAATTCATGCGGTATGTCGCTCCAAAACGGGCTCGCAGTGGAGAAGCGACCAGTGCTAATCGTGTAGTCGCACCTATGACTGTAAACCGAGGCAGGTTCAGCCGAATTGACCTGGCTGAAGGTCCCTTCCCAATAATGATGTCCAGGGCATAATCTTCCATTGCCGGGTAGAGGATTTCCTCCACGGCTTTACCCAATCGGTGGATTTCATCAATAAAAAGGATGTCGCCAAATTTCAGATTGGTGAGGATCGCTGCCAGATCCCCGGCTTTTTCAATTGCTGGTCCAGCCGTGATTTTGATATTCACCCCCATTTCATTGGCAACAATTTGGGCAAAAGTAGTCTTCCCCAATCCAGGTGGACCAAAAAACAAAATATGATCCAGGGATTCCTTCCGCAGTTTTGCTGCAGAAATCAGGATCTCCAGATTTTCTTTAACCAGGTTCTGACCGATCATTTCACGCAGGTATTGCGGTCTGAGCGTGTAATCTGTCTGATCTTCTGGTTTGCCTGCCGGGTCGATTGTTCGTTTATTCATAGGCACGTCCGCAGTGATTATACAGTGATTTTATCAAATCTCAAATTTTATCCAGTTTATCAAAACAAACTAAAATTCCGGGTGTATGATTTAATAAAATCAAAAGTTTTCAAAGACCATCCTATCTTGAGATCATATGAACACCAGCGNNATATAAAACCTCCATCTGAAGATGCAATTGCCTTGCGGATTAATTCCGCTGCGGAACGTGAAATTAAAAATGGCTCCCTCTGGCTGTACGAAAAAAGCATCACGCGCCAAAATAGACCAGGGAATCCGGGAGATACCGCCGTCATCTTCGATAAAAATAACAGGTTTTTAGCAGTTGGTATATACGACCCAGCTAGTCACATCCGAGTGCGGATTTTATCTCTTCGCACCCCTCAGAAAATCGACCTTGCCTGGTTCAGAGACCGATTACGTGAAGCCTTGCAAATTAGAAATCCCCTTGGATGGGATACTGATGGGTACCGGATAATCCACGGTGAAAATGATAGTTTACCGGGATTAGTCGTTGACAGGTATGCGGAAATAGTCGTTATCAAATTATATTCCATCGCTTGGATTCCTCATCTTCCAGGATGGTGCGACCTTCTTGCACAAGAGCTGGATGCTGAATCGATCGTTCTCAGACTGAGCAAAAAGGTACAATCCCAATCGAATTATCTCTACGGTCTGCAAGACGGGGATGTCATCTATGGGGAACGGTTTACTCCACCGGTTTTATTCCAGGAAAATGGTTTACATTTCCGTGTAGATCCAATCCACGGGCATAAAACGGGATTCTACCTGGACCAGCGAGAAAATCGCCAGCGGACTTTGGAATTTACAAAGGATGCGACAGTACTGAATGTGTTTTCTTACAGTGGTGGATTTTCTGTATATGCTGCAGCTGGTGGTGCCAGATCCGTAACCTCCGTAGACCAAAATTTTCATGCCCTGAAAGATGCAGATCAGAATTTTGAACTCAATCGATCCCATTATCCTCATAAAGAGTGTGCACATAAAATCATCCAAGGTGATGCGTTTGAGACAATGAATGATTTTATTCTAGGGGGCAAAAAATTCGATGTGGTCATCATTGATCCACCATCCTTCGCAAAAAGAGAGGATCATATCCCTGCTGCGCTGAATGCTTACCAAACTCTGACGAAATTTGGCATAAATTTAATAAAAAATACCGGATTGGTCATCCAATCATCATGTTCTTCGAAAATAACGAAAGCTCAGTTTAAAAAATCGGTCCTGGAAGTCTTGCATTCTCAATCTCTAAATTTCGAGATCATACTTGAAACCGGTCATCCATTGGATCATCCCGTCGTGTATCCACCCAGCGAATATCTAAAGTGCATATTCTTTCGATTGAACACCCAATAGGATGATGAAATTGATAGAATAGCTATTTTAGGTTCTGTTCATAATTTTTTGTTGATCATGGAAGGCATCCTCCTCACCGTTAATCCATTTTGAATGTTAAATTAACTTGACTAAGGGGGTCCCCTATGATAAGATATCGTCCGCTCGGGGGCGTGGTGTAGTGGTTCAACATGCGGCCCTGTCAAGGCCGAGATCGCGGGTTCGAATCCCGTCGTCCCCGCCAGACAAAAAAACCTGGAAGCAATCCAGGTTTTTTTGTTTAAACTTTTTCTTGATGTCTAATAACCCAACACATAAAAAATCATCCTAGCGTATTAGCTAATACAAGAAGATTAGCCCATCTGGATAATTCTTTGATATGAGCAATCCTGATCACTTGACACTCACAGGTCCGCTGTATATAATCTTTCCCTAAAGATATATTTAATATTATGGATATTTTTAATGGGAAATATACAAAGAGGTCTTCGTACTTACCAACAAATATCCTGCTTTATGAAATCACGCCACAGAAAAATTCGGACAAACACAAATCAGGAGATTCTCCATTAACGAAATTCTTCGGGGACTGATCGAAGCAGTCCGGCTGATCCTCACATTGGATCCAGCCCTCTTCGAGATCATTATCCTCTCTCTAAAAGTCTCCGGGACAGCCCTGCTGTTCAGCACTGTGATTGGCATCCCGCTCGGCGCGTTGATGGGCTTGAGCCGTTTCATCGGCAGGCGACTGGTGATTGCCTTGTTATATACGGGCATGGGATTCCCTCCAGTGGTTGTAGGTTTATTCGTTTACCTGATGCTGTCAAGAAGCGGTCCGCTCGGTCAGTTGGACTCACAGCTGATCCCGTCATTATTTACCCCAATGGCAATGGTTGTTGCCCAAATGATCATCTCTTTTCCACTCATTGCTGGTTTTACCATGGCCGCTGTCATGGGTGTTGACCCGGGTTTGCGGCAGCAAGTCCAGTCATTAGGAGCAACCAAATGGCAGACAACTATTGCCATTCTCGTCGAAGCAAGGATCGGGGTCATCGTATCGATCATCGCTGGTTTCGGCAGCATCATATCCGAAGTTGGTGCTGTGATGATGGTCGGCGGAAATATTGAACACTCTACACGCGTCTTGACTACCGCTATCGTCCTAGAAACCCGTAAGGGAAATTTCGACCTGGCTATGGCTATAGGTGTCGTCCTGCTGGGCATATCGTTTATGACAAACCTTGCCATGCTGAAATTACAGGGGAGGAATTTTGACGAATGAGTGAAAACATCTATTCCCTGCATAAAGTTAAAAAGATTTATGATGACAAGAAAGTTTTACATATTGATCGTTTAGAAATTTATCGGGGAGAAGTCTTCTCACTGGTGGGTCCAAGCGGTGCGGGCAAAAGCACCTTGCTGCGCCTTTTGAACTTTCTTGAACCACCCTCATCAGGACAGATCAAATTTATTGATGGGGAGTTCAGCTCTAATAATCCAATTCCACTTAAATATCGGCGTCGTGTAACGACCGTATTTCAACGCCCCATACTCTTGAATCGCAGTGTCCAGGCTAATATCAGTTATGGGCTCAATCTTCGCGGGGATCTCAAATCAAATGGGGAAATCGACAAAGCATTGCAACAGGTTGGTCTTAAGTCACTATCCCGGCAGCGCGCCAGGACATTGTCCGGTGGAGAAGCCCAAAGGGTTGCCCTCGCTCGGGCTATCGTGCTCAAGCCGGATGTACTCCTGCTGGATGAACCGACAGCGAATCTAGACCCTTATAACATCGGGTTGATTGAAGATATTGTCATGAATCTCAATCGTGAGAAAAACACCACACTGGTGCTTGTAACCCATAATGTCTTCCAGGCAAAGCGCCTGGCTGACAGGGTTGCATTAATGCTGGACGGCAACATTGTTGAAGTTGCCAATGTAAATGACTTTTTTGAGTCACCTCAGGACGAACGTACTGCTGCGTTTGTCCGCGGCGATATGATTTATTAATTTAACCAATCTTCTTATACGGAGGTTTAGAATGAAAAGAAAATATTGGACCCTTATCAGCATGCTTTTGTTATTCAGCATCGTGGTCACCGGTTGCGTCACACCGGCTGAGCCAACGGAAGTAACTGAGCCACCAGCGCTGGAAGAACCAACCGAGGTGTCAGAACCAGAGGATGGCGACACCATCATCCTGGCAACAACGACAAGCACCCAGGACTCCGGACTGCTGGACTTCATTCTTCCCGATTTCCAAGAAGAAACTGGCATCCAGGTCGAAGTTATCGCCGTAGGAACTGGTCAGGCGATTGCTCTCGGCGAGGATGGCAACGCAGATGTCTTGCTTGTCCACGCACGTGCACTGGAAGATGCTTTCATGGATGCAGGTCATGGTGTGCGTCGTGAAGATGTCATGTATAACGATTTTG
>JABAOG010000094.1_pt2 | contig 10872 bp, 14 predicted proteins | sample 7062131 | NCBI WGS metagenome assembly JABAOG01 (sample SAMN14538629, study PRJNA623070) | marine sediment metagenome | biome: marine biome [ENVO:00000428]; feature: marine pelagic biome [ENVO:01000023]; material: deep marine sediment [ENVO:00002113] | place: India: Arabian Sea | collected... | reverse complement strand
ACCTCGATGTGGTCGCTGCCGATCCGGAACTCGCAGCCGTGCAGCCGGTCCACGCCCTCGATCTCCAGGATGTGGGTCCCGACGCCGGAGATGCGGGCGCCCATCCGGTTCAGGATGTGGCAGAGGTCCTGGACGTGGGGCTCGGCCGCCGCATTGCGCAGCCGGGTCGTGCCCCGGGCCAGCACGGCGGCCATGATCGCGTTCTCGGTGGCCGTCACGCTCGGCTCGTCCAAAAACACGTCCGCGCCTCGCAGCCCGTCGGTCTCGATGCGGTAGCCGCCGACGCTCTCGACGCGGGCGCCGAGCCTGGACAGCGCGAGGAAGTGGGTGTCGACGCGCCGGCGCCCGATCACGTCGCCGCCCGGGAGCGGGAGCAGCATGCGCCCGACGCGTGCGAGCATCGGGCCGGCGAGGAGGATCGACGCGCGGATCCGCGCGGCCAGGCTCGGCTCGAGCTCGGAGGCGCGCACGGCCTCCGCGTGGACGCGGACCCGGTTCGGGCCCAGCCACTCGCTGTGCACGCCGAGGCGTCCCAGCAGCTCCAGCAGCGTACGGACGTCCCGGATCTCGGGTACGTTGTCGAGCACGACCGGCTCATCGGTGAGCAACGTCGCGGCGAGCACGGGGAGCGCGGCGTTCTTGTTTCCGGCCGGGCGGATCGCACCGCGCAGCGGATAGCCGCCTTCTACTACGAATTTCGGCATCGGGTCTCTCCATGGCGGGCGTGCGGCGCCCCTGGGATGTGAACATACCGGAACGGATGGGAAGACGTCAATTCGGCGTTCAGGTCACGTGAATCCGCACGTCGAGGGGCCCGCCCTCGATGCCGAGGACGTTGACCATGGTGCGCTCGCCGATGCGGTTGAACTGGAGCGAGATGCTGCTGCCGGCCACCTCCATGCGGAGCAGGTCCAGGAATCGGAGGCGGTGCGGCAGGAACGGCTCGACGAGCCGGAGCGTGCCGTGCACGCCGTCGGGCTCGATGCCGAGCATGCCCTGGAGGACGAGGAACAGGGCGCCGGCGGCCCACGCCTGGGGCGAGCAGGAAACGGGGTAGGCCACGGGCGCATCGGTCTCACCGCGCCAGATGCCGCAGAAGAGCTCGGGCAGGCGATGGTAGCGGAAGTGGAGCGCGGCCTCGAAGAGCGCCTGCAAGACCACGGCGGACTCGCGACGGAGTCCGTAGCGGGCGAGGCCGATGGCGATGATCGCGTTGTCGTGGGGCCAGATGGTCCCGTTGTGGTAGGAGAGCGGGTTGTAGATCGGCTGGTGCCGGCCGAGGGTGCGGATCCCCCAGCCGGAGAACATCTCGTCGCCGAGCAGCACCTCGGCCATGCGTCGTGCCTGCCCGCTGCCGGGGACGCCGGACCACAGGAGGTGCCCCGGGTTGGAGGTGATGGTGGGCAGCGCGCGTTTGCGCCCGTCCAGCGCCAGCGCGTAGTAGCCCTGGTCTTCGAGCCAGAACGCGTCGTTGATGCGGTCGCGCAGCTCGGCGGCCTCGGCACGGAGCCGGTCGGCCCGGTCGTAGAGGCCGAGAGCGGCGTACACGTCGGCCATCTGGAGCTTGGCGTCGTAGACGTAGCCCTGGACCTCGACGAGCGCGATCGGCGGCTCCGGCTGAGCGCCGTCGGGGTAGCAGACGCCGTCGCCGGAGTCCTTCCAGCCCTGGTTGACGAGGCCATGGCGCGTGCGGGGCGCGTACTCGACGAAGCCGTCGCCGTCGCGGTCGCCGTACTCGTCGATCCAGAAGAGGGCGCGCTCGGCGGCGGGCAGCAGCTCGCGGGCGAGGCCGAGGTCGCCGGTCCAGCGTACGGTCTCGCCGAGGAGGACGAGGAAGAGCGGCGTGGCGTCCACGCTGCCGTAGTACGGGACGTGGGGGATCTCCATGCAGGCGGCCATCTCGCCGCGACGCAGCTCGTGCAGGATGCGGCCGGGCTCCTCCTCGGTCCAATCGTCCTCGGTCTGGCCCTGGTACGCGGCAAGGAAGTGGAGCGTGTCGCGCGCCAGCTCCGGCCGGACCATGAGCGTCTGGAGGCTGGTGATGATCGAGTCCCGGCCGAACGGCGCGGTGAACCAGGGGATCCCCGCACAGATCGCGGAGCGGCCCGCCCAGTCGATGGTGAGGGCGCGCAGGTCGGTGACGGACTGGCGCAGCGCGGCGTTGAAGAACTCGTCGTCGGTGCGGATCGCGGCGGCCGAGCTGTGCCAGCGGTCGTAGGAGGCACGGATCTGCCGGAAGCGTTCGCCGAAAGAGAGCTCGGGGGCGCGGGTGCGCCGCTCGTCGATGGCCGGGACGATCCAGACCTCGAGCTCGACCACGTCCTTGGGCCGGAGATGGAAGACCCAGCGCGCGCGGTGCCGCTCGAGGACGGTCGGCTCGAGAGAGAAGCGGAGGATCGTGCGGCGGAGCCGGGTGTCGAGGCCCTCGTACGCCCATACGACCTCGCGGTCGCCGACCTGTGGGTGGAAGTACTCCCCGCGGCGGGCGCGCTTCGCGCCGCGCACCTCGAAGATGTCCGCGTAGTCGGCCGCGAAGTTGAGCTCGAGCCAGAACTCGACCTCCCTCCCCATGTAGTTGGTCAGGATCAGACGGTCGGTCATGAAGGCGTCGAGGAACTGCTCGCGCCGGAGGTGAATGAAGTTCTTCGGCTCGGAGAAGAGGCCGCCGAACTCGCGGTCCGTGGCCGTCAGGTCGATCTGCGACGCGAAGACGCGGGCCGCCTGCGAGCTCAGCACGTCCGGCCGGCCGGCGGCGGTCGTGAGGTCGTAGTGACTGAGGAAGCGGGTGTCCTCGAGGAAGAGGCCGAGCTCGCAGGCACCCGCCGGCGCCACGTTGCCTGCGGGGTCCGTGAGGAGGAAGAGGCTGCCCTCCTTCAGGACCAGCTCGGTGCTGGCGAGCGTCTGCGCCTCGCAGCCGACCTCGTCGTAGCCGAGCAGATCCCGGGCGGAAACCGGGACGAGCTCCCGAGCGTTCTCGTGGGCGGCGGTCATCGTTTCGCGTCTATACGCCGCGGGCCGCGCTCACGCGGAGACGCGTAGCGCGCTCGGCCGCGACTCCGCCTGAGCCGCGCGGTGGTAGTACGCCTCGTAGGCGCGGACCATGCGGTCGCGGCCGAAGCGCGCGGCGGCGCGGGCCCGGCACGCCTCGCGCTCGAAGCCGTCGAGCCGGGTGCGGACGACCTCGACCATCTCGTCCGCGTCACGCGCGAGGAAGCCGGTCACGCCCGGCTCGACCAGCTCGGGCACGGAGCCGCGGGGGAACGCGACGACGGGGCACCCGGCGAGCATGGCCTCGATCATGATCAATCCGAACGGCTCCTCCCAGTCGATCGGGACGAGGAGCGCGCGGGCGTTCCGGAGCAGCGGCACCTTGCGGTCCATGCCGACCGGTCCGAGATAGCGCACGTGGTCGCGCGCCAGCCGCGGCTCGACCTCGCGATCGGCGAAGCCCGGGTCCTCGTCGTCCCGGTGGATCTTGCCCGCCACCTGGATCTCGACGCCCGCCCGCTCGGCCACGTCGATCGCGAGGTGCGGCCCTTTCACCTTCGAGAGCCGGCCGATGAAGCACACGGAGTCCCCGGCGCGCGTCGGGCCCTCGTAGGGCGTCGGATCGATGCCGTGATGGATCGTGGTCGTGCGAGGGAGCGGCTCTTCGAGTGTCCGCTGCCGCTCGCTGATCGCCACGAACCAGACGTACGGGAAGGAGCGGTAGTACGTGGACAGTTCCGCCTCCCGCGCGTGGTGAAGCGTGTAGACCATCGGCACCAGCGGGAGCAGGCGGCTCATGGCGACCGCGCCGGCCTGCTGGCAGTGCACGACATCGAACTCGCCGCGCTGCACCACGCCGAGGGCCCAGCTCACGTGATTCAGCTCGGTGAGCGTGTCCGGCGGCCACTGGGCGCGGTCGTACAGCGCCTCGAGCCGGGCCGAGCTGCGGGAATCGCCGGTCGCGAACACGGTGACCTCGTGCCCGCGCTCGACGAGGCCCTCGGCCAGCTCGTGCATGACGCGCTCGGTGCCGCCGTAGTCGTGGGGCGGCACCGCCACGAAGGGAGTGGAAACGAGTGCGATCCGCATCGAGTGTCCTGGCTGGGCGGGTGCGCTCGCGACCGGCCTGCGTCCTGTCCTCACGGCGCTGATGCGGCGCAAGAGGCGTTCCACGCAGCGGGCGCGGGCGGCGCGAGCGTCGCCGGCGCTTGACACTGCACGATCGGCGCGTCTAAGATGGACCGTCCGGCCCCGTCGGCCGGATCAATCTTCATCGTACGCGGATGAGATTAAGCGAGTATCTGCGCCCGGAGCTGGTGGTCCTCGACCTGAAGGCCCGGGGCGTCAACGACTCGATCCACGCCCTGGTCGGCCGCATGGCGGCCCAGCACGTGGTGGGAGACCCAGCGGCGCTCGAGGACGCGCTGCTGGCGCGCGAGGCGGCGCACACGACGGCAATGGGCAGTGGAGTCGCCGTGCCGCACGCGACGGTGGCCGGCCTGGACCGGCCGATCGTGATGGTCGCGATCTCGAAGGAGGGCGTCGCGTTCGGCCCCGTCGGCCTGGACCCGGTCCACGTGTTCTTCGTGCTGCTGTCGCCGCCGAACCAGAGCGGGCTGCACATCAAGCTGCTCGCGCGGATCGCGCGGCTCGTGAGGCATCCGGGTTTCATTCCGGACCTCCGACGCGCGGGGACCCCCGATACGGTGCTCGAGAAGCTCGAACGCGTCGATGCCGGCCACGTCTGAGGGGCGTTGATGCAACTACTGGTCGCCGTCATCAACGAGAGCGAAAGGCTCGACGAGATCCTGTCGGGATTCCTGGAGCTGGGAATCACCGGGGCCACCATCATCAACAGCGAGGGGATGGGCCGGGTCCTCACGCACGACATCCCGATCTTCGCCGGCCTTCAGACGCTGATCGCCCGCTCGCGGCCTCGCAGAACCAGACCATCTTCAGCGTCATCGACGAGGAGGAGAAGGTGGAGGGCGCCATCGCGCTGCTCCAGGAGATCTGCGGCGACCTGAGCGACCCGGCGACGGGGATCGCGTTCACGGTCCCGGTCAGCCGGGTCGTGGGTCTCGCGCCGGAGCTGGGAGCCGAGGAACTGTGACCGGCCGCCGGGCGGAACGGCCCGGTACGGATGGACCGCCGCACGTTCCGCACGCGGGTGTGCGCGCATGAACCCGCTGATCGGCGCGCTGATCCTCATCCTGCTGGGCCTGCTGGGCGCCCGCCTGTCGTTCACCGTGAAGCGGGCGCCGCTCGGCCCGCGCCTCATCGTGGCCACCGGCACGCACTTCCTCTTCCTCGGCTTCCTGCTCGGCTCGCACGGCCTGGACCTGCTGAGCCGCAACACGATCAACCAGCTCTACCCGTTCCTCGCGCTCGGGCTCGGCTGGATCGGGTTGCTCTTCGGCCTCCAGCTCGACCGGCGGCACCTCCGGCACTTCCCGGCCTCGTACCTGGCCGTGGCCTTCGGCCAGGCTGCGATCGCGTTCCTGCTCTTCCTCGGCATCGGCGTGCTGCTGGTGGACGCCATCGACGGCACGGCGCCGAGCGCGACCGGCGCGGTGATGGCCACGGCGGCCACGGCGTGCATCTCCACGCCGGCGGGGATCGCGCTGATCAGCAACACGTTCCTGGTGCGGGGGAAGGCGAGCCAGCTTCTGTTCTTCATCGCGAGCCTGGACGCCGTGGTCGGGATCGTTGCGCTCCAGCTCGCGTACGCCCTGTACCATCCGCTGACGCTCGGGTGGGTCGCGCCCGCCCCGGGCGGTGTGGTGTGGATCGGCGCGGCGGTGCTGCTCGGCCTCGTCTTCGGGATCTTCTTCCTCTGGTTCACGAAGCCGAGGCCGGGGCGGGAGGAGCTGACGCTCTTCCTGCTGGGCCTCGTCGTCTTCAGCGCGGGCACGGCGTTCTACCTGGGCCTCTCGCCGCTGTTCCTCTCGATGGTGACCGGCGCGGTCGTGGCGAACTTCTCGCCGCTGCGGCGCCAGGTGTTCGCGCTGCTACAGGCGTGGGAGCAGCCGATCTACGTGATCCTGCTCATCCTGGCGGGCGCGCTCCTGAGCTTCCCGACCCTGGCGGTGGTGCCGCTGGCCGCGGCGTACGTGGTGATCCGTGTCGCCGGCAAGCTGGTGGGCGGGTTCCTGGCGACGCGGGCCGTCCACCTCCCGTTCCCGGCACCCGCGCGGCTCGGCCTCGGACTGATCCCGCAGGGCGGCATCAGCCTGGCCATGGCGATCAGCATCACGTTAACTTACGGCGCTCTACAGGTGGACGGCCTCGTGGTGGTGGAGGCGCTCTTCGCGACGGTCGTGTCGGGCGTGGTGGCCAGCGAGCTGATCGGTCCGTTCTGGACCCGGAACCTGCTTCGCCGCGCGGGCGAGATCCTGCCCAGGGTCGAGTCGGAGCTGGCGGAGGGCGCGGACTCGACGCCGCGGGAGCAACCGGGCGAGCCGCTCCCGGGCAGTCGCGACTTCCCGGGCGCCGACCGGGAGCGACCCGCCGGATGAGCGGCCCGCGGCTCCGGCTGGCGGTGCACCAGTTCGCACCCGAGCCGAGACGACCCGAGGCGAACGCACGGCGCATCGCCGAGGCCGCCCGGCGCTCCGGCGCGGAGCTGGTGCTGACACCGGAGCTTTCGCTGACCGGCTACGACCTGGGCGACGATGCGGCCTCGCTCGCCATGCCGCTCGATGCCGGCGCGGCCGCACTTCCCGCGGCGCTCGGCGGCGGCCCCGACCTCGTCGTCGGCCTGGTCGAGCGAGGCGACGACGGCGTGCGGTACAACGCGGCGGTCCACCTCCGTCACGGTTCGGTCCTGTTCCGCCACCGCAAGGTCTACCTGCCGACCTACGGCATGTTCGACGAGGGCCGGTTCTTCGGGCGCGGTGACCGGGTGGACGCGTTCGAGATCGGCGGCGGCTGGCGCGCGGGGATCCTGGTCTGCGAGGACTTCTGGCATCCGGCGCTGGCCTACGTGCTGGCCACGCGGGGCATCCGTCTGCTGCTCGTCCCGGCGGCGGCGCCGGGGCGCGGCACGTGGGCCGGCGGCGAGGCGGGCGGCCGGTTCGCGTCGAACGACGCGTGGTGCCGCATCGCCCGCGCGACGGCGCAGCTCTACGGGGTCTACGTGGCGCTCGCGAACCGGGTCGGCGCCGAGGGCGGCGTGGTCTTCGGGGGCGAGTCGCTGATCGTCGCGCCCACGGGCGAGGTGCTGGCGCGGGCGGCGTCGGACGCGGAGGACCTCGTCGTGGCCGAGCTCGACCTGGAGGCGGTCGAGCGGGCGCGCCGCCCGTACGCGCACGCACGCGACGAGGACCCGCGCTTCCTCCTGCGCGAGCTCGCGCGCGCGCTCGAGGAGCGAGCGTGAGCGCCGACGGCGCACGGGGGCGCGTGGCCGGCGTCGTGGCCGAGGTGGTGCGCCAGGCGGTCCGGGACGCGGGGGCACGGGGCGTGGTCGTCCTCGATGATGGTTCGCCCGAGGCACGCCTGACGGTCGAGTGGTGCGCGCTCGCGCTCGGCGCCGACGCGGTCGCCCGGGCGCCGCGTCCGGCGCCGGCCGTGGCCGAGGGCTGCGTCGCCGCGCTCGGTGTGGCCGGCGGCGCCGACGCCGCCCGGGAGGTCCAGCGGCTGCACGCTCGCCTCGAGGCGGCCGCGAGGGATGCGCTGGTCGCGCACCCGGCCAACAAGACGGCGCTGCTCCTCGCGGGCCGGCTTCCGCCCGAGCCGCTGCTCCCGCTCGGCGACCTCTACGCGAGCCACGTGGAGGCGCTGACCGGGGGGTGNNCGCCGGCTCGTGGAGCTCGCGGGCGGCATAACCGCGCTCGATGCCGCGCTCGCCGGCTGGCTCGAGGAGCGCCGGCCGATGCAGGCCGCGCTCGAGCCGCTGGGCGCGGCGGCCGCGGCCGAGGTCGGCCGTGCCATTGAGGCCGGCCGATTCGCCCGCCGCCGGATCGGACTGGTGCCCAAGCTGGGTGGCCGGACGCTCGGCATCGACCTGTTCGGATGAGGAGTGGAGGGAGCCGTGATCGGGAACGTGCCCATCGCCGCGATGCAGGCCACCGACGACGTCGCCGGACAGCTCCAGTGGATCGCCTGGGCCGCGACGGCGACGGCGATCGGGACGGTGCTGCTCGCGCTGCTGGGGATCGGCCTGGCCGTTGCAGGGTTCTATCTACTGCGCACCGGGACCCGGGCGCTCCGCTCGCTGGAGCACGCGACCGACCGGCTCGCGCCGCGAGCGGAGCCGCTGCTGGAGAGCGCCGGCCGGGTGGCCGAGGACGCCGCGCACATCAGCGAGCGGGTGCGGCGGAACATCGAGCAGGTCAACGACACGGTCGACGATCTCAATCGCGAGCTCCGCGCCGCGGTCCGGTCGGCCGAGGAGCGCGTGCGCCACTTCGGCTCGGTGCTGGATGCGGTCCAGGCCGAGGTCGAGGAGGTCCTGCTCGATGCGGCGGCCACCGCCCGCGGTATCCACGCGGCGGCGGAGAAGCTGCGCGGCTCCCGGGCCGCGCGTTCGAGGCTGCGCGACGCCGGCGACGACGGGTAGCCGGCGCATGGACGGAGGAGAACATGCCGCAACGCGACACCGTGGATTTCGTGGCCGCATTCACCATGGGCGCGGTGGCCGGCGCGGCGGCGGCGCTGCTGCTGCGGCCCGAGCCGTCGACGCGCACGGAGCGGGTCCTGAAGGACCTGGCGCCGTACCGTAAGAAGGTCCGGAAGAGCGCGGGTCGGGCGAGACAGGGCTTCGGCGAGGGCGCCGCGGCAGCGGCGGCGGCAGGCGGCGCGCTCCGCGACGCGGGCCGCGAGCTGATCCGGGACTTCCGTTCCGAGATGCAGGACATCGTCGCGAGCGCGCGCAACGAGCTCGCACGCGCGGTCCGGGACCAGGTCGATGAGGCGCAGCGTTCGCTCGCAAAGAGCGTCAGACGCGTGAAGACCTGAGGCGGACGGGCGGCATCCGGACGTGCGTACCGCTCTCGCCGCGCTCGCGGCTCTCGCGCTCCTGCTGATCCTGCCGAACGACGCCTGGGCGTTCGGCCCGGCGACCCACGTCTTCCTCGGCGAGCAGCTCCTGGGCAACCTGACGCTCCTGCCACCGCTCATGGCCGAGCTGCTCCGGGTGCATCCGCAGAGCTTCCTCTACGGATCCATGGCGGCGGACATCTCGCTGGCGAAGAAGTACGTCCCCGCGGGCCGACACTGCCACTACTGGCACGTCGGTGAGGAGGTCTACGAGGAGGCGGCCAACAACCGACTGCGGGCGGTCGCGCTGGGGTACCTGAGCCACCTCGCGGCGGACACGATCGCGCACAACTTCTNNCATCGTCATGGATTACGACCACAGCGAGGCCGATTCGCTCTTCGACAGCGTGCTGAGCGGCACGATCTTCTCCTTCGAGACGAACCGGCGAATCTTCCGCGGCATGATCCAGGTCCAGGACAACGACCGTTGGAAGGCGGCGTTCGACCGCGTGGTCCAGCGGTCGCGCTGGGACCTGTCGGACGACGACGTCGAGGCGTACATGTCCCGCGCGTTCGACTCGATCGTGGACTACCTGCTCCATCGGCGTGCCTCGCTGCCGGCGGCGCTCGACCCGATCGGCGCGGTGAATCTCCAGTTGGCGAAGCGCGTCCGCCGCGCCGCCCTGCGCGAGGGGATCTGGCGGCGCCCGTCACGGCTCATCGAGCTGGCGGACGACTTCTTCCCGCTCCCGCCGACGAGCTTCGGGTACTGGGAGCAGCGGTCCGGGATCCAGCCACAGCACCGCTGAATCCGGAGTGCGGGCGCGACACGCGCCCGCCGCGGCCATCCGCCGGATCTCCTCCGGCCGGCGCCGGGCCTCCCGCGGCCACCCCCGGCCGTAGCTACGGCGCCGCGGCTCCCAGCTTCCTGCGAAGGATCTCCGTGGCCTGGCGCGGGTCCGCCTTGCCGCGGGACTTCCGCATGACCTGCCCCATGAAGAAGCCCATCAGCTTCTGCTCGCCCCCGCGGTAGCGCTCCGCCTCGCCGGGGTGCGCGGCGACGACCTCGTCCACCCAGCTCTCGAGCTGGCGGACGTCGCTGACCTGAGCGAGCCCCTCCTCCTGGACGATCACCGCCGGCGGCTTGCCGGTTTCCGTCATGCGCGAGAAGACCTGCCGGGCGAGCGAGCTGGACACCGTGCCGTCCGCGACCAGGCCGATCAACTGCGCCAACTGCGCCGGCGGGATCGGGAACTCGTCGATCGCGCACTGCTGCTGGTTCAGCCAGGCGAGCACGTCGGTCATGATCCAGTTGCTCGCCGCCTTGGGGTCGCCGGCCTCGTGGGCGACGGCCTCGAAGTAGTCGGCGACGGCGCGGGTCGCGGTGAGCACCTGCGCGTCGTAGGGCGGCAGGTCGTACTCCTCGCGGAACCGGCGCTCCCTGGCGTCCGGCAGTTCGGGCAGCGTACGGCGGAACGCATCGGTCTCGGCGGCATCGAGGACGAGCGGCGGCAGGTCCGGCTCGGGGAAGTAGCGGTAGTCGTGCGCCTCCTTCGAGCGCATCGGCCTGGCCTCGCCGCGGCCGGCGTCCCACAGCAGCGTCTGGTGCTCGACCGCGCCGCCGCCCTCGAGGACGCGCGTCTGCCGCTCGATCTCGAAGTTGAGCGCCCGTTCTACGTTGGCGAAGGAGTTCATGTTCTTCACCTCGGTCTTGGTGCCGAGGCGCGTGCCGCCGACCGGACGCACCGACACGTTGGCGTCGACCCGCAGGCTCCCCTTCTCCATGTCGCAATCACTGACCTCGAGGTACTCGAGCACCTGCTTGAGCCGGGTCAGGAACGCGCGTGCGTGCGCCGGCGAGGCCAGGTCCGGCTCGGTGACGATCTCGATCAGCGGCACGCCGGC